>ENA-UOOK01002785-UOOK01002785.1-fermentation-metagenome-genome-assembly--contig:-NODE-2785-length-20823-cov-3.798392_pt1 | contig 20823 bp, 17 predicted proteins | sample MGYA00245777_ERZ724023 | MGnify/ENA primary metagenome ERZ724023 (study PRJEB28704, sample SAMN03018312) | fermentation metagenome | biome: anthropogenic terrestrial biome; feature: soil; material...
GAGATGCCTAAGTGACTGGAGTTCAGACGTGTGCTCTTCCGATCTCCCTTATCCTGAGAAGTTTTAGCTTGTATTAGCTTAACAGTCCGGTGATTTTGTCCACGATGCTATCCCAAATTTCTGAGATTGAACCCTGGTACAAGGTCAAAAAGACTGCTCCCACGACTACAACCACGAGAACCACGATAAGCCAGCCGGTCATTTGATCCCCGGCGCAGCTTGCAAGCGCATTTTTGGTTTTTCTTCCGAAATTCTGCAATTTGTTTTTTAAAGCCTTAAACATAAAAAATTCCTCCGTTTATTTTAGTTTTTTGGTAGGATAAGGGGATAGGATGGTTTCCCCTTATCCCAAAAAGTTTTAGCCTGTATTAGCTCAACAAACCGGTAATTTTGTCAACGATGCTGCTCCAGATATCCGAGATGGAACCCTGGTACAAGGTCAAAAAGACCGCACCCACGACAACAACCACAAGAACCACGATAAGCCAGCCGGTCATCTGATCTCCGGACGGGTTTACCAGCGCGTTTTTTGCACGCGCCAAAGCCATACTCCGCTTTTTCATAGGGTTTTTCCTCCTTTCCTTCATGCTGTTGATTTTGCTGTTTTGCATGTGTACTACCTCCTGAAAATATATTTGAAAAGGGGTTTTTCCCCGTTTTCACATTAAAAAAGCCCTCCCATAGACTTAACCATGTGAGAGCCGATGACATATATCAGACAGGCCAGAGTAACAACCACAAGCGGAATGGAAGCCATTTTAATTCTGCGGGGCAGCTTATCCAATTTCTTTCTCAAGGCTTCTTTGGCTTTGACATCCATATCTCGAGCAAGATAAGCAAGTGCTTCCCCTTGGTGTTCACCCCGGTACAATCCAATAAGTGCATTTACCAAAAATGATACATCCGTCAAACCAATTCGCTGATTAAAATTCCGCAAGGCTGTTTCAATATCCTTTGATTTCATTTCCATAACTAAAACCGATACATCGTAATAAAACACATCGCTTGCTACCATTAAATAATCTTCAAAAATCTGAATTAAATCCACTTGCACAATCGTTTGACTGCCGTCATTTTTCATGTCGTCCAGTTTATATAAAATGGAACGTACAAAGCTTGGTAATTCTATCTCGATAAGTGCCTTTTTTTCTTTTAGTTTATCTTTGAGGTCGGTCATCATGTGGAAATATACAACGACCGAAAAGATAAGAACAATAGGTGCGATATTTGCAGCCCCGATAATAGAGAGCAAAAGTGCGACAGGGAGTGTAAACAGGGCGCATAGAATAGCACGGGCATAATATTCCTTTGGTGTTAGGTCCAGCCCTCCCCGTTGCAATACAGATGCCATCTTTGCCTCTGATACCGGGTCTATCCGTATCAGTTGGGAAACAGGCTTTACAAGGGGCATAATAAAACGATTTAACAGGCGTTTGCCTGTTTTTTCTCGCTGTGTTTGCAGTAATTTCAGGTTTTTCGTCATGCTTAATTGCGGTATTTTAAGAAACTGCCTGCATATTAAAAAACCTGCTACAAAAAGCAGGATGAACACAATTATTTGATAAAACAATCATAAACCTCCTATCTATTTGACGGTTTAGTAACTTTCATTACAAAAAATGCCGTACCGAGAGCTGTCAGAAGCATCTGTGTTATCAGCAACTTACCGATTGTTGTATTTGTTAATAGGTAAAACCACTGTGCATTAGAAAAACGCATCATCGGTATGATGGAAAACATCAAACCGGCAGTCATTAGATAGTCCCGCCAAACTCGAACCATCATTCCGTCACTTTCAATTTGCATGGACTTTGCATCATTCATCGCTTTTATAACAGGAAAAAGAGCAAATTTTAATCGCCGGTCATTATAACAAAGGATAAGTGTTTTAACCCATTCGTTAAAATATCGGTTTTTCACTTTGGCCGACAAACGATATAGACCGTGTTCAATGTTGGGATTGACAAGGCGTATTTCTGAAACAAATTCATCGAACGGTGAGGGTGTTCTTAAATGAACGGGAATATAACGGTTTTTTTCTTCAATGTAAAGCTCCACCGCTTTTATAATGTCATCATTACCTGCATAGGCATTGGTGATAATAGACATGGTATTTTCCAACCCCTCAATTTCTTCACGGGCCGCCGTGGAGCTCTTGACGGTCAGATAAAAATAAGGAGCCGGTATCACGCAAAAAGCCATTATCGCCGCCAAACCGGCATCGCCAAACAGCAGCAGTCCTGCAATGAAACCACCCAAAGACGATACGCACACCATTACAAGGAATTTTTTCAGTGCAAATCGGGTCTGGCGAAAGAGCGTTTTAAAGTGTATGGATATTCGTTCAGTGATTTGAAGTTTTGCTCCTGCCAAGTGTAAACGCCGAGTTTTTAACAAGTTTTTCTCTGCGGCGAAAGGGTTTAACTTGAACAGCAGCAAAAGTGCTACACTAAAAAGAATGAATATGAGGATAAGCAGCATTGTAATATTCATTTTGAGCCTCCTTCCGGTGTATAATCCTCGCCGGCAAAGCGACGGATTTCATTTAACTCCACACCACCTATCAGCAGCCGATCTGCAAGGGTGAAGGACAGGTGCCCCAAACACTTGTGCTTTCCTACGACCTTTGTAATTCTTCCGGATTTGTCACGCTCGTAATGGTCAACGATATATTTATAGAGTGTATTACCCGTGACCTCACCTTCGCTTATGCCCGTAGCCTCATATATTTCCATGTACTTTCTCGATTTGTCCGGCAATTGCATCTTGAATACCATGATGGGAAACGCCTCAACAATATTTTTCAAAAGTCTTTCTTCCGACAAAGAAGTGCCTGCTTCAAGGCACATTGTAAGAATCCGTTCATAGGCGGTTCGTGCGCTGTTAGCGTGTAATGTGCTTACAATCGTATGTCCCGTTCGCCCAGCTTCTTGAACGGTCAGGGCCTCTCTGCCTCTCATTTCTGCCGGAACCAAGATGTCAGGGTGTAAACGGAGAGATAATTTTAATAAGTCCAGCATGGTAACAGGATTGGGGGCTTCCTTTGTTAGAAGATGAATTACATCATTGGTCATCACACCGGCTTCATCATATTGTGCAAGTGTAAGCTCTCGCGTATCTTCGATGGTAACAATTCGCTTATCTGAGGATATACAGCTTAAAATATATCCCATGTCGGCAGTTTTTCCGGAGCCTGTAGCCCCGGCGATTGCAACAGATATCCCGTTATTAACACAAAGGGTAAGAAAGTCCAGCTCATCAGCCGTAGCGGTTTCCCATCCTATAAGATTTTCTCTTGTGATAAAAAAGGGCTTCTGTTTTCGGATTGAGGCGATAGCACCAGCATCGGGGTCAACGCAAGGCTCAATGGCTCCTGACATACGAACCCCTTTTGAAATATAGCTATCTCCCACGGGTTTTGAGCCGTCAAGGATGACATTTCCAAACCGTGCCATCTTCCTGACAATATTGGCACAAGCCTCCGGATTGGTAAAGGTTTCGGATAACCTCACCTTTCTGTCTTTATATAAAACCCAAATGCCATTGGAACCATTTACATTGATTTCTTCTACATCACTATCCTGCAAGTAGGGGGACAGTAAGCCCATTCCGGCCATATCATAATAAATGGCATCCACCAACTCTGAAATGTTTTGAAGGTCTTTGGCCACCAACTGCTCGCTATTAAGATAACGAATGATTAAATCCTTGAGCTTTTTTGCAGCCTGTTCTGAATACAGTACCTGAGCCAATTCTGCGGAATGGTGTTTTGCAATAATGCGTTGAAGTTTATCTAAAATTTCGCCGTACTCTTGTGCTTTTATCGTGCCGCCGCCCTCGGAACGCCGTTTATTGGCGCGATAGATCAAGTCATTGACGGAAAACTTGTTGCTCATGGATTCTCACCTCCGCATATTTTATCAGTAATTTTTTCAAATACTCGGTTATACCGTTTGCAGGAGCGGTCATGGAAGAAATACATAGGGGTTCCTGCGTTTTGTAATTCTCCTGCTCTTTTAACATAAGGCAGTTCAAAACAAACAGAGAATTCAGACATTTCTCGATAAGTCTTGTCATCAAACTCTCCGTTTGCAGCTTGTAAAATGTGAAGCTGTTTATCTTTAATATTCATTTCATGTGCAAAGTCGGACATTCCCTGATACCACATTAGTGCTGCAACAGACGGCTTATGCAATGTGAAAATTGTATCAGCAAACCAAAGCCCCACACCTGATATCGGATTGCTTACTTCGGGAGATCCGTCAATAATCAAAACATCAAAGGCCAAAGATGCAATGTTAATCATTTTTTCTACACTTTGCAGCGTTACCGTTTCACAAAGCAAGCCGGAATACTTAGTGGGCAGAGATAGAAAAAACAGATTTTTGTTTTCTTCATATACAGCAAACTTCTCGCCAATGTTAGGATTTTCCGTATTGAGAGCCTCAAACAAACTTTTATGATTTGGAACATCCTGACCGAAAAATATCTGATGTTCGCCAAACATAAGGTTGGAGGATATGAGTCCAACCAAGCGATCCCGAGAAGCAAGGGCACAGGCTAAGTTGATGGAAAAGGTGGTTTTACCGCTGTTCTTTCCACCCCAAACAGTAATGATCTTACTGCTCATTTGCTACACCCCTTTTTTCAAAGATCAGATGTAGACGTCCTGTGTATTCAGCCTCGATAAGCATTGCAGCCTGCGCTTCACTAACAACCAAAGTAATTGCTTTAGGAACCGAATCGCCTGTGGAAGATTCACCATCTGTTATCTGTTGCCTGATTGTAGCCGTATCCTGAGTTCGGGCATTTTCAACACTATACACCTCTAACCCATGCAATTCAGGATAAATAATGACCTGCGGGGAGGCGCCCTGCTCCTCGGAGGCCTTGTCAGTGAATATGGCTACTGTTACAAAATCGCCACTACGCAAATGAGAGGAAAGACCTGCCGCCGCACTTGGAACGCTGATGGTTACCAGCCGTTGATTATTGTGAGCGATAAGGTCCAGTTTCTCATCGGCAAGAAAACCGCCGAGTTTTTGAGAAAAGAAATAATCCCCTTTGGCGATATTGGTTTGCGCGACTTTCCCGATAATCATGGTCTTGTCGTTAAGGATGCCTTCCGGCATACCGTAAACGCCTACCTCTGCATTAACCAGATGATGTTCCGTAAGTTCCGTTCCGGCGGGTATATCCGTTACTGCTCGCAGCACCATTATGGTTGCGCTTTTGTTCTCATAAAAGCGTGGCAGTAGCACAAAAGAAACGGCCGCCGCCAATAAGAGGCAGAGGACGCTTAGAAATATACGGTTTTTTAAAAGTTTCAAATTGTTCCCCCTTTCAAGAGTGCCAGTATCATAGACTGGTGCCTATTGTGCATATTCATAGTCATTACTTGATTGCTCTGAAGCGTTCGATGGTGGACCGGCTTTTTCATCAAAAATCACTTCCTCTTGTGCCGATAGCTCCTTAAATTCAAGCTGTGTGTTGATTTCGCCCTGTCTGCGCGAATATTCCGCAAGCATTTTTGCATGTTGAAAAGGCTTTTCCACTTCGGCTTTTGCTTCCTCAAGCTGTGTTTGCGTATCGGTCAGCCTTTTTTCATATTCCGTGCGGAAATTCGGGAGCTTTTCAATTAAGTTTTCAAGTCTGGTGATATTTCCAAGGCCGCTGTCACCCAGGTCGATGGTATAAGAGCCGTTATTCATGAGTTTTAATTTTTTTGTGTAAAAATCTCGAACTACATGAATTTTCATACCGCAAAATGTCCCGATTTCCACATCTGAGGATTGTTCCATCTGCTTATCAACTATAATCAAATAGGCTTCTAAAACTTCGCCGGCCTTAGCCCGTTCGTGGTATCTGACACCATTGATTTCTATGGAAAAATCATCGTTTGATTTGGGCTTTAGTGCTTGGATGTCTTGTTCTGCATGTTGAATAAGTTGAGTAATTCTGTTGATTTCTCTCGGATAATCCTTTTCGATAGCATGACGGAGTGAGGCACGTTCATTTTGCCAGCTTGCTTGCAGGATAGATAGGCGGGTCACTTCATTGTCTACATCCATTTTTTCGGCAAGCAAAGGGTTATTCGTTGCAATTGCTTTAAATTCAGCGGCTGTCAATACCGTTTCGTCAATGTCATCACAGGAACGGGTGATGACCTTACCGGTCATTACCTGTGTAATAAAGCGTAGCTTTTGTTCCTGAATCTGCCAGAGGTAACTGTCGAAGGTTCCTCTTGTGACATATTGCCGGATTTTAATAGTCGGATTAAGATTGCCGTAACGCTTTCCTCGTCCATTTCGCTGCTGAAGGTCGGAAGGGCGCCAGGGACAATCCAGATGGTTAATACAAAATAGCAGCCTCTGCACATTGGTTCCCATACCCATTTTCTGTGTGCTGGCAATCACAACACGAACAATACCCTCACGCACATTTTCAAACAAAACCTCTCTTTGGGCATCGGTTTTCGCATCATGAATAAAAGCAATTTCATTTGCCGGTACACCCATTTCAATCAGGCATGATTTCATTTCATCATACACATTGAATTGTCCGGATTTAGGTGTACCACTGTCGCAAAAAACAAGCTGTGTCAATTTCTTTTCCTGCGTATCCTCCCATGTATCATATACGTCACGAATGGCAATATTCAGTTTGGAGTTTGGGTCATTGGGTGCATCTGGGTATAGGAGCCGGGGATCAATCGAAAGCAGCTTTGCCTCATGGGTCAGCTTTAGCATATTGTCCTCATATGGCTCAACATCACCGTTTCGTATAGCCTCGGCTCTTTGAATGTAGGTAGCAAGCACCTCCTTTTGAAAATCTGTGGTTTCTGTGACAACGGCTTGCGGTTTACCGCCCTCAATGTCCGGCACAGGTATATTCAATGTTTCCTCCGTCTGAATATCCGCTACAAGGAAAAAGATGTTCATTAGTTCAGGCAAATTTTGAAACTTTGCAAAGCGGCTTCGCATACGATAGCCGGTTCCTTCGGGTCTAATTTCCAAACTGGTTGTAATCTGTGCATAAGTCGCAGCCCAATTATCAAAGAAGTCAATATTGCGGCGTTTTAATTCCTGCGGCTGTAGATACATCTGCATGATAAAAAGCTCCGCAAGACTATTGCTGATGGGAGTGCCTGTTGCAAAAGTTACACCCCGCCCTTGATACGTTTCTAAAAGGTAATGGCATTTGAGTTTCATATCCGCTGCCCTCTGACTGCTGGCAGTGCTGATACCTGCAACATTTCGGATTTTTGTGTAGGAAAAGCAGTTTTTATACATATGCGCTTCGTCGATAAACATGTAGTCAATACCGAGGGCTTCAAAGTCAATCAGGTCATCTTTTTTGTCTGCGTTTACCAATCGTTCCAACTTGCCCATAAGTCTCTTTTGAAAGATTACCATTTGTTTGATGCTCCAGTTTTCACCCTTTTCGGACTTCATTTGGTCGATGATGAAGGACAGATGATTGATTTCATCTGTAAGCATTTTTTCCTGTCGCTCCTGCGACATGGCAATTCGCTCAAACTGGCTGTGGGAGAGGATAATACCGTCATATTCACCCATGGCAATCTTGCTGACAAATTGTTGCCGGTTCTTTTTTGCAAAATCCTTTTCATTGGTCACAAGCAGACTTGCACCGGGGAAAAACCGAAGAAATTCGTTAGCCCATTGGTCGATAATATGGTTGGGCACAACATAAATCGGTTTATTGACAATACCTGCACCTTTCATATACATGCCGGCAGCAATCATGGCCGCTGTTTTTCCTGCACCAACCTCATGCGCCATCAGAGCCGTACCGTTGTAAATGATACGGGCGGCTACATTAAGCTGATGAGGTCGCAGTTCCACTTCGTCCGACATGCCCGGAAATACAAGATGACTACCATCATAGGTACGGGGGACTACATTGTTAAATGTTTCATTGTAAATCTGTAGAAGCACATCAGAACGCTCTTTATCTGTAAAAAGCCAATCACGAAATGCTTCCTTAATTTGTTGCTGCTTACCTCGGGCAATCATGGTTTCCTTTGCATTTACTACATATTTTTCTTTTGTCTTTCCATCGTTGTCAACATATTCTACCTTGTCACGCACCGTAACACTTTGCAGATTCAGGGTATCCTCCAAAATCTCATAAGCATTTTTTCGTTTCGTACCTAAACCCTTATTGACCTTGACGGAATCCTTTTCCTGCTGCTTTCCGGTGATAAACCACTGATTGGAATATTCCATGTATTCGACATTGATGTGATAGCTTTCAATTCCCCGGTTGCGCTCATAGGTGCCAAAGGTTTCATACATGAATTGTGTGTAGTATTTTATCGGTATCCATGGGGTGCCTATGCCGTATTCAATATCGCCGGGAAGTAAATCTTTCGGTTGAACAGCCTGTAATGCTTCCACATTTCGGCTAAAGAGCTCCGGATTATCTTCCGCCCGTAGCTTTGCATAGGACAACTTATCCTTGACATAGCCGGACAGATATTCTTCATCAATTTCCCATCCTTCATGAGGATCACCATAATATTTCTGAGGGTTTAAGTAAATTTTGTTGCCCAACTCGCTAACAATATCATTCCTTGATTTTCCGTACAGCTTTTCCATGAAGTAAAGGTCAATCTTTTGTTTTAGATTCAGAGAAATTTGCAGGGCTTGCAGTGCAGTTTCTGCACGGTCGGGAAGTCGGTTCGGTCGAATGGTGGCCCTGGTGAATACCGGTGATTTGAGCCAACTATCATTTTCCTTATCGTAATCCTCAATGGAGCGCAGAAGCGGAAAGGTGTCATCATCTGAAAAAGCAAGAATGTTTCCTTTGTTATTGATTGGTCCATTTTTCTTTACAAAGGCATCATACCGCTTGTTCAATATATCTTGTGCTGCTTTCAATTCTCCAGGATCATATGAAGTATCAGTGGATTGAATATCTATTACTTTACGCAGGGCATCTCGGATACCACAAAGCCCTATAATGCGTTCTGCTTTTTTCCCCGTTATTTCTTGAGGATGGAGTTTACCATCCGAACAATAATAGATGTTCCCATCCTGTATCTGATAGGTATAGGTTTTCATTCCCTCGGGTGCCTCCAGCAAGCCCTCGGTGGAGATTTCCTGCTCTTGCTCTGTAATTTCTTCATCGGGCCGTGCTGTTAATTCGCCGTGCAGCTTTTCAACCGCTTGGCGCAGCAATGGATATAGCTCTTGTCTTTCGGGTGCTACGCAGGCTTCGGTTCTTCCAAAGCGTCCCGATATGAATTTCATATCTCCCAGCATCATATCGGGGTGGTCTATAAAATATTGATTCAGGCGCATATAATCGCTTCGCCTGGTATCGGTATATACCCAATCGGGAAGTTGGCTTTTGGATATGTCGCGCATATGGTCCAGTTTTTTCAAAAACAGTATGTCGGTTGTAACCTCTGTTCCCGCAAGGGATTTAAAGGCATTGTTTGGCAGCCTTATTGCCCCTATCAAATCAGCACGGCGAGCTATTTCCTCACGGGCAGAGGTATCGTTTTTGTCCATCGTTCCCTTGGATGTTATAAAAACAGCAATGCCGCCCGGCTTTAATGCGTCAAGCCCACGAATAAAAAAGTAGTCATGGATATAGTAGCTGTCCTCATAGCGACGGTCATAAATCTGGATTTCATTAAAAGGCACGTTACCTATGGCAACATCATAGCTATCATTCTCAATTTTTGAGGTTTCAAAGCCTGTGATTTGCACATCGGCCCTTTGATAGAGTTGTTTTGCTAATCGGCCGGTGATACTGTCAATCTCAACACCGGTTAACTTGGCATTTTGCAGTTCTTCCGGCAGAACGCAGTAAAAGTTTCCCGTTCCCATAGCAGGGTCAAGTATTCGACGGTTTTCTCCATCCGTGAACCCAAATTGTTTTAAAGCGCCATATATACAGGACACCAATTCCGGTTCTGTGTAATAGGCAGTCAAAACACTCTCACGAGCCTGTGCATATTCGTTTTCATCCAACACCAGTTTTAACTCCCGATATTCCTTATCCCAACTATCATTTTTCGGATTGAAAGCATCGGCAATGCCGCCCCACCCGACATATCGGGCAAGGGTTTTCTGTTCATCAGAGGTAGCAAGACGCTTTTCACTTTCAATTTTTTTCAGAAGTCGGATTGCTTCCATATTGTTTTGAAATTTAGTTTTACCACCGGAGGGATAAAGGTTATCTGTAGCAGAATACTGATAGTTAATACGCTTGTGATGCCGAGAGGGGGAGTTGGCTTTCGGGGCATCTTTTGTATCCTGTACGGTAGTGGTTTCAGAAATTTCTATTTCATAACCTTCACCAATCGTGTCCTCATCCAGCTCAAAACTTGCGTCAGGCGCTTGATCGTTATCTGTGTTGTCCGCCCTAAAATCAAAAAGGCTCATTTGTGGACCGGTGTTCCTTGGAGTAGGTGCAAAGTCACCGATTTCTATTAAAACCTTTATACGGTCGGCAATTTCAGGATAGGTAAAGTCCATATCAACATTGTCTACCCGAATAGTGACATAATTGGCAAATGCGAAACACTCAACATGGCTGCCGCTTACCGATAAAGGTTCTTCCTCTATATCTCGAAACAAATCATACATCGTTGTTTCATCAAGACGGTCTTTTTCAAGCTCCGTCACTATTTCATTCTGCCAGCCGTCATACAGATTGTTTGAAAGAGTAAGAAACCCATCAACACAAGCATACAATTCCTCGGGCTCTAACTCATACTCATCATCTGTTACTATGATCGGTTCGTAGGCATCGCCGGCGCCACCCATTTCGTTCAGCTCATCAGGTATATTGTATGAACCAATGCGATCGCTAAAATCATCAGTTTCCTGTACCCGTGGATCAGGGTAAACTTCGTCCGCAATCATACCATCAATGATAATTGCAATTGTAAACCAGGGCATATAGGTGTAGCCATGCCCAATGAAAAAAGACATTCCATCATCTTTTCGTAATTCGGTTCGGTATAGAATATCCTCTTGAAGTTCAGCGTTGCCGTATTGATTATATATCTTGTGCAACGCCTCGGCTCTTTCTGATATTTCCATATCCACATCATAGAGATTTCTTATGTCAATATACATGCCCTCCGGATACAGATTAGTGCTCGTTAGCATGTATTCATAACCAATTCTGTATTCCTCATCCGTCATTTTTTGAGGAACAAAAGGGGTGTCTTGCGTGTGATCGGACACCGTGTGTTCCGAAGTGTTTGTATCCGACTCAGCCTTGTTTTTATATGCTGCTATATGCTCCTCCGGTTCTTCCGACTGAATTTCGGGCATAGAAAAAGAGCCTTGCGGCTCTTTTTGAGGGGATGACTGATTATCGCTTATCTCGGTTTCAAGACGATCTCGGTCATTATCATTTCCTCCGCTGTCAAACGCAGGCTGTTCAGATGCCGGGCTTTCATCATTGTGTCCTCGGTCGGCGGCGGATTCTCTGTCAGCAACTGCTGATAAATAGTTTCCTGCTGATTTAGAGCTTCTGTTTCCACCTTTCGTGCTGTCGCTTCCAGTTCTCCCATCATCCGCAGGGTCATGAACCGCTGACGGTGATTTTTGTGTAGGTTGTTCATCCAATCTCTCCCGAACCTGCCCAGGGGTTGGCTGTTCACTTCCGATTCGATGCTGATGTTCGGGTACAACAGGCCATCTTTCTCGGTGTACGCCAGATTCAATTTCTTCTCCATGATTTTTACTCCTTTCGTTTTCTAATAATTTAATAGTGCGTTCCATTTCCAACAAAATATGCTTTGAAACATCGGTTACAACATTACCAAGCCTTGCCACAAGAGGAATCGTATCAAAGTGGGAAACGGTAGATATTGCTTGCATGTCGGAATCAATCGGGTCTATTTTACAGCGTGAGGATACGAATATCCGTGCGCTGGCTTCGGTGATTTCCCGAATTTGGGCATATAGCCCTTCTTTCGGCAGCTCTGCAAAAAAGTGACCTTCAATATCCAACTCAAAATCCTGCATATATTGTTCAAAGGATTGCTCCATAGTCGCATGTACGAATTGTCCGATAACTGCACCAAGATAGGGGTTATCTAAATTATATCTTTCTGAAAGAGCTAATGCCAGCAATGTTTGCATATTTTTATCTGCTGTCCATTGTTGGGGAGTAACACTGCCGACGGTTTGGGTAACATCCAAAAGGTATTTTAAGCTGTTTTTAGCATTTTTATATTCGCAAACGGCAATCTGTTTTGCTTTATCAGCGGGACTGCGGCCAACTCGCCCCCATATTTCTTTGGTTGCCAACATAGATGCGCTTGGGTCCTGTGCATATACCAGCAAAGCATTGTCAAAAGGATATTTATAAATCCGAGAGGCAAAATCCAAATACTTTGCCCATGTTTCCGGCGTTCGTGTCACCATTGACACTGCCGTTTCGTAAATGATTTTTAACCGCTCATCCGTTCTCAAAATAATTCCTCCCTTCGTTTTCAATGCTTGTTCAATATCCCTACATCATTATTCCATCATCATATTCATGGTCACCTTCGTCATCGGACAAAAAAGAGGATTGCTCTTTTGATCCGATGGTTTCCTGCTCACGATTTCGGGTTTGACCGAAATATAAAGCCAAGGCTTTTTCAATAACATCCTCAACCTCTGATGCTTTTTGACCGGGTACAAAATATAGGGAATAGACTTTAGGCTTGATTTTGAATGTTGGTGTTCGTTTCTTTTTAGGCGGCTGTCCCAGCTCACCATTTAAAATCAGGTAAATGTTATCCTCGTCCAGCTTGCCCCGTTCAGAATATCTCCGCAAGATATCGGCTTTTTTCATATCCACCTTGAAACCGTTAAGGTCTATACATTTATCAAGGAGATTTTGTTCGTTTTCTTTTATGAAAGAAAGTGTTACAGCGGGGATAAAGGCAATTTCACAGTTATCTAACCGCATTTTCAAATTGTCGGTCAATTGGTTGATCCGCAAATACCTTGCCACAGTGTCCTTTGAAAGACTATATTCGTTGCCGACTTTTTCGATGGAGGTCAACTTCTTCGCAAGTTGCGAAGAAGTTGAGTTTTCCTTTTCATCATGCGGGTTTTCAAGCCTTTTTATTTCTTCCAAAATGTCATTTCGCTTTCCTTGCGAGAACAATTTTGAATGCATTAAACTTAGCACGGCAGCTTTTTCAGATGGCAGCATATCTGAGAATGAACGCTGGAGAAGATTGGTTTCAATAACATATATCCAGGCTTCATCATCCGAAAGGTTTTTCTTGATGATGACCGGCGCTTCGGAGCGTCCTGCCTCAATGCCACAATATTTTCGATTATGTCCTGATAAAATTTCATATCGCCCATTTTCTTTAGAGCGTAGGATAAGGGGCTGTAAAATCCCCTTATCTCTTATGCTGTCAACCATATCACTCTTGCGTTCGCCGTCATACAATCGAAAAGGGTGCTTATCAAAATCATCCATTAGGGAGAAGGACAGGGTGGTAAAGGTTGTATCTTTATCCTGATTTGCTACATCATGAGCCGAAGCTGTTGTATCCCGAGTGGTTGGGTTGCTGCCATCCTTTTCATTGATTTTGAAAAGCTCATCTAAATTACTTAACCGAGGCTTGGGCCTCTCCACCTGTTTTGCCACGTTGTATTACCTCCTTTGCAAAAGCCGTATATGCGATGGCTGCTTTGTTTTTCGGGTCAAAATCCATAACGCTACGACTGTAATAATTGGCTTCACCCACCTTTACGGTGGAGGGGATATGAGAATCAAAGATAGAGATTTTACCTTTGTAATACTCATCTATCAAGCTTTTAGCTTCCTTGAATAGATTGGTGCGCTCATCGCACATTGTTAGCAGGATACCCTCTACCTCTATATGAGGATTGATTTTCTTCCGTACTTTAAGAATGGTTTTCAAGAGATCGGTAAGTCCTGTGGCTGACCATAATTGAGGGCTGACAGGAATAATTACACTGTCACATGCAGCAAGTGCGTTGATAGTCAATAACCCCAAGTATGGATTGGTATCAATGATAATGTAACTATAGTCCTTGCGAAGTGGTTCCAATAGGGTTGATAAAGTGCGCTCGCCGCCCATCTCATCCCGCAGGTTTATTTCGGTAAGGGAAAGGTTAATGTTGCTTGGAATAATATCTATTTTTTCACCATGCTGTATGTAATCATCTTTGTTGGGCAAATCCTTATCATCCATGATGTAGGTTAGAATGTCGTGCATTGACAATGGAAGTTCATCGGGATTATCGATTCCAAAGCTCATAGAAAGATTGGCTTGCGGATCAAAATCTACAAGTAATACTTTTTTATTTGCCTGAGCAAGAGCATTTCCAAGGTTGCTTGCGGTTGTAGTTTTACCCGTTCCACCTTTTTGATTTGCAACGGCTATAATTTTGCATTTTTCCATATTTCAAAACCTCCTAAAACTTTATTGAAGTTAATTGAATTGCTTTTCATGTTGATAAAGCGGGGACTTACAACAAAATCCAACACAAACTGCTTGGGAACCATATATTTAGAAGAAACAAAAAACGATTGTATTTCTTTCTTGCTTAATAGCTTTATTATGGTGTTTTGGTTTAATCCTGTCATCTCACTAATATCACGAGTGCCAACAACATCAGGGTAATCGGCATAGATATATTCAAAATATTCTTTTATTTCGTCCTCTGATCCAGGAGATAGTAGTTCATATAATGAAACTCTTGGAGCTTGAGGGCGCTTGTTGCGGGAAGTAGTATGGCCTCGTGGTATCATGGTATTAAGTGTTTTATCACGTTTTTCTAAATAGGTTATAATATCTTTCAAAGCAATCTTATATCTGCGCGTTTTTTTCCCGTTGTCCTCGCAAGGGATAATACCATTTTCCAAAAGATATTTGGCACTCCTTTTTGCAATACGGCAGATTTTATATAATTGATTTGAAGAAACATATTCGGGATATTGATCCCATAAATAATCATATTTATCTTTTTTCATAGCATCCTCCCTAAGTAAAACAATTATTTTGTCAATGGCAGGTGATGCTATTTTATCGTTGTTTTTTTAATATGTCTGTTCTGTGTCTGTCAAACGTGCTAAAATCCCTGCTAAATCGGGTGACGATTGGAACCCGCATCAATTCAGAGAAAAACAAATAGAGAGCCCCTAAAACCCTTGTTTGTAAGGGTTTTAGGGGCTCTCTATCATCGTTTTAATTATACCAAAAACCTTCATGTTCCATGAAAGTCAATTCACTCGAAATCATTCGAAATCAGTTTGCGAGCAATCGCACGTGGGTTCGAATCCCACACCCTCCGCCAAAAAGAACCTTAACTTTTATGCAATGGTAGAAAAAGTTGAGGTTCTTGTGTTTTTGTCTTAAAAACGTATAAAATTTAGCCTTTTTTGTTTGTTGCAATATAAGAATTAACCCTTAGTGGATTGTGAGTTTCATTATCATTTTCACTGAGGGTTTTCTTGCGTTGGTGTCATTCCTTATGCAATTTACATTGTAATTAAGTTTAAAAGGAAAATATGTTTTAAATGAACATATGTAGTCAATAATAAAAATACATATTAGTAGGAGGTGTATTATGGAATTACATTATAAGTTATTTTTTGATAATAATATTATTACTTTTGAAGAAGCATTAAGTTTAAATTATATAACTATTACAACAAACGGGATTAAAGTAAATAATAATATTAAAATTTGTAAGTCTACAGAATTACTTGATTATAATGATAATGAAATATTTGAAAATGACATTTTGGTTGATAAAAATAATAATAAATACGTAGTAAATTACATGACTGGAACATTTTTTATTTGTGAAGTTAATGGTGATAAAGGTTGTATACCACTAGCATTAAGTGGACTAAAAATTAAAAATAAAATTGATAGTATGCAAATTATTTAGAAATTTTATCTCCAAAAATTGACAAAATAACGTCTTTGTGTTACATTAAAAGAATAATAAAAAATAGAGGTTAACACAATGACTGATAAATATGATAATTTAAGACTATGTGCCTATCTCTTTGTTGCAGATAGATTTGATGAGAATAAAAAGATTTTTGAGAGCTTTTGCCCGCTAATAGAATCTGTTTTAGCGCAAATGGGAAACATAGGATCTATTTCATTTTTATCGCTTCATCAAAAATTAGAAGATATTTATAAAGCCAGAATACCAAAAGCAACTTTAAAAACCCTTCTTAGAAATCTTGAAAAAGAAGGTAAGATACATATTAAAGAAAATACCATAATTCTTGAGGGGGCTTTATTAGATGTAAAATATCTTCAAGAACGTAATGATAAAGAAAATGAAATACTTGATTTGTTTTTAGGCTTTAGAGAGTTCTTGCAACAAAAGAATATTCAAATATCAATTGATGAAGTTAAGCAATTAGTTTGCAATTATATATTTACTTACTGCTATGATTTAGCAAACTTCATATCAAATGGACAACGTTTGACTATTCCAGAAAAAGAAAGCGTTTCCTATTCATTGTTTTTGTGTGATTACTTATTCGAATGCAAACAAAACAATTTGCGTTTGTATACATGTTTTTTAAAATTATATAAAGGCGCAGTGCAATCAACTTTGTTAAACTTCAATCCTGAGAATATTGAATTCATGCAAAACTATACCACAAATATCACAACAGTTATTTTAGATTCGAATTTTATAATGAGAATTCTGGATATACAAGGTGAACTTGAATGCGATGTAGCAATAGAAACGGTAAAGTTATTATATTCGAAAAATATTCAAATTATGGTCTTGAAGCAAACTATAGAAGAAGTAAGTCAAAGCATTAAATCATTTTTATTTGAAACTGCCCCATACACACAAAATACGGGTAATTTTTACAAAAATAAAAACATTCGCTTTAGTGGCATATATGCATCAATGCAAAGGGGGAAAACTCGTACACAATTATTAGAATTATCAAATTATGACAAACTTAAAATATGTTTACATGAAAAATTTTATGCACAAACAATAGAAGACTTTGATACACCAGCAGATATTACTAAAGAAGATATTGAAAGCTTAATAAATAGAAAAAACAAAGAGGGATACCAACAAGAGCAATCAATTCATGACTTAACATTAATTAAGTATTGCAATAGTCATAGGATAAAGAGAATCGACGACTATGCAAAAGCGAAATGTTGGGTTTTAACAAATGACCTTAAATTAACCTCATGGAATCAAGAGAATTCTAAAGGTATTCAACAATGTATTACAGAATCACAATTAGCTAATATGTTTTGGCTGGAGAATCCAAAGGGAGATAATCTTGGCCTTTCAAATACAATGGTATCACTTGCTAGCGGTGAATTTTTAGATCAAAATCATTTTCATAGATTTATTAATAAGATCAATGAATACAAAGAGAAAATTGGAGATAACCCTACTCAAATACAAAACTTTTCATTGGTTTTTGCCTGTGATTGTATTACTTCTGAAGATATTAGGAGAATAGATGATGACGATTACCAAATAGATGATATAATTGACAAAAAAGCTGATAAGATTAGGCAAGAAAATAAAGAAAAAGAAATATCTTTAAAGACAAATTTAGAGGAAAATAAAAAACTTTTTAATGAGTTAAAAATAACAAAACTAGATAAAGAAAAGTTTAAGCTCGAAAAAGAGATTAAAGAAATTGAATTGCAAACCAAGACTATTGAAGATAAAAAAGGTAGTTTATTAAAAACCCTTTCAAACGCAGATTCTATAACAAAACTAAAAGTTCCTTTGGCACGTAAACTAGTATGCTATATAATACTTTTTATTCTTATTGTGCTTTTTTTATTATTTAAAGTCACAGATATTTATCTCTCTATAATTAAGTCGTGGTCATCATGGTTAAATAATTTAGTAACAGAAAATAAATTAGCTGAAATATTATTACCAATGGTATTTACATTAGTAATTTGTTTTATTTTTTACATTTTAACATTCTTTATTTTTGGGAAATTAATGAGTCCAAAGGAAATGTTTAATAATCTATATATATCATTTTTAAAAAAATCGATAATTAGAAGAAATTTACCTTTAGACTTAATTAATGTTGATAAGGACAAGCTTACTGAAGATACAAATAAACAACTATTAGAGATAAGTCAAGAACATGTTGATTTAAAAAGTAATGAGCAAGATTTGAATATGCAATTAAAAATAGTCATAGATAAGATCAATGAGGTTATAGCTTAAGATAAACACGAACATATCGTCGATTGATATATGCTCCCGAATGTAATCCGTCAAATCCACATCACCAGCAGAAACACCTCCACAAAGTGAACCTTTAAACACATAAGTTTTCTGCTCTATATCCGTTATGATCATCTCCCATTCACCTATGTCTGTTGCAAAGCAGGAAAGCGGTTCTTCTATACAGTATTGAGAAAAAAGCGACAATATTTTGTCAGCAATAAGTTTACCGATACTAAACTGCGATTTCCTTCCAACCTTATAATTACCAAATCCGCCAGCGTAGTTGTATCCCGTAAACCAAACGCGTCCGTCCGAAGATATTATTAGATGCTGCTCTACTTCATCTTCTGGAGAAGACTTAGGGCCGTAGCAGATGTTGTTTGAAATGATTTTGATTTTCTTTACCTTCATTTACTACGCCTCCTTCTTAACGACTGTTCCAAAATACAATTCTGCAATTCCATTTAGTTGTGCCGCAATGTTATTAAAATCAATATTCAAATCAAGTGTTTTCACACTAATATTGTTTCCACTCATCTTAAAATCACAGTCAGGAGTGATATCCTCATCTGTTTTAGCATAAAGCAGCATTCCTGCCACATTGCCGGTATTACCAACATCCTGATTTTTAACGTAAGTAAAAATCTGATACAAATTATTTGAATGAAGCGTTCGGCTGTCAAATTGAACCTGCATTGTATGAGAATAATATTTGGCATCTATGATAAGCATTTTCAACCCATCATAAAGCATTATATCTGACTGCATTATAGGCAAAAGAGTCGAAATGCCATCATCCAGTTGCCACTGAATCTGCGATGCTGACACTTGAAGATTTGGAAACTCACGTCTATAGTATTCCAATATAAATTTCTCAAATAAGCGACACATCCTTTGCTCATCCAGAAATTTCTGCATCCTCATATTCCCTTGGCTGTCTGGCTGCAGCAAACCTTTTATGATAAGGTAACAAATGCTTATGAGCATCTGGTATGTTTGATTGTTGCGATTAAAGCGAATATTCCAATCGATATTGAAAGGATCAATTGTACTCACATCTTTAAAATATAGCATTAGTTTACGTAGCTCTTTTTTCTTCTGCTTCGAAATATCATAACACACTAATAATTTAACAGTCGCCTTTAGGATTCGATTTAAGTATGAATCTACTGAAAAGTCATCATAAGAACATACCAATTGGCGCTTCATGATGACCTGGGTTTTGATGGACTCAGAAATATCTATTTTCCCACGCAGTGAATAAAGTGGCTCAGTAACTGAAATGTATTCTTTACCCAAAACTCTCTTAATCTGCACAGAAATGCCCTTTACTAATATTGCCGCAAATAGGTCTGCAGTGTTTTCAAATTCCTCTGCGGAACACTTCGTATACCCCTGTTCCTTTAAGATTTGAAAGGCATATGAAAGCATATAATAGATATTCTGTATTCTTATCACTTAATCGCTCCCTTTAATTTTTGTGTCCAATCCCTTACCTTCGCAGTTTCATCGAACCAGTATTCATTGAGAAGCGGTACAATTTCATAATCTATAATGCTATTTAGCCACACATCAGTAACCTCCGTAGAATTACAAAAATAGCTATGGCCAATCTTAAAACCCTGTCCTAAGGGCTCATCATTTTGAATGGCTACATTCAGCTGTTCAATCTGAGCAATCAGATTATTTAGATTCGCGTTATGGAGCCCTTCTTGATATTTAATAAAGCCGTCGGATTTAAATGCCGGAGTCAATTCAAAGAATGCGAAGCGACGACGTAGAGCATAGTCAAGCATCGCAAGGCTTCTGTCTGCGGTATTCATCATACCGATAACATAAACATTCTTTGGTACAGAGAATCTTTCATCTGAGTATAACAATTGCAATTCAACACCGCGCTTATCATTTTCTATAAGCATAAATAGCTCACCGAATATCTTACTAAGATTTCCTCGGTTAATTTCATCTATAATAAAGAAATAGTCGTTGTCGCTATCAACCTCTGCTTTCTTACAGAACGTATAGAATGGCCCTTTCTTTAATTCGAACCCCGTTGATGATGGTCTGAATCCCATAATAAAATCTTCATATGAGTAACTTTGGTGGAACTGAATCATCATAACTCTCTCAATATTTTTTACACCCATAATTGAATAAGCGAGCCGCTTGGCCGCATATGTTTTTCCTACACCTGGCGCTCCCTGCAAGATTATGTTCTTCTTAATTTTCAGAACATTAACAAGCATAGGCCAAGACGGCGTAACCGAAGATCACATCATCTTGCTCAATGATTTCGACCACGCAGCTGACCTCAGTGCCCGCTACGAACAAGAGAACCGGGACTACGAAACAGAAAACAAAAAACTCAAATACTTTAGAAACCCAGAAGAATGTATCGAAGATCCCATCGAATCCCTTATCACTCACAAAACTGACCCTGCCTTTTTTTTAGAGCAGAAGGCAGACAAAGCAGACATGCTCTGACCCACTGGTGTGATTGAACAGCATCTGGACTTCTCCAAATATGTGCCGGATGGCTTTGGCACAGGTGACTGCATCCTCATCTCTGATAAGGCCCTGCACATTATTG
>ENA-UOOK01002787-UOOK01002787.1-fermentation-metagenome-genome-assembly--contig:-NODE-2787-length-20819-cov-30.942448_pt1 | contig 20819 bp, 17 predicted proteins | sample MGYA00245777_ERZ724023 | MGnify/ENA primary metagenome ERZ724023 (study PRJEB28704, sample SAMN03018312) | fermentation metagenome | biome: anthropogenic terrestrial biome; feature: soil...
AGAGCATCTGCCTTACAAGCAGAGGGTCGGCGGTTCGAATCCGTCAACGCCCACCTGGGAATCAAGCACTTATCGATATTTCGGTAAGTGCTTTTTTATTTCTCGCACATAACTCGCACACAGTCTATCTATATCACACCCTAATTAATTCTTTTAGCATTTTTCGCCAATAGTAGATTACTACAGCTTATTTACATCCTCTAAGTCACATTATCAGAACGAAGTGCCGTTTGAAGTGCCGGAGAACTGGGAGTGGGTGAAATTAGGTTATCTCTGTGATTATGGAAAAAATGAAAAGGCTAGTCCATCACAAGTAAACGAGAATGCATGGATTTTGGATTTAGAAGATATTGAAAAAGATACAGGAAAACTGCTAAAACGAGTTCATAAAAACGAAAAAGAGACCAAAAGTATAAGAAATACATTCAAAAAAGGAGATGTTTTATACAGCAAACTAAGAACCTATTTGAATAAAGTTTTAGTTGCTGACTTTGAAGGATACTGTACTACCGAAATTCTGCCTTTGGATTTTAATGGATTTGTTGTGCCAGAGTTTGCAAGGCATGTATTAATGTCTAATTATTTTTTGGAATATACTGCAAAATGTTGCTATGGAGTTAAAATGCCAAGATTAGGTACAAATGACGGAAGAAATGCTCCATTTTCTCTCCCTCCTCTCGCCGAACAACACCATATAGTTTCCGAAATTGAAAGATACTTTGCTTTGATTGATGAGATTGAAGCAAATAAATCAGATTTACAGACTGCAATAACACAGACAAAATCCAAAGTCCTTGACCTTGCCGTACGTGGAAAACTCGTACCACAAGACCCTAATGACGAATCTGCTTCCGTTGTGTTAGAACGGATAAGTAAAGAGCAAAAAGCCCAAAAAACAACTGCCGATAAATTCCATTATCCGTTTGAGGTGCCGGATGGGTGGGTATGGTGCAAGCTTGGAGATATTCTTGACATCAAATCTAGTAAAAGAGTTCATAAATCTGAATGGAAAAAGTCTGGCATTCCATTTTATCGTGCTAGAGAAATAATAAAGTTAGCACAGAATGATTTTGTAGATAATGATTTATTTATATCTGAAGAGCATTATTTAGACTTAAAAGACAAATATGGCGTTCCGAAAGAGAATGATATTCTAATATCTGCTGTAGGAAGTATTGGAAAGACATATATTGTAAAAAAAACTGATAAATTTTACTATAAAGACGCGAGCGTTTTATGTTTGAGTAATTCACATTCAGTAAATTCTAGTTTTATTGAGGTAATTCTTGCCACAGATTTTTTACAATCTCAAATGTATAAAAATTCAAAAGGGACTACTGTTGATACAATAACAATTGAAAAAGCAAATCAATATATTTTTCCTTTTCCTCCTCTCGCCGAACAACAAAGAATAGTCACAAAAATTGAAGACATATTTAATCTTTTAGATAAAATACAAGAAAGTTTGTAAACGAACACTTGAAAACCGTTTCTGTTACTGTAAACTTTAAAATATAAAGAATATGGTAACAAAATTTCAAAAATTTCTTGAAAAAAGTGACCTAGCTGAAAGTACAGTTAGGTCTTATGTATGGACAGTCAATCATTTTATGGCTCAGTATGAGCGGGTTGATAAAGAAAATCTTTTAGCTTATAAAGGTTTTTTAGTAGAGCATTTTAAGCCACAAACTGTCAATTTGCGATTACAAGCATTAAACAAGTACCTTGAATTTACGAATAAGGAGAAATTGAAACTTAAATTCATCAAGGTTCAGCAGAAAAATTTTCTCGAAAATGTAATTAGCGATGCTGACTATAAATTTCTGAAAACAAAATTGAAGAATGACGGATACACGGATTGGTATTTTGTTGTTTGGTTTCTCGGTGCAACAGGCGCTCGGATTAGCGAACTGCTTCAAATCAAAGCTGAACATATTGAAATAGGCTATTTGGATATGTACACAAAAGGTGGCAAAATTAGGCGACTTTACATCCCAAAAAAACTTAGAGAGGAGGCTAGAAAATGGCTTAAACAAAAAGAAATCTCATCAGGTTATATTTTTCGCAATAGATTTGGCGATAGAATTTCTGCAAGGGGAATTGCTCAACAACTCAAATTTTTTGCAGAAAAATATGGTCTCAATAAGAAAGTTATTTATCCACACTCTTTCCGACATCGTTTTGCTAAAAACTTTCTCGAAAAGTTTAACGATATAGCATTATTAGCCGATTTAATGGGACACGAAAGCATTGAAACCACCCGAATCTATCTGCGAAGAACAGCAAGCGAACAGCAAACTATTGTTGACAAGGTTGTAACTTGGTAAACTGTTAAAAAAGCGTAGAGTTTTCAATCTACGCTTTTAATGCTTCTTCTATCATATCTAACTGGGCAAAAATTTCTTCAACTTTGAAAACAATTCGTTTTTGTTCTGCGAGAGGAGGAAGCGGAAAAAACAACAAACATACTGACTCTGTTTTTAAATTTTTTACGGTTGAACCTACTGCAGAATTATAAAACTGACTAAACATGAAATGTGAACTTAATAAATAGTACATATAATCAGTATTCAATATTTTTTTTTCAATGCTGATGACAAGCCATCCATCATGGATACAGCCGTCTGTTTTTAAAATATATGGCCGTCCAAAACTCATTGAGTTTGTTAAAAGAAAATCATCAACATTAACAAAACGAGAATATTTTATACCCTCTTTTATTATTTTCTCTTTTGTTGAATAGATATATTTTCCACCTTTTTCAGTATCGCCAATTTTTATCCAATTTACACCATCTGGGTTCTTTGTTAGAAAATGCTTAATAGGTCTTGGAGATCCTCCACGCGCAATATTATTTACTTCTCCTAATTTGCACCACTCCCAATTTTCCGGCACCTCAAACGGATAATGGAATTTATCGGAAGTTTTGCCCTTGCCTTTTATTTGCTCTAAAAGTGCAGTGACAGGCTCATCATTAGGGTTTTGCTGAACGAGTTTGCCTCGAATGGCAAGGTCAAGAACTTTTTGTTTGGTTTGTTTTATGAATTGTGCTAAGGATAATTTGCTTTCTTCTATCTGCTTTATTAGTTCAAATAGTCTATTGATTTCAGCGACTATTCGTTTTTGTTCATTTAAAGGAGGTAATGGAATAATTATTGACGCAAGTGAATTACCCGATAAACTTTGGATACCAACGCCTTTAAGATATTGTTTTATTTCTCCATTTAAATAAATTAGTAGAATAAAATAATAGAGATATTTTGCTTCAATATTTCCTAATGGTCTTACTCTATGAATATGGTTTTGAAAGCATATTGGTTTATCAGACTTCCAAATAGCAGACCTACCAGCATCTCCACCTTCACAAATCAGTAGATCTCCTTTTATTGCAGTAAATCTATCCAATTCATGCACTTCAAATGACATTTTTCTTAATTCTGAAAAATCAAAACTATTCCAATAAAGATTTGACGTTGTAATATATTCGTATAGTTGCCCAGTATTTTTCTCCTTATCTAATGTTTTTCCTGTATTGTGTTGTGAAATATAACCGAATGAAGTCCACGCCCACCCCTCCGGCACTTCAAACGGCACTTCGTTCTGATAATGTGACTTATCCTTAGTAGATTTCTTATCAGGTTTAATCTTCTTGTCTTTGATAAGTTCTTCTTTTTCAGCCTTTATCCTCGCGAGTAAAGCCGATGCCGGTTCATCGTTCGGGTCTTGCGGAACAAGTTTACCTCGTATGGCAAGGTCTAATATCTTTTGTCGTAACTGTTTTGTATCCATTATTCCTCGATTGTCTCAATTATATCTTTCAGTTTACTCATCGCATCAACGATATTAGCCGTTTTTTCTTCCATTATAGCCATCAATTCGGCTAAAGAATAATCTACAGTTTCTTCACCAGACCTTAGCCACGTGATGTCAAGGCTTGTTTTGTCGCGGGCAATCAGTTCTTCATAACTGTACTTTCGCCAACGTCCATCGGGATTTTCTTCAGAATAGGTTTCAACCCTGTTTTTGTAGCATGCAACAAATTCATCCAAATGATGACGCTGAATGGGATTGGTAGCCAAAGTATGCTTTATATTGGTACGATAATCGTAATACCAAACCTCTTTTGTTTGCGTGCCTTTCCTAAAAAACAGAACATTTGCCTTAACGCCTTGCGCGTAGAAAATTCCGGTAGGCAGGCGTAAAATGGTATGTAAATCAAAATCAGTAAGCAGTTTTTTGCGAATGGTTTCTCCCGCTCCACCTTCAAACAGCACATTATCTGGCAATACAATTGCAGCACGACCGCCATCCTTAAGCATCAGCATAATATGTTGAAGAAAATTCAACTGATTGTTTTTTGTGGTAACATATAAATCGTCACGCATGGCTGAAATATCCGTTGAACCGGCAGGTCGCGTACCGAAAGGCGGATTGGCAAGTACTACATCCACCAGCGTTGACGGCGTGCGTTCCAGCGAGTCTTGGCAACGGATAGGCGTATGTTCCGTTCCTATACCGTGCAGGTAGAGATTCATCGAGGCAAGTGTTACCACCAGCGGTGTAATGTCATTTCCGCTTAGGGCTTCGGTACGTAAAAAACGCAGTTTGTCGCTATCCTTGCTTTGCGTTTTCATGTGGTCGAAAGCTGAAAGCAAAAAACCGCCCGTACCGCAAGCTGGATCGCATACCGTTTCGGTTATCAGCGGATTGGTAACTTCCACCATCGTGTTTATCAATGCACGAGGCGTAAAATACTGTCCGGCACCGCTTTTTTTATCCTGACCGTTTTTCTCTAAAATGCTTTCATAGATTGAACCTTTCAAGTCGCCGTCCATAGAAAGCCAGTTTTCGCCTTCAATCAGCGAAATAACTTTTTTGAGAAGCACGGGCTGTTCAATTTTATTGGATGCCTTAGTGAAAATAGTGCCGATCAAGCCGTCCTGACTGCTCAGCGTTTTCAATGTTTCCTCGTATTGACGGAGCAAGTCAAGCCCGTCGAGTGTTATCAGGTCATTCCAGCCATATCCTTTCGGAATGGAACTTTGAAAGCCCAACTGTACTTTTTCTTCGTCCATTTTAAGGAACAAAAGATAAGTAAGCTGAATAATATAATCAGTAAATCCCACACCTGCCGCCGCAATAACATCGGCAAGCGTCCATACTTTTTTTATTAGGGATTGAGGTGGGGTGGTTTTTGTTTGTTTTGACATAGGTGACTAATTGTAAAATCCATATTTTTTTTCTCTTTTTTCAAACGCTTCCCTTCCTCCTTCCAATATCTCACAAACATGTTCTCTTATTCCTTGTGAGTTAAGCACTATTAAATCTTGATTTTTTGGCTTCGTATTTTCTAATGCCCCATTGATATATTGAAATTTTAAGTTATCTTTATTCTTACTATTTTTACCATTTTGATTTGCAACGATTACATTTTCAGCATCTGCACTCACAACGACATTGGGGTTATGAGTAACAAGGATGATTTGTCGCTGTTTTTTCTTAGTGCGTATATATTGAACTAATTCATTGTAGATTGCACGGTTATCTAGGCTATCTTCTGGTTGGTCTATTAGAATTGGACACTCCTTAGTGCTAAATTCAAGTAATAATTTCAAAATTACAAATGCTTGTTTTCCTGGCGACATCTCAGTAAAAATATCGTTTTGATAAGATAATTCAAAAGAAACATCAAACCAGTTTTTTGTAAAAAACTCTGTTACAACATTTTGATTGGTATTATAATTCTTATATTCAATATTACCGTTCAATGCATTACACAAAAAGTCTTTACTAATGTTTTCAGTGTCTGCTTCGTAATTATTAGCAAATTCACTCACATAACTCTGCCTTTCATACCCGCGTTGATTCAATCTGTTTTCGAGAAATGATGTGATTTCTTGTTTTTTACAATTTATTTTAGTTGTGATTTTTACTTCATCGTGTTCAATTTTCAGATTTTGTACAAGATACTCTGCATTTAATTTATAAGAGCCATGGCATTCAATAATTTGCGTAATAATAGAAGTCTGTTGAGTATTCTTCTGTGACAATTTCTCTTCAAATTTTGTTATTTCCTGCAACCTATTTCTCTCTTCTTTCAATTTATTTTGAATATCATTTAATTCTTTATTGTCGGAGTAATATTGAATTCCTTTTTTGTATATTTCTGTTTGTTTTTCGTGAATTATCTCATTTTCGTGATTTTTTTTCTTTTCCTCAGTTGCTTTTTCAAATAACTCTATTATTTCTATCCATTTCTTTTCTGTATCAATTTTCAAGTTTTTAAAATATCTATAAAGCTCATCTTTATTTAATGGATAGGATAAGTTTTCAAAATTATAATCATTAGGATATGAATTGTTGATAACAGTAGCTATTTTCATCTTTTGAAATAATCGCAAATCATTTTCAGCTTGTGCGACTAGTAACTCTTTTTCTGCAATCTTGTTTAATAAGAGTTGATATTCTTTTATCTCCTCTTGGGTAATAGTTGCATTTTTACTCAACTCTTGTATTTTCGTATTTAACCGCTGTATTTCAGTTTCAATCCCTTTTTTATCGCCTTTTTCTTTTAATAGATCTCGCAAAATTTGTATGTCTGACTGTATTTGAAATACATCTAATATGTTTTTAGAAATTGATTTTTTCAATTCATTGTTTTTCGCATTATAGTCAACTAAAAGTTCGTTTTCCTCTTTATTGCTAATAATCTGTTTTATTAAAGCATTTGTCTTGTCTGTATCCTTTGCTATATCGTGCATATAGCTTTGAGCAAAAAATTCAATATCTCTATTCGTTGCTTCTTCTCCATCTTTCCATATAACAGAAACCCCATTTAAATGATTTTTAATAAAATCATTTTCGTCATCAAGCTCTATTTTAAAGTCAATTGTTTTCGCTATAACCTTTAATAAAGTAGATTTTCCTGTTGAACGTCCTCCTATAATAGTATTTAGATTTTCATTAAAACATACTGTTCCTTTCCAAAATTTATTCTCATCTAAAACAATTTTATCAATAACCTGATAACCTCTTTTCTCGTCGGGTTTATCTTGCTGTATTTTAACTCTTTCATCGGGTTCATAGAGAATTTGTTTCAATCCATTAAAAGTTAAATCTGCTTTTATCCAACAAAAACGATCGTTGTCAGGATTAAATAACTTATTTTCTGTATGAGCATCAGAACCATGTATACATGGTTTTAAGGAGCCACACTTTTGTTTAACTGACTCAGGCGAATGTGTGGGATGTTTTCCTGCAAAAAATAAAATATCATTATTATTAGCAGAAAAGATACAGTTAGATATTTCATAAATAGTCTTTCTTACTCCGTCCAATGCACCGTTTTCATTTTCAAATAAGTCATAATGTTTTTGAAAGCCTGAAGCTCCATCATTGCTTGAATTACTAACAACAACAATTACATTTTCACGCAAATTAGTATTATTAGTAAGTAGCTTTTTTAAGTTTTCGTGTGAAACGACGAAGTTCTTTACACCTTTTTTGTATGCAGATTCATCATCAGTTATAGAACTATCCAAAGACTTACCTAAAGAAACAATTCCAAATCTATTCATCAGATACTCTTGAATCCCGCCTATATGTTTTAATGTATTGAAAAAATCATTATCTAAACTATACACAAATTCTGGATTGAAAATACAATGAATATTTATTAGTCTGCCCGTGTCAGTTACAGGTAACATCCTTAGCTCTACATTTGGTAGTATGAAAATTTTGGAAATTTTTCTTTTTTCTTCATTAGTAAAAGAAGTATTAGTATTAATTTTTCTTTGAAAATCAACAACTCGTTTGTAGTTTTCTATACAAAAATAATCCGTAATACCAATCGCTTCGATATCTTTTTCTATGGCTTTCTTAAACATTGTAATACAAAATGTATCAAAATCAGCACTTTCAAACTGATCATTCTTGTTAGTACCTTTAGTATGTACATGCAAATCCCACTTTCTCCATTCAGAGCCTCTTACAAACATTTCTTTATTCATAGTTTTTAATTTAAATTCTTTTTATCCCACTTTTAACATCCACCCGCTTAGACTTCCCAATACTTCATTTACCACGTTAGCCGATCCAAAACTTTTGACCAATTGTGCAAAAACGGTTAGGTTTTCATCTCGCAATTCAGTGTTGGTGTAAGTGCCATTGGCAACGATATACCCGACTATTTGTCGCATTATCTCTTTTTGTGTTTCGGTCAACGGACGCTGTATTTGTCCGCACCAAAGCTCAAAGCGTTGCGATGCGAGGGAATGAAGCGACCGCAGTTCCGGTATCATTTTGAAGGCATAACGCACCAATTGAATGAGATTTGTCAGGCTTTCACGCTCGGTTTGAGTTTGCAGTTTTACCACTTTGTTATCTTCGATAACGGAATACGAACTCCACAAACGCAATGGAGCAAATCGGGAGTCAGCCGACAGCAATTTGTTTCTTAAATCAGCGAGTAACGCGTATGTAATAGGCTCATTTTTATTGTTGTATATAATTCGCAAGGCTTCAATTTCGTCACGATGCTTGTTGACATATTCTTCAAAAGCCTGTGTGGTAGAAATAGCTTCTTCTTGAGAAAATCCTTTAAATATCAATGTATCTTCTCCCGGAATGAGAATATTCAGGAATCCTGCATTCAGTGTCAAAAGATATTCGCGGGCTTGCGGATTATTTGCCAAAGATGCCACTAAAGATTTTCGCTCTGTATTGGGTTGATTGGTATTGACAAAGGCGGGTAAGTTGTCATTTTCCAACGCGTTAAAAATAAAAATCGCCAAATCATACATCGTAACAGAGGCAATATTTGCAAACTCAACCCTGTGTTTTTCTTTGCTTTTTGCATTTATCCTCGAAAGCCGACTTGCCAGCAGGTTTAAATAATCATCAGAAAGATATCCGTGTGTAATTTGCTCTAACAGTTGTTCCAATGTAGGATTTTTGGGGACAATAACACCGCCTTCTTGAGGCTTTGGAATATATTTTTCACTTTCGGTAACACCTACCGCATCTACCAAAAAGAACAAATCTTTGCTTTTTGCATTAGGTGTTACGTTTCGCAACTGCTCATCTCCAATAGTACGCACGCCACGACCTTTCATCTGGGTATAGAGAATAGACGAGTGTACATCACGCATAAACAGCAAAATTTCCAACGGACGAATGTCGGTTCCTGTGGCGACTAAATTTACCGTAACGGTAATTCTAAATGTTTTGTCGTTTCTAAATCGGCGAATTAGCTCATTGCTATCGCCTGTCGAATAGGTTATTTTTTGTACAAAATCAGCTGTTTGATTGGGAAATATATCTTTTGTAATTTCAACAATTCGAGTAGCGTGAGCATCGTCTTTTGCAAAAATCAATGTTTTAGGAATGTACGCTGTGTTTGACTCTCTTTCAGGAAATAAATCCGTGTAGATAGAATTACGGAATTCTTCTAAAACCAAACGAATTTGGGCCGGATTTACCACGGAACGGTCTAATTCCGTTCTTAGATATTCTGCAGGAGCTTCGGCAACCACATTTTTTATTTCGCCGGTATATTTGGTGATTTCCGTAGTGTTCTCGTTTTGCTTGATAACTCCACCTTCTTCGGTAACTTTAGTCTTGATGCGGTAAACACGATAACCTACATTAATGCCGTCCGCTATGGATTTTTCCAACGTGTAATTGATAATCAAATTATCATTGAAAAACGCATTGGCTTCGGGTGTAGGTGTGGCCGTTAAACCTATAATTCGAGCCGTATTAAAATAGTTAAGCACCTGTTGCCATTTTCCGTAAATGCTTCTATGACATTCATCTACAATAATTAAATCGAAATAATCAGCCGGTAATTTTAAATCATCATCAAGCGTAATTTCCGTTTCTTCTTCATGAAAATCATCTTTCTCATCGTCATCAACGATTTCTTTACCTGTAAGCATAGCAAATACACGTTGAATGGTAGAAATAACGACATTGGTTTCGGGTGGAATATAGGCTGATTTTAGTCTTTCTACCGCAAAAATGGTATTAAAAGGTTCACCCGTTTCCGTTAAACGAAAAGCTCCAAATTCACCTTCAGCCTGTTTGCCTAAATTATTTCGGTCAACCAAAAACAATATCCGCCGAATGGGTGTATAGCTCAACAAACGGTACGCAGCCATGCAAGCGGTATATGTCTTGCCAGCACCGGTAGCCAAAACCATCAAAGCACGCTTCTCGCCACCACGAAAACTCTTTTCCAATTCAATAATCGCTTCATATTGACAAATGCGAAGTCCTTTAGGAGATAAATACGGCAATCCTGCAAATCCATTTTCTATGCCCGCCATTTTCGCTATCTCCTTAGGCGTATGCATTTGAGTCAAGGATTGATAGGATGATTTTTTGTCTCTTATGTCACGAAATAATATTTCTTTACCGTTTGAAATATAGACAAACGGCAGAGGCTTTCGCCAATATTGATACCATTTTAGAAGTTTATGCGTGTAATTTTCAGCTTGTTGAATTACAATTTCCGACAATGAAATATCAGCCCTTTTTGCTTCAATAACACCAATCGCTTTTCCCTCTATAAACAGCAGATAATCAGCTTCAAGATGACCTTTTAAAATGCCTTCGGTTACAGCAACAGCCGACTTGGTAGGAGAATAATGCTTTCTATCCACAACTTCCCAACCGGCATCTTGCAACTTTCGGTCAATTTCAACACGGGCTTTTTCTTCAGGTGACATTTTTTTATTCATATTAAAATGAAAACTTCTGATAATATTTAATTATCAGAAGATAGATACAAATGTAAGAAAATTAATCGAGTTTTAGATTATTTTGCATCTGAAATGTAAATGGATATTCTATTGCTTAAAAATCATCAATTTAATGTTTTTTGAGTGAAGATTTTACTTACCCTGAATCACATCCTTCTCCCCCTTCTCTTTTTCTGCTCCGCTCTCAATTTCCTTTGAAAAGCCGTTTCTGCATAATCTTCCCCGTGAACGTTCAGTAAGTTGCCGATGCCGGAAGAAAATTCGGTTGTGATGTTGAAGATGGTGTCGAAAGTGGATTGTGTGAGTTCTTGCGTTTGTGGGCTGTAAATCGGCACGGCGGTTTTTCCTATTTGGGGTTTCACATCTTCCAAACCAAATTGGCGGAACAGTGAACGGTAACCAAATTCCCGCCCGATTTCCGATGCTTTGAAAGTTTCGCCTTGGTACAGAAAGCGGAAACCGTAGGCTGTGCCTTGCTTGTTGCGCATCGTTTCGATATGGATGCCGTGATTTCTTAATTCGCCGATGAAAGCAAGAAAACCCTTTTTTCCGGTGCCGACTTTTTCGCCAAGCAGTTTATAGGCGATTTTCCGCACTTCATTCTTCTTGGCTTCTCGGGTTTTATCGGCTTTGGGGCTTTGGTATTTCTTTTTTGCCACCACTTTATTGGCAATGGTCAAGCCTATTTCACGGCTGATTTCTTCGGCGGTGCGTGATGCCCTATTGCTCACAAAATCGGTCTGATAAACCTTTCCGTTCAACCCGATGCGGTTGGCAATTAAGTGGATATGTAGATTGTTGGTGTCCTTGTGCGTTACGGCAAACCATTGATGATTTGTAAGTTCCATTTTTCGGGTAAAATCGTGGACAATCAGCATCAGTTCACCATCCGAAAGTTTATTACGGTCAGCAGGTGCAATGCCGATTTCAAAGCGAAGGAATTTGTTTTTGCACCGTGTGTTGTGCCGTTGCATCCACCTCATTTCCTGCAAAATTTCTTCCGGGCGCTCGCTCGTCAGCAAGTTTTTATCGATAAAATCGCCTAATTTTTTATCCCGCAACACATACTCAATCACGGTTTTTCCGTGCGAAACGGCTTTGCCTTTAGCTATCATTTCTCGTGAATTAGGTGTTGAAAAACTGCTTGATTACTGCCTTGATTTCTGAAATTAAGACCTCGATTTCGGTGTATAATCGGCCGTCCCGACTTTGCAAATAGTTGCCGATATAGGTAAATTTCTTGGCGTAGTCATACAACATTTTGATGCCGTATTCCTGCAATTCCGTGAATTTCGGCGGGGCTACAACCTTGCCTTTTAGGAGCATTTCCCGGGCAAATTCAGACAGGGTTTTCCCTACCGATTCAGCTCTACTTGCTATCCGTTTTTTCTCCTCCGGCGTGCATCGGATTTTCAGTTCTGATGATTTATTTTCCATAAAAAAAAGGTTTTTCGACATGAAAAATAACATCCATTTTGACTGACGAGAACGAAGTGATTGCAGTCTTTTTTCCCACGCCCGAAGCGGGGCAAGATACAGTTTGTGGGAACAAACTGACGTCTTGCCCCGCTAATTCGAAAGTTCTGCCATGTGTTCGATTTTCTGCTTGCTCGGTAGGCTTGCTTGGCTTGCATTGCTCGTGGACAGGTTATAATTTTTTCCATAGCTCGATTTCTTCTTGATAAGTATCTAAATGATTCTTTGCCATGTTTTCGATAAATCCCGAAACGCTTGAGCCACGTTCACCCAGTCGGCGGACAATTTCATCCAATCGGTCGCGGATGTCTGCGGAGAGGTATACGGTCTTTCGGTCGGTGATTTTGGGAGGATGCAGGAATTTATTTTTGTACTCTTCGAGCGAAGCTTTGCGCTGTTTTTGGCTGTTTCGTCTGGCAACAATGGTTTCCGGTTCAGTTGATTGCTGAGTCGGCTTGCTTGGCTCGGTTTGCACTTTATTGACAAACGGTTTTTCGTTTTGTTTTTCTTGTCTCTTTTCCAGAGGCTCATTGGGTCTCGTCGATTGGATTTCGGTCGGATCGTCGTCTGCCATTTTCCGGATTTGTTGGGCGATGGCTTGCTTGCGTAGTTCTTCGATGGTGGACATAATTTTATTTTTTGTGTTTACTAAATATTTGTGTCATAGGCGATGTCACAATTGAGTATTAATTCATTTTTTATAGTCTTATTCCTCTGTTTTTATTGATTTTCGGTAAAGTTTCCTGTTGATTTTTCTCCATTTTCTTTTCACACAAATAATCGTTCACATCCTTAAATTCCGCATATCTTTTTGAAATGTCTTTTACGGGCAAATTCATTTTTTGCAGTTTTTCCAATGCTTGTTTTCCCGCATCATCGTTGTCCAAAAAAGCGTTGATTAAATTGTGTTTTGAAAGAAAAGGGAGTGCTTTATCAATATTGTTTACCGAATTGAGAATAACGGCTGAAACATCTGCTTGCTTGGCTTGCAAAGTCAGCAAACTGAGATAATCCATAAAGCCTTCGAAAAGATGCACCGTTGAAGTTTTTCGGTCGAAAATGGTGATTTCTTTGGGCGGGATACAGCCTTTGAAGTAAGGATTTAGCGTTTCATAACCGCCCTTATCGTTTGGGAAAGCGATGACGAAGTATTTCTTTTCGTTTAGCGTGTAATGGGCTTCTTTACAGTAGCTTTTTGCTAAGTAGGTCGGAATTTTTCGTTTATGGAGCAATTGGATTAAAGCCGGATGAGTGAGTGGTTTCAGGGTTATATTTTCAATTCTTTCCAAGGCGTTTTGCTGGCGAAAAGAAAAAGATGCGGACGGCAAAATCGGCACAGCTCGTTCGATGGCTTGCAAGGCTTCGGAAACGCTGTTGGTGTTGTGTAACTTCATTGCAAGGTCGATGATATTGCCTTTTTCGCCACTTCCGAAGTCGTGCCATTGGTTGATGTTACGATTTACTTTTAGCGAAGGTTCGTTTTCATTTCTGAAAGGCGAAATGTACCAAAGATTGTGTCCTCGTTCTTTGGCAGGCATTATCCCGATACGGGACAAATATTCTTCGATGCGGATTTGTTTGGCTTGTTCGGTGTTCATTTTATAAAAGTTTAGTAGCTGTTTTTTCTTTTCGTCAGTAAAAATTATTTCTCTGACTTAAATTGTGTAATGAATTTGATGAATTGATGAGAATGGAACTAACTCACTTATTTACAACATCTATTTCACTCCTTATTCATTCATCATTTTATAAGGTGAGTATATCCCGAGGTAATTGGGTAAGTCTTTTTTCTTTCACCGTTTTTCTTTGATGAGCGTTTGATGAAGCATTGATGAGACTGTATATAGTTTATATTTAAACATATAAGTAATAATTCATCAACTCATCAAAAAATAAGCATACAGAAATTCTTTCGATACGGTATAAAATCTCCCCGTTTTCTTGGTTTCACTAAAAGAGGAACCACCGGACTGGTTGCCGGTCATGCTGTAAGTAATGTATGTAAGTGTATTAGGACTGGGTAATATCTCCCAGTGGTTTTTGATGATTTTCCGCAAACGGGAAATATCGGCTTCGATGCCGTGAAACATCAAAAGCGAGCGCAAATCGCTCAAGCAAAAACTAACACTTTCAACCTGTTGCGTATCCATTATTTCCAGCAACAACTCTTTAATCTCTACTTCCAAGGCATTGCGGTTGTAGTCGATGATGCGTTGCAGAGCATCTGTGTGCAAAAGCGAATGCTCAAACCACATTCGCGATTTCTTTTCGGTAGAGAGTTTCCGATTGGAAAGGAAGTGCAAAAACGCCGGGATTTCTTCTCGCAGTTTGTGCCTGATTTCCGTGTTAGCTTTACCCAATATAGGTAGTTTCCGCACCCAATAACGAGTTTCTCCGGGTTGTATCATAATGGGATTAAGTTCATTATTGGAACACAGTAGAAATTTCCCAAAAAACACGGTTTCTACACGGTCTTTTCCTTTGGCTTCGCTTTTGAACTGAAAGGCAGTACTCAGGTTTTTTAACCGCTCGCTGTCTTGTTGCTTGTCAAATAAAACTTCTTCAATGCCGATTAACAGTTTGTTTGCCCAATCGGAATTGAATTGACTACGAAAATCTTCGTTGGTATTGAAAGTCATATTTTTACCGAAAATATCTTTCAACAAATTCAGAAAAGTGGATTTTCCCGTATTGCGTTCTTTTGACAAAAGCAAAATTATGGGAAGTTTTTCCACCGGATGCAAGTACAGTAGCTGAATGTAGTCTAATCCCATTTCGTACTGCTCGCCGAAAACGTGGCGGACTACGGATAGAACGGTTTGGCAGTCGCCCGGTTTAGGCGAATACTCAATCGGTTCGTACAAATTGAAGCAGTTCCCTACCCTCTCTTGGTATCGGGTGTGAGAGGGGACGATGCAAAAGTCGTCATATTTGGGAATTTGGCTGATAAAGTCCTTTCCGTGATCTTGACGAATGGTTTCTATGCTCCACACCACACGCACTTTTGCCATTTCACCCGACAAGAGTGGCTTTTCCACGATTTTGTAATAAGTTGTTCCCACACGGATATAAGTATCGTTTTTCATCGGATTAACGTATTTTTCGGCGGGCACTTTGGGCGACTACGCGGATGGTTTCGGTGGCATCGTATTTGGGTTTTGCTTGACTTTCAGCCCACTCCAATATTTCTTTTCGAGAGAAAACGAGCTTATTGTTGTACATTTTATGGGGAATTTTTCCTTCGGAAGTAAGTTTATACATTTTTCCTTTGGAAGTTGGGTAGCCGTTTTCGGTCAAAACCTGCAAAGCGGTTTCGAGGTTTACCGTATCGGCTTCGGTTTTCTTTTCTTCTCTTGGAGAGGTCAGTTCGATGACTGCTTCTTTTACAATCAAGCGAAGTTCTTCGGGAGTAGTTACGATAATTTTGTTCATCATTCATTGGTTTTAATTTGTAAAACATTCAATTAAATGCCACAAATTAAAACCATAAATAACTGAATATCAAATTAAATAAATGGTTTACACAAATCCACTTAAAAGAATTATAGGGAGTTATAAGGAAGTCTAAGGAACAATTGCAAACCAATAAAAATGCAAATTACTTTACACATTAACACTTTTGAATGTCAATCAAAGCCAACCAACGCCAAACGTAAAGCAGTAAAGTTCTTTCGTTAATAATTCAAAAAACGCAGTGGAATACAAATCAAAATTAATCGATAAAATGTTGTATAAAAGGATATAACGGGATTATTTTTGTCTTAATTCTTCTAAGCTGTTCAGAACTGAAATAGCCGTAAAAGTTCTTATTTCTATGCCATGATAAAATCCAATTGTGCCTCTTTCTATGATTTCCGCTTCAATCCAGCGGTCTAATGTAGGGCGAGAAATACCTAAAAGTGCACTCATATCTTGCTTGGTTAATTCCGCAAATTTGTCTGTACCATTTTTTTCAATGTATTTTTCCAGATTTTTGATAGCGGTCTCGATACTTTCGGGTTTGGCAGTATATACTGGCTTTCGTTGTTTTATGCTGACAATGGCATTTCCAATATCAAAATCTTCAAACTCGGGCATAGATTTCAGTTCTAACACAATAGTGTCAAAGCATTTTAAGTCTGAAAGGGGAAGAGTTTTTTTGCGGGGGCGTGCCATGGATAATCTTTATTTTACAGTTTTACATTCCAACTTACGACGGACATTCTTTCACGGATACTCTCCAAGGTGTATAGGACAACATCACTACTCGGAAAATCGCCATAAACCAAATCTCTGAAACTACCGTTGTAGGTTGCTTCTAATTGCGACCAAACATTCGATAAATCTTTGAACATCAGTGATTGATTGGGATGATGAACCAACCATTCATTGTTGTTTCTAAAACTTTTCACATCATCGTTAGCTACTTTCAGTAACATGGCATCAAAATCGGACGAATTGAGAAAGTTGAAAAATTCTTTTTGTTGTAAAAGTTGGTGTAAGTCGTAGGTATGACGAATTTTATTTCTCAAATCCTCAATGGGCCTTTCGCCATACGAAAACCGCACTAAACTCATTATCTTTTCACAAATTGTTCTAACCGGTTCGAGAACTTGAATAGTAAATGCCTGCATGTCATACTTTTCAACAAGTTCCGTTTGCCCAACATTGAGCATCATTTCTCCAACAAAAGAATTAATGTTTTGATTTGTAAATGGCTCGTAATACCCTAACCAAGTTGCTTCTATTACAATTACATCTCGTATTTGTCCATAAGCACCCGAAAATTCTTTGCTATAACTGTGAGCTGTTTTTCGACTCATCCCCACTTTATGTGTCAAGCCTTGAATTTCGATTTCCGGAAGCGTATCATTTATTGCATTTTCAACATCTTTTAATTTGCGTTTCAGCTTATTATCGGTTTCGTCTTCTCGCCGAATCACTACCAGATCTATATCTTCAGAAAACCGATTAATCATTTTAAAACATTTAGCCAACGAAGTTCCGCCCTTGAAAATGGTATCTCTTCCGATTTCGTTACTGAAAATTTCTTTTAATGCAAACGTAACCCAATAGTCCTTTTCTACATAGATTGTGGGGATATTCATTTGTTGTGCGGTGATGCTGACAGCATCTCGAAACAGTTTTTTATCCGTGTGAAGTTTCATACAATATTCCATTTTTCAACTGTTGACAAATCTACATCATTCAATCCTAAATCTATTTTCGTCAACGGGTTAATACTGTTTAATAATGGCATCGTAATGTTTTCGGGTTTACTTAAATCGTCGAGAATTGCTCCCAATAATGCCCGCACTCTTGGCGGATACAACAGGGCATATTTAATCAATCGGACAATCTCTTTTTCATCCATTTCAGCAATTTTTGCCGAAAGAATTTTTACGGAATTTTGAACTGTGGTATCCGGTATTTTCCTAATATCTTTTATTGCGTCTAAAAATCCTAAAAGGGCATAGTTATTTTCTGTTACTTCCGCGTAACTCTTTACAGCATCTGCTTTCAATGCTCCCCGATTAATGTTTATTCGCTTGCTTCGAGATGCAATTTTTACACGAACAGCCAACTGTGTGGTTAATCCCATCTGATTATACAAATATGTTCCTGTAACGTAGGCAATTCGTTTTCCATTCTCATACAAAAATGGTCGTAGTTGCTCGTTGTAATCGGGTTTCAGCTCGCCAAAAGCAGTTTTTATTGGCTTATAAAACACCCCATTGGACATTTTCTTGATTAAGCCTTTGCCCTGCAAACGCTCCAGTATCTTGGCGGTTGATTGGAAGTCTTCTCTGCTAATATCTAAATCGGGATAACCGAATGTTTTGCCTTCGGGAAACCGTTTTATTTGTTTTTGTATTTGCGTTGATAAGTTCATAACGCAAAGATAATAATTCTTTTGATCCTGTCAAGTATTTTGCTCCATTTACTTGACAAATCGTTTCAATTAAAATCATATTTTGTCCAGTTTATTACACAAAAAACTGGACATTCTCTTTTCAACAAAGTATCTACGTAACTGTTTACTTAATAAAAAATTTTATTAACAGATTCTGTTAAGCCAAGGCATGGGTGGTTACACGAATGTTATCAATTTGTATTTAAGAAAGTTAGATTTTTATTACGTAAATAACACATTAGGTTCAAGGCTAAGAAACCCTATAAATCGAGCAGAAAACTTTATATTATGACTACCTTTGCAGACAACAACGATTAAATAGACACTTAAAGTGAAGACGACACATAAAATAATAAATGGAGACAGTCGACAAATGAATCTTGTCCCCGACAAGTCTGTTCATTTAGTCATAACTTCGCCACCTTATTGGCAGCTAAAGGACTATGGAACAGAGAATCAAATAGGATATCACGAAGATTACGAAACCTATATAAATAACCTCAATCTTGTTTGGAAAGAATGTTATCGGGTTCTTGACAACGGTTGCAGGCTATGCGTGAATATAGGCGACCAATTTGCTAGGGCTGTTTATTATGGACGTTACAAAGTAATACCTATCCGAACTGAAATAATCAAATTCTGTGAAAGCATTGGGTTTGATTATATGGGGGCTATTATTTGGCAAAAGCAAACCACTACCAATACAACAGGTGGAGCATCATTAATGGGAAGTTTTCCGACACCAAGGAATGGTATTCTCTCTATTGACTATGAATTTATATTAATTTTCAAAAAATTAGGCACTTCCAAATCAAAGGTCAGTAAAGAGATAAAAGAGCAATCCAAAATGACTACCGAAGAGTGGAAAGAATATTTTGCAGGTCATTGGAATTTTGGTGGTGCAAGACAAGATGGACATATCGCAATGTTTCCTGAAGAGTTGCCGAAAAGACTAATTAAAATGTTTGCCTTTAAAGGTGAAACAGTTTTAGACCCATTTATGGGTAGCGGTACAACTTCCTTAGCTGCAAGGAATTTGGAAAGAAACTCAATTGGATATGAAATAAACCCCGAATTTATTGAAATTGCAAAGGACAAATTAAATATTAAGCAATCTGATATAGCAGGAACAACTTATGAGCTTCTAAAAGACGTAATCAACATCGACATTGAAAATGAGTTTGAGAACTTACCTTATCGCTTTGTTGATTTTCAAAATCTTGATAAAAAGGTTGACCCTAAGAAGCTTCAATTTGGTTCAAGAATAGACAAGAACAGCGGTCAACGAGAAGATTATTACACAGTAAAAGAAATCATTAGCTCCGAGTTGGTGAAACTGAATAATGACCTTGTAGTCAGGCTTATTGGGGTTAAAGAAAAGAAAAGCGCTAATAGTTCTGCCAAGCAGTTTCTTTATGACAAAACAAAAGGTCAAAAGGTTTTTATGAAGTATGATGAAATCAAATATGACCAAGATAATCATCTTTTATGCTATTTATATTTAAAAAACAAGACCTTTATAAATGCACATTTAATTAAAGAAGGGTTAGTAGAAGTGGATTCATCGATTAATTTCAAATACAAAGATAAATTTTCAAAATTGACAACAAATGGCTAAAGAATGGATTTTAAATAGTGCGATGAATCGCTTTCAATTAAACTTCAAAAGAAATGTTGGGCCAACATCAGAAAGCATAAGGCAATGTGAACCAAAAACTTTGGAAGAGTGGAGAGAATACTATCTCTCTAATGTCCGTTCCAAAGACCACATAATTGACCTTGGTAAAAAACTCTACATCAAGATAACAGAAGTCATTTCAGCAGAAGTTGAAGAAATCACCGAACAAGACTGCATTGACTATATGTTTCAACTTGTCATCGACAGAACCTTTGATGGCTATTGGACTGAGATAAAAACAATTTATGGTCAACTTGAGCAGGAACTTGGTTACAAAATTGAACCAGCACCGGACAAGTGGGACAGACTTTTTAATGTTGACTTTTTCATCAAGATTAAAGAAAAATTTATTGGATTGCAGATAAAGCCACTTAATCAAGGAATTCAACTATCTCAAATTTTCAAAGAAAAAGGTTTACAACAAAAGACACATGAAAAGTTTGAGAATGAATTCGGTGGAAAGGTATTTTACATTTTCTCGTCCAAAGCAAATGAAAAAAAGGTGATAATGAATCCTGAAGTTATTGAAGAAAGATGTATTGGGTGCGGAACCTGCATAAAGGCTTGTTCCTTTAATGCAATTAATGTTGCCGACTCCATTTCAATTGTTAAGGACTTAATAAAGAGCGAAAACAAGGTAGCAGCAATATGTGACCCTTCCATTGCAGGAGAATTTGAAGACATAACCGACTATAGGAAGTTTGTAAGAATGATTAGGGAGATAGGGTTTGATTATGTAACTGAGGTTGCTTTTGGAGTTGACTTGGTTGCAAAGCGTCAAGCAGGTTTTGCAAATGATAATTCAGGGAAATTCCTTCTCACATCTCATTGTCCGGTAATGAATATGTATGTTGAAAAATATGCAACAGACCTTGTAAGTAACATAACCCCAACTGTTTCTCCTGCCAATGCAACAGCAGCAACCCTAAGAAGCATTTACGGAAAAGACCTTAAAATTGTAAGTATAACACCTTGCCTTGGAGCAAAGAAAGATATTAATCGTCATACC
>ENA-UOOK01002788-UOOK01002788.1-fermentation-metagenome-genome-assembly--contig:-NODE-2788-length-20809-cov-5.417365_pt1 | contig 20809 bp, 23 predicted proteins | sample MGYA00245777_ERZ724023 | MGnify/ENA primary metagenome ERZ724023 (study PRJEB28704, sample SAMN03018312) | fermentation metagenome | biome: anthropogenic terrestrial biome; feature: soil; material...
TAATAACAAATAGAGTAAAAAGAAATTTTAAAAGAAAGGGAATGTTATGGAAAAGAAATTTGAAGAAATTAAAGAAGAATTTATTAACGCAAGTTTAGACGAAAAAATAAAAATATATTCTTCCACTCAAGGTCTTACTGTGGAGCAATTTAAAGAATTATTGGCATATTTCCCCATAAAGTATTTAGATAAACTTGAAGAAGCGGTAAACAGCCTGTAAAGGGAAGGGGACACACTTTTGTGCATAAAATCACCTCAAGTTGGAAATAATTTCATTGAGGTGATTTTTATGATTAAAGATAATAATTTTAGAAAAACTTTTGTAAAAGAAACATTAGGAAGCAAAAACTATTTAAGCTACAGAATAGACTTGGCACTTTTTAAAGTATTAATCAGTTTTGCTGTTTTCACATTGTTTTATTTTATATATTTAGATATTGTATTGTCCTTGCTGATTGCAGCCTTGGTTTTTGCTGTTTTAACATTAGTAAACAAAATGAACGTGGATTCCAAGAAAGAAAAAGGGAGAGAAATATTAATTGACAAGGTCAAAAAGAATTATTTTTCGTCAAAGATTGAGGAAATTAATTCAAATGATTTTGTAATACTCATAAAGCTTCTTTTTAAGCAGGAAGGATACAATAATATTATAAAAAAAGGAAGAGGCTTATACTTGGCGGAAAAGGAGGGCTATATAAGCTGTATTAAAATTTTTAAGCTTTACGACGGTATCGAGGTTGAAAAGCTTGATGTAAGAAGCTTATTGACATTCATGAGGCAAAGCAATATAAGAAAAGGTTTTATGGTAACAACGGGAAGCCTAAGTGATGATGCGGCAAAGCTTCTTGAAAAGTTTAACGATAAGCTTCATATAACCTTGCTGGGTATTGATGGCTTATATGATTTGGCTGATAAGCACAATATACTTCCGGAGGATTCGTTTTATTATAAAAAGTTATATGAAGAAACGGATACATTTACTAAAAAGGATGTAAAGAGAAATGTTCTGAATACAAAAAAAATATCCTTGTATATTTTGTCGGCAATATTTTTCTGCATATCTTCCGTATGGATGCCTCAAAACAAGTTAGTTATTTATATTTCGTACTATTTTATTATTTTGACGGCTATTAATATCATATATTACTTTACGTCCAAACATATAAGCAAAACAAAAACTAAATGAAAAAGAACCTTTACTTTTGTCGAATAAAGGTATATCATTTAAGAGTGGCGTGTGATAATTTTATGACAATACCTGTATTGTGTAATCTATTTATCACATAAACAAATGCATAAAATACATAAAACAAAAACGAAAAGGAGAGAAAGTGCATGGATAATATTTCATTAGTATCAAAAGTTTCAAACAGCCCTATCTTGTGGCTTCTTTGCGGAATAACTGTTGGATTGTCAGTGATTCAGGCAATATTATATATGCGCCAGTGCAACAAAACAACGGCACAGATAAGCCTTGACCCATCAATACCGAAAAAAGCATTCAGAGTCGGACTTATTTCTGCAATCGGTCCTGCAATGGGAGTGTTTATAGTAATGGTAGGACTAATGGCATCTATAGGAGGACCTATGTCATGGCTTCGTCTGTCAATCATAGGAGCAGCGGCTACTGAATTATCCGCCGCAAATATGGGTGCGGAAGCTTGCGGAGCAGCACTTGGTTCGCAGGATTACACATTAATGTGCCTTGCGGTATCATGGTTCGGAATGGCACTTAACGGTGCAGGCTGGCTGCTTTTCACGGGAGTTGCAACGCCTTCGCTTGATAAGTTAAGAACTAAAATATCCGGCGGAGATATGACGTGGCTTGTAATTTTAAGCGGAGCATGTTCCCTTGGTATTTTCGGATATCTGAATGCAGGGGAAATAATGAAAGGAACAGGAAATACTATTGCGGTAGTTGCGGGTGCAATTTCAATGGTATTACTTATGAATACCATATGCAAAAAATATCCGAAGCTTAAAGAATACTCTTTGGGCTTTGCAATGATTATCGGTATGTTTTTTTCTGTTTTATTTGATCAGATAATATAAATAGGGAGGAATACATTATGAATGAAAAAGAAGTATTAGCGCAATGGAAAAAGAGCAGTATCAGAATCGGATCACCAACAAATATTTTAGCGGCATTGACAGCATTCATCCCTGTTTTATGGCTATGCACGAAATATGATTGCTGGCCTCCCCTGAGTACTGTTTTGACAGCCTGGGGACTTATTGCGGCATCATTTGGAGCATTCTACGTTGTTGAGCCGATTTCATATTATGCCTCTCTTGGATTATCGGGAACATATCTTGGATTTTTGTCAGGAAACATAGGCAATATGCGTGTTCCTTGCGCATCATTGGCTTTGGACGTCACAGAATCTCAACCGGGAACAATTCGGGCAGAAATTGTATCTACCATGGCAATTTGCGGTTCTATTATAACCAACTTAATTGCAACTACTTCGGCAGTAATAATAGGCGGAGCTGTTTTATCGGTACTTCCCGCATTTATAGTTGACGGACTTACAAAATATGCAAGTGCCGCAATTTTCGGGGCAACTTTCGGAAACTTCGCAACAAAGTATCCAAGTATAGCTATCTTTGCTATTGCCATTCCGATTTTATTGAAATTATTTACAGGTTTTTCGGCTGCATTGGTTATTATATGCACGGTATTTGGCACATTGTTAATAGCGAGAGCTATGTATAAAAAAGGCATTGTTAAATAATATATAGAACAAATTACATAGTCTGTATAGGAGGTATAATTATGAATATGTGGAAAGAATGTAAAAATCTTCAGGATGAAATTGTGAAAAACCGCAGGGAGCTGCATCAAATTCCCGAATTAGGCGGCGTTTTGCCAAAAACCAAGAAGTATGTTGAAGATAAGCTTACAGAGCTTGGAATCAAATATACAGAAAATAAATCCGACGATGGATTGATTGCTACAATTGAAGGAAGTAAAAAGGGAAAGGTAATTGCTTTTCGTGCGGATATGGATGCACTTCCGATCAAGGAGCTAAATGATGTGGGCTATATTTCAAAGCATGAGGGCTGCATGCACGCGTGCGGTCACGACACTCATATGGCGATGCTTTTAGGAGCAGCAAAGGTTATTAACAAAAACAAGGATATGCTTTCAGGAACCGTCAAATTGTTTTTCCAAACGGATGAAGAAGGCTCAAAAGGCGCAAAAAGAATGTGTAATGAAGGCTGCATGAAAGGAATTGACGCGGTATTCGGCACCCACATAGGGACTATCATTTCAAAGGACGTACCTGCAGGTACTGTTATATGTGCCCCGGGCTGCGTTATGGCTTCATTTGATAAATTTATAATTAAAGTAAAAGGAAACGGCTGTCACGGCTCAACTCCCGAAAAGGGCATTGATCCCGTAAATATTGCTTCACATATCGTAATCAATCTTCAGGAAATCATTGCAAGAGAAATTCCCGCCGTAAAACCCGCCGTGCTTACAATCGGTCGTATGGAAATGGGAAATGCCTACAATGTAATTCCTTCGGAAGCCTTGATTGAAGGAACCATAAGAGCATTGGAAGAAGATGTGAGACAATATTTGGCAAAGAGAATCGGTGAAATTTCAAAAAGCACCGCTGAAGCGTTCAGAGGTAAAGTTGAATATGAAATGGTTTGGGGAGCTCCACCCGTTGTTAACGATGCTGAAATGGCAAAATTGGCAAGTGACTGTGCAGCGGAAATTGTAGGAGAAGACATGGTTATCTCTTCGTTACCCGCACCTAACATGGGCGGTGAAGACTTTGCTTATTACTTAAATGAAGCTCCCGGTGCATTTATGTTTTTAAGCTCATCAAATCATGCCAAAAAAACAGATGTGCCTCACCATAATCCTTACTTTAATGTTGATGAAGATGTTCTTTGGATCGGTTCTGCCGTATTTGTAAATATTGCGGAAAAAATTCTCGCAGATAAATAACCGTTACTACGATAAAAACGAGAGGAGCATTACATTGACTTCAATGTATGTATTGTTTGGTGCATACCTTGTTATATTCTTTATATCCATGTATATATTTATATATATACCCAACAAAAAGAAACAAAGAAAAAAGCAGGAAATGCACAATAAAATGAAAATAGGCGATACTGTTGTTACCATAGGAGGCATTGTGGGAACCATCACGGAAAAGGATGATTCGTATGTTAAATTGATAATAGATAAAGAAAAAGACATTACGGTAAAAGTAATTATTTATGCCGTAAACCAAATAATTAATTTTTAATTTCCTTATTGTAATTTTAATCACAATGGATTATAATTTTTCTTAGAGATTATTTATGGAGGAGATTATGAATTTTAAGGTAACAGTCGGTTTATCTAACAAACATGTTCATTTATGCAAGGAACATATTGACATATTATTCGGAGAGGGACATGTCCTTACACCTATGAAAAATTTAAGTCAGCCGGGTCAATATGCCTGCGAGGAAAAGGTAGATTTGGCAGGACCAAAACGAGTTATAAAAGGCGTAAGAATTTTAGGACCTGCAAGAAAAGCTACACAGGTTGAAATATCTTTATCTGACGGATTTACTTTGGGAATTGACAACCTTCCCGTAAGAGATTCGGGAAAAATAGAAGGAACCCCGGGTGTTAAGCTAATCGGACCTAAAGGAGAAGTAGAGATAGATAAAGGCGTTATAGCCGCATCGAGGCATATTCATATGCACACGTCGGATGCCGAAAAATACGGTCTTAAGGATAAGGATTTAGTATCAGTAAAGGTTGGCGGTCCAAGGGGTCTTATTTTCGATAATGTATTAATAAGGGTAAGTGACGAATACGCATTGGATATGCACCTTGATGTGGAGGAAGGAAATGCTGCGGGACTTAAAAACGGTGACGAAGCAGAAGTAATAATAAAATAATAAAACAGTGAAGAGATAGTATACATAATTCACATTATGTATACTATTTTTTAAGATATGTGGAGGAATTATGGATTTTTTACCGATTAACATAGATGATATGAAAAAACGAGGGTGGGAAGAATGCGATTTTGTATTTGTTACAGGCGACGCATACGTTGACCATTCATCCTTTGCGGCGAGTGTTTTATCAAGGCTTTTGGAAAGGTTCGGCTACAAGGTGGGAATCATTCCCCAGCCCAACTGGAAGGATTTATCCTCCTTTGAAGTACTGGGAAAGCCAAGGTTGGCATTCCTTGTAAATTCCGGAAATATAGATTCAATGGTAAATCATTATACTACTTTTAAGAAAAAAAGAAATACGGATGCTTATTCCCCCGGTGGAAAGGCAAATCTCAGACCTGACAGGGCTGTTACGGTATATTCCAACAGAATTAGAGAAGCTTACAGGGATGTTCCCATAATAATAGGAGGAATTGAAGCAAGCTTGAGAAGATTAAGCCATTATGATTATTGGAGCGACAGTGTAAAAAGATCTGTATTATTGGATTCCGGAGCCGATATATTAGTGTACGGCATGGGAGAAAAAGCAATTATTGAAATAGCGGAAGCATTGGAATCGGGAATTCCTGTTGAGGAAATTACATTCGTCAACGGAACCGTATATAAAACAAAGGACAGGGAGCGTCCTTACAATCCCATTTTTTTACCTTCCTATAACGAGGTTGTATCATCTAAGTATAAGTACGGAGAAAGTTTCAAAATACAGTATGAAAATACTGATTCCAAGTCTGCAAGAACCTTGGCGGAGCGGTACGATACGGTATATGTTGTTCAGAATCCTCCGATGGAAATATTGACAAGACAGGAGCTGGACGATATTTATGATATGGACTATATGATGGATTACCACCCCATATATAAAAGTTCGGGGGGAATACCCGCACTGAATGAAATAAAGTTCAGCATAACCAGTGTGAGAGGATGTTTCGGAGGATGTAATTTTTGCTCGCTTAATTTTCACCAGGGAAGAATAATACAAAGCAGAAGCCATGATTCCATATTGAATGAAGTGGAAAAAATGAAAAAATGCAGAGATTTTAAGGGATATATACATGATGTGGGAGGTCCTACGGCAAATTTCAGAATTAAAGCATGCGAAAAACAAGAAACCCGGGGAGCATGTATAAACAAGGAATGCTTAACGCCGGAAAAGTGCAGAAATTTACAGGTAGACCACAGTGATTATATAAATTTGTTAAGAAAAATCAGAAATACGGAAGGTATTAAAAAAGTATTTATTCGTTCAGGAATAAGATACGACTATGCAATATATGATAATAATGATGAATTTATTGAGGAGCTCTGCAAAAACCATGTCAGCGGGCAGCTGAGAACCGCACCGGAACATGTTTCCCGGTCTGTTTTAAGGCTCATGGGGAAGCCTTCAATAAAAACCTACAATAAGTTTGTGGAAAAATTTAATTCAATAAATAAAAAGATTGAAAAAGAGCAGTATATTGTACCTTATTTCATATCGTCACATCCGGGCTCCCGCTTAAAGGATGCCATCGAGCTTGCCGAGTATATTAGGGATATGGGACATATTCCCGAGCAGGTTCAGGATTTTTACCCTACACCGGGAACACTTTCCACCTGTATGTATTATACCGGATTTAATCCTTTAACAAACGAAGAAGTATATGTTCCTAAGGATAGGGAAGAAAGACAGATGCAGAGAGCATTGCTCCAATATTCCAAAAAAGAAAATTATGAAATAGTTTTGAAGGCGTTAAAAAAGGAAAACAGATTGGATTTAGTAGGCTGCGGACCGAAAGCTTTGATAAAGCCAAAAAAATGAAATAACAATGAAGAGGAGTTAATGTAATTTTAATAATTAATTTATTGCAAAATCTTTCATAGTAGGCTAAAATTATATTGTGATTATGTAAAGAGGTATTATATGAACAGAAAAATCAGACGAAGAAGAAAAAGAATCAGATTAATGGCAATCATACTTTTGATCGGAGTTTTAGCGGCATCATTTGTTGTAAGAGGTATAGGAAGGGACGGCAAGAACGAAGACGGGCAGTATGCTCAAGATTCCCATAATCAAGACGGAGAAAAAACAAACGGAAAAAAGCCAAATCACGGCTCCGAAAAACCGCCGGAAGAAAATCCGGATGTAACCGTAAGAATCAAGGCTACGGGGGATATTATGTTTCATCCGTCACAAATTGAAGGGGCATATGATGCTCTAACGAATACCTATGACTTTAACAACAGCTTTAAGGCTATAAAAAGTATTATCGAAGAAGCAGATATTGCAATCGCTAATTTTGAAGGAACAACTGCAGGGAATTCGACTTACGACTATCAGGGATATCCATTGTTCAATGCTCCGGACGAAGCGTTGGATGCCATTAAAAATGCAGGCTTTGATATATTATCAACCGCAAACAACCACACTCTTGATACGAGAAAAGCAGGAGTTATAAGGACCGTAGAGCAAATAAAGCAAAGAGGGATGGAGCCCATCGGAACCTATGTGGAAAAGCCGGAAACAAGGGTTTTGGTTAAAGAAGAAAAGGGTATTAAATTTGCATTCATGTCATATACGGAAATGGTAAATGGTCTTGAATCGGTCATGACCCCTGATGACTTGGATGCAATGGTAAATATTTTTAACGAAGCAAAAATGAAGGAAGACATAAGCTATGCAAAGGAGCAAAATGCAGATGTCATAATTGCGTGCCTTCACTGGGGTGATGAATATTCAAGAGTTCAGGCACAAAGGCAGGAAATATTGGCGGATATGCTCTTCAGGGAGGGTGTTGACATAATATTCGGAAATCATCCCCATGTTGTTCAGCCGGCGCAAACAATGGAATATGACGGTAAAACGAAATTCGTGGCTTATTCAATGGGTAATTTCCTTTCAAACCAAAGGGTGGAAACCTTGGTTCCATACGGAATGACAGAGCATGTTTCAAAATATACGGAAGACGGATTGATAATTGATATTGAAATAGAGAAAAAAGGGGAAACGGGAGAGGTATCAATAAAAAATATAAGCTACATACCATTGTGGGTTTATAAGGGTTTTAAGGAAAACGGAACTGCGGAGCATGTTGTTTACCCCATAATGGATTATATCGAAAGTGCTGAGTTAGATGACAATTCAAAGGCAAGAATGGAAAGGTCATATGCGGATACTATGGCACAAATGAATGCTGAATAATATGGGGGAATAACAATGAACATGTTGGAGCGGATTAGGTTAATTTTTTCAAATATCGGTTTTAATACCATTGTAGACATAGGTATTGTTTACTATGTTCTTTATCACGGATATATACTTATAAGAGATATGAGGGCAAAGCAGTTGGTTAAGGGAATAGTGCTTTTGGTTTCCCTGATTCCCATATCAAAACTATTCGACCTGTATATGATTGAATTTATTTTGGACAATACATTTCAGGTCGGAGTAATTGCGCTGGTTATTGTTTTTCAGCCGGAAATCAGAAGAGCATTGGAATATTTGGGGAGAACATCTTTTACCCTGTCAAATGTTGAAAAGAATGCCGAAACATCGGAAAAAATTATCAAGGAAATTATATCTGCAACAACATCTCTTGCAAGACAAAAAATAGGTGCCTTAATTATTTTTGAAAAACAGATAGGACTTAATGATATTATTGAAAGCGGAACAAAATTAAATTCAAATATTTCCAGCGGATTGCTGATAAATATTTTCATACCGAACACACCCCTTCATGACGGGGCGGTAATCATAAAGGATTATACCATAAGGGCGGCAGGGTGTTTTCTGCCTCTTACGGAAAATAATCTCCTGAGCAAGGATATAGGCACAAGGCACAGAGCCGCAATAGGAATGACAGAAAAATCGGACTCTGTTGCCCTGATAGTTTCGGAAGAAACTGGATATATTTCTTATGCTGTGGAGGGAAGGCTCTACAGGAATATTCAGAATGAAGAGCTTGAGAGATTATTGCAAAGTATTTATGCGGAAAATGATAAAGTGAATTTAATAGATAAGTGGAGAAGCAGATATGAAGATAAAAAACGATAAATTATTTATTCAAATTACATGCTTTGTTGTTGCGGTTGTCCTATGGCTTACTGTTATGATTGTAACGAATCAGACATTGGAAGAAAAATACAAACCTATACCGGTGGCTATAAGAAACTTATCTGCTCTGGAAAATTCAAATCTTATAATTATGAATCCGGATAAAGACAATATTACCGTTACGGTTACGGCAACAGGGCTGACCGACAGATTGGAGAAATTAAGCAATGGAGACTTTTCCGCCTATATAGATGTTTTAGGTTTCGGTGAAGGAGTACATAACATCAAGGTGGAGGTTATAGGTCCGAACGGTGTTGAGGTAGAAAGTGTCTATCCGTCACATATAGCATGCAGCATAGAATCTGTCATATCGAGAGTAATGGATGTGGAGGTTCAATTTGAAGGAGCGCAGGCTAAAAACTATTACAGGGCACAATCGTTGTCGAACCCTTCCTCGGTTAAAGTAACCGGACCAAGAAGTGTTGTAAATTCCGCGGAACGTGCAGTCGCCACCATAAATATTGATGGTGCTTCAGATAATGTGGTTAAAACCGTGCCCGTGAGAATTTATGATGATAAGGATACGGAAATTTTCTTATCGGCTCCTACGGGGAACGTAGAGGTTACGGTTCCTGTTTATCCCACAAAGTATGTTGCGCTTAAACCAAACATAGTTGGTACTCCGGAAGAAGGATATGAAATGGTCAATGCCACCGTAAGGCCTGAAAGGGTGAGAATAGCCGCAAGACAGGATATTTTGGATACCGTTAAGGAGCTTAACTTAGAAGAGCTTGATATTACGGGCTCCTATAACAATATTCTTTCAAAGAGGAATATACTGAATGCAGATGGGCTGATATTTTTGGATATGGAAACTATGCCTGTGGTAAATGCTGTGGTGGAAAAGATTATAGAAAGGGAATTCGTCTACAACTATGATGATATTCAGTTTATTAATAAAGGCGACAATACGGACGCAATATTGGAGGATGCGGATGAGAAAATTACAGTATCCGTGTCCGGTACTTCAACCTTAGTCAATTCACTGAAAAAAAGCGATTTAATATTGACGGCGGATTTAGCGGAAGCGGTTATGGGAATGAATACCGTTGAATTGGAATGTGTTTCCGAATTTACGTTTAAAACCGTAACAATGAGCAGGGATTCAGTAAATGTAGAAATTATGGAAATTGAACCGTCACAGGAACAACCGGAAGAAGAGTAGAACTATGTTAAAAATTAAGATTAACAGTATGGATTATCAGGGAATGTTAGAGGCGGTTTTTCTTGCAACACAGGATGCCATAAGCGTTGTAAATGAAAAAGGCTTGCATATTTTGGTCAATCCTGCTTATACAAAAATCACGGGTATTGATTACGATGATGTAATAGGCAAAGACGCGCTGTTTGACATTGAAGAAGGGGAAGAAAGCGTGCATATGAAGGTGCTTTCAACCAAAAAACCTGTGGAAAATACAAAATTAAAACTAAGACCCAGCGGAAAGACTGTTGTGGCGCAGGCAGCTCCGATTATTGTTAACGGTGAAATGAAGGGAAGTGTTGCTGTTCTACATGACATTTCGGGAATAAAGGATTTGACTGATAAGCTTGAAGAAGCTGAAAAAAAGCTCAGGGAGCTTACCTACAAGTACAGACCTGAGGATATAATCGGAGAATCGGAAGCAATAAAGGAAGTAAAAAGGCTTATAGAAAAAGCGGCAAAGGTTCCTGCAACAATACTGTTAAGAGGAGAAAGCGGTACGGGAAAGGAATTGTTCGCAAATTCAATACATGCCCAAAGTTCCCGCTCCCGCAATAACTTTGTAAGAGTAAATTGTGCGGCACTGTCGGATTCCCTTCTTGAAAGCGAATTGTTCGGATACGAGGAAGGCTCCTTCACAGGTGCGTTAAGAGGAGGGAAAAAGGGCTTGTTTGAAGAAGCGGACAAGGGTACCATATTTCTTGACGAAATTTCGGAAATAAGCCTGAACACACAAGCAAAGCTTTTGAGAGTCCTTCAGGAAAAAGAAATAATGCGGGTTGGGGGCAATAAGAACATTCCCGTAGATGCAAGAGTAATCGCGGCAACAAACGTGGATTTGGTAAAGTCCGTTCAGGAGGGAAAATTCAGAGAAGATTTATTTTACAGACTGAGCATTCTTCCCATATATATACCTCCACTTCGTGAAAGGCGGGAGGATATTCCGCTGCTTGCCAAAAGCTTTATCGCAAAATTCAATGATGAGTACGGCAGAAATATTGTGGACATATCAAATGAGGCGTTGAAAGTGCTCATGGCGCATGATTGGCCGGGCAATGTAAGAGAGTTAGAAAACATAATAGGCCGTTCCATCATATATATGAATATTAATGAAAGGGTCATAAATACAATTCACTTACCTCAGCTGAACGCAGGCAAAATTCAAAATAATGATAATTGTATTGTATCTGTCAGTGAAGATGTTACTGCATTGGAGAATATTTTGAACAAAGCAGAATCAGAATACATAGAAAATATTTATTTTAAATTCAAAAAAAATAAAACTCAAACTGCCAAGGCATTGGGTATATCTTTAAGGTCATTGTATTATAAAATGGAAAAGTACAATATTATTTAATTTGCAACATATTGCAAAAAATATAATTTTGCAATATGTTGCATGCATCTTACTGCAAAATTATATTTTGATTTAAATATTCCATATCAATTGTTGAAATATCAATGGTTGATTTTTTTTTAGTTTTTGGCATGAATTTTGCTTTATATTAAGGAAAAGGGGAACACATTTAATGTCCGGATAGTTTTTGGATAAGCATTAAAGGAATGTCCCCGTAAATGTGAGGTGATGATATGGATAGCTTTGACAGACTATTGGAAATGGCGAAAACCGTCAAACCAAAAAAAATAGCAGTTGCCGCCGCACAGGATGATGATGTGTTAAGGGCAGTACAGGCAGCGGTAAGGGAAAATATATGCATTCCGATTTTGGTTGGTGATAAGGAAAGAATAAAAGAATTATGTGAAGAAATTAATTTTAATATTGATAATATTCAGATTATTGACGAAAAAGACGGACAGCAGGCTGCCGAGACTGCGGTAGCCTTAGTAAGCAGCGGTAACGCAGATATTGTAATGAAGGGATTAATTGATACATCCATCATACTTAAGGCTGTTCTCAATAAGGAAACAGGCTTGAGGACAGGCAATATTTTAAGCCATGCGGCAGTTTTTGAATTGGATAAATATCATAAATTATTGATTATAACCGATGCGGCAATGAATATAGCACCTACGGTTTCGGAAAAGAAAGAAATTATTGAAAATGCTTTGACTCTTTGCCGCTCATTGGACATAGAAACACCAAAGGTTGCCGTAGTTTGCGCAAAGGAAAAGGTATCGGATAAAATGCCGGCTACCGTTGATGCGCAAGCGTTGGTAGATATGTATAAGGATGGAGAAATAAAGGGATGCATAATAGAAGGTCCATTCGGTCTTGACAATGCCGTTTCAAAGGAAGCTGCCGCAGTTAAGGGAGTTAAGGGTGAGGTTGCCGGAGATGCGGATATTCTGCTGATGCCCAATATTGAAGCGGGAAATGTAATGTATAAGTCATTGACCTATTTTTCAAATTCCAAAAATGCGGGAATTATATTAGGCGCAAGGGCGCCAATCGTACTTACTTCAAGAGCTGATTCTGATGAAACAAAACTGAATTCAATAGCACTGGCAACAGTAATTTGTTCGTAAAGGAGATTAACATGAAGCAATTAATTATTAACCCGGGTTCAACATCCACAAAAATAGCTGTGTATAAAGATGAGACAATGATTTTCGAAAAAACAATCAGACATACAAATGAAGAACTTCAGCCCTACAACAAGGTTGCAGACCAGTTTAGGTTCAGGAAGGAGCTCATTATTTCCGAATTAAAAGGAAATGACATATCTTTAAACGAATTGGATGCGGTTGTAGGAAGAGGAGGTTTGTTAAAGCCCATAGAAGGCGGAACCTATGCGGTAAATGACAGGCTGATTGAAGATTTGAAATTAAATGTAAAGGGTGAGCATGCATCAAATTTGGGGGCGCTGTTGGCACGCTCCATTGCGGATGAAGTAAACATTCGGTCATTTATAGTAGATCCGGTTGTGGTCGATGAAATGGAGGATGTTGCAAGAATAAGCGGACATCCCGATTTTGAAAGAATCAGCATATGGCACGCGTTAAATCAAAAGGCTGTTGCAAGACGGGCGGCAGAGGAAAAGTTCGGTAAAAAATACGAGGAAATGAATTTTGTTGTTGCCCACTTGGGAGGCGGAATATCCGTGGGAGCCCACAAAAAAGGAAGAGTAATTGATGTTAATAATGCTCTTAACGGTGAGGGACCATTTTCTCCCGAGCGTTCAGGCACACTTCCGAGCAGTCAATTGGTTAAAATGTGCTTTGGCGGTAATTATTCCGAAGCCGAAATAAACAAAATTATAGCGGGTAAGGGCGGAATAAGCGCGCATTTAGGTACGAACAACGCAAAAGAGGTAAGTGACAGGGCTAAGGCGGGAGATGAAAAAGCAAGACTCATTTATTCCGCAATGGCATATCAGGTTGCAAAGGCAATAGGTGAATATTCGGTAGTCCTTGACGGAAACGTCGATGCAATATTGATTACCGGAGGAATTGCTTACGATAAAAGCTTTGTTCAAATGATTGAAGATAAAGTTAAATTTATAGCCGAAGTAATATCTTATCCCGGTGAGGACGAGCTTTTGGCTCTTGCTCAGGGCGGTTTGAGAGTGTTGAACGGTATGGAGCAGGCTAAGGAATATATGTAGACAGATATAGTAAATATTCTTGAAGGGAGGGATATTTATGCATGACAAAAGATTGGTTATTATAATCGGTCGCTTCGGAAGCGGTAAAACGGAATTTGCGGTGAATTATGCCGTGAAAATGAAGGAAATATATGAAAATGTCAGCATTGCAGACCTTGATATAGTTAATCCGTATTTCCGCTCAAGGGAAAAAAGGGAATTCTTTGAAAGCATAGGAGTGAAGGTATATGATTCAAGCATCAGAAACACATCCATAGATATACCTGCTCTTCCCGCCGAAATGACAGGTGTTATTCTAAATCAGAATATAAAATCAATTATTGATGTTGGCGGTGACCCGGTTGGAGCAAGAGTTCTTTCGAGGTATGCGGAGCAAATTAAAAATGTGGAGTATGATATGTTTTTTGTAATTAACGGAAACAGACCCGAAACAAGCACTGTTGAAGAGGTTTTAAAATACCTGAAGTTGATAGAGGCTACATCGAGGTTAAAGATTACCGGATTGATAAACAATACACATCTGCTTAAGGATACAACAGCGGAGGATGTGGAATTCGGTCATGCTCTTACAAAAAAGGTATCTTGGGAGACAGATATTCCCATCAGATATGAAGCTGTTATAAGGGAAACAGCTGACAAAATAAAAAACCCGGAAATAATAGAAAAATTATTCCCCATAAATCTATATATGCGGGAAGAGTGGATGAGTTAAAGGAGGTATTATTATGGCAAAAGGCAAGGTTTCTTTTAATGAAGATGCGTGCAAGGGCTGCGAGCTTTGCGTGACTGTTTGTCCGGTTAAAATTATTGAATTGAACAAAGAAAAAATAAATAGTAAAGGGTACAGCCCGGCACATGTAATTGATCAAGAAAAATGCATTGCGTGCGGCAGCTGTGCAATTATGTGTCCCGATTCGGTTATTACAGTAGAAAGATTATAAATGGAGGTAGATTATGTCAAAGATTTTAATGAAAGGTAATGAAGCTGTTGGAGCTGCTGCCATTAAAGCAGGCTGTAAATATTTTTTCGGCTATCCTATAACTCCGTCAAGTGAAATTCCCGAATATATGTCACGAGAGCTGCCTGAAGCAGGCGGAGTGTTTTTACAGGCGGAAAGTGAAATAGCCGCAATAAATATGGTATACGGTGCAGGAGGAGCCGGAGCAAGATGCATGACTGCTTCTTCAAGCCCAGGAATTTCCTTGAAGCAAGAGGGTATAACATATATCGCAGGAGCTGAAATTCCTTGTGTTATTGTTAATATGATGAGAGGCGGTCCGGGACTGGGAAGTATTCAACCGGGGCAGGCAGATTACTATCAATCAACAAGAGGCGGAGGCAACGGAGACTACAGAACACTTTGCTATGCACCTGCAAGCATTCAGGAAATAGTTGATTATGTTATGTTAGCATTTGACAAGGCTGATTATTACAGAAATCCCGTACTTATTTGCGCAGACGGCATGATCGGACAAATGATGGAGGCAGTTGAATTTAAAGAACCCGAACCGATAGATTTACCTCCTAAAGATTGGGCAACAACGGGAACAGGCGGAAAAAGAAAACCTGTTGTTGTAAACTCGCTATTCCTTGAAGCGGAAGAGTGCCAGGTTCATAACAGAAACTTAGAGAATAAATATAAATTAATGGAAGAAAATGAAGTACGCTATGAAGCGTTCGGCTTGGAAGATGCAGAGGTTGTTTGCGTTGCTTACGGTACTACATCAAGAATAGTGAAAACAGCAATAAAAATGGCTGAAGCTAAAGGAATAAAGGTCGGAATGATAAGACCAATCACATTGTGGCCGTATCCATATGATGTTTATAATCAAATCGGACCGAATGCAAAAGGAATACTTGGAATTGAAATGAGCCAAGGACAATTATTGGATGATATTAAAATCGGTATTGCCGGAAGACTGCCTGTATATTTCAACGGTACTCAAGGCGGCATGGTTCCTACACCGGCAAGCATATTGGCAGATATTGAAAAAATAGCAGGAGGTACAAAATAATGACAATGGTATATGAAAAATCAAAGGGTTTAACAGATGTTCCTTTTCATTATTGTCCCGGGTGTACTCATGGTGTTATTCATAAATTAGTTGCTGAAAGTTTAGTTGAATTGGGAGTTTTGGATGATGCAATCGGAGTTGCACCTGTCGGATGTTCGGTACTGGCATATAAATATTTTAACTGTGACATGCAGGAGGCTGCACACGGAAGAGCTCCTGCCGTAGCAACAGGAATTAAAAGAGTTCATCCCGACAAAGTCGTGTTTTCTTACCAAGGGGACGGAGACCTTGCTTCAATAGGAACCGCCGAAGTTGTTCACGCCGCTCACAGGGGTGAAAAAATAACTACAATATTCGTAAACAATGCAATTTACGGCATGACAGGGGGACAGATGGCTCCCACAACATTGATCGGGCAAAAAACAACCACATCTCCCTATGGAAGGGACGAAGAGCATTGCGGAAAACCCATAAGGATGGCTGAATTATTAGCAACCATAGAAGGTGCTAAGTTTGTTGAAAGAGTTTCGGTAGATACTCCGGCAAATATCAGAAAGGCTAAGAAGGCAATAAAGAAAGCATTTGAATGTCAGATTAAAGGCGAAGGTTTTGCAATCGTAGAAGTATTGTCAACATGCCCTACAAACTGGGGCTTATCTCCGGTAAAAGCATTGGAATGGCTGAGAGATAATATGATTCCGTATTATCCCTTAGGTAATTTCAGAAATTTTGAGGAGGGGAAATAATATGGAACAAAAAGTAATTATGGCAGGATTCGGCGGTCAGGGTGTCATGGCTATCGGCAAATTATTGGCTTATGCAGGAATGCTTGAAGAAAAGCAAGTTACATGGATGCCTTCATACGGTCCGGAAATGAGGGGAGGAACAGCAAATTGTGCTGTTGTCGTATCGGAGGATGAAGTTGGCTCACCTCTTATTTCAAAGGACGGAACCGCGGCAATAGTAATGAACTTGCCTTCAATGACCAAATTTGAAAAAGAATTGGTGCCGGGAGGTAAATTAATAATAAACAAATCGTTGATAGACGCCAAACCCACAAGAAAAGACATAGATGCTTATTATATTTCCGCAAATGAATTAGCGGCAGAATTGGGAAACGCCAAGGTTGCAAATATGGTTATGTTAGGAGCATATTTAGAGCTGACTAAAACAGTTGACGTAGAATCTGTACTTCATGCCTTCGTAAAGGTATTCGGAGAAGATAAGTCCGATTTGGTTCCGCTGAATAAGGCTGCTCTTTTAAAAGGTGCTGAAGCTGTAAAAAAGTAGTTGAAGTGTAATGGATATAGTGTTAAGCTAATTGAAAAAATAAAGGAGGGTTTATTATGGAAAAAAAGGATATAAAATGGTCTGAATTAGGATTCAATTATATCAAAACGGACAAAAGATATATTTCATACTGGAAAGACGGAAAGTGGGACGACGGACAGCTTACGGAAGATAACAAGGTTCATATAAGCGAAGGCTCCACATGTCTTCACTATGGGCAGGAATGCTTTGAAGGATTGAAAGCATACAGTACCAAGGACGGCGGAGTACAGCTTTTCAGACCCGATGAAAATGCAAAGCGCATGCAGCGAAGCTGTGAAAGAATATTGATGCCTGAAGTTCCGGTAGAAAAGTTTATTGATGCCTGCATGCAGGTTGTTAAGGCTAATGTAGCATGGGTTCCTCCATACGGCACGGGAGCTACGCTATACTTAAGACCATATGTAATAGGTGTTGGAGACAACATAGGAGTAAAACCCGCAACAGAATTTATTTTTGGAGTTTTCTGCATGCCCGTAGGTCCATATTTTAAGGGAGGCATGACTCCTGTAAGCTTCATTACAACAGACGAAGACAGAGCGGCACCCAACGGCACAGGAAAAATAAAGGTGGGCGGAAACTATGCGGCAAGCTTGTATTCCCACATGGAAGCTGTAAAGAAAGGATTTGCCGATTGTATTTATTTAGACCCGTCAACACATACAAAAATTGATGAAGTGGGAGCTGCCAACTTCTTTGGAATTACAAAGGACGACAAGTTTGTAACACCTCATTCATCATCTATACTTCCCAGCATAACAAGGATTTCGTTAATGCAGGTTGCAAAAGATTACTTAGGACTTGAAGCGCTTGAAACAGATGTATATATTGATGAAATAGATAACTTAAAAGAAGCGGGTGCCTGCGGAACAGCGGCGGTTATAACACCGATAGGAGGAATCGAGCATAAGGGTAAAATGCATGTATTCCACAGCTTAACAGAAGTAGGACCTGTGACTAAAAAACTATATGAAACATTATACGGAATTCAGATGGGTGATGTTAAAGCACCTGAAGGCTGGATATACAAAGTACTATAAGTTTAGAAAAGCGGGATAGTAGGGACGTGCCTTACTGTCCCATTTTTTTGTGCTTCATTTTATGAAAAATATGTGATATATTATACTTATTATTTTATAGATGACAAAGATGACAAGGGGACGGGGTTGTTGACACGGATTGGCATGTTGGTCAGTAAAAACCGTCAGCCTTCTAACATGGACTCACATGAGGAAAATTACATGAAACAATTAATAAAGGAAGCTGCATATAAATTAGGAATCGAAACAGTTGGAATAACCGACAAATTAAATTACTCCAATATGGAGGATTTCTTAATTGGCAGGAAGAAAAATAATCAAAGCTGTGAATTTGAAGAACAAAATATAAAATTAAGACTCAATGCGAAAAATGTTTTTCCGGATTGCAGAAGTATAATAGCCATTGGTGTTCCTTATGGTGAAGGTTATAAAATGCCCTCTTTTTCAGAAAAGGGTTTATTAAGTGTGTCTTCTCACGGAGGAGATTACCATAAAATGGTGGGATTATTATTAAATAAATTAGCGGCGGAAATAATGATTCATGTTGATTTCAGATACACTGCCTGCGCGGATACAACATTTCTCATAGATAAAGAAATATGTAAAAGCGCAGGGTTAGGAAGCTATGGGAAAAACAGCCTGCTTATTAATGAAAATAAGGGGTCATTTATAAATTTAGGTTATCTTTTATCGGATATTGAAACCGAAGGAGATACTGTTTCTGAAAAAGATATTTGCACCAATTGTAATATATGTGTAAAAAGCTGTCCCGGCAGTGCTATTTTTGAAAATGGGGGCATCAACCCCAAAAAGTGTGTATCTTATTTAACTCAGACAAAAGATTATATTCCTTTGGATTACAGGGAAAATATGGGGAGACAAATATACGGCTGCGATGTGTGCCAGGTTGTATGTCCTAAAAATAAAGAAGGTTTAAACAAAAAAACAAGGGAAGATTATTCTGCTTTAGCTGTGGATTTGGAGGAACTGCTTACTATATCAAATAAGGAATTTAAAAACAAATACGGACACATGGCGGGAAGCTGGAGGGGCAGGAATATTTGGAAGAGAAATGCTCTGATTTCTATAGGAAACCTAAAAATTGATTCAATGTTTCAAAGAGTTAAAGCTGAGCTTCAAAATCCTTCCGAAATGATAAAGTTTTACGCAGCATGGTCTTTATTAAAATTAAACAAATCTTTGGCTAAGGATATTTTATATAATAATTTAAAATATGAGAATGATATTGTAAAAAGCGAATACTTGAAACTTATGGAGGCAAAATTATGATAGTATGTTCATGTGAAATTGAAATTTTAATATATGAATCAAATTCCCTCAAGGAGAAGAGGCATGTAATTAAAAGCATAATAGAGAGAGTTAAATCAAAATTCAATGCTTCCGTTGCCGAAGTGGGATACAATGATTTATGGAACAGATCATTGATTGGAGTTGCGGTTGTTTCAAACAACAAAAACCTATGCGATGCTTCCATATCAAAAATAATTTCATTTATAGACAATGATGAAAGAGTTGAAATACTAAATTGCCATAAGGAGATCAATTGATGACTAAAACAGAAAAAGTGTACGAGTTGTTGAAAGCCGCTTATCCTGAAGCAAAATGCGGACTTGATTACCAAACACCGTTTCAGCTGCTAATATCAACAATGCTCAGCGCACAGGCAACAGACAAAAGCGTTAATATGGTTACAAAGGAATTGTACATGCAATATCCGGATTTGGACAGCTTTCTTAAATTATCTCAGGGTGAAATTGAACAAAAAATAAAGAAAATAGGTTTATATAAGAATAAAGCAAAGAATATATACAATATGTTAAGAGACTTAAAAGCTAAATATAATTGTGAAGTACCTAAAAATATGGAAGATCTCATGTCACTTCCCGGTGTCGGAAGAAAGACGGCATCGGTGGTGTTGGTTGAAGCTTTTAATATACCTGCCTTTCCGGTAGATACTCATGTTTTCAGAATAACTAAAAGAATAGGGCTTGCAAAAGGAGATACTGCAGATAAAGTATCCGATGAAATGATGAAAAAGCTTCCCAAATATAAATGGCATCTTATGCACCATCTTTTAATAACACATGGCAGAACCACCTGCATAGCACAGTCTCCTAAATGCGATGCCTGCAATGTAAATGAATTGTGCAATTATCGTAAAAAAGGTAAAAAAGCAAAAAATCAATCTTAAATTTATCTTTATTAAATTTTATTATAGTGTTATAATGTCAATTGAATTTATTTCATAGGAGAAAAGAGAGAAAAATGTCGTTAAATATAGTATTGTTCGAACCTGAAATACCGCAAAATACAGGCAATATCGCAAGAACCTGCGCGGCAACAGGCTCTAATCTTCATTTAATAAAACCCTTGGGGTTTTCGGTAAATGACAAATATTTAAAAAGAGCGGGACTTGATTATTGGAGTTTGGTAAATATAACATATTATGATAATTTTGAAGAATTCAAAAAAACAGCAGGTAATAACCCTGTATTTATTTCAACAACAAAAGAAAGCAGATTTTACACAGATGTAACATACCCCGATGGATGTTATATAATTTTCG
>ENA-UOOK01002790-UOOK01002790.1-fermentation-metagenome-genome-assembly--contig:-NODE-2790-length-20801-cov-6.690205_pt1 | contig 20801 bp, 22 predicted proteins | sample MGYA00245777_ERZ724023 | MGnify/ENA primary metagenome ERZ724023 (study PRJEB28704, sample SAMN03018312) | fermentation metagenome | biome: anthropogenic terrestrial biome; feature: soil; material...
AAACAATTCCAAAGGAAAAGAAGAGGACGTAATTAAAATCGGATATATCGGACCCTTGACCGGTGAAGCGTCTCCCTGGGGAATTCCGGAATTAAACGGAGTAAAAATGTTCGTTGATGAATTAAATGCAAATGGCGGCGTTTTAGGCAAGCAAATAAAGGTTTATTCCTATGACAACCGTATGGATAATGTTGAAACAACAAATGCGGCAAGAAAAGCAATTGAAAATGACGGAGTAATTGCCATAATCGGATGTAATTCATCAAGCACAAGCATTGCTCTTGCAGGTGTATGTGAACAATATAAGGTTCCGCATATTGCAACTACTGCAACCAATCCACTGGTAACAGTTAAGGAGGATGGTACTGTAAGACCTTATTCATTTAGAGTTACAATAACCGACCCTCAATTAGGTTCTGTAATGGCAAAGTTCGCCGCAACTGATTTAAATGCAAAAACAGCAGCGGTACTTTATGAGATAGGAAGCGACTATTCAATGGGTTTAAAAGATACATTCGTTGAAAAGTTCACGGAAAATGGCGGTACAGTTCAATTGGTTGAAGCATACAAAACAGGAGATGTTGAATTCAGAGCTCAGTTAACTAAAATCAAAGAAGAAAATCCGGATGTAATATTTTTGCCGGCACTTTATAAGGAAATAGCTCTTGTAACAAATCAGGCTCGTGATTTAGGAATAGATGCAACATTTTTAGGAGGAGATACATGGGTTAATACGGATTTATTTACACTTGCGCCAAACGCTGTAAATGGTTCCTATTATGTAACTTACTTCAATGAAACAGATCCTGCTCTTGATGAATACAAGGCAAAGTACAAAGAAAAATTTGGGTCTGAGCCGGGTTCTGCAGGCGCAAATACTTATTTCTCAAATGATGCAATGCTGTTATTGGTAGATGTTATGGAAAGAACACAGAGCACTGATCCGGTAAAATTGAGAGATGCATTGGAAACTGTAACAGGAGTTAAGGGTGTAACCGGTGAAACCACCATAAATAAGGATGACCATAATCCAATTAAACCTGCCGTTATATTTAAAGTTGTTATTGATCCTAACAGGTTTGATTATGTAAAATCAGTTAACCCGTAAACATCATATATTAGAGATATTATATTAACAGTATTATAATAATACTTTGCCTTTAATCGAGGCTCAATATTATTATAATACCTGTTATTAAAATTAAGGAGAGTGGTATGAATTGCTAGTGCAACAAATAATCACCGGATTATCTGTAGGAGGAATATATGCTCTTATGGCAGTAGGATATTCCTTAATATACAGTCTTTTAAATTTTACTAACTTCGCGCATGGTCTTGCGGTTACGGCAGGAGCTTATATAGGGTTTTTTGTTTTAAGCAGGATGTCAAATTTATTTATTGCATTGATTATGGGGATTATAGTCGGAGGCTTGGTTTCGTCTTTGATAGAAACAATTGCATACAGACCTATGCTGAATAAAAATGCTAAAAGGATATATCTTATTATAGCCGGAGCAGGAGTATCCACAGCAGGGGAAAATCTTATAATCATATTATTTACGGGAAGGTTTAAAGCATATCCAAATGTAAGCGGTTTGGAGCCTATCAAAATATTGGGAGCGACCATCGGGAAAGTAGATATTATTATGTTGATTGCATGTATTATTACATTAATATTGGTGGAAGTTTTATTGCAAAAAACAAAGATTGGATTGGCAATAAGAGGAGCCGCCTTTGATCTTGACGTTACTTCGATTATGGGCGTTAATGTAAAGCAGCTTATACTTTTCGTTTTTATGCTTGCAGGTTCGCTGGCAGGTCTTTCGGGATATTTTTTGGGTATGAAATACACCGCTTATCCAATGCTCGGGCAAATGACCAATAAGGCTTTCATCAGTGCTGTATTAGGCGGATTGGGAAGCATTCAGGGTGCTGTGGTAGGCTCATTCCTGCTCGGTATATCCGAAACATTAATTTCGGCATATATATCTTCATCAATGAGAGATATTTTTTCATTTTCAATTTTAATTGTAGTCCTGATTTTCCGTCCCAATGGCATAATGGGTAAAAATGTGGAAGACAAAGCATAAGGGTGTGCATAAGGAGGTTATGTATGAATAGTTATTGGTTAGGTGTATCAACCCTTGCAGGAATTTATCTTATTGCAACATTGGGTATTTCAATATTAACCGGATTTACAGGACTTTTTTCATTGGGGCACGCAGGCTTTATGTGTATTGGAGCCTATGCATCCGCCGTAGCAACAAAGATGTTAGGCGTCCCGTTTTATATAGGTCTTATATTCAGTATTATTGCATCGGTAATTGTAGGCTATTTTGTAGGCTATGCCACTCTGAGATTAAGGGGAGATTACTTTGTAATTACAACCTTTGCATTAGGGGAAATTGTCAAGCTTGTCATTGAAAATATGGTTACCATAACAGGCGGTGCCAAGGGAATGCCTGACGTTAAGCCGGGAACAACATTTCAGGTAGTGTTAATACTTGATATAATTGTTATTTTATTGCTGGTAAATTTCCTGAAATCAAAATACGGGAGAAATTGTATAGCCATAAGGGAAGAAGAAATGGCTGCTAAAATTATAGGTATAGATGTAATGAAATATAAGATGACTGCATTGCTCATAAGCTGTGCCCTATGTGGTTTGGCAGGAGGGCTGCTGGCGCATTATATGCATTACCTGCATCCTAATATGTTTAATATGGCTAAATCAAATGAGCTTATAGTAATGGTTATTCTTGGAGGACAAGGAAGCTTGACAGGAACAACGGTTGCGACCATAGCCTTGGTATTCCTGCCGGAATTATTGAGAATCGGAGCGGCACAGGAATGGAGAATGTTTGCTTACGGCGTGCTTGTAGTCTTGATAATAGTGCTTAAGCCTTCGGGATTGTTTGGTAACAGAGAGCTTAATTTGAAAGGGATTGTAAGTCCTTTCAAAAAATTATCCTCCAAAACTCAAGGAGGTAAATAATATGACGATTAATGATTCCATGCTTAGTTTAAATGAATTGAAGAAAAATTTCGGTGGAGTTACAGCCGTAAATAACATCGATATTGATGTAAAAAATGGAGAGATTTTTGGAATTATCGGTCCTAACGGTGCGGGAAAAACAACTATTTTCAATCTTATTACAGGTATATATCCCCCATCTGAAGGAAAGATTATTTTTTCAGACGAAGATATTACATCAATACCCACGCATATTATTTCACAGAAGGGAATATCAAGAACATTTCAAAATATAAGATTATTCGAAAACTTGACAGTATACAACAATATATTAATAGCCTGCCATCATCAGGCAAAATATAGTATTTTATCGGGAGCATTGAGAACGAAAAGCTGTAAAATGCAGGAGCTGGAATTGGCGGCGGAAGCGGAGAAGGCATTAAGAAGTGTTGGCTTATTTGATAAAAAAGATTTTATTGCAGGCAAACTTCCCTATGGGGAGCAAAGAAAAATAGAATTGGCAAGAGCTATTGCCACAAAACCCAAAGTACTTCTCCTTGATGAGCCTGCAGCCGGAATGAACGAAAATGAATCAAAGGAGCTTATTGAATTAATAAGACAAATTAAAGATGAATATAATCTTACAATTATAATTATAGATCATCATATGGATGTAATTATGAGCCTATGTGATAAAATAGCTGTGTTGAATTTTGGTCAGAAAATTGCTATGGGAACACCTATGGAAATACAAAATAATGAAGCTGTAGTAGAAGCATATTTGGGGGTTGATGAATAAATGTTGGAAATAAAGAATTTAGAATATTCATATGGAAAGATACAGGCTCTCAAAGGAATAAGCTTTACATTAAATGACGGTGAGATAATGGCTGTAATCGGCTCAAACGGCGCAGGAAAATCCACGCTGATGAAATGTATTTCAGGATTGGCAAAATACCAGAACGGAGAAATTCTATATAACGGAAAAGCTCTGTCACACAAACCCCATGAGGTCGTTAAAAGCGGAATAGTGTTGGTTCCTGAAGGGAGAAAGATATTTCCGGGACTTTCAGTTGAGGAAAATCTTCTGCTTGGGGGCTATACATCTAATACAAGAAAAGAAGGAATTGAGAGAATATATAAATTATTTAACAGACTGTTGGAAAGAAAAAATCAAAGAGCAGGAACTCTGTCGGGCGGAGAGCAGCAAATGCTTGCTATAGGAAGAGGATTGATGGCAAATCCGAAGGTGCTTTTGCTTGACGAGCCGTCTCTTGGATTAGCTCCGTTAATAATTAATGATATAATAAATATAATTAAGAAAATTAATGAAGACGGGGTATCTGTACTTCTTGTGGAGCAAAATGCAAAAAAGGCTCTGTCCATTTCAAATCATGCATGTTTGCTTGAAACAGGAAAAATAGTGAGGACAGGTACAGGACAAGAATTACTGAATGACCCGGAAATTATAGAATCATATCTTGGCGGTAAAAAACAATTATAAATAAATACGAATAAACTTTTTAAAAAATTTTGGAGGTAAAAATGCAGGATATTGGAAGGGTGAGACTCCCTGAGGGAAAGAAGATTGCGGTTAATATAGGATTTGACTTTGATGCATTTTCCGTATGGATGGAAACTTTTAAGCAGCCCTCTCAGGTTTATATGTCGAGAGGTGAATACGGAGCAGAGGTAGGAGTTCCAAGGATACTGAAGCTTTTAGAAAAATATGATATTGAAAGCTCTTTTTGCGTGCCGGGACATACAGCTGATTCTTATCCGGAAGTATGTAAAGAAATTATAAAACAAGGTCATGAAATTGTTCATCACGGATATGTTCATGAAGACCCTACCATGATATCTGTTGAAGAGGAAGAAGAAATTCTTGTTAAAGGTTTTGAAGCCTTGGACAAACTTGGAGTCAGACCCACAGGCTATCGCTCACCGGGCTGGGACGTCAGCTCAAATACTTTAAACCTGCTTGAAAAACATGGAATAAAATATGACAGCAGCTTGATGGGCAATGATTATTATCCTTATCATCCGAGGCATTGTACAGTAAATTATGATAAAGGAAATATTTTCGGAAATACTTCATCGATAGTGGAAATGCCTGTTACTTGGTATTTGGATGATTTCCCCCATTCGGAATTTGTGGGTACAAGGACGGGTATGAAGCCCCAAAGTCAAATATATGAAATATGGAAAACATATTTTGACTATGCTGTTGATAACAACATTGAAGGCGGTATGATGGTAGTAACAACTCATCCCCAGGTTATTGGCAGACCTCATAACATCACGATGCTTGAAGAGCTTATAAAATATATTATAGCAAGGGGCGGCTGGATTACATCATTAAAAAATATATATGACAATATTACATTTTAATTTGATACGAGAGGGGTATGAAAAATGGATTTAATTTTGCATAACGGCAATATTATTACTATGGATGAAAAATATCCTAAGGCTTCTGCGGTTGCGGTTAAGAACGGAAAGGTTGCTGCAGTAGGCTGTGATGCCGATATACTGAAACTTGCCTGTGAAAATACGAAGGTATTTGATTTGCGGATGAAAACCGTCGTTCCCGGTTTTAACGATTCTCATTTACATAATGTCAAGTATGGGATATTTTCTAATTGCTGTGATTTAAGTAAATGCACTTCATTACAAGAATTAATAGAGGTTGCACGTAAATATATTGATGATAACGATATAAAGTCCGGAAATTGGGTAATAGGTACAGGATGGAATCAAGACTTATTTGATGTAAAACTTTATCCAACTAAGGCAGACCTGGATTTAATATCAAAGGATCATCCCATAGTAATGTTCAGATGCTGCTCACATTTGCTGCTGGCAAATTCAAAGGCATTGGAGATGCTTGGAATAGATGAAACTACACCACAGGTTGAGGGCGGATTTTTTGATGTAAATTTGGGTTTGTTCCGTGAAACTGCCAAGGAGTTAGTGCAAGCGTCAATAAAGAACTATGACGTACAGACGTTGAAATCAATTATAAAAAAAGCATGTGAAGATTTGTTGAAGCAAGGTATTACATCCATTCAAACAGATGATTTTAATATGTCTGTGGATTATAAGCGAATAATACAAGCATACTCGGAGCTTGCCCGTGAGGATAATTTGCCTGTAAGGGTTACGCAGCAGTGTCTTGTAATTAATCAGAAGGAATTGGAAAGTTATATAAATTGCAATTATAAAAATTTAAATATTAATAATTTTTACCGCATAGGTCCTGTAAAAATTATTGCCGATGGTTCATTAGGGGCAAGGAGTGCCGCACTTAGAGAGCCATATGCAGATGCACCCAATATGAAGGGAATATTAATTCACAATGAGCATGAATTGAAAAATATGGTGGAAACATGCCAAAAATCCGGGTACTATGCTGCAATACACTGCATAGGAGATAAAGCCCTTGAACTTGCAATTGACAGTATTGACCATGCAAGGATAAAATATCCCAATACTTCGTTGAGACATGGTATTGTTCACTGTCAGATAACGGATGAAAATCTTTTGAACAAAATAAAAGAAATGGATTTATTAATATATGCTCAGCCTATTTTTCTCAATTATGATCTTCACATAGTTGAAGACAGAGTTGGAAAAAAGCTTGCTTCGTCGAGCTATAATTTTGGCTGGCTTGTTCGTAACGGAGTTCACATGTCCATGGGTACCGATTCACCGGTAGAAAAATTTAATCCTATGGAAAATATTTATTGTGCGGTAACAAGAAAAGATTTGGATGGATATCCTAAGGATGGATTTTATTCCGAACAAAACATTACCGTGGAAGAAAGCATCAAAGCTTATACATGTGAGTCGTCATATTGCTCATATGAGGAAAATATAAAGGGTAAAATAAAAAATGGATTTTTTGCCGACATGACTGTGTTATCTGATGATATCTATAATATCAGCCACGAAAAATTACCTGATGTAAAAGTTGAAATGACTGTAGTTGACGGTAAAATCCGGTATGAGTCCAATAAAGATTCATAAATTACAGTTTTTGTGTTGAATAACAATATGCATTCAGCTTTGTGAATAACGCTTGAATTAATTTACTAATTGGAGGATAAAACATGGGCTTGCCGGATAATAGCGGACTTAATCTATATGAAAAATATAAAAAAGGTAAAAAAAACCTTATAACGGATATTAAGGGTATAATGGTAAGTCACATTACCATGCAGAAAGATAATATCAATACGGGGGTTACTGTTATATTTCCCCACGATGGAAATATTTTTCAGGACAAGGTTATGGCAGCTGCTGTTGCTTTAAACGGGTTCGGAAAAAGTATGGGATTACTCCAAATAGAAGAATTGGGGACAATTGAAACTCCTATTGTAATGACGAATACACTGAGTGTGGGAACCGCTGCAACCGCATTGACTAAATATATGCTGAACCAAAATATGGATATAGGTATTACAACGGGAACCGTAAATTGTTTGGTTACCGAATGCAATGACGGTGTGTTAAATGATATAAGAGGTCTCCACGTAACGGAAGAGGATGTGCTTAGCGCTCTTGGTTCACCGTCCGAATATTTTGAAGAGGGTTCTGTGGGAAGCGGAACAGGAATGTGCTGCCTTGGTGTTAAAGGCGGTATAGGCTCTGCCTCAAGAGTTATAGATGTTGATGGCAGAGAATTTACAATAGGTGCATTGGTAATGTCTAATTTCGGATCTTCCGGAAATTTAGTAATCGGGGGAGATCATATAGGAAGAAGAATAAAAGGAGATACAAAAAAAGACGAGGGTTCCATTATTATAATTATAGGAACAGATATTCCACTTTCCGAAAGACAATTAAAAAGAGTTGCTAAGCGCGCCGCCGTTTCTCTCGGAAGAACAGGCTCATATATGGGCAACGGAAGCGGCGATATAGCTATAGCCTTCACCACAGAAAACAGAGTTCCTCACTACAGCAAGAAGGATATAATTGAAACGAAAATGTTTTTCGATGACCATATAGACAAAGTTTTTGAAGCTTCTGTGGAAGCGGTTGAGGAATCTATCATAAGTTCTCTCTATCACGCAAAAACTACGGTAGGATATACAGGCAAAAAGGTAAATGGTCTTCGGGAATACTTGTAAACTTTTTCTTGATACTGACTTTGCTATATGCTATACTAAATCTTAGAATTTTCAACTTTGATGGTCTGTTTTATTCGTTTCTAAAGGGGGGGTTACTATAGATACGGACAAGAAAACGATGTCACATCATTATGAAAACGATATTATTTAAAGGAGGATAAAAACATGAAATTTAAGAAAATCTTTTGTCTCTTTCTCGCAACAATATTAGTTCTTCTTCCACTGATTGGTTGCAAAAAATCCGATGAGACTGTTGTAATCGGATATATAGGTGACCTCTCGGGCAACGATGCTTATGTAGGTGTACCTCCGCAATTGTTTTTACAGGACTATTTTGCGGAAGTTAATGCAAAAGGTGGAATTCTCGGCAAGCAGGTAAAGCTTGTAGCTTACGATATGCAGCCGGATAATGCTGTTGACGGCTCCTTAGCCTGCAATCGTCTGATTAACGAAGATAAGGCTATTGCAATTATCGGTCCTTCCTCCAGTTCCGCTGCTATACCTATGGCAGCTATTTGTAACAAGGCGCAAGTTCCTTTCATTGCTACATCTGCTACCAATGAAAAAGTGACAGTTACCGAAGACGGAACACTTAATCCATATGCGTTTCGTGTATGCTTTATAGATTCTTACCAAGGTACAGCCGCAGCTAACTATGCATATGCACAAGGTATCCGCAAGGTAGGAATGATTGAGACACTTGGAAACCCATATTCGCAGAATATTTGTGATTTCTTTTCGGCTCAGTTTGAATCCTTAGGCGGCACAATCGTTGACCGTATCGGTATTCAGGACGGTGATGTCGAGTTCCGTGCTCAGCTTACAAATTTCGGTAAATCAGGCATTGACGCTCTCTTTTTACCAAGCGGAACATACAAGATTCCATCTTTAATTGCTAACCAGGCAGCAGACCTGAACCTTAAATTCAGATTCATCTTCACAGACGGTGTTTATGATGATACACTGCTTGAAGTTGCCGGACCGAATATAGAAGGAGCCATTATGACAAATTATCTTTTTGGTGATGACCCTGCTTACGATGAGTTTAGAGATGAATATAATTCCAAACACAAGGAATATTCAGCAAATATATTTGTATATCTTGCATACGATGCAGTGGAGCTTCTGATGCATGCAATCAATGAATCAAACAGTCTTAACCCTGTTGATATTCAAAAGGCTCTTGAAAATGCAAAGGATGTGGAACTTTTCACGGACAAGCATTTCACTGTTGATCCTAAAACACATAACCCTATGAACAAGATGGTAGCCATTATAGGCGTTGAAAATGGTAAATTCACTTTAGTTGAAAACTATTATCCAACCGAATAAAAATATACAGGTCATAAAAATTACATAAGTATTAAAAATCCTTGTGCAGTGAATCTGAAAAATCTTTAGGTTCATTGCACAAATAATATTAGGAGAATATCATGACAATTGTTATCCAGCAGCTGATTACAAGCGTATCCGTGGGAGGACTTTATGCAGTGCTTGCGGTAGGGTATGCCTTGATTTACAGCGTATTCGATTTTACAAATTTTGCTTTTGGCGGCGTGATGATGGTAGCTGCATTCTCCGGATACTTCGTATCAAATGCAGGATTTGGTACAGTACCATCAATGATAGTTGCAATTGCCACAGGTATTGTTGTTTCAATTGCAGTTGAGCTTTTGGCTTATCGACCCATGCGTAAAAAAAATGCAAAGAGGCTGTTCCTGATGATTTCAGCCATGGGTGTAAATATATTTCTGACAAATCTATATCTGAGCTTGTTTGGAGCAAATTTGAGGACGCTTCCCAGCGGATTCGCATCAAATACAATTTCAATTATGAATGTACAGATCGGTACCGTTGATATTGCGGCATTTCTTACATCCGTTGCAGCCCTATTGATTCTGAGCTTTTTTCTTTATAGGACACGACCGGGAATTACCGTGCGCGCAAGTGCCATTGATGTATCAACAGCAGGCCTTATGGGTATAAACGTAAATAGGGTTTCTTTAATTGTATTTGTGATTTCCGGTATTACGGCAGCTATTGCAGGAATGTTTTTCGGAATGAAATATACGGTTTATCCCGGAATGGGGTCTATGTCAACAAAAGCGTTTATTGCAAGTGTTATAGGCGGACTTGGAAGCCTTCAGGGAGCAGTGCTCGGCGGATTTTTACTCGGTATTCTCGAGACACTTGTCGCCGGATATATTTCCGCAACCTACAGAGATCTTTTCTCATTCGGAGCAATGATTATTATATTGATGTTTATGCCAAACGGTCTCGTTGGCAAGGGCGACCAAAGTAAACTATAAGGAGGACTAAAAATGTATATAGCATCTGTTGTTGTTACAATATGCTCAAATATCATTGCTGTTATAGGTCTTGCGCTTCTTACCGGCTATACAGGGATGTTCTCCCTTGGTCATGCCGGGTTTATGTGCATTGGCGCCTATGGGGCAGTGCTTTTAAACAGATATTTAATGGTTCCGTATGTATTTGCACTTATTTTAGGCGGCTTTGCCGCAGTAATTGTAAGTTTGATTATCGGTTACCCAACATTGCGAAATAAACTGAGGGGTGACTATTTTGCAATTTGTATGTTAGGCTTTGGTACGGTAGTACGTTTAATATTAAATAATATGAATAATCCCATTACGAATGGTGCACTTGGAATAACGAATATTCCGAAGCTTACTTCACTTTGGTCTGCATTGTTGTTTATGGCGGTTTTGGTTTATTTTATGTGGAACTTCGTCAATTCGCAATACGGTAAAAATTGTGTGGCAATTCAGCAGCAGGAGGTTGCGGCGGAAATGATGGGAGTCAGCATCGTTCGTACGAAGTTGCTTTCTTTAGCCATTTCTGCGTTTTATTGCGGGGTTGCCGGAGGACTTCTTGGATTCTGGCTGCAGTATATTGCTCCTGCCTCCTTCTCTGACACACGTTCCAATGACTTTCTTGCAACTCTTGTAACAGGCGGAACTAACAGCATTACAGGACCGCTTCTCGCTGCAATTTTTCTTACCACCATGCTTGAATACTTGCGATTTCTCGTTAACTGGCGTTTAGTCGTTTATGGCTTATTGTACATTCTCATAATGCGATTCAGACCGGAAGGCATCATGGGGTATAAAGAGTTCTCCCTTAAAAAAACCATTCAATTTTTCAAGGAATTTCCTCAAAACAAAGTGAAAATTAAGGAAAAATGGACACGGTTCAGGGCAGAACGCAAAAAGAAAACAAACGGAAGGAGAGAGAACTGTGAATAATTCAGATAACGCACTTAAGGTCGACGATCTTGTCATTCGCTTTGGTGGTCTATGCGCTATTGACAATGTAAGTATGCACATTAACAAAGGCGAATTTGTGGGTTTGATTGGTCCCAATGGTGCCGGAAAAACCACTTTTTTCAACTCTATTACCGGCAATATCATTCCCACGGAGGGAACAATAACCTACCGGGGAGAAAGCCTTATAAAGAAGAGTCCCGACAAGATATCACACATGGGTATAAGCCGTACGTTTCAGAACATACGAATATTTCCAAAGATGACTGTATTAGAGAATGTTTGCTTGCCGATTCACAGCAAACCAACCTATAATTTCTTTTCCGCAATGCTCGGCTTGCCCTCTGTAAAAAAAGAAGATAAGCGCATTCAGGAAAAAGCATTGGATTATCTGCACCGTCTTGGCATTGAAGAGTACAAGGATCATCAGGCGGGTGCATTGGCTTATGGGTTGCAGAGACGTCTTGAAATTGCACGTGCTTTAGCTGCAGACCTGAGTCTCCTGCTTTTGGACGAGCCCGCTGCCGGAATGAATAATGACGAATGTAACGATTTGGTTGAATTGCTTAAAGGTATCCACAGGGATTTTAACCTTTCGATAATGCTTATCGAGCATCACATCGATGTTGTTTTGAAGCTGTGCAGCAGGATATATGTTTTGAATCTCGGGAAATTACTTGCCGAAGGTTCTCCTCAGGAGATTCAATCTAACCCTGACGTTATACGTGCATATCTCGGTGAACGGAGGAAAAGAAATGAATAAATTAGTGGAAGTAAAAAATCTATTTTCCTATTATGGAGGTATTTGCGCAATCAACGGCATTTCACTTTATATCAATGAGGGTGAAATAACTTCAATTGTCGGTTCAAATGGTGCCGGCAAATCTACTCTTATGCGCACTATAGCCGGTGATAAACGAATTGATTCCGGTGAGATTTTTTTTAACGGTAATCCGTTGCCGAAAAATGTACATGAGGTGGTTATGAGTGGTATCTCGCTTGTTCCCGAGGGACGCCACATATTTCCCGCACTTTCCGTACGTGAGAATTTGATTTTAGGAACATGTGCCCATAAGGGAAAAGAATATAAGCGCTCTATGAATGAAACAATGGAGGAAGTTCTTACACTTTTCCCAATCCTCGGAAGGCGCATCCGCCAGTCAGGCGGTACACTTTCAGGTGGTGAGCAGCAGATGTTGGCAATAGGCCGTGCACTAATGGCACATCCAAAATTACTCTGTTTAGATGAACCTTCCTTAGGATTGGCTCCGATAGTAATTGATGAAGTTTTCGATAAAATTCAACAACTGAATAAAGAAAAAGGACTCACAGTTTTATTGGTTGAACAAAATGCATATCTTGCGCTTGATGTGGCTGATCGTGCTTATGTATTGAACACAGGACACATTACATTGGAGGGTACCGGACAAGAATTAGCCGATGATCCGGGTGTTCAGGAAGAATATTTAGGCATAAAGCACTGATACTAAATACTTTTATAGGAGTTTCTGATATGAATGAAAAAAATTATGAATTGTCTGTTAAACTTCGGCATGATCTGCATCGACATCCCGAAGTATCAAATAACGAAGTATGGACGAAAGCTTATCTAATGAATTTTTTGCGTAATCATACACGCCTTGAGGTTGTAGACCGCGGTGCGTGGTTTTATGCGGTTTACCGTGCTTCCAACCAAGCTAAAAAAATTGCGTTCCGCGCAGACTTTGACGCACTTCCCATAGATGAAACAATTACTCTGCCATACGGTTCGCAAATCCCCGGTGTATCTCATAAGTGCGGTCACGATGGTCATAGTGCGACCTTGGCTGCCCTTGCATTAGAAGTGGATCAATTGGGCTGCGAAAATAATGTTTATTTCATATTCCAACATGCGGAAGAAACCGGCGACGGTGCAAAGCAATGTGTGGTCTTGATTGAGGAGGAAGGAATTGACGAAGTCTTTGGATACCACAATGAACCCGGCTATCCTTTGGGAGAAGTTATAGTAAACAGCGGAAGCTTCCAGTGTGCATCAAAAGGCATGAGCTTGTATTTCAAGGGAGTCCCTTCCCATGCTTCCGACCCCGGTGTAGGTCGAAACCCCGCGCCGGCGATTGCGAGAATTATATGCGCCCTGCCGTCACTGTATCGTGCGGAAGACTACAACGGATTGGTTTTATGTACGGTTATACATGTGGAGATTGGTTCGCCTGCGTTTGGTACATCAGCCAGCTCAGGCGTGCTGCGTGTTACTTTGCGCGGTCAGTATGAAGAAGAAATGAACCGTCTCCAGACTCGTTTGGACAATTTAGCCTTTGGCTTGGCATCTGAATATGGATTGGATTACCACACAGAATTTTGTGACTATTTTCCCGAATCTGTCAATCATTCCACAAGTGCAGAAAAGATTCGGAAAGTTTGCAGGTCGCTTGGGATTAAGATCCATGAGTTTCCGCATCCCAAACGCGGGTCCGAGGATTTCGGCTATTTTACCAAGGCTGCCCCAGGTGCTTATTTTAATATTGGAGCGGGAAATATAACCCCACACCATATGGTAACCTTCGATTTCCCCGATGAAATTATCAAAACTGCGGTAGATGTGTTTTATGAACTGGCATGCGATAATGAGGAATAAGCTGGCAACAGTCAATATAAATTTAAAAAAGAGGAAGAATTCTGCGGCAATCGAGTTCTTCCTCTTTTGTATCATCAGTAAATAGCTAAGTTTTGCTAAAAGATTTTAGAAAAAAGTATTGAGTTATCCCTATTTACATATATAATATAAAATACGGAGGTAAAAATGATAAATAAAATTACAAAAATAGCAATTCAAATAGCAATAATTTATATTATTTATGCGGCGGGAAATTATATCAGCAGGCTTATTGCAGGTATAATTGTTATTCCGGGAAATATAATAGGGATGGTAATTCTTTTGGTTCTTTTGACAACAAATATTTTAAAGCTTTCTATGATTGAAGAAACCGGAAATTTTATGCTTAAATATATGGGGTTTTTCTTTGTACCCTTAACGGTGGGACTTATGGAATCATATAAGCTCATACAAAGCAGCATTATTCAAATAGTTATAATTTTAGTTTTATCCTGTACTATTGTAATGTTTGTTTCGGGAAAGGTTACTGACCTATTGATTTCATACGGCAAGGAGAAAAACAATGATTAATGCATTCATGGCGTTTTTTTACATATTGCTTACGATTATTTTGTTCAGAGCAAGCATTTTCATAAGCAATAAATTTAAAATTACATTTTTAAATCCAATACTGATAACTGCAATTATGATAATTATAATTTTAAAAGTATTTAATATTCCATATTCGGAGTATTATATGGGCGGCAGCTTTATAATCTCAGCCCTTGGTCCCATTGTTGTAGTGCTTGCAATGCCTTTATATAAAAACAGATATGATTTAATGAAAAACTTTGTCCCCATAATGGGAGGAATAACAGCAAGTATAATTACATCATTTATATCGGTTACAGTTTTATGTAAATTGTTTGGAATTGATAAATCAATAATGATGTCTTTATTGTCAAAATCAATTACAGTTCCCATGGCGGTTGAATCTACAAAGCTTTTGGGCGGAAATGAAGGTATAACCGTTATGGCTGTGGTGCTCACGGGTTTAATAGGTGCGGCTGTGGCGCCTGCTGTTGTTAAATTAGGTAAAATAAAAAGCAACATTGCAAAAGGAATCGGAATCGGATCCGCATCACATGCCGTAGGAACCACAAAAGCGGTTGAAATGAATGAAGAAGCGGGAGCTGCAAGCGGTCTTGCAATCGGCGTAACAGGTTTATTAACTATAATTGCCGTAATTATTTTTTCGTAGGAGATAGTATGGGTATTAATTTGTCAAGAATTAAAAAAGAAGATATGGCATATATTTATAAATGGTTTTCTTCTTCTGAATTTTTAAAATATTATGATTACTATCCCCCTGTGCCTTTAAATAAAGATGAAGTGAATAAAACTTTTAATGATTATGAAAAAAATGAAAAATCTGAAGTTTTTGCTGTAAGATTAGATGACACCATTATAGGTGTTGCGGGTTTTGATGATATAATAAAGGAAAATCAGGTTGCAACCTTGTTTATTGGCTTAGGGAGCGAGGGTGAAAGAGGCAAGGGTTACGGCAGGGAAACAATGAAACTTTTGCTTGAATATGGTTTTAACGACTTAAACTTCCATAGAATTCAGCTTAATGTTTTAGAATTTAACGAAAGAGCAATTGCTCTGTATGAAAAGTTCGGATTTAAAAAGGAAGGTATTTTCAGAGAGTTTGCATTAAGGGATGGGAAAAGATATAATTTGCTTTTGTACGGCTTATTAAAAACAGAATGGCATAATGAATAATGCCATTCTGTTTTTAATATTTATGCTATGTTGCTGTCAATCATTCTTGCAAAAGAAGCCATAGGCTTTACTCCAATTTCCTTTGAAGCAAGCCTTCCCTCCCTGAAGAAAATCACCGTGGGAATGGTTTGTATTCCGAATCGAATAGCTAATTCCTGCTGTTCGTCTACATTCACCTTTGCTACGCTTACTTTTTCACTGTATTGCTCAGCTATTTTATCAATCACCGGAGCAACCATTCTGCATGGAGCACACCATGCTGCCCAGAAATCTACGAGAACATATTTGTTCTGTTTAATCATATCGTCAAATTCCTGAGTGCTGTTGATATTTTTTATTTTTTCTGCCATTTTAAATCTCCTTTTTATCTATTTGTAATGCTGCATGTTGAGCAGCAATCAAACCTTCGCTCACAGCCTTTGAAAGCTGAAGGGGTTTTCCTGTAATGTCCCCTGCCGCATATACTCCGGGAATATTGGTTTCCATATGCTTATTGACATCTATGAAATTTCCGTCTAATTTCAGCCCGTCAATTAATGCGGTAGGTGTCACAGCATCTCTGAGCATAAAAACTGCGTCTGTTTTTATAATTTCGTTTCCCGTATTTACAGCTTCAACAACGGGTTCACCCATAATTTCCGCAACAGTCCCGCTAACATATTTTATATCATTGCTTAAGCCTGGTTGCGATTTTTTTGATATGAAGGTTACATTTACACCGATACTCTGCAGGAAATTTGCTTCTTCCCATGCGTCTGCCGATTGGTCCCACACAACTGCATTCTTGCCTCTGTAAAGCATTCCGTCGCATGTGGCACAATAGCTTACTCCGCTGCCTAAAAGCTTTGCTTCCCCGGGCAGTTCCTTGATTTTAGGAATTCCCATTGCAAGTATTACTTTTTTTGATTCTGCAATTTCACCGTTTACATTAACCATAAAGCTCTCACCTAAGGGAAGTATGTTAACTGCCTTGCCGGCTTCTATTTTTATACCCATAGCTTCCGCATGTTCTTTAAACTTATCCATCAATTCTTTTCCGCTTATATTATAAAAACCTAAATGATTATCCACACGCTCAGCCTTTGATAAATAGTTTTCTTTATTTGAAAAAATACGTACACTTTTGCCTCTCGCCAAAGCATTTACAGCTGCGGACAACCCTGCGGGACCTGCTCCTATTATGATTATATCAACTAAATCTTCCATATTTACCTCTCTCATTCTTCAGGATTTATTACAGTCAATTCATTTACGCTTATATTTTTGCCGCATTTCGGGCAATAATACCTATGCTCTATTATGGAGCTGCATTCCTCGTGAACCAATTTTTTATAGCATGTGTTTAGATGCTTTTGACCCCACAATATTAAGCTGTTGAATACATCCTCCAAATCATATCCCTTTTCTGTAAGAATATATTTATATCTCGGCGGATGCGGAGTATACATGCTTCTTTTAATTAAACAATCCGTTTCCATTGTTTTTAGCCTTTCGGACAAAAGATTTGTTGGAATTCCTTCAAGATTGTCTTGAATTTCCTTGAATGTATCATGTCCCAAAAACATTTGGTGCAATATTAAAAGCGACCATCTGTCTCCTATTATATTTAATGTCTGGGCTATATTACAATGTAAATTATATTGCTTCATTTCTTCACCTCATAGTATGTTGCTGTTCACACATACAATAATAAGGGCATCAGCCCGTTGTAATTCACTAAGACAAAATTCTGCTTATTGCAGTAAATGTTCCCGTAAATGTCATGATTCCAATTATTATTAAAATAATTCCGCCTATTTTTATGGTGTACTTTACTAAGTTCCTCTTTTCCCTAAAAAAGTTTAATGCTTCTGTTGTAAATATTCCTAAAAATATAAAAGGTATCACAAAGCCTAATGTATAAATTAAAACAAGCAGGCTTCCCATAAATGTATTTTCCGAATGTGATGCCAATATTAAAACAGAAGACAGTGCCGGACCTACGCAGGGTGTCCATGCAAAGCTGAAGGTTAAACCCATTATGTAGGCAATAAAGGGATTCATTTTTACGGAGTCAATATTTAAATGAATTTTTCTTTCCATTTTCAAAAAATCAAGCTTTATTATATTAAGCTGTACCAAGCCCATGACAATAATTATTATACCCCCTATTTTGGTGAATAAATCTTTGTTTTTATTAAAAAATATACCCAATGCGGAAAATGATAAGCCTAATAAAAAAAATACGCTGGAAATACCTAAAATAAAAAATAATGAGTTAAATAAAACCTTTTTTCTTTCATAAATAACCGTACCATCAATGCCTACCTTCCTTCCGTTGCCTGCAAGATAGCTGATATAAACGGGAATTAAGGGAAGAACACACGGAGAAAAGAACGATAAAAATCCTTCTGTAAAAATCAAAAGCACACTAAAATTAATTGCAATGGTTGAGTCTCCCATGTAATCCTCCAAGATTTTTTTATTAAATATATCAAAGTAACTTTATTTTGTCAAGTAACTTTAAAAAATAAATTAAGTTTTTTATTGAAATTTTTTTATTATATGTTAGTATATTTTATGTAACGGATGTTATTACATGAATGAAAAAGATAGGAGATGATAATCATTTTAAGCTTTAAAACTTTAACACTTGAGGATAAAGAAATTATTGAAAAATATGTTGATAAAGATAAATTAGAGTCTTATGAATATTTATTTTCATCCCTTTATATGTGGAGAAAGTTAAATAATGTTAAATATGCCATATTGGATGATGTGCTTATAATTGAAAAAAACGAGGAAGGCAAGGGAACATTTTATGCTCAGCTTTTTGGATATAACCGGGATAATTTAACAAACATTATAGACGAACTGATTAAAAGAAATTTAAACTTTACAGACAGGGAATACTTGTTTGGTGACGTGGATAATGAATTTGTCAATGATTTAAAAAAGTATACGGATTTTAAAGTTGAAGCCGCTGAAGATATTGATGATTTTGAATACATATATAATACAAATGATTTAATTGAGCTGAGAGGGAAAAAATATCACAGCAAAAAAAATCATGTAAATTCTTTCTTAAAAACATATACCTACGATATAAGGGAAATAAACACTGAAGATGTAAAAGGTGATTGTATGGACTTGCTTCACAAATGGCATGATGAAGTTGCCGTAACAGTGGATAAGGAAATGCTTATGGAAATAGGTGCAATTAAGGATTTATTCAGGGAGCTGCACTTTTTCGACCTGAATTCCATAGCTGTCTATGTTGACGGTCAGCTTGCGGGATTTGCGGTAGGTGAAAGAGTAAATGACAAAATGGCGGTAATACATGTGGAGAGAGGAGAAATTGCATACAAGGGAATATATGCATTTTTAAACAAGCAGTTTTTGGTTATGAGCTTTTCGGATACAGAATTTGTGAACAGGCAGGAAGATACAGGCAATGATGGGTTAAGAAAAGCAAAGGAATCATATCACCCTGTAAAAATGGTGAAAAAGTATTTGGTGAAATTAAAATAAAAAACAAGGATTATAAGATGCGTAAGATTTTTTAAAAGATTTAAGTTTCAATAAAGAAAAAAAGAATATAATCATATTATCCAAAAAATAATAATTTAATTTATCATAGAGCAGAAAGGAGCGGTTATTATGGACGACAATGAAAGATTTGTTGATAATTTTATCGAAAATGAAAGAAATCAAGAAAATTCTTCGGATAGTAATTCAAACGGTATTAATTTTGTAATGAGGGAGCCTGAAATAAAAAAACCAAGACGAAAGAAAAGAAAATTTATGGGTTATATTGCTGTTGCACTGGTTGCCGCAATAATCGGCGGATTGTCAGGAAGCTATTTAGCAACAAGCAAAATAGATGCTTTTACTCAAAATCAGCAGGAAAAATCAACAATAAGTGCTCAGGAAGTGAACATTAACTTAACGGATGATGTTTATTTTGCCGTAGCGGTAGCAGAAAAGACCCAAAAAACAGTGGTAGGTATAACAACTGAGGTTGAGCAGCAGGTTGACACATTTTTTTGGGGTCCGCAAATGAGAAATCAGCGCAGCATGGGATCAGGCTTTATTGTAGATTCAAACGGATACATTGTTACAAATTCACATGTTATAGGTGACGGAACATATAAAAGTATTACAGTATCATTAATTGACGGTTCTACTGAAATTGGTGAGGTATTGTGGTATGATACAACATTGGACTTGGCGATTGTAAAAATAAATAAGACCGGACTTCCTGCGGTTGAATTGGGAAATTCCGACGAGCTTAAGGTTGGAGAACCTGCTGTGGCAATAGGTAATCCAATGACCTTAGACCTTGAAAGAACGGTTACACAGGGTATAATAAGCGGTCTTAACAGGTCAATAGCTTTTGAAAACGGAACTGTTATTGAACCTCTTATCCAGACAGATGCATCAATAAATGCAGGAAACAGCGGCGGTCCCTTATTCAATGCAAAAGGGCAGGTTATAGGAATAAATACAGCTAAGATGACTTCAGCCGAAGGATTGGGCTTCTCAATACCTATCAATACGGCAAAGCCGATAATAGAGCAAATAGTTAAAGGAGGCTCCTTCAAAACAGTATACGTAGGTATTAACGGAATGGATGTGGAAACATATGAAAGGCTTTACGGAATAGATTTGATTGCGGATTACGGAGTTGTTATAATTGAAACGTTTAAGGATTCTCCGGCTTCCGAGGCAGGAATTCAGCCAAATGATGTGATAACTGCAATCGGCGGAAAAAAGATTGAAAATATGGACGATTTAAAAAGAAAATTGTTTGAATATAAAGACGGAGATAAGTCTGAGTTTACAATTTTAAGAAACGGGGAAGAACTAAAGTTATCCGTGACATTAAAAACTAAACCGGATACGTTTTAAAACAAAAAAAACAGGAGGATCTCCTGTTTTTTTGTATTTTATTATTCTTCCACTCCGAAGCGTTTCAAATTCGGAGAAATTATTAAACTTGCATCTGTTGCTGCAACAACATCTTCAACCGTTGCTTCAGGTCCTAATTCTTC
>ENA-UOOK01002791-UOOK01002791.1-fermentation-metagenome-genome-assembly--contig:-NODE-2791-length-20799-cov-60.460856_pt1 | contig 20799 bp, 23 predicted proteins | sample MGYA00245777_ERZ724023 | MGnify/ENA primary metagenome ERZ724023 (study PRJEB28704, sample SAMN03018312) | fermentation metagenome | biome: anthropogenic terrestrial biome; feature: soil...
ATGAATACCAGGTCAGTATTCAAGCAGCCACCTTTATGAGAGGGGGTGCTGTTGATGGCCAAAAATAAACCCCATAGAAAATCCAAAAAAAGTCTGGCTAACAATCCATTAATATTGGTACTGGTTCTGGTGCTTTTTGCAGCTGTAGGGGCTAATTCCCTGGGTTTGCTCGATGGACTCTTCAGCGGAGGGCAGGCACCAGCACTACCACCATCGCCAAAAAAGCCAGCTGCTGATACGGCGAATGTTGGTCAACCGGGTACAGCTGCAGGGTCACAGGCAGCAGACAGCGCCTCAGCGGTAGCAGCGGCCGATCCTGCTGCTCAGGAAATAGCGAAGCAGCCAGGTAGCGCAGCGAAAGTGCCTGCCGCAGAACCTGCCGTAATAAGGAAAGAGGAATCCAAACCGAAACCAAAGTGGGATGTACCTGAGTTTGCCTTCGCTGTCGGCCGGGAGAATCCCTTTGCTGAAGTGGCGGCCCTAAAAACGAAACCGGCTTCCAGCAGCAATACTGCCAGTGCACCTAAGACAACAGTGCCAGTTAAGAATCCAGTGTCCAGTCAGACACCAGGTTCGGCAGCGAGTCCGACACCGGGTCAGACCAAACCGGCGATCGTCGAGAAACCGAAAGAGCCTTGGGAATCATGGATCTTTACCGGTCTCAGCGAACACGGTTCGCTCCGTTTTGCGATTATCGAAACCCCAGAGAATGCCTATATCGTCAGAGAAGGCGATCGGATTGAGGGCATATGGCTGGTTGAAAAAATAACTGGTGCTCAGGTTACGCTGCGCAGTTCGGCGCGAACTATTGTATTGGTACTCGGGGGTGAAGGAAAATGAAACGCAGAATCAGGTTCTTGATGTTGTTAATTTGTGTCTTGGCAGCTTTCATTTCCATCTGGTCTGCCGCGCTTGGTGATGAGGCAAAGCATAATTTTGAATGGCGCGGTGCTGATTTGCGTGATGCTTTGCGGCATGTTGGCCGCGTATATGGAGTTAACATTGTCCTTGATGCCAGCATCAAAGGCGAAGTCACAATGACTTTAAATAATGTCACTTGTGAAATGGCCATTCAATACCTGGCACGCTCGAACGGGTTCAACTACCGCAAAATTGGTGATTCATACATTGTTGGCAATGAGGCTACATTAAAAACAAATTATGATGTTACCACAACAAAAGTGATCCGGATTTATTATGCCGATGCCAAGAGTATTTCCCAAAGTATTTCCGTAGTCGTCCCCAGTGATAAGGTTAAAGTAGACAGCACCACCAATTCTTTAGTCGTAAACGGCACACCTTTGGAACACGAGAATATACAGGAGATCATCAGACTACTCGATGTTAAGGCACCTCAGATTGCCATCGAAGCCCGTTTGGAGGAGATGAGCGCTGACGCCAAAAACGAGTTTGGCATACAGGCATCCGTAGGAGGCCAGATTTCCTGGGATGTTACGGGTGTTAAACTACCTGATATTAACCTGACATTGCAGGCAATGCAGGAAGAACATAAAAGCCGGACAGTCGCCCGCCCCAATATTACTGCTTCCAATGGTCAGGAAGGCAAGATTTTGGTCGGCGAGAAAGTCCCGGTTAAGATTACTCAGGAGACTGAAAAGGGCACCACCACAACTATTCAGTTCATTGAGGTCGGTGTCAAAATGTATATCACGCCGCGCATTAACAAAGGCGGCGACATTACCCTATATTTAAAACCGGAGGTCAGCACGATTACCTCAACGACTGCCGAAGGTTACCCCAGTATTTCCACACGCGAAGTCGAAACAGTGTTGCGGGTCAAAGATGGCGAAACGATTATTATCGGCGGCCTGATGCGGCAGACTGATCTCGATACCATCTACAAACTGCCGATTCTTTCAGATCTGCCGATTATTGGTAATTTCTTTAAATTTAACAGCAAAAGCACCACTCCTAAAACCGAACTGGTCTTTTTCATCACTCCGAAAATTACCGATCAAGGCTCTTTAGATATTAGTGAAGAGGTTACTGAACCCAAACTTCCTGTAACGCCGGCGGTACCCGAGACTTCGGAACCGGCGGTGCAGCCGTCCGAACAGGCTACGGGAGGACCGGAAAGTACGGATGTTGGCACTGTCGTAATTGAAGCGCCGGTTGAAGAAGCGCCCATTATCGTGGTAGTTCCCGCCGAAGAGGAGCCGACTGAGGCGGCGGTTACTGAACCGATCATCGAGCCGATGCCGGTTGACCCGGTCGCTGATCCGCAACCGGAAGTGCAACCTGAACAACCGATTCAGGTCACGATCAGCGAGACAACCTATTTTGTCAAAAAAGGCGATACGCTTTATTCGATCGCCCGCAAATTCGGCGTTGCTGTTGAGCCAATCTATCAGGTTAATAACTTGAATGCCCAGTCCAAACTGGAGATCGGGCGGGAGATCCGGGTTCCTATTCCAAAGGAGCATCTTTATACTGTCAAACCAGGCGATACTGCCTGGCGCATTTCCAAGAGGTATGGGATGACAGTGGAGATTCTCTGCGAGATTAATAATTTGAACGATCCCTCGAAACTTTCTGTGGGACAAGTCCTAATACTTTCTTGTCCGGTTACCGATATAAAAGATGAGAGGTTCTAGGCACTAACGACCGCAGCTGAGGAAAGGTGGTGGCAAAGGTGCTGAAACGGATAGGAAACCAAAAGGGATTTACGCTAGTCGAAGCTTTAATTGCGATTGGACTGCTTTCTTTGGCATTGCTGACCTTGATGTCGATGTTTACAGTGAGCGGCCGGATGATTATTACCAGCCGTCAAAGAACCGAAGCCACCTATCTTGCGCAGGTTCTGATGGAACGGCTTACTAATGAGACACTGGCTACCGTAGCACAATTTAACGGAGTCGACACCCGTAACGCCACCACTTTTTCAGCATCTGCCACTAATGGTATTGTTACCTCCTGGAAGGATCAGTTGGAGAATGAATTGCGTACGGATGCTTTTGGCACTGTGCAGGTGGAAAGTCCCGCCATTATTGACGGAACTCCGATGGATGGATTAACACGCACAATTGTAAGAGTGTTCTGGCCGAGCGGCCAATCCGGGTTATCACAGGTTGAGTTATTTCTGCTGAGACGGTAATTCTTATTAATAAGCTACCTGACTGATTCTGGTTTACTTACGGCCACCTCGCAATAGTATCTCCAAAGGGGGAATGACCGATGCGCTTAAGGCGTATTCAAGAAGACCATGGCTTTACTCTGGTTGAAGTACTGCTGGCAGGAGCCATTTTGGCAATAGCGGGTACAATTGCATTGCAGGTAGTATCAAATGCGGTGACCTCCTCCTCTATTACTAAAGTGATGCAGGAAACTACTGAAGATGCCAGAAATCTAATGCAGGTTGTGACGAACGATCTCAGGGAGGCCGGTTTCGGCGTTTTTCTGGGCGATCTCTCTAATGTCAGCGTTAATACATATTTTGAGCATGCCTTTGAATCCAAAAATGGCGCTACTGAAACCGCCTCAGACGGTATTACTGTGCGTGCCCTGAAAATGGGGGGATCAATCCGTTCAGATATGCCGCCTTCATCATCTGAGCTGAAAGTGGATGATGTTGAGGCTTTTCTGCCGTATGATGACGGCTACGCCATCGTTTATCAAAACGGGGAATTCCAGGTGCTTCAGATTTCCAAAGTTCAAGATTCTGCATTGATGATCCAGCATAATAAAGATAAAACAAAATGGTTGATCCCGGCAGGCTCTCCTGTTTTCAGAGTCGATCAGATTGAATGGGTTGCTAATGGTGAAGAAATTAGGCGCGTTGTAAACAAAACCGATCTTGCTCTTGAAGGAATAACGACCCATACATTTTCCAATGTCACGCTTTTAAAATTCACCTATGTTATGCGGGACGGTACGGTTAAGGATTCCCTGGATGGAAATGATGCCCTCAATTTAATGTGCATCAATGTCTTTATTGATGTTTATCGTGTTGGCGGCCGTGAAGGTAAAAAATATCATGCGCAGCTTGAGCAAACCGTTGCACCCCGCAATTTATAAGCAGGGGAGTGAACGAACAGCATGACAATTGCACGTTTAGTTTCTCACAAAAAAAATGAGGCTGGTGCCACCAGCCTTACTGTCGTGATTGTTATTTTTGCTATTATTGCTGTTGTTGGGACCGCTCTGCTAATGTTTGCAGATGCCGAAATTCTTCAGTCACAGATCCATCGTGCAAAAAACGATGTTTTCTTTGTGGCTGATTCCGGAAGACGTGTAGCCGAACGGTGCTTTCAGGACTATATGCTCGGTTCTGTCAAACAAAACCTTCCCAATACTGCGGCTAGCGAAGACACAATGGAAGCTCTTGTTACCTCCCAAAAAACATTGCTTCTTCTGGACTTCGGAGGACTGGGTACTTTTCCGGTGGACGCCAACGGTAATCTGATTGGCAGTTCCGATATTGCCCAGCGTACCTATCTTGTAGATATGAAGAGTAGTGCAACCACCGCTCGCTTGGTCCTGGTAGACAATAGCTCAACCCAGAAAACCTGGAACCCAATTGGGGAATCCGGTGATGGCAGGGAATTTTACGCCAGGATTTCAGTATTTCCAAACGGCGTGCCTTATAAAGATCAATGCTATAGTTTCCCTTTGCGTTTTGAGATTGAGGTGGAGGCAACCGCCCCGCTGGCCAAAGGAAAAGTGGCGCGGTATACGACCTACGGGCGTGGAACAGTTACCCTTTTCGTGAATAATCGTAATTTTACCGACTATCTGGAATTCACCGACAGCTATTATAGTAATGTTAGCGGCGAAGTCTGCATGAATGCCCGCGATCAGTATTATGGTCCGGTGCATACCAGCGGCACTTTTCATTTTGCCGGCATGCCTGGAACCTTGTTCCAGAATGTTGTCACTACAACGCAAAACGAGGCTTTGTTCTGGACTGGCTCTTCCTGGGGATCCAGTAACAAAGAGTACTATCCCCCTAGTGCCAAGAATCAGAATCAGTATATCGTATGGCCACAATTTCAAAAAGGCTATTTTTGGGGTGTTCCAATGGACCCTCTGAGTTATGAAGGCGGTTTTCTCTTTTTCCAATCTAGAGTCAAGGGTTCTTCTTTCCCGCCCAACGATTTGGGACTGAGCACGCGCAATATTTATATGGATGTTGGCGGCAGTACCATTAATGGCGGAGGTATCTGGGCGGTTGGGCCTTGCGCAATTGGGCTTCAAATTGATGGTCATAAGCAAAGATATTATATTACACATTATGCCAGTTCGGGAGAGGTTATTGGGGACTCCGAAGTGGTAGTTGATTATGATAACATGGTTACTTCTGTCAGGCGCAGAGGTGAAACGGTGTTTACGAATTATACCGGTTTGCCTGACGTGGATCCCGAGGGCAGCGGTTCGCAGATGGGTATTTACGTTGACGGCAGTCTGCAAGGCCTTTACGGAATTGATGCCATTAATGCTCCTTGGCTGCCCGAGCCGCAGAAACATCACATCGCAGATACTACCGAACTCACCATTCTGTCCAAAAATGATATTATCATTACTGGTGATTTGCGTTACGAAAATGCCGGGACTTCTGGTACATCCAATATTCTGGGCATAATCAGTGAAAACGGCAAGATAGTTGTTGACTATCCTTCTCCTCCCCAAGACATATATATTGATGCCAACATTTTTGCCGACAAAGGTGAATTTGGCTGCGCCGATTGTAACGGGGTCAAGAAAGGTTATGTTTATTTATTTGGCTCCATCGCAACGAAAAATGCTGGTAAATTTGGTACGGACACTACCGGATATGGGCGCTATTTTACTTGGGATACTAGGGCTGCGGTTAATCCGCCCCCCAATTACCCAAATGTCCAGCCTTGCTCAATTTTTTTCGAAAGGCCTGATAATGGGAACTCCACTTGGAGAGTGCTTTGGTCGCAATACACAATGGAGGACTGAAAAGTCCTCTTTTTTCATCAAGACACAAGCCGTGCGTTAAGAGTGAAGGAATATGGCAGCAGTCTGTGGAAATTAACAGGTCGATGCTGGTCTTCATTATGAACGGCTCGTGTAATGTGTAATTGAGTTCGCGATTTAAGTTTTCGGTGAAAGGGTGGAAGAGATTATGAGACTTACAAAGATGAGGCAAAGAATGGCAGAAGCTAAAGTTGACGGGGCGATTATCATGGAGCCCAACAACAGGCGCTATCTGAGCGGCTTTACCGGCTCTGCAGCCAATCTGCTGGTCACATCCGATCAAGCGCTTCTGGTTACTGATTTTCGCTATATAGAGCAGGCCACCGCACAAGCGCCGGCTTTTAAAATTGTCAAGAGCGCCGGCGGGACGTCCTTACAGCCGCTCGTAGATCTAATCGGCGGTATGAAGCTGCGGCGCGTGGCTTTTGAATCGGATTATTTAGTGTTTGATGGGTATAATTATCTGCGGGAAGCTTTGGGTGCCGAGGTTTTGGTGCCGTTGAAGGGTATTGTGGAAGGAATTCGTCAGATAAAAGATCAGAGTGAAATCGAACTGATCCACAAAGCCCAGTCTATCACCGAACAGGCTTTGGAAAAAACTCTTCCGCTGATTAAGCCGGGTGTATCGGAACGGGCAATTGCGCTGGAACTGGAGACCTGGATGCGCCGCTTGGGCGCTGATAAAACCGGCTTTGATACTATCATCGCTTCTGGCCAACGGTCTTCGTTGCCGCACGGGGTTGCGAGTGACAAAATGGTTGAGCAAGGCGACTTTGTGACAATCGACTGCGGAGCTGTTTATCAGGGGTATTGCGGCGATCTGACCAGGACCTATGTTGTCGGGGCAGCTACCGCTGAGCAGCGGCGCATCTATGATATCGTTCTGCAGGCCCAAATGGCGGCCTTGGATGGACTGAAAGCTGGCATTACCGGACGCGTCGGTGACAGTTTTGCGCGCACCATCATCACCGAAGCCGGTCACGGAGATCAATTCGGCCATGGTCTGGGACATTGTGTCGGTCTGGCTATTCATGAGAATCCGCGGTTGTCTCCAGCTGAAGACGCTGTGATACAGGCTGGCATGGTAATAACGGTGGAGCCCGGCATTTACATTCCTGGCTGGGGCGGCGTGCGCATTGAAGATACCGTGGCAGTTACTGAAAATGGCATCACAAATTTGACTACCATTGCCAAAGACTTGATGATACTATAATATTGATATTGTTCATTGAATTTTTGTATAGTAAGCTCCAGTCTTAGGAATTCCAGTTCAAATGGAGGGGTTTTATTGATTTCCGTAAACGATTTACGTACTGGTTTGACTATTGAACTCGATGGCGATGTTTATGCTGTGATTGACTTCCTGCATGTCAAACCTGGCAAAGGCGCTGCTTTTGTCCGCACCAAACTCCGTAACGTTCGTACCGGGTTTGTGGTGGAACGCACCTTCAACGCCGGCGAAAAAGTACCGCCTGCGAGGGTTGAAACACGTGATATGCAGTATCTCTATGCATCCGATAATCTGTTCACTTTTATGGATACCGAGTCTTACGACCAAATTGCTTTGCCTGAAGAAAAACTGGGTGATGCCGTTAAATTCCTGAAAGAGAACATGACTATTTCGGTGCAGATGTATCAGGGAGAGGCCATCGGCATTCAGCTACCCAATACTGTTGAACTGGAAGTAGTGGAGACTGATCCGGGATTAAAAGGTGATACGGCTGCTGGCGGCACCAAACCTGCCACACTTGAGACCGGGGCAATTGTGAACGTGCCTCTATTCATAAACATCGGTGATGTCATTGCCGTTGACACACGTAGCAAAGAGTACCTGAAACGCGCCTCGAAATAGGTAGGATTGTGCAATGCAGATGTGCCCCATTGCTATAGTGCTAATCATAGAAATTTAATTGAATGCTCACCTTAACGCTCGCCTGGAAATGGCGGGCGTTTTGCGGTTTCGGAATATTCTTCTCTCACTGCTGTTGTTGACTATTAATACTGCAAATGGACTCCGTCAATGATGGGGTCCATTTTTTATACAGCATGAGAGGCTTTTTTACATCAACGGTTCATGGCATATTTGGGAGGCGTTGTCCATATTGATGAACAGAGGGGGGACTGGCGTTGGCGCAGAACGTGGCCCGCGCAGGCAAGAGCAGGACGGATTTTCGTGATGCGATCCAGCCTTTCTTAGCGCCCTCCCTGAGAGAAAAATGCGCTACCGTCCTGGCAGGATTGGTGCCAGGACTGGAGGAGATCCGCATACGCTGTGGGCGGCCGTTAATGGCGATTGGTGGGAATGGCGATTTTTTTATTACTCCGCAGGGCACAATCAGCCAAAGCCCAGCGCAAGCTTATCTTCCTGACAGAGAAGATCTGGACCGTTCACTGCAATTGCTGGGTCAGGGTTCCGCTTATGCGCTGGAAGAGCAGTTGCGCAGTGGCTATATAACCCTTCCGGGCGGACACCGGGTGGGCCTGTGCGGCAAAACGCTTGTGGAAAGCGGCCGGGTTATGCGTTTGATCAATATTTCCGGTTTAAATTATCGTCTGGCCCGCGCGATCAAGGGATTGGCGGATCCAATCACCCGCTACATAGTCGTGGGCGGGAAACCAGCGCACACGCTGATCGTCTCGCCGCCGCGTGCTGGAAAAACAACCCTGCTGCGGGATTTAGTCCGTCAATTCAGTGTCGGCATTGCTGAACTGGGTTTTCCGGGAGTGAAAGTCGGGCTGGTGGATGAGCGGTCCGAGGTAGCCGCCTGTTATGGCGGTGTTCCGCAAATGGATGTTGGATTCCGAACGGACGTCCTGGATAGCTGCCCGAAAGCGGAAGGCATTTTGATGCTAATCCGATCAATGTCTCCGCAGGTAATTGCGACAGATGAACTTGGCGGCCGGAAAGATATTGAGGCGGTTGAAGAACTGATCAGCGCTGGAGCATCGCTGTTTACAACGGCGCATGGCAGTGACCCGGAGGATTTGCGCGGACGGCCCGGTCTGGCAGCGCTCATGGAGTGGAAGGTTTTTGAACGCTACATTTTTCTGGGACGTTCCTTAGGGATTGGCACTGTAGAAAAATTGACTGACCGGAATTTAGGCAGCCTGATCAATGATAAATTTGTGCTGCGGCCGCGGCCGGGGAGCGAGGATTAATGAAAATTGTCGGGGCAATGATGGTTATTGGAGCGTCAGCCTGGCTCGGCTCACTAATCGCGAATAATTACCGCCAGCGTCCCAGGCTTTTGGGGCGTTTTGCTCAGGCGGTGGAAATGCTGCGCTCGCAGATTAGCTACTCTTATACGCCGCTGCCGCAGGCTTTTGTGAAGGTAGCTGAAAACAACGCGGGATATGTGGCTAAGATATTTGGCACCGCTGCGGGTTTAATGTCCTCCGGGCAGGGCTTATCTGGCGGAGAGGCATGGAATCAGGCTTTGACGCACTGGGGACCTTTTTTACCCTTGGACCAGGACGATTTGATTCTGCTAAAAGACGCTGGAAATGCGCTCGGCCTGACTGACAAGGCTGATCAGGAGCGGCATTTGACGCTCGCGTTGGAGCAAATCCGCCGCCGGATCGAGCAGCTGGAAGTTAGTGCCAGCCACACCGCCAAAGTATGGTTCTACCTGGGACTGTCCGGCGGGGGAATTCTGGTTTTGGTACTGCTCTAGGTGTGCAGCTCTATGTGCAATGCTCCAGGCCATTAAAGGGACGTTTTCAGGAACGGAGGGGCTGATATGCTGGTAGACGTCAATCTGATTTTCAAGATTGCCGGGATCGGAATTCTGATTTCTATTCTGAACATGGTCCTGAAACAAGCCGGTAAGGATGAACAGGCTCAAATGCTGACGTTGGCGGGAGTTGTGGTAGTCCTGCTCATGGTGGTACAGCTATTAAGCAAATTGTTTATGGATGTACGCGGAGTGTTTGGGTTTTAGCATGGAACTGGTGCAGATAATCGGAATCGGCCTGGTGGGGACCTTCCTATACCTGCTGGTAAAAGAACAGAAGCCGGAAATTGCGCTACAGATCGGCCTGGTTGCTGGTGCCCTTATTTTTTTCTTGCTGCTGGGGAAGCTGACGGCGGTCATTTTTACGATTCAGCAACTGGCTGGCCGCGCAAACGTTAATCCGGTTTATTTGAACACAATTTTTCGGGTTTTGGGTGTCGCATACCTGGCGGGCTTTGCGTCGCAAATCTGCCGGGATGCTGGCCAGGGTTCGATCGCCACTCGCATCGATATGGCCGCCAAAGTGCTCATTATGTTTATGGCAATCCCCATTCTAAGCGCGATCATTGAAACCGTTTTGAGGTTGTTATGATAAAAATGACACAAAAGAACCGTCCCCTTGTGACACAAAAGAAACGCCCCTTTGCGCTGGTGACCCTTTTGCTAATGGCGGTCCTGTGCTCGCTGACCACCAGCACAGTGTTGGCAGCCTCGCCGGGTTCTGAGACCGCGTCAATCGACCCGAAAGACGTGTTGGATGCGCAAATTGGGTCATTGGATCTGAGCGCGATGGATCACTTTATAACCACCCTGGACAGCGAGACCTTGGCGCTGTTTCCGGAATTTGATTTGCGTGCGCTTGCCGCCGGGCAAGGCGTTGATTGGGGGAACTTGTTTTCCCAGCTGTTTCGGCAGCTCTTTCGGGAGATTGTTTTAAATGCCAACCTGATCGGGCAAATGGTGGTTCTGGCAGTCCTGTGTGTTGTACTTCGACATATCCAGCTCAGCGAGGGCAGCCCTGGAGAACTGGCTTTCGCAGTCTGTTTTTTGACTCTGTTTGTTTTGGGCATCCATGGCTTTGGCTTCGCCCAACAGACGGCTGTTGAAGCCGTAAACCGGATGTCGAATTTCATGTATGCGATGCTACCCATGATGGTGACGCTACTGGCTGCAGTCGGAGGGATCGGTTCTGCGGCCATGATTCATCCGGTGATGGTGGCTATGATTGGCCTAACGGCACGCCTGGTCTGTACAGTCGTCCTGCCGCTGGCGCTGTTCAGTGCCGTAGTCGGTGCGGTCGGGCAAATATCTGACAAATATCCGCTCTCCAAAATGGCGGGTCTGCTGCGCACAGCCGCGACAAGCATCCTTGGTTTGGGACTCTGCATTTTTACAGGAGTGATCACGGTGCGGGGGTTGGTGGCGTCAGTGGCTGACGGACTGACTATCCGGGCCGCTAAGTATGTCTCCGGCTCTTTTATCCCGGTAGTCGGTAAATTTTTCTCCGATACCGCGGAACTGATTACCGGGTGCTCGCTGCTGTTGAAAAACAGCCTAAGTGTCTTCGGCGTTGCCGGGCTGATCGTCATCTGCGCTTTTCCAGCAGTGAAAATCTTTGTGTTAGCGCTGCTCTATCGCCTGGTGGGGGCATTGTTGCAGCCGCTGGGAGAGCCGCGGCTGGCAGATGCTTTGACAGCGATGGCAAATGCGCTGACCCTGGTCTTCGCCGCAGTAGCCGTAGTCGGTTTGCTGTTTTTTGTAGGATTGAGTATTATGACCGGGCTTAGTAATCTGACGGTGATGGCCAGGTGACAGCCCGTACTAATGGTGAAAACGCATGGATATTTTAAGACAATGGCTGAAATCCGTGACCGTTATTATCATAATCGGAGGGTTTCTCGAAAACCTGATGCCTGCGGATGATACGCGCAAATTCGTCAGAATGGTTATCAATCTTCTTTTGGTGTTGGCGCTCATTAGTCCGCTGGTTCCATTAGTGACTAAAGGAATACAGGCTCCGACGCTTCCGCAAGTGATGCTGCCAGCAGCCAGCGATACGGCTGAGCTTGTCACAGCCGGTCAAGATCTGGCACGCCAATCCCAAAATCTTTTTCTGAGTGAAGGGCAGCAACAATTGGAAGAGCGCATTAGCGAAATAGCGCAGATGATCGACGGAGTCACATCAGCTTCTGCGGCGATACAAATGGACGGCTATGATCAAATTTACGGCGTTTCGTTGACAATCGAGTGCCAGGCCAGTGACTATGACGTTGCTGCCGACCGAATCAGAAGGACCGTGGCGGCTCTACTGGATGCGGATCCGGCGTTGATTACGATTTTTAGGGCGAATGCGAGCTCGAATGTAAGGGGGGGATTGTTCGATGAAACTCCCGGCAGCGGAAAATGATACTCAAAACCTGAAATGGCCTGCTGGGTTGCAGGTGTTGCTAAAAAAGACGGACATTTCCATCGTCAAAGTACTGGTGGCTGTTCTTGCTATTGGCATTGTGTTTCTGATTTGGCCGCGTCAGAGCGAGCAGGCCGCTCCGCAGCCTGCCAAACTCGTCGATGCACCTGGCAGCGCAGTGTATGATCCTGTCAGCGTGCCGGGGGAGGAAGATACTCTGGAGCGGCAGTTGGCTGTCTTGCTAAGGAGCATCGCCGGGGCAGGGAATGTGGCGGTTGACATCAGCATTAGCAGTCAGGGAGAAATCCGTTACGGTACGAACAACAGGACCGAACGCCGCACAACTCAGGAACAGGGGCAGGATGGCTTGAGCAGAGTTACGGAAGAAGAAGCTTTGTCGCATGAGCTTGTCATGGAGCGGGATTCGAAAGGACAGGAATCTCCTGTAATAATCGGACAGATGGGGCCGCAAATATCAGGTGCCGTTGTAATTGCCGATGGGGCTAATAACCATGAGGTACGTCTGGCTTTGGCAAAGGCAACCGCCGCTCTGTTAAATATACCGCTCTACCGCGTAGAGGTACTGGCGCGCGAAAGAGGTGACTAATGTGAAATTCACCGGCTTTAATGCCGTTGGCTTGCTGCTGGTTGGTTTACTCGTGACCGCCTTGTTAATACTGGCGCTTTTTCCGGGAGCCACTCAGGTGGAGGACCGCGGGGAGGACCGCGGGGAGGATCGGATGGCGGGCCAGGGGGAGAGGGGTACTGATGCTCTATCAGCTCTGACCGCGGATATTGCCGCCCAAAGCAGTGCTCAAAGCAGCACCCAAAACGGTAATCAGAAAAGCGGCGTCGATATCTTTGCTGACCTGCGCTTTGAGCGTGAAAAAAGCCGCAGCCGCAAACAGGAATTGTTTGCGAATATTTCCGAGGATCCGGAAAGCGCCAGTGATTTGAAAAATGCCGCCCAGCAGGAATTGTGGCGCCTGACCAGACTGACCGCGCTGGAAGACGAATTGGAAGGAATCCTCAGAGCACGCGGTTATCAGCCGGTGATTGTGCTGTTGCAGGATCGCAACGCCACCGTACTTGTCGGGCAAAATAGTCTAAAGGATGCAGAAGTCTCAGACATTGCCGGAATAATCACGCGCATCACCGGAATTCCTGGCGAAGGGATCCGCATTTACGAAAAAAGACCTTCCGATTAAAAAGGGATTATTCTCATCTCTGGTGAATAAAACTTAACTGTAATCAAGACGGTAATAATAAGTCATGGTTCTATTGAGTTCAGGAGGTGTTTTTATGGCTGAAATGCGTCGGGATGCAGTCGGCAGCGTACGCATTGCCAATGAAGTTGTTGGTTTAATCGCGAGTTTAGCCGCAACTGAGATTGATGGAGTAGTGAAGAGTGGCACCAGTGCCAACACCGGTTTTGCCGGGTTGCTAAATAAAAACCGTGGTGTTAAAGTAGAGGTTGGTGAGAAAGAAGCGGCGGTGGATCTATATCTTTCAATGGAATACGGCCATCGTCTTCCCGATGTTGCTACCGCTGTTCAGGAAAACGTCAAAAAGGCAATTGAGAGCATGACAGGTCTGGATGTAGTCGAAGTGAACGTACATATCCAGGGAGTCCAATTCCAAGACGAGAATAGTGAAGAACGGGTTCGTTGATCAAAACGGGGGGACGGTATGATGCGTACATTTGATCGTATTTTTAGCCTGATTTTGGGTTTGTTGTTTTTAGCGTTGTCAGCAGCTCTATTGGGTAGTTCACTCGGTTTGGGCCACGCTACAGCCGTTTCGTGGCTCACTGCCGTTTTTCAGGACAAGCTACTTTCCTTGTTGTTTTTTGTAATTACGGGTGCCGTGGCCGCTTACCTTTTCGCGATGGCTTTCCGGAGCAGAGCAACCAATGAGACGGTCCAGTACACTACGCCGATGGGCGATGTCCGCATTTCGATTCAAGCCATTGAAGATTTGGCGTTGCGGGCTGCCAGGAAAATCCGCGGCGTACGGGATGCTGATATCTATGTGAAACGGACGGATTCTGGTATGGCGCTCATCGTCAGAATTGGTGTGGCACCTGATGTATCGATCCCCGAAGTTAGTAACGAGTTGCGGACAAAACTGGGATCCTACATTCGTGAAACTGCCGGTATGGATATTGCCGATGTCGAGGTGACTGTCAGGAAGATTGCGGCCGATATTCGTTCACGGGTTGAGTAACGAAAAGAGGTGTCTGGTATGGACGACTTGAAAAAGCCCAATTTTCTGGCCTTACTGATCGCCAATAAAGGCCGCGTATTCGGGATTGCCACCGGCTTTTTGGTAGGAATTGTTTCAGCTATTTGGGGTATTTGGGAAGGCCTGTTCCTGCTTTTATGTCTAATCTTAGGGAATTATATTGGTAAGTATTTCGATAACAAGCATTCACTAAAAGAGGTTATCGAGCGGATTTTCCCTTCCAGCGATTAATCGCACCTTAATGAAGTTGCCTTAGTGGCAACAAACGCGCAAAACATATGCAAACATACACAACACGTTAACCGAAAGGAAAATTACATGACCAGGCGACAGGCTCGAGAAACAGCTCTGAAGGTGTTGTTCCAGGTCGACATTGGAAAAATTGAAGTGGACGAAGCCATGAAGTTTATGCTTGCTGAGGACGATTCCGCTTCAGAGATCGATGTCAGTTTTCTGAAAAGGCTGGTGGAAGGCACAGCCGCCAATTTGCCCGAAATCGATCGGGTAATCGCCGAGACTGCTGTGGAATGGAAGCTGGAAAGGATGCTGGGTACAGACCGCAATATCTTGCGTCTGGCGGTTTTTGAAATCTTGTTTTGCCCTGACATACCTGAGAGTGCCACAGTTAACGAAGCGGTTGAGTTGGCCAAAATATACGGTGACGATCATTCGGGTAAATTCGTCAATGGAATTCTGGGCAATGTGATTCGGAGCGGTCGGCGTGTTGATACTCCGAAAGGATGATAACGCCATTGAAAGCCGGAGACTGTGTTCTTGGTATTGACACAAGCTGTTATACTACTTCGACAGCACTGGTTTCAGCCAGGGGTTTGGAATGGGAAGCCAGAACGCCGCTTTCAGTTAAGCCGGGAGCAAAGGGCCTTCGTCAATCCGAGGCCCTTTTTCAACATGTCAGGAACTTTCCAGCGCTGATACGAAATATGCCTTACAAACTTGCGATTACGGCGGTTGCCGCCAGTGTTCGTCCCCGGCCACAAGAAGGATCTTATATGCCAGTCTTTGTGGCTGGTTCCTCATTCGGGGAAACCTTGGCCGCCACCCTACGCGTACCTTTTTTTCAGACGACCCATCAGGAAGGGCATCTGGAGGCCGCGTTTCAGAGTGCAAGGCCCCATGGAATGGATCCGCTTGAAAGCACGCCGGGGGATTCGCCGGGTGGCGTGCAGAACGGTACGCTGGGAGGTTCGCTGGGAAGCGAAATGCTGGCCGTTCATATATCCGGCGGTACAACAGAATTACTGCGGGTGGCTCGGTGCCAAGCCATCTGGGAGATTAATTTATTAGGTGGCAGCACCGATTTGAGTGCCGGGCAGTTTATTGACAGGGTTGGACAAGCTCTCGGCTTACCATTTCCGGCGGGCCCTCACTTGGAACAGCTTGCGCTGCAATCGTCGCCGGAAACGGAAGGAACATTCAAGATCCCCGCACCATGCGAACAGTATCAGATCAGTTTTTCAGGACCCACCACAGCAGCTTTGCGTGCTATTGAAAAGGGAACACCGCCCGCGGAAGTAGCGGTTGCCGTATTGCAGTGTATTGCGTCCGCACTGGTAAAAATGCTCCGCAAGGCTGTGGCGCAGGAGCAACTGTCCTCGATTCTCATTGCCGGTGGAGTGGCTGCCAACCGTCTCATCAGAGCGAGATTGGTTGACGTTCTGGAGCAACCCGGGATCGGTGGCCGGGTGTTTTTCGGCAGTCCCGTGCTTTCCGGCGATAATGCCGTTGGTGTAGCCTATATCGGCCGTGCCCATTTGGAGGCAATTGGAGGTGACGCACATGCCTGACAAATTTATAATAATCGACGGTTTTAGTTTGGTGCACCGTGCCTTTTACGCGCTGCCGCCATTTACTACCAAGGCAGGAATTCCGACTAACGCCGCTTATGGATTTTCCTTGATGCTCTTACGGTTATTGGAAGATGAAAAACCGGACTATTTCGCGGTCGCCTTTGATCGCGCCGCACCAACCTTTCGACATGAGGAATTTAAGGATTATAAAGCAACCCGCAAAAAGATGCCTGATGAATTGCGCAGTCAGTTCCCGCTGATTCGCCAAATTCTGGAGGCCTTTAAAATCCCGATCTATGAATTGGATGGCTATGAAGCCGATGACGTCATTGGAACGCTTGCCTGTGAGGCTGCGCGCAAGGATTTTGACGTTTTGATTTTTACCGGTGATCGGGACGCTTTCCAGCTGGCAGATGAAAATGTCTGTGTTATGATCACACGCAAGGGAATTAGCGAGACCGAGAAAATTGGCCCGGCTGAATTGAAGGAAAAGTATGGACTCATTCCGGGGCAAATCCCCGATTTGAAAGGCCTGATGGGGGATACATCCGACAATATCCCCGGGGTTCCGGGTATCGGGGAGAAAACCGCGCTCAGGCTCTTGCATGAGTTTCAGACGATTGACAATCTCCTGGAAAATAAGGAGCAGGTGAGCCGACCCAGAGAACGGAATTTGCTCAATGAATATGCGGAACAGGCACTCGCCAGCAAGCGGCTGGCCACGATTTGCTGTGACGTACCGATCGAAGTTGATTATGAAGCATGTCGCTTCAGCGAGCCTGACAAGCAAGCGGTCATCGAGGTTTTCAAAGAACTTGAATTTAATTCGTTGGCTGCCAGAGTCAGCGGCGGCAACGCGGGCGCTAAAGATAAAGGCCAAACCACTGCGCAGGCTAAAGATGCGGCTAAAGGCGCAGCTGGGGATGCAGATAGCGCCTTGAAGGCCACTGCGGCGCTGCGCACGATCCCACCGCTCGATATGAAAAATTGTTCAGCAGCGGATCTGCCGACGATCGTGGCTCAAGCCAAAGAAGCGGGCGACTACGCGATTCAATTTTGGTCGTTGCGTACCGAATGGGGTCATGTCGAACCCTTTGGGTTGGCTGTCGCCGCCGGCGAAGAATCGTACTGGCTACCACTTACAAATCCCGCTACTGCGGTCGCGACACTTTTTTCATCCGTGCAAGACTCTGTGACCCCCGATGCGCTAGGCAGTCTATTCAATTGCGGTGCGCGTTGCTGGGGACATGATTTGAAGAGCCAGTTCCGCATACTGGACGCATTCGGGATTGAGGTCCAGGATAAACTTTGCGATACAATGATCATGGGCTACCTGACCGATCCTTCCGCTTCCGGCCAATCCTTGGAAAACCTCTGCCGGCGGCTGCTTGATGCTGAACCGGGCGGATGGCGTGACCCGCGCGGTAGATTTCCCGACCCACTTAATCCCACTGATAAAGTGTCTGCAGATATCTATCAGGAATGTGCCGGAGTTCGACTGGCAGCAGTCAATGAATTAAGCAAAATTCTCGTTAACGAGTTGACCCGCACTGACATGCTGGACCTGTATCTGAGCATCGAAGCCCCGCTCATCAGGATATTGTTTGACATGGAGAAAAACGGCGTGGCCATTGATGTTCCATTTCTCAAGAACATGGGCATCGAGTTTGGCGCACGCATTAATACACTTGAAAACCAAGCTTATGATCTGGCTGGCGAGCAGTTCAACCTAAATTCGCCGAAGCAGTTGGGTGTCATTCTCTTTGAAAAGCTGGGTTTACCTGCTGGCAAAAAGACCAAAACCGGATATTCGACCGATGCTGAGACTTTGGAAAACTTGTCCGGAAAGCACCCGCTGGTTGACACGATTCTGGAATACCGCAGCCTGATTAAGCTCAAATCAACTTATATTGATGCTTTACCGGCATTAGTCTCGGGAAGAACTGGCCGAGTACACACTACTTTCAACCAAGCAGTCACTGCCACCGGCCGTTTGAGCAGTACAGACCCTAATTTGCAGAACATCCCGATCCGCACGGACGAAGGTGAGCGGATCAGGCGCGCGTTTATAGCTGGTAATCCCAACTGGCTGATTATGACAGCGGATTACTCGCAAATCGAGCTGCGCGTGATGGCGCATTTATCACAGGATCCGGTACTGATTGATTCTTTTTGCAGCGGCGAGGATATTCACCGCCGCAGCGCTGCTGAAATTTTCGGGGTTCCGATTGAGCAAGTCGACGATCGACTGCGGGACCAGGCCAAAGCGGTGAATTTTGGCGTGATTTATGGCATCAGCGGATTTGGCTTAGCCAAAGGGGCTGGTGTATCGCGTAAAGAAGCGGAGTTATTCATTGAGCGGTACTTCCAGAGGTATCAGGGCGTAATGCGGTTTATTGACGAGACTATTAACCAGGCCCGCGAAAACGGCTACGTTACCACGATGTTCAAAAGGCGGAGATACCTTCCGGACTTGTTGGCCGCTAACCGCAATATTCGAGCTTTTGCTGAAAGAACCGCCCGCAATACTCCTGTTCAGGGCAGCGCGGCGGATATCATCAAAGTGGCCATGATCAGAGTTGATGAAAAACTCAAAGCCCGGCAGTTGCAGGCTAAAATGCTTCTGCAAGTCCATGATGAACTGGTCTTTGAAGTGCCACCGGAAGAAGTAGATACTGTAGCCGCCATCGTGAGAGAAGCTATGGAAAATGTATGTGAGTTTTCTGTTCCGCTAAAAGTAGATATCAAAAGGGGCGTTAATTGGGGCGAAGCCAAGCGTCATTAGCGGCAGCCAAGCGGCCATAAGGAGTAGATGATCAATGCCGGAGTTACCAGAAGTTGAAACGATCAAAAGAGGGCTGGAACCGCATCTGATAGGCAGGACCATCATCGATGTCCGGTTTTTCTGGGATAATACGGCTCAGGGAATGTCGCCCGTAGAAATGACCGCCAAACTGCGCGGACAAAAAATAAAGGGCTTAGATCGCAAAGGCAAATTTCTGGTACTGCGTTTTGAGTCCGGATCTGGTCTGGGCGTGCATCTGCGGATGACAGGTAAGCTGATTGTTTGCGATCCAGCGGAAGACCCATCCAATGATAAATGCGCCCGGGCAGTCCTGCTTTTGGACAACGGCAGCCGGGTACTATTTAGCGATGTCCGTAAGTTCGGGCGTTTCTACTGGATCGAGCGCGGAGAACATCCGTTTTGGCAGAGACTTGGACCAGACGCGCTGTATGAACTGACTCCGGAATACTTCCGCAAGATGGTGCGGCAACGCAAACGTATTATTAAAGCCATACTATTGGATCAGTCTCTGATTGCCGGAGTGGGCAATATCTATGCGGATGAAAGCCTTCATCGCGCCTGTATCAGCCCCTCAACGAAAGGATCGGATCTGACCGAAGCGCAAGCTGATCGACTCTATCAGGTGCTGAAAGAAGTGCTCAATGAAAGCATTGCCTGCAAAGGCACTTCCTACAGGGACTACGTTGACGGACTCGGAAAGCCCGGGTCATTCCAGGAAAAGCTGGCGGTTTATGGCCAGAAAGGCCAGGCCTGCAAAAAGTGCGGGGCTGAGATCTGCCGGACAGTAGTTGCCAACAGGGGTACCTATTATTGTCCTCATTGTCAGCCAGATCCACAGTAAAGTGAGGTAGTGATGTGATATGCTAACCGTTGCTTTGACCGGAGGGATTGCCAGCGGGAAAACTACCGTGGCCGGGATGTTTCAATCTTTAGGTGTGCCGTTGATTGATAGTGACTTACTGGCGCATCAGGCGATTATGCCGCAGGGCGAAGCTTATCAGGAAGTGGTAGCACATTTCGGTTCGGAGATTCTGAATGACGACAACGACCGCACCATTAACCGAGGCCGGCTGGGAGCCATCGTGTTTGGCAATAGCACCCGTCTCCAATTGCTGAACAGTATTGTGCATCCGGTGGTCATTCGCAATATTGACGCGCTGTTGTCAGAATACCGTACGCAAGGGCACAAAGTGGTGCTAATCGATATTCCGCTGCTTTATGAGGCAGGCAAAACGGATGACTTTGACTTCGCAATTCTGGTCTATGTTCCGGCGGATATGCAAAAAGGCCGACTGCTTGACAGAAACAGGGAACTTTCCGGCGCGGAGGCTGAGGTACGTCTGAAAGCGCAACTGCCGATCGAGTTTAAGGTAGAACGAGCCGATTTTGTCATCGATAATTCCGGCTCCCGCGAGCAAACCCGTGCCCAAGTCGAAAAAGTCTGGCATATTTTATGTTATACCGCGGAACGAATAGAATGATCATATATCTTGATTTAGCTTCATAGATATGGATTTATCAGTGAAACTTTGAACGGGGTGGATTTTTTGCCGACAATGCAGCCTAAAGGCCGTTTGCTCAGGTGGATCATTTTCTGGGTGTTGGTGGCTGCCGGTTTTTTTGGCGGTAAATGGTTCATGCGGTTCTTATATCCCTTGCACTATGCCGATACCATTAAGATTGAGGCGGACAGGAATGGCCTGGATCCGATGCTGGTACAAGCAGTGGTTCGCGTGGAAAGCCGCTTCAACCCGTCGGCAAAATCGTCCAAAGGTGCCATCGGACTGATGCAGCTGATGCCGGAAACCGCCGATTGGATCGCGGAAAAGAAGGGCGAGC
>ENA-UOOK01002792-UOOK01002792.1-fermentation-metagenome-genome-assembly--contig:-NODE-2792-length-20796-cov-12.561207_pt1 | contig 20796 bp, 27 predicted proteins | sample MGYA00245777_ERZ724023 | MGnify/ENA primary metagenome ERZ724023 (study PRJEB28704, sample SAMN03018312) | fermentation metagenome | biome: anthropogenic terrestrial biome; feature: soil...
GGTTAGCATTTTGGCATCTTTTTCTGTGATTTCAGAAATTGATGCCTGAATTTCAGACATTTTAGAGGCTCGAGTAACACTTCTTTCTAAGGCATACAGAAACTTTTTTCTGCACTCCCCGCATATTGAGCCATGATAGTAATGCTCTTTTCCACATATCTTACAAACGTGTTTTCTTATAAGTCCTGTTCTTAGAGCGTGTTGAGCGTTTTCTTTTGGCGTACACCATTCAAGGTTTTCTACTCGATTGTTGGATTTGTTTCCGTCCTTATGGTTCACTTGCGGGAGATTCTTTGGATTTGGGATAAAAGCCTGTGCAACAAGACGATGGACTAAAGCCGTATACTGTTTCCCATTAATTGTCATAACCACCGATTTATATCCTTTGACTGTGCTTAGTTTCATTTTGTGTTTAGTCCCGCTTTTAATGGAAAAGACTTCTCCATCGCTTGTCACAATGTAACCGCAATCTAAAACTTTTTCTTGCAATTAATTCCTCCTTGCTATATAATGCAGACAACACGTTTTCTTTAGCACCGCTTTTCTGATAGCAGTCAGGAAGCGGCCTTTTTTTACCATCCGCAAGCCTCTTTGTGCCTGCGTTGCTTTGCTTTTTCGCTTGCATTAATTTCATGCTCACAGATTGACCGGTCGAGTAAAGCCCTTTTATGTGCTGCCTCCCTTAAATTTACTTGTTTGCTGTGCCAACTGTCCCACTTGTTGCAATTCATTTTGCAAAAGATTGATCGGTCTGGGCATTGGTAGCATGGGCATTGGCTAAGCATCCTGCTTCACCGCCTTTTCTCGAAGCACCAAAGCCGCATAAATCAATGGTAAGGGAATTAGCACCGAACCATCGATCTTGCCCGTACCGGCTTGCAAAATGATTCCAAAGAAGAATGCAAGAAATCCGAGAATCACGATCCAATTACGTTTTATGTACCGCTTCATTTCCCCTGCCTCTTAGCTTTCTTTGCGAGATATTTCTCGTGCTGTTCTTCGGTGAAAAGGCTTCCGCAACCCAACGCCGTTTTCAGGTTGACAAGGCAGCCAGTGCCTTTTCCGCCTGAATCCAGCTGTTCATACATCCCATGGCCAACCGCCTGAAGAACAATCCTTTCCCCCCTGCGGTTATACGCTGTCACGCTAGACATGCGCCTTCACCCCTTTTACAAATTGATCTCATGAGCTTACGCATTAATAATTGCTCTCCATTTCTTTTGTTTTTGAAAGGCGGTACTCCCAAAGGGCAATAGAGCCTACCGGGATAATGAATTTGCCGCCGATCTTTTGTCCGGGAAGAAGATGCGCACGAATTGAATTGCAAACGTATGTACGGGTCTTATCAAGAAACTTTGCAAATTCATCCACTGAAATAGCATCTTTACCGCCGAACTCCTCGTGAAGGGAATCCACAATGCTTTTTACTGTGGATCTTTCTTCAAGTGTCACAGTACCTTATCCTCCTTTCCAATTAGGATACTTTCTTCTCTTTGGTATACATTTTGTATACCGTATGGCAGCACACCGGTTAATAGGCTGATGTGTTGGGCAACTGTTGGGATACTCACCGATTCCAACCTCGATACTTCCAAACTCTACGCGCTGGAAGCCACGCATTATTAAATTTTCAGAAAAAGTATATTTTTTGTATCCAAAAGTATTGACATAAGACAATATGTATACTATTATAGATTTGTTGATGTTCTTAAATAGTCTGGCCGCACAAATTGTTCGGCCTTGTCTTACTGCCTTTGCTTTTGTTCGCTGGTATTATTGTAGTATACTCTTTGTCCATTGTCAATAGCTGTACAGGACAAATTATATACTATTTTCCAATTCTATGTTTTCACCAAATTATGGAACAATTTTTGTATTATTTATCAATCTGCGTGCAAGGCAAAGCGCTTCAGGGGGGAAAGATTAAAAAACATGGGTACAAGTAGCACGTTGGATAGAATTTTAGAATTGATGAACAAACACGGTGAAACACAAGTCGATTTAGCAAATTTACTCGGAATTACAAAAGATGCGGTAAGCAAATGGAAAACCGGCAGGAATAAAGCCTATGAGAATAAAAAATATATTAATAAAATAGCAGAACATTATAACGTTTCCGCAGATTATTTGCTCGGCATACCTCAAAGTGATGATTCCGAATTGAATGATTATCTTATGGAGCTCAAAAATCGCCCTGAAATGCGTACGCTTTTCAAGGTGTCAAAAAATGCCACGAAAGAAGATGTGGAGCAAGCCGTTAAAATCATTGAGGCTCTCAAAAAGCCGAATGACAACGATTTTGATGAATAGGAGGCGTTATATATGGATTCAAGCTATACCATAAATAAAATGGCAGAAATCATGAAGGAAAAAGGAATCCGGCAGGTTGATCTCTCAAACGGGATCGGGGTTTCTCCAGTCGTCGTCAGCCACTGGTTTGGCGGCGCAAGCACGTCCTATATGACGTATCTGGATAGAATTGCAAAGTTTCTGCACGTCTCCATGGATTATCTCGTTGGCAATAACACTGCCGGGCCACTTGACGATAAAGAAGCGAATGAGTACCTAGAAACATTAAAGAACCGCAGTGAAATGAAAATGCTCTTCAAGGCTGCAAAAGGGGCTACAAAAAAGGATATTGAGCGGGCCACCAAAATAATAGAAGTATTGAAAGACGAATCTGGTAATTGAATAAATAAATTTCATTGGGCAGGGGGATGTATTTATGGACGAAATTTTTGTCAGGCTCATTAACTTTCCTTACGGTGTCGGTGGGACAACCGTAACAGACAATGATGGCGATTACAACGTTTATATTAACGCTCGCACAAGCTATAACCAGCAAAAAGAAACATTGAATCACGAGCTAAGCCACATCAGCCATGACCATTTTTATGATGGAAAATCAGTGGAAGAAGATGAGTCGGAAGCTGAATCAGAAGAGGATCAAAAAGTCGATCCCAGCTTATTGACAAGAGTGCATTGGGGAGGCTATGTACCATGTCCGCACCACAAAAAGTAAATAGTAAAAAGAAACCCGGCAGAAAAAAGAAAACGACCCATTCCAGCGGAATGTACCGTAAAAGGATTACTTTAGGGCATAGTGCAGACGGAAAGCCAATCGTAAAAGCTGTTTACGGAAAGACCAAAGAGGAACTGGAAAACAAAATTGCCGCGCTCCGTGTTGAGCGTGGCATGGGAGCCGTTGTTACCAACGACAAAAGCACATGGGAATATTGGGCCGACACGTGGAAAGGGCTTGCCTATGCACCGATGGGGAAATCCACAAAAGATATGTACAATGCCGCTCTAAAGCACTTAGCCCCGTTGAACAACCTAAAAGTCAGCAAACTTACATCTGCTGATCTGAATATGATTACCGCAAAAATGTATGCAGACGGCCTTTCAAAGAGGACTATTAAGTCCGTTATTTCTGCCGCACGGCAAGTCTGCAAGCTGGCTCGAAAAAATCATGCCATGATGCTAAATATTGCCGAAGACGTAAAACCAGAAAAAGATGCGCCCGTAAAAGAGGTTGCTGCAATTACTCCGGCGGAAGAAAAAGCGCTCTGGGATGTAAGACCGTTGCCATATAAAGGAGTTGCCGATAAAAAGAGAGCAGAGCGGCTCCCTTTAATTAAAATGATGGCTCTGATGCAGCTTTGTTGTGGCCCGCGTCGTGAAGAAGTTGTAATGCTTCGATGGAAAAACATTAATCTTAAAAGCAATACTCTTACAATTGAGTCTGCATATGACTACAAGGGCAAGAAAGAAAAAGGTCCAAAGTCCATTTCCGGCTACCGTGATATTCCAATCCCCACAAGCTATGCATCCATGTTAAAAGATTGGCAGATTAAGAATAATGCTGTTAATCAGCCATTGCAACTCGTTTTCAGCATTGACGGTAAAGTTATCACAGAGCATGTGTTTAGTTCTTTAATGGACGTGCTACTTGACGCAATGAGCAATATAACTGTCTGTGACAGGATTTCGGCGGGAAGAAAAACGAAAGGCATTAAGCCAAACGTTATTAGAAAGTATAGATTTACTTCGCATCAGCTCCGGCACACATTTGCAACGAATGCAGTTGCAAGTGGGGTTGATGTTCGCACCGTACAATATCTCATGGGTCATTCAAAGCCTGACATGACAATGCACTACACGCATTTTTCTCAATCATCATGGGATGAAGCAAGAGAAAAACTCAATAAGCATATTGCTCCACCAGAGCCGGCAGAAGCAAAGTAATATAGTTCAATTAAATATCAGCAGTGGACAATGAGTGGACATAAGTGCGCCAAATCCCCAGTAAAACAGGCATTAAATACAAATTGATTCTTGACTGGGGGTCAAGAGGCCGCAAGTTCAAGTCTTGTCACTCGGACCAGATGAATAGTCCGCATGATTGCTGGGAATCCAGTGTCCATGCGGATTTTTGCTGTTCCGGTTAGTCTGAAACTTAATTAACGAATATGAAAGTTTATACTTTTATATCCGTAATTAATTGTGCAAGAGTGGACATAGAGTGGACAATTCCTCCGCCAGAAGCAAACGCAACCCGAAACATTTTCTGAACACGGTTAGCCCTCCTGCTTTAGACTGCTCTTCTGAGACAGCTTTCTTAAATCTTCTTCTATTTGTTTTAGTTCCAAATAGATCATGTCCTGATTCATCACCACAGCTTTCAGATTCTCGTTCAGCCATTCAAGCTCTTGTCTCAGGTCTTCGTCCATTGCCCATCGCTCCTATGTAATATTTGCCATATGGCATGCCTAAATAATACCACAAACTTCAAAAGGAGCAAAAAAATAAAGGGCCTGTCGGGGATTACCCCGATAGGCCCTCAGTTTATATGTTGTGTGTGGACTTACTGCGCGTCTGCCCCGCTCTTGTCCTCCGCGCCCGTCTGCGGCGCGATCGCGGCTGGGGCGTCCGTTTTACCGTCCGCGCCATCCTGCGGCTCTACGGTCAGCGTAGGCGCTCCTGCGCTTGCCGCGTCGATCATGCCCTCGCCCACAATGTACGCGATGACCGTCGCCCCGGCCATGATGAGCGCCGTGATCTGTGTCGCCTGCGCCTCCGTGCCGCCCAGGGCAACCACCAGGAGAGCGACAAACGACACGACCGCCGCCCAAAACTTCCGGGATGTGAGTTTCGATTTCCAGTCTACCATAAAAGATCCTTCTTTCCGCCGGGGTGACCGGCTTATTTGAATATTGCCGCCAGTATCATCGTCGCCACGCCCGCCCCGATCGCGCCGATGATCGCCGCAACCAGCTTGTCCCACCAGCGGCCCGGGCGGGCCGTAATTCCCTTGACGTCGGTCTTGATTTCCTTCACGTCGGATTCCAGCCCGTCCACCTTCTCGTCCACCCTCGCCATCGCCGCCGTAAGGCCGCGGATGTCCTTGACCTCGGCCTCCAGCCCGTCGATGCGGTGATGGGCGGATTTCGCGCTGTCCAGTGCCTCCTGCGCAATGTCCGACATATCACACCTCACTCAATCGTAATCTGCAGCCGGTCGATCGGCCGGCCGAAGCTGCCGGCGTAGCCGTCCTGCCCGGCGGTTGTCTCATTGTCGTACTGCCACGGCCAGTAACAATCGCCGACCGGCGCGACGCGGTATTTCGCGCGACGGTACGGCCGGATGCCCGCCGGCGTATAGTAATAGACCTCAACCGCGTTGATCGGCGCGCCCTCGCCGGCGAAACCGTTTTTACTGTCGTTGACGTTGCAGCCGGTCACATACGCCAGCCAGCCGCTGCCTTTGACGTGGACGCGGTACCTGACGCTGCCCGCCGTGACGCGCACCGCGACGTCTGTGATCGCCTTGCCGGGCAGCCCGGCGTAATCGGTCAGGCTGCGGACCTCGGGTAACCAGCGGCCGCCGGCACGGACGCGGTAATAGGCGTCGATCTGTGCGGGCTTCGCGGGCGCCGGTGCGGCGGGCTGCGTGGGGATGGCCTGCGTGGCAGCAGCGATCCCGCGGTAGCAGACGTCCACGTCGGCGCTGCCCGTGACGCCCGGCACGCTGCCGGTGCTTGTATATTGCCACATGTCGCAGTCGGCCGACCGGTCGGTGTTGTCCGGCGTGTCGCTGCTGTACGCGGCCATCCAGATCAGCAGGCCCTCAGCGCGGCAGGCCGCGACGTCGATCAGGCTGCGCAGCCATGACGCCGAGGCGTAGACGTACACCGGGCAGGTGTAGCCCGCCGCGCGGATCGCCCGGTAAATCGTGAGGATGCGGTCGGTGACGCCCGCCTTGCCGAGGCCGGACACCTCGCCCGGTTTTGCGTCCTCGACGTCAATCGCCAGACAGCAGTACGGTCCGTGCGGCTTGATCGCCGCCAAAAAATCCGCCGCCTGCTGGTCGATCGGCGTCGCCCGCAGCAGGTGATAAGCGCCTACCAGCAGCCCGGCCGCGCGGGCGGCGGTAACGTTGGCGACAAAGGACGGATCGGTGTACTGCACGCCCTCCGTCGCCTTGACGATTGCAAAGCCGTACCCGGCGGCTTTTACCCGCGCAAGATCAAGACCGTTTACGCGGGTGCGATTGTAGATGTCGATGCCAAGCATGATGTAACCTCCCATAAAAGATTCAGCCGCCCCGATTGGAACGGCTCAGGTCTGCGTCAAATCTTCCTTCGTGAAGTTCAGGTCCAGCAAGGTGGCCCCGTCCGGCTGCAGGCGCGCCGTCAGGTAGCGGATGTACTGATAACCGGCATAGACCTTGGCCGGCGTTTCTGCGTCCGTCTCTGTGAACACCTGGATGCTGCTAAGCGCATCGGCCGTCAGCTTGGCTTTGAGTGTGTCGAGCGTCTCGTCTTCCCCCGCGTCGCTGTTCTGGATCGTCAGGGCGATGTGAGCCTGACCGTCGTTCTCCGGCCGATAGCTTTCCTCCACGGACGTGGCCGCAAGGGTTGTGCCGTCCTTCATTTTTACCGTAAACATTAAAATTACCTCTCTTCCAATTCCTTGAGCATGGTAAGCTCGCTTTGGTCTATGATCTTCAACGCCCATTCATCGGGCACGTGGTTGGCAAATACCTTCGCGTCGTGGTTCAAGCGGTAGATACGGTTCCAGTAATACACGTTGGCGAGGATTCGTGACTGGTGCATCGGGCAGATAAAAGTGGCGCGTTTATTCGGCGTGCCGAAGCACTGGTAATTGTAGGCGCTGCACCAACTGCAGCCCTGCGCGATCGGGCAGTAAAAGCACTCGTCGGTAGACTGCGTGCGGCGATCGATCCGTTTCAGGCAGTTCACGCATCGGCACTGTTCCGGCGTCGCCATGATGCCGGCGTCCACGTTGCCGATGACGAGCGGCTTCACGGCCGTGCCGAGCGAGCTCTCCATGTACCGCAGACACGGGTAGATGTCGCCCTTGTAATCCACGGCCAGCATGTACCCGGTTCCGCCGCACCAGTTGTCAAGGTCGTTCACCGGCTTCGGCCGGCCGATGTCGCTCTCGAACAGCGAGACGTAGATGCCCCGGTATTTCCCGGTATCGATCAGGTAATCGGCAAGCTGCTTCATCTGGTAATACAGCGTCGTCGCGTGCCGCGGCTCCCAGCCTTTTTCATACACGCAATTCGCGAAGATCTGCGTGTAGCCGAGCTCCACAAGATTCCGGATGGCCTCGCAGGCATATCCGATGTTGCCGGGCGCGAGCGTCATTTTGCTCCCCATGCTGCCGTGCCAGTAATCCCGGAAGTGGCGTACGCCGCGGATCGCGATGTCATAGCTCCCGCGGCCGTCCGGGAACACCCGGCAGGCGTCATGCAGCTTTTTGTTGCCGTCGATGCTAATGGAAAATGACAGGTGCGACCGGTGCTTTTTGATAAACGCCTGGAATCGCGGATCGAAATAAAGCACGCCGTTGGAGCAGATCGAGATCATGTACGCCGTCGCCCACGGGTGATGCTTTTTGATCGCCTGGTCGAGGAAGTAGTCCACGATCCGGTCGATCAGATCGATCTCGAGCAGCGGTTCCCCGCCGATGAATTCGAGGATGATCGCGGGGCTGATCGCCGGGTTGATGTAAGTGTTGGTCTCGTCGGCGTCCAGCAGATAATCCACGAACTTCCGGGCAATAGAAAAGGGCATCACGTGGTGTCCTTTGTTGATCTGATAGCAGTAGGTGCAGCGGAGATTGCAGGCGTCCGTCACCTGGAACGTCACGTCCCGGGACAATCGCTTTTCATGAAAATTTCCGTTGTACGGCTGCGGAAACAAACGATTAAAGTAATCTGGAAACGATTCAATCTTTTTCTGCATCGGCAGCCTCCGCAGTGAGCGTCTTTGTTGCGAAGTCGAGATTCCAGTTTACCTTTTTATCCTTGAATTCCGGCCGGGAATGGATATATTTATTTTCCAGTTCGTTCTTTGCCTCCTGGTATTTCACATAGGCAACCTGGTTGTCATGATCCCATTGCTTAAAAGCATTGGTGTGCGTGTCGTAATCGTGGGACAGCATAAAAGCCACGATCTCGTTGGTACGGTCCTTTTCATACTGCAGAGCCTCGATGTAGTCGACCAGTTTACTGTCAATTTTAATTTGCAAGTTTTATTCCTGCCTTTCAAAAAAAATCAGCCCGGGCCTCTTACGCTCAGTCCTGCGCAGCCCGTACACGCACCGCAGTTGCTATGACATGATCCGCTGCAGTTTCCGCCACAATCTGTATTTTTTCCAGAGCCGGTACATCCATAGCAGCCTTGGCAGTCTCCGCCGCATGTTGTAGAGCAAAAGTCATTGCAGCCACCACTGCAGCTCTCAGTGCAGTCGTTTTCGCAAGCCTTGTGACAACTGGTACAGCCACCAGCGCAACCGCTACCGCAACCCGAGCATCCAGTGCAATTGCCTTTACAACCGCTACTACAGTTATTAGAACAACTGCTTCCGCAACTCCCGCAGCCTGAGCACCCTGAGCAGCCGGTACAGCCGGAACAACCCGTATAACATCCCGATACGCACAGTCCGCTGCATGACGCTTGGCAACTGCTCGATGATGTCGTGGTCGCTTCCGCCGCGTAGGCATCGACGATACTGTTTAGGCTCGTCGCGTTGAAATCCGAGGGGATCTTCGCGCCCTGCGCGGCGTCGACAAGGTTGCCCTGCGGCTTGACCGCGATCAGCGGCGCAATGACCTTGTGGCCCTGCTCGGTGCGGACAATCCCGCCCGACGCAGGCTGCGCCGTGAAGTCCCAGTCCGTTCCGGCGTAGGATGTCATGCTGCCGGTGCCCGAGCGCCGCTGCATCTCCGCCTTGACCTTTGCCTTGATTGCTATGATCTCACTCGCCGTAATCAATCTTTATCACCCCCATGTTGCCGGCACGGGAGCCCACGCCGTCCCGTTGTAATATTTCACGATGTCCCCGTTCGCGCTGTCCATCCACAGTAGGGACGTATCAGTAGGCGCAGAATCCTGCCGCACATATCCGCCGGTCGCGGGGAGTTGTGATTTCGGGATTTTACTGTTGCTGTCAAGAGTAGCAATACCGTTCGGCTGTCCTTTGGAATCGGTTATGGCGTTGATCAGATTCAGCAGATGTCCGGCCGTATCAGCGTCGAGGACGTCTTGTATGCTTGAAAGCCACGCTACGAACGATGCTCTCTGCGCTTCGTCCCATGCGGTAAAGTCCGCCTCGCTGCCGGACTTAAACCGCGCAAGGTCGTCCTTGACCTGGTTGTAAAATGTTGTCGTGTCAACCTGCTGCATCACCCCGGTTACAATGCCGCACACCGAGCTGTCCAAGCGCTTGTCGGTAATCAGTGCGCCCGTAATTTCGGTGGTGCCGGCTGGAATGGAGATTTCTGCGAGCTCGATATCGTATTGCTCAGCATCTCTCACGATTACTGGCGCGGCCGGGTTGCTGGCGAATTCGCCCTGAATTACCTTGGCGGTGACACTTCGGTCGTTCACGTCGCTCCGCAGGACGATGATATCCCTGCGGTTCAGCACGCCGTCCGCGTTGGCAATCGGTAACGTCAACGGCGAGTCGTTGTAATATTTTCGAACTTTCCACGCTGGGCCTACGTAAGCGCGGCCGGCGGGGAGCGTGACGGTCATTCCGCTCCCCGGGGCTACTGCGAGATCGCCGCCGAACACCCCGTGCGTTACAAACCCGCCGGAATACTCCGCAAGATCATCGTCATCATATTCGCGGTCGCCGTCTAAATCCGGCCAGAAATAACTGTGTTCCATCAAGTATCACTTCCTAAATCAAGCGTCTCGGGCAGCGGGCTGCCGCAGGTGGGCGTGACGCTAAATACGCCGCCCTCATAGACCTCTTCGACTTCCGTGATTCGTTGATTCAAAAGAATCCCCCACCGCTCAAAGCTCACAATGTCTCCGAGATTCCAATCTTCCAAATACTTAAAATTGGCCGTATCCACGGCGGTCGCCGCAAAGCTCTCCGACCGCGCCGCCTCGGCCAATTTTTCCAGGCCGCGCTGCTGGAGCCGGGCCTTGTAGGCGTCGAGGGTTTCGTTGTGCTCGGTGTCCTGCTGCAGGTCGCGGGCGTCCACCCACAGCTCCCGGCGCGGCTCGCCGCCGGTCTGGTTCAACTCGACGACCACCCGGGCGCTGCCCTCCGGCCTGCAGGAGCTGAACAAGCTCAGCGAGAGCATCAACCTGATGAACGAGCGGATTCAGGATTTGCTGGAGCGGAGTCTGGACGAGCAGAAGGAGCTGCAAAAATCCGAGCTGAGGGCCTTGCAGGCTCAGATCACCCCCCACAATCAGACCTAACCGAGTCACAGTGTAAAGCTATCCTTGATCAAATTGCTGACGCAGGCACATTTCAAGTCGTCTTCTTGGGAGGTGAGCCGTTAATGCGACCAGACTTCATAGACCTGGTTTCCTACTCCCGTGAACTTGGTTTAGATGTCGGTTTTAGCACCAATGGGACATTAATTACTAAGCCCCGTGCCCAGACACTGGCCAGTCTCGACCTGCATGGGATTCAAGTTAGTATCGACTCGCCCTCTGAAAGGTTGCATGACCAGTTTCGAGGCATACCAGGATGTTGGGATCAAACCGTTCAAGGCGCCCGATTACTTGTTGAATCTGGATGTCCTGTAATAATCGCGACTGTAATAACCAAGTTTAACTGTGATCAATTGCCCGATATGGTTAGACTGGCTGTTGACATTGGTGCCAAGGAACTACGTACATTAAGGCTTATCCCCGTAGGCCGCGGAGTCAATTGTTTAGATATTATGGTTAACCCACAAGACGTTCTCCGTATTGCCTCAACCTTAGATGAGCTCCGCCAGGAATTTGCCGGTCAACTAGATGTCCGTAAGGACGAAAGTTTTCCCTTTCTAACCAATAAAGACAACACCCCAGAGTTTTGCACAGCAGGAACTACAACATGTTCTATCAAAGTAAATGGATCTGTATATCCATGCTCCTACTTTGAAGGAGAAGAATTTAATGCCGGCAACGTCACATTAACACCCTTTCTTGATATTTGGCAAAACGGGGTTTTACGAAACTTTCGCAAGCAACCCCTTATATCAGGACCTTGTTCCGGTTGTATCCTGGTATCCAACTGCAAGGGCGGATGCAGAGCCGCAGCATATAATGCAAGCTTTGAGCACAGCGCCCCTGACCCGTATTGTTTGATCCCAAAACAAGGAGGTGACAATAATGACTTATTCAGTTAACCCTGATCACCATTACCAGCGTGCACAACATCTGCGTTGGCGTCGTGAAGTAGAGAATGTAACATTATATGACACTAAGACAAGGGAAATGAAAACACTTAACCCAGTAGCTGCGCTCATCTGGGAATTATTAGACGGCTTTACCCCAGTACGAAATGTAATCGAAACTGTAAGGACTGAATTTTCAGCATCAGCTGACAAGGTAAACGATGATATCATCAATTTTTTAAAAGAGCTCCTAGAAGTTGGCTACATCACACAAAAAAATGATTAAACCCGTACCAGATCCTGTGTTCATAGAATTAACTACTCGCTGTAACCTATCCTGCGCATATTGTTACGCAGCGCGTTCGCAAAAGAACTGCGACCTAGATACCAGCCTTGCACTAAAACTAATTACCGAGATAGCCGACATGGGCACATTCGGCATCGTGCTCAGCGGCGGTGAACCAATGCTTCACCCCGATATAACAGACATAGTTTCTCACGCGGCCCAAGCGGGGCTTGCCGTGGGCATAACCACAAACGGAACCCTTTGGTCCGAAGTACAGCTCCAGCAATTTTCAGGAAAAGTATCAAACCTGCAGATAAGTATAGACTCCTCCAACAGCACCACGCACGATGCCCTGCGGGGGCAACAAGGTGTGTTTACTAAAGCAACCAATCTGGTCTCTGCCGCCTCTGAAAAAGGCATTCATACTACAGTATCCTGTGTTATCACTCAGCAAAACTTTTTTGATATACCTGATCTAATATCCCTATGCATAAATATAGGAGCAAAAGAATTCCGTATATTGAGGATGGTGCCGGTTGGTCGTGGCCAAGAGCAAACCGCCCAATTAATTTCACCAAAACAAGTAACTCGGCTCAAGAATATTCTCTATAACCTTGGCAGGGAAAATCAAGGAAGACTGACCGTTAGCTGGGATAGTGAATTCGAACCATCCCGTAGCGAATACTGTACAGCCGGCAAGTCTATATTAGCAATTCGCCCAGACGGCAACGTTGTCCCCTGCTCGTTCTTACCAGGCACTAAATACATACTAGGCTCGATAAAAACGAATTCTCTTACAGAAATATGGAATAGCCGTGCCCTGCATGAATACAGAAATAATTATGGCCTAATAGATGAACGGTGTAGAAACTGCAGCATTTTTTCCACTTGCAAAGGCGGTTGCCGAGCTGTTAGGGAAGCGGCCATCTGGCCACCTGCAATCTATTGTCCATATCTAGGACGAGGTGAAAATAATGGTTTTTCATGATCGACCAGTTCTTGTATCGTGGACGATCACAAAGCAATGTAATCTACATTGTTCTCACTGCTACTTAACGGAGCGTAATGATGAACCTGACGATCTCGACAACATTACAAACAGTCTAATTGAAGCTAAAATATTGGCTGTCACGCTAACCGGCGGGGAACCACTAATGCGAGCTGACATATGCAATATCATTGAAAAGCTAGCGTCACATAATATCTCTGTACACCTGAACACTAATGGTCTGCTAATTACTCCGGAATTGGCGGCAAGACTCAGGTCAGCAGGAATTGAATCAGTTCGGATAAGCCTCGACGGAGCAGATGAAACCACCCATGAAAAAATCCGTCAGGCTACAGGTTCTTTTAGAGCCGCTCAAAATGCAATTTCAATATTAGTAAGTCAAGGCATCACTACTAGCATTGCCACAGTACCAACAATTTTTAACGTGCACCAACTTGAAGAGATCGTAGTTCTCGGACATAAACTTGGCGCTCAATCACATTACTTCTTTCGTTTTGTCCCCACCAGAGGCAGTGAACACAATTATCTCCTTTTGCCAGCCCACAAATATATAGCGAGCATGATAAACCTCTCAAAATCTTACTCAATTAATTGGGAAGAACCTTTGCGGGCGACATTTTCCCCAATAAGCTCATTTGGATGCTCTGCTGGTACAACGTACGTGTCACTTGATAATGCCGGCAATGTCTATCCTTGCCCATCTCTTCCCATTGTGATTGGAAACATCTCCGAAAAATCCTTAATTGACATCTGGAACACTCGAATGTTAACTCGGTTTCGGCAAAGAGACTTTAAACCATGCTTGGACTGTAAATATCAGCAAAACTGTGGCGGTTGCAGAGCTGCTGCTTGGGCTAACTGTGGTGATCCATACGGGCCTGACCCTTATTGCCTCCAACTTGGAGGTGGATATAGGTGAATTATGATGTGTTAGTAATTGGTGGAGGCCCTGCAGGTACAGCTGCTGCACTTTCAGCTGCTTGCACCGGGGCTAAGGTTGCCCTATGCGAACAGCGCAAGTCTATGTACCCAACCCGTTGTGCAGGGCTAATACTCACACAATACTGGCCGGCAGCAGAATATTTAGCAAAAACACCCCTCAATCTGATCAAAGCAACCATCAATACCATGCACATCATAACAAACGATGGCGAACTATCAGTGCCAACCAAAGGAATTATAGTAGACCGGGCGAAATTTGATACTTACCAAATCCAACAATGCGTAGAAGCTGGCGTTACTGTATTTCAGCCCAAACGTGTAACAAAATTCCTGCATGAACAAAACATGGTTACTGGAATAATCTGCTCAGACAATACCGAAATACAGGCTGCTCACATAATTGCTGCTTGTGGCCCCAAGTCCCGACTATTAGCATCAATTCAGCCTGCAGTTGCTCAAGGTTCATACTATGCAATAGCTCTTCAAACCGAACTCAACCAGCCCTGGCTACCCAATTCAATTACCACTGTCTTTGATCATTGCATGCCTAACGGATTTTACGGCTGGGTATTTCCTGGCCAAAACGACGGTGTCAGTATCGGAACTGCAGTAAACTACACTAATAAAGAAAAAGCATTGCCTGCCCTGTTATCATTTTTAGACTACTGTCGAATAAAATGGTCAATAGACGCACCGACAGGACCGATAACTGGCGGCCTCGTTCCCTTGCGTCAGCCCCGTTTTCCGAAACTGAAAAATTTAACTGTCATAGGCGATGCAGCAGGCCACCTTATCTCAGATTGGTTCGCAGGGATTAATCTATCTGTTGCATATGGCCTAATAGCGGGTAAAGCAGTTAGCCAAGGCACCAAACCCTTTGCACAACTCGATAAGCTTGTACACGAAAGCATTAACCGCAGATTTCAACTTATGCAAACCAACTACAACATATCAGACTTGGCCACAATAATCATCGCTCCCTGGACAGCGGAGCAGAAAGAGAGCGAAAATGAAGCGCTATTTAGGACTTGATATCGGCGGGGCTAATATTAAAATCGCCTCCTTAACCATAACCGGCAAAGAAAAGAAATGGGAAACAGACTGCATCCCAGTAAACGCTGGCAGATTTGTTTCTGAGCTCAACCGACTTTTGTTTATATGTTCAGGTGACAAAACGTACGATGCAGTAATTGCGACTCAAACCGCTTGCCTCCTCTATGATGATATTCATCGGGGCACCATCGAAATTTTGCACTCAGTTGCAAACCATACTGCCCACAGCGAAGTCTCAGTTACCGTTGATAACCGGGGCAATATTTGCCGACTTGACAAAGTAATAAAAAACCCCGAGCAATTCGTCTGTTCAAACATAGCTGTTACTGCCAGTTTAGCGGCGAAATATTATCCAGATACTTTACTAATGGACATGGGAACAACTAGCACCGACATCCTGACCATAACAAATGCTAGTTTTACCAATTTTGATCTACAAACACGCCTTCTGAATCGTGAAACAATCTACCTCGGGGCCGTGCGTACCCCACTCCAAGCTATTGTCTCTTGCCTCCCGTATCAAGGACAAATGTTTCCCATTGTAGCAGAGCCCATAGCCGCAATCGCAGACGCCTTACTAATAACACATGATATTTCAGCCGAACAATATTCAATGCCAACCTGGGACGGTGGGACTAAGGATCACACTGGGTGTGCCATCAGATTAGCCAAACTAATTGCCAACAACACCGGGCACTTGTCCAAACAATCGATAGACCTTATGGCTCAATATATTAGGCAACATCTTATTCATAAGATTATTTCCTCCGTATTCACCGTGGCCAGCAAAAACCCTCAAGTAATGAAACAAGCACTCTATACAGGTACTGGAAGTTCGATTTTAGCCGCAGCATGCGCACTGCTTAACATTAGTTCGACCAAATTGGAAACCGCCCTCAGCCTTCCCCCTCATATTAGCTACACGCCAGCTGTTGGTGCATGTCTACTCTATGAACTCACAAAAGGTGATAACGAATGAGTATTAAGTTACGGGAATTAGTAAAGACATACAGTTCTGGCCTCACCGCAATCGAAAACATTTCTATGGACATTGAATCCGGGGAGGTGTTCTGCCTGGCCGGTCCAAACGGCGCAGGAAAAACTACCTTAATTAAGCAAATCTTGGGTTTGCTGGCACCAACTTCTGGAACCATTTTCTTCAATGATATCGATGTTATCAAACATCCGGAGAAACTGCGGGGGCGCATCTCCTACATGCCCCAACGGCCCTACGCCCTTTACCATCTTACTGTAAACGAAGCTATTCTCTATGCTGGAAGGCTGAGAGGAATAGCGAAGAAAAGCGCCCAAACTCAATCAGATCTAATCATTGAACGCTTAGGATTATCCTCCCACCGGAATATACTCCTGCGCAAGCTATCCGGCGGTCTGCTCCAGCTTACCAGCATGGGCATCGCTTCGATCGGAGATCCGGAATTGATTGTTCTCGATGAACCAACCACCCACCTCGACCCTCAGAAGCGACAGATAGCTTTAGAATGGATTGCCGCTCTTGGCCAAAAAAACAAAACAGTGATCATGGTCACCCACATGCTTACGGAAGCTGAACCGATTGTTGATAAAATCGCCATCATAAAAAAGCGCCTGCTCAAACTCGGCACTCCCGCGGAACTGCGTTCATCCATCGGCGAATTCTGGAAGGCGAAGCTAAGTCATTCTCAAAACCTATCAGCACCCTGGCCAGAAGAATGTTCAATCGGAAAAAGCACTCCTCTGAAAACCGAGTTGCTTTTCCCCCGGACTCAATTTGCCCAAGTAACAACAGCCATCGAGAGACTCCTGGAAACAGGTGCGGTTGAAGATGTCACTCTTGGCCCCCCGGGACTTGATGAAGTTTATATAGCGTTAAATGAACGGAGTGAGAGCGTTGCGGAAGTTAGTTAAAGCATTAACCGAGTTCCTTATACTCCTAAAAATACAGCTGGCAACCTTTCGCATGATGGGACCTTTTGCCCTTATGATCTCCGGTATCTTGCCTGTCGGAATGATGTATGTCATGTGCACTTTTGCCGGAGAACTTTCAATTAACCAAGCAATTAACATCGTTGCCGGCAGCATGGTAATGGGCCTCAGCAATACCTGTATTGCGACAATGGGTCAAATCATTGCGGAAATGCGCCTGACCGGATCCCTGGCCTATTATGCTACTTTACCCATAGCCCGTTGGCGCTTTATCCTCTCTATAGCTACTGCCTACCTCTTAGCAGGGCTGCCCAGCATGATAATCATTGTCGCAATGGCGCCAATCATTTTGGGCCATACCTTGATGCTTCACCCCGCGATGCTTTTGGTCTTAGCGCTGGGAGCAACAGCCTTAAGTGGAATTGGTGCAGCGATTGGGTTATACGCGCCCTCGCCAATCGCAGCCAATGTCTTTTCACTGGCAATATCCTTTGGCTTTGTCTTCTTGTCCCCGGTCTACTATCCCGTCGAGAGCATGCCCGCGCTTCTTGGCAAATTCTCCATAATAGTCCCAATGACCTACATTGCCCGTGCCCTTCGCGGCCTATTCCAGGGCCAGACCCAAGGACTCCTGGAATGCCTAGCCGTCACTAGCTTGTTTGCACTAGTGATGATGCTCTTAGTCCAAAACCGGATCAAATGGCGGGAACGATAATTGAGTACTATCTTGCTCACGTTTGCAATATTACCGGCTGTAGCAGTAATTATCTTCGGTAAATATCGTGGGAATTGGATTTTATTTATTCAAGGCGCTGTTGCACTAATAGCCTTATCCACATACACTCATGCACTAATAATAAAAAGTGAACACTTGCCGCTAACAGCTATAGCAACAATACTATTAACCTTAACAATTTTGCTCTTCCGCCCCCGAGGAAAAATTATCCTCAGCCAGGCCCGCCAATATATTACCTGGCGATGGATTCTAACTTTTTTCTTCGGATCGGTAATTTGTTCACCAGTAATTGAAGAATTATACTTCCATGGGGTAATTCAGACCATGCTCACCCCAGTGATCGGTCCTGTGCCCTCGGTAATAAGCATAAGTATATTATTCGCTCTGTGCCATCCCCGGCACAAACTGATCTGGTCGGGCTTAATGGGTTTAGTGTCCTCAATCCTGTACGCAGCTACAGGATCACTGATACCCGGATTAATTGCCCATATTACAGTTAACTTATCTGATATGGCTCATTTCTACCTAACTTTTTATATTCACAGCAAAAAAACTTCAGTCCAGTAGGCAATAAAATATCTCAATCAAAGGATATGTGAAAGTAAATTAACAAACAGAGGGGAGGTGAGAAATAATGTATTCGGCACCAACAATGGAGTCTGTTGCAAAAGTTTACACCAGTCCTAGTTTTACAGGCTCAGAACATGCAGTGGAAGGAGGACATTGCGGTTGCCAGGGTAGTTATTAAACCTTACTCTGGGTAAGGGGAGCATAATTAGCTCCCCTTTCGCTATTAGTAAGCTACTCATTACTATGGCAGGCTCGGATTAACGGTAAAAATAATAACCCCATTGGAACATTGGATGTCCCCAATAGGGTTATTACCTACCGCCTTAAGGGGCCCTCTGGAGCAGGCAGGCGGTTAGGATCTAAAGCTTTAGTCCTGCAGTAGTATTCGAGAAATTCTTGGGCATACTTTTCCCCTTCAGTGCCCTTCTTAATTGCGCAAATCCTCTTCAGGACTTGAGCCGCCTGGATATCAGTCATGTACCGATGCAAACCGCTGCCGAAGATAATTTTCTCCGGCCGATTGGGATTAAAGTAGTAATCCCAAAACTTTAGGTTTTTGGCTTCAGCCAGTGATAAGTGCAGCCTGTAATCGGGGTTTGCCCCGACATAGCCCTCGTCCCGCTTATGCCCCAGGTAATTTTCATCCACTAAGAATACGGCAAAAATAAACCGTTCATTTTCATTAACGTTAGGCAGTCTCGTTGTCAGCAGGGCCAGACTATGGGGACGCACATTTCTAATCCTAATCGGCTCTCCCTTATTAGGCCCGCTGCGCACAACTCCTGCATAAGCCCGCCAGGATTTTAACATCTGGGCCTCGTAGCAAATCATGCCTTCCTTTTGGTAACAGTCAACTAACTGTTGTCTGCTAATTTCGCCTTTCCGATACTGGAAACACTGAGACTCTGGACTGGAACACCAAATATGCTTCGCTTCACTGACATTATATTTGATGTTCTCATCACTGCAGACACCATTAAAACCAATTTTATTATTGGCCTTGCCGCCGTCACAATAATTACACTTAAAAGCAACATTGCTCCGCTCAGTGGGCTTTAAGGATTTGACTCTTATCATCCTCACTAACTCCGCCCGGCGTTCCTGTTTAATTTTCCGCTTCTTCGCAATTTCCTTGGCCACTGCTTTTTTATCTTCCTCTATCTTTGTTAGCAGGGCGCTGTTCTCCAGCTCTAAAAATTTGCCAAAAGCTGATGGGTAAATAAATTTCCTCTTCACCTTGCTGCCATCAAACAAAATCGTTACCCGATTAGGAGCACACTCGACTATTTTCCCTTTCCCAAAAACTTTGTGCTTTACCGTCTCACCGCAAAGTGCCAATGTCTAACCCCCAAATACCGAAATCCGGATTGCCAAAGTTTATATGAACGAAAATAATGGCTGTATTTCAGCCACTAGAATTTAAGAAACATACGTTCTCTATTATTATATCTCATTTCTTTAAAAAGCTCAACTCCAGCGGGGCAAATCGGTTTACTCGGTGGCAATAAGCAAAAAGAAGAATAGCTGGAATGGATTTTTGTGAAAGGGGCCACGGGAATCGTCAATCTAATACTCCCTTACTCTCGGCGATATAGGTTTTAATAATCTTGCCTTTACCTTCAATTTTATAATCGCCTAAACTGGCAGGCATAAGGACTGTTTCGCCTAAACCAAAATCCTCGCCCACCCCATCATATATTATTGAGAAGCTGCCTTGAACACAGAGCAATACCTCGAAGCGATCCATCCTTTCGACGCTCGTATACCTTTTTTCTATTTCCAGTATCTCTACAGTAAAATGCGGGCAATGGGCAAAGAAGGTCGATTGAAATCCATTTTCTTTCCTGGTAATCCCTTTTAGTTTAGGATAGGGTTTTGAGTAGTTGATTACATCCAAAGCTTGTTTGATATGCAACTGCCTTGGCTTCCCATCCAATCCTAGTCTATTCCAGTCATGTACCCGGTAAGTTACATTAGAGTTCTGTTGAATTTCGGCAAGCAAAATTCCTTCCCCGATAGCATGGATCGTACCCGCAGGAATGAATATTACCTCGCCCCCTTTAACTTCAATTTCGTTCAGAACATCGTTAACTCGATTATTCTCTAAGGCCTGTTGAAACACCTCAGCACTTGTACCTGGTTTCAGTCCATAGATCAGCTTCGCACCCGGTTTAGCCTCAAGGATATACCATAATTCAGTTTTCCCTGCTTCCCCTTCATTAGCGAAAGCATACTGATCATCTGGATGCACTTGAACGGATAGCTTATCATTGGCATCAATAAACTTAATCAGTAAAGGAAACCGTTGCTGGCAATGCTGAAAATTTTCCCCCAAAATTTCTTTGCCATATTGTTGGATTACCTCAGTCAAATTCTTACCCGCCAAAAAACCATTAGAGACAACACTTGTTCCTTCTGTATTGGCGCTTAGCTCCCAGCTTTCGCCAATCGAAGGCCAAGGCAATTCCCTGCGCAATACGGACTCTAAATTCTTGCCCCCCCATACCCTCCTTTTATAAATTGGTTGAAATTTTAGCGGATAATATTTCATGTTCAATCCCCCTTCAAATGTTGCTTAAATAAGGACGAAGCTCGATAAGAGCTTCGTCATAATTGTGT
>ENA-UOOK01002793-UOOK01002793.1-fermentation-metagenome-genome-assembly--contig:-NODE-2793-length-20793-cov-5.841065_pt1 | contig 20793 bp, 18 predicted proteins | sample MGYA00245777_ERZ724023 | MGnify/ENA primary metagenome ERZ724023 (study PRJEB28704, sample SAMN03018312) | fermentation metagenome | biome: anthropogenic terrestrial biome; feature: soil; material...
ATGAAGCCCGACAACCGGCATTCTCATTCGAATGCAGCGGTGTCAATTCCTGCAGGGTTAAACTTTAATCCTGAAAGATAAGAGAGCACGCGCACAAAAAGCATAGAATGCTTTTATCCTTTGAAGGGCTGCTTTCTTATCGAAAGCAGCTTTTTTCATTTCCTTCGAGGCAATTGGCGATTGATTAGGATACTGCCGGAGGTAATTAGGAAATTCCCGCAGCGAGCAAAAGGAGGAGGAGTAGGGATGCGGATCCAAAAAAGTTACGACGAGATCAATGAAAAAATTAAAGAAGGCCGCGCCGTCGTAGTTACGGCCGAAGAAGTCATCGAGATTGCTCAAGAGAAAGGGGTCAAAGCAGCCGCGAGTTTTGTGGATGTAGTGACCACCGGTACTTTTGGCCCGATGTGTTCTTCCGGTGCCTTTCTGAATTTCGGCCATGCCGATCCCCCGATCAAGATGTCGAAGATCTTGCTGAACGAGGTCAATGCTTATGGGGGTCTGGCGGCGGTTGATACTTATATCGGTGCCACCGAGCCTTCCCTCGACCGGGGGATGGAGTATGGAGGGGCCCATGTCATCTGCGATTTAATCGATAGGAAACCGGTGCGGCTCAAAGCCTATTCCGACGGAACCGACTGTTATCCCCGGCAGGAGCTTGATACTTGTATTACCCTCGATACCATCAACGAAGCCTATTTATTCAATCCGCGGAACTGTTACCAAAACTACGCCGCGGCCATCAATACTTCAGATCAGACCATCTATACGTACATGGGGGTTTTACAGCCCCAGCGGGGAAACGTCAATTACTCCACATCCGGTGAGTTGAGTCCGCTGTTGAACGATCCTTATCTGCGCACCATCGGGCTTGGAACCAAAATCTTCTTGGGCGGGGCGCTCGGTTACATCTCCTGGCAAGGGACGCAATTCGTCACGGAAAAGCCAAGAGCGGCCAATGGCACTCCCATCGCGCCTGCAGCCACCCTGGCGGTCATCGGTGATTTAAAGCAGATGAGTACCGAGTTTATTCAACCGGCAGTGCTTGAAAAATACGGCACCTCCATGTTTGTGGGGATCGGCATCCCCATCCCGGTTTTGGATGAAGAGTTGCTAGCGAATCTGGCGGTGTCAAACAAGGATCTTTATACCAATATTGTCGACTATAGTATTCCCCGTCGCTCCCGACCGTCGCTTGGGAAATGCAGCTATGCAGAGCTGCGGTCAGGCGAAATTATGCTGGAGGGGAAAAGGATCAAGACCGCACCCCTTTCCAGTTTGCATATGGCCAGAAAGATTGCGGCGGAGCTTAAAAGATGGATTGAAAAAGAAGGCTTCACCCTACAAGCGCCGATTGCGCATTTTCCGAAGGTTACGGCCTTGAAAAGTTTGGATTAAGCACAAGGGAGGGCTATCAATGGCAAAAATATGTATTAACCAGGATCGATGCATTCACTGTGGGGCTTGCACAGCGGTTTGTGCGACGACGGCCTTACGACTGGGGGGAGCCGAATCGACCCTGACCTATGACGAAAACTCTTGCGTGGACTGTGGGAACTGCATTAAGGCCTGTCCCTTGCGGGCAATCGGGATTAACACAGAAGTTCGGTGGCTTTATGCCTGAGCAGCGGTTTTACCGGGAGTTTATGCAAACAAAGGATTTATGCTGTTTCAATGTAACGGAGCAGGAGTCGGATCTGCAAATGTTTGCGGAAATCGATTTAACACTGAAAGCGCGGGCGGCCTTGCTCAAGTACCGGGAGGAACTCCGCGACTATGGCAGAAAACACCCGGAGTTTCTCCATAGTCTAGTACCGGTTGAACCGGATCCTGACAGTCCGGAAATCATCGTCGAGATGTGTAAGGCGGCGCAAGCAGCCCAGGTCGGGCCGATGGCGGCCGTGGCCGGCGCCCTTGCCCAGTACATCGGGCTTTCCTTAGCACCGGATACGCAGGAGATCATCATTGAAAACGGTGGGGATATCTTCTTAAAGTCCAGTCTCGAGCGGAAAGTACTGATCTATGCGGGAGAGTCTCCTTTTTCCAATCGAATTGCCCTGTTGATCCCCGGTGACAGCAGGCCGTGGGGAATCTGTACTTCAAGCGGTACCGTAGGCCACGCCTTCAGCTTTGGCAAGGCTGACGCCGCGGTGATTGTCGCCAGGGATGCCATCTTAGCAGATGCCGCCGCCACCGCAGCTTGTAACCAAGTAACCAGCGCCGCTCAGATCGAAAAAGGGATATCCACGGCGATGTCGATCCCCGGTGTCGAAGGGGTTTTGATTATTATCGGGGATAAAATGGGCGCTTATGGTAATATAAATCTAACTAAGCCGTGAAAGGGAGAAGTGTCGGAATCCTTAAATCAAATGATAGTGCAAAAAGCCTGAGTGAGATTTCTGAAGAAAATCATTGAATATAGAGGGAGGAGAAAATGAGAATAAAGGATTTGTATCAGCAAAAACCCGTAATCTCTCTTGAAGTATTTCCCCCCAAACCAGAAGCGCTCCTTGATGGGGTTCTGGATACTATAGAGGCACTCTCCGATTTACGGCCGGATTTTATTAGTGTAACCTACGGCGCCGCCGGTGGGAGTAAAGCCCATACGGTCCAGATTGCCGATACGATCAAAAATAAATATGGGATTGAAGCCTTAGCCCATCTGACCTGCATAAACTCGAGTAAGGAAGAAGTGGATGGGATCCTTGAGGAGCTGGAAAATTCCAATATCGAAAACATCATGGCGTTAAGAGGCGACCGGCCTGCAGATGAAAGCTTACTCTCCTCGGTAAAGGATGATTTTGAATATGCTTCCGATCTGATCGTCCATCTAAAAACAACAGGGAATTTTTGTATTGGAGCTGCTTGCTACCCGGAAGTTCATCCCGAGGCCGAAAATGCCCTGGCGGATCTGGGGAATTTAAAAAGAAAGGTAAATGCTGGTGTTGATTTTCTAATCACACAGCTTTTTTTAGATAATCGCTTTTTTTATGCTTTCCGGGAAAAGCTGGCGTTGATGGAGCTGAAGGTGCCGGTTTCAGCCGGAATCATGCCGGTGATCAACAAAAAACAGATCGAGCGGATTACCAGCCTTTGCGGTGCTAGTATTCCGCCAAAGTTCCGGCGGATTCTGGATAAATACGAAAACGATCCGGAGGCTCTGAAGGAAGCCGGCATCGCCTATGCAACAGAACAAATCATCGATCTGCTTTCCAACGATGTGGATGGCATCCATCTCTACACAATGAACAAACCCGAGGTGGCGAGGGGAATTATTGGCCAGATCGGGCGGATTAGGGAATTTTTAAGAGATGGAGTTTGATCATAAATCTTGATAATAGAACTTGCTAAAGAATTTGGAGGGTAAATTAGGGGGGTAAACAATGGAGAATAGCATAAGCAAATCCTTAAAACTAATGGTCATTTTGGCCTTATTTATCGTTCTATGGCTGATCACCTCGGTGGATACAAGGAAGTTAGGGATCTTATGGTATGTGGTAGTTGTAATCTTATCAGGTATATTTATGGTGGCCAAAAAAAATATTACGCGACGGGATATTGTAGTGGCGATTGTCTTGGGTTTAATCTCAATGCCATCCAATCTCTTTCTGGGCGTGGTTTCGATTATTGTTTATCTAGGAGGAGTCAGTGTATTAAAGGAAAGCGCTCATCAGATTCCGCTCATCAAAGGAAATAATCAGCGGGACATTTTAAAAACCATCTTCTTGGCGCTATTTGTCGGAGTAATCTTGGGGGTTCTTAATCTTTACTTGGGCAAGGTTAGTGGGATGCTAGTTAATCCATCAATTAAGGCGAAGTGGTTTTTGGATGCGATTAGGGCTGGAGCAGCGGAAGAGATTATATTTCGCTACTTTTTCTTTGCAATTTGTATTTTCTTTACTAATGATCGGGAATTATCAAGGTCTGAGAATTTTTTATGCTATTTAATTATGATCGTCCCTCATATTATTACCCATTTTGATCGCAGTAGTTTTACCTTAATCAGCATGGTGCTCTTATCTTTATTGTTTGGGCTCCCCTTTGCTATTATGCAAAGAAAACATGACTTAAGTTCAGCCATTGGAGCGCATGCCATCGTGGATCTAATCCGGTTCTGTGTATTTGGTTTATAAGAATTAAGGAAGAGGAATAATCGTTCAACCAACCTCGGTGAAAACTTCCGGCATTGGTACGGTAAGGCCTGTAAAATACGATGAATTGACGGTCTCTTTTTCGCCGAAGGTTTGCATGCTTTCGATCTCTCTATCTTTGGTAAAGGTGTATTGGACAACAGTTTTCATGTCCGGATCAACGATCCAGTACTCGCTAACTCCGCTTTTCAAGTATAGGTTTAATTTTATTGCCAGATCCTTTCCTCTGGTCGAAGGGGAGAGCACTTCCACAAGTAACGTGGGGGTTCCTTCATATTTGTTGTCTGCTGTAACTTTGTCTTGATCGCAGATGACCATGATGTCCGGTTGTACCACATTCGGATCTTCTTCGAATTTGGTCGCCAAGCCGAAAAGCTTGATATCCAGCGGCGCGGTTAGAGGACGGCAGGGTTTGCCGCGGAAATAGTTTTGAAAATGCCAAGCGATCTCATTAACTACGATTTGATGCCTAAAACTGGGTGAGGCCAAGAAATAAACCTCGCCATCAATCAGTTCGTAGCGCTGATCAGAGGACTCGACCAGCGCCATGTATTCTTCATAGCTGATTTTTCGGGTTGATTGATAGTTTTTCGACTCTTCATGAACGATAAAGAAATCCGGTTCAGTATAATGGATCAGTTTGGCGACGCTTTTACCGTTTTTTACCACAATAATATCTTCCTGCTCGACTAGGGCTAAATACTTCCCGAAAGCATTCTGAAGGTCAGTAGTGGTCACGCGCATGGGGGTCACCTCCTATTATAATCGGTATAATCTTAACCTAATCATAGCTAAAAATCAATAATATTTTAGCTAGTCCCAGGAAGTTTTTGTCGGTGAAAGGTCCCATCCGTCGAAGTCGATTTACAGCAGGAGTTCCTAGTGTTTAATTGCGCCAGAGGATAAACCGGAGATAAAATACCGCTGAAAGAATAAGAAGCAGATGATTACAGGGAGTAGAGAAATTACAGACATGGCAAAAACATATCCCCATAAAGTAAAGTTGTGCTGGCCGAAAAAACCGGAGATGGTGATGGGTAAAGTTCTTTTATCCAAATCATTGATCACTGTTAGTGCCCAAGGATACTCCTCCCAAGCCATTAAAAAGTTGAAAATACTTATGGCGGCGATCGAAGGACTAGCAAGGGGGAGAATAATTGTTCGATAGACAGTAAAAGCATTACCGCCATCCATATAGATGGCTTCATCAAAGTCAGTAGGAATTCCTTCGATAAATCCTTTAATCATAAAGGTGGAGAAAGGAATAACCCATGCGATATAGACTGGAATTAAGCCGCCTAATCTATTGATTAACTTAAAGGCGACTGCTAATTCAAACTGGGGGATAATAAGTGTCATTCCAGGGATAATCATGGTGGCCATAATGGAGGCAAACAATAAATTTTTTCCGGGAAAATCGAACCTGGCTAAGCAGAAGGCCAGCGTTGAGGATATAAAAGCGGCAAAAAGAACGGTAGATAAAGCCACAATCAAACTATTGATAAAACTACGGTAAAAATCAACTTTTAATATAACATAACGATAGTTTTCTAAAGTGAACTTGCTTGGAATAAATGTAGGCGGGTATTCATAAAGCGAACCATTGGACCGAAGGGAGGTGCTGATTAAATAGAGCATAGGGGTGGAGGTGATGACTACCCCTATGAGCAAGATCAGGTAGACCAGTAGTTTATAGTTTTTTGCTGTTTTCATCATTACACATCCTCTAAAATTATTTCCAATCCTTTCAAGTGTTATCCTTTCGGAAGTATCTAAATAGAAGAAGGGTTATCGCAGTTATAATCATTGCCAAGATATAAGAAAGAGCGGCGGCGTATCCGAAATCACGAGCTTCAAAGGCTTTATAATACATCCAAGTTAGAGCTACTTCCGTTTGATGGGCGGGGTGGCCGCCAGTCATTAATTGGATTGAAGTAAAGACATTAAAAGCCCCTATACTCAGCATTACAACCGCAAAGAGGATCGTATTCTTAATAGAAGGTAAGGTAATGTAGAAAAACTGTTTGATTTTTCCGCCCCCATCTATACTGGCGGCTTCATATAGTTCTAAAGGGACTCCTTGTAAGGCTGCCAGAAAAACAACCATATTCCAACCAATCCCTTTCCAGATCCCTAAAAGTTGCGCCACGAACATCCCGGTGGAGGGTCGATCTAACCAAGGAATATAATTTTCGGTAAGATGGAGAAGATCGGTCAGCAAGTAATTGAGAAAGCCTTCATTGTTGAAGATATACTTAAATATCAAAGCGGCAATCACCCAAGAAGTTATTACCGGGAGATAATACAAGACGCGGAAGGTAATTTTAAACCTTTTAATACTATGGATTAAAACAGCCACTAATAGACCGATAATAATTTGGCTAGGTACGGTTACCAAGGCATAGATTAGGGTATTAGAAATGGCCCTTCGACAAATAGGGTCATTAATAACTTGCAGATAATTCTTGAGGCCGATGAAGATAGATTTTTGTTCAAAACCGATTTGCCAATCGAAAAAACTCATGAAAAATAGTTTCACGATTGGGTAGATGGTAAACAGTACAAAGACAATTAGACCGGGAAGTAAGAGGAGAATGAGGGGATAATTTATCTTGATTTTTTTCTTTTCCGGCCTTTCTGGCATTATTAGATAATCTTGGGCCATGTTCTCACCCCAAATATAAAATTTAATCGGAGACAGCATGATTAGAGGAAGAGCTGTGCGCCAAACTAATTAGTTGGCGCACAGCAAGCGCGGTTTCGAACTTGACAGAAATAGAATTAGGGGATATCTTATTGAAGGGATATATTTATTTTTGTGGCTAAAATGGGCGTGAAGCCTTTCTTTAGCCTTTTTTTATTGTTGGGAAAGTAAAAGATCGATCTTTTTCGCCGCTTCATCCAGGCTTTCTTGAACAGGTTTTTCCCCTAAAATGCTAAGGGTCACGGCATAAGTTAATTCCTTATCAATTTCCGGCCAAGTAGAAACAGGGGGTCTTGGTTTAGCGGTTTTAATTGCCTCTAAAAAGGGAAGCATATTTTTATTACTCCTAATCACACTTGAATCGATGGCGACTTTGTTTACTGGGATCTGACCAACTTTAGCCATCTCAACTTGGGCGTATTCACTGGTCATGAACTTCATAAACTCCCAGGCCGCTTCTTTTTTGGCAGTTTTAAACATGACGATGTCTTCTCCGCCTAATACTTGCGCTGAGCCGCCTTGACCAGCAGGCATCGGTGCAGTGACCGGATTAAACTGGGGATAGGAGATTTCCAGCTCGGCAAATTTCCACGGTCCTTCAATAATCATTCCGTATCGGCCTTGCGCATACCCATCTGTTAAGGGGATCGCGCCCTGATTAAATCCGGTCATTGCTCCGTCACGATAGAGATCAGCGAGTTTTTGAATGATTTCTACATTTTTAGCGCTATTTAAATAACCGGAGGCTACTTTATACTCGGGATCGGTGATCTCGCCCCCATTACTCCAGATGAATGGGCAAATATTCCAGCCAGCTAAGGCTGGTTCAGCATATCCCCAGATCTGACGGCCGGTTTTTTTCGAGAGTTTCCGCGCGACAGCGAAGAATTCATCCATGGTCTTAGGGACACTGACCCCCGCCTTGTCAAATAAGGATTTATTATAAAATAGAATTTTAGTGTTGGTATTAAGGGCGAGTCCATAGTAATCTCCTTTTACGCGCGCAGTTGCCATTGGGCCGTCGAGAAGACCTTGCGTTACGGCATCAAAATCGCCCATTTCTTTATTTAGAGGAACTAAAATATTGAGTTTTTGAAACTCTGGAACCCAGGCGATATCAGCTCTTGCCACATCGGGTAATTGATTGCTGCTGGTACTGACCAGTATTTTCTTATGGAGTTGGTCCCATTCATGGGGGACAGCTTTTACTTTAATATGTGGGTGTTTTTTTTCGAAGGCTGGAATAAGAAGACTGTTTAACTTCTCGTTCTCAGGCGACTGGGCATTATAATGGTGCCAGAAACTAATAGTTACTTGTTCTTGGGCGGAAACGCCAAAAGCGGTAAGTAGAGCGACAACGAATAGACTTAGCAAGACAACTTTAACCATAAAAGACTTGTTAAACATGGAATTTTCCCTCCTAAATTTATTAATTTCCGTAGATGATTTTAACCTGATAAGGTTGGAGCTTTAATCTTAAAGCGCCCTGGTAGGAATGGAGATCGCTATTATGGTAGAGGTTATTCCCCGAGTTTTCGACGAGATGGCTTTCTCCACTTAATAGATCTGTTAAAAAATAGTAGTCGGTGGGCGATTCTAAAACTGGATAGGTAATCTCTGTCACTAGGTCTGAGTTGTTAATAACGACGTAGACGCGGTCTTCTTCAAATTCCCGATAGAATCCGTAAACATAATTATCGGTTGAACAATAATTACTTGCGAAGCTCCCTAAGCGTAATGGCTTCATCCTTTTTCGAAGGGCGATTAGTTTTTTATACCAGTTAGAAATTTCCAGATTTTCTTCAGGGGGTACCCAATCCATACACTTCCGGCAATCCGGATCATTTTCGCCGGTGAGGCCAATTTCATCTCCATAATAAATACCGGCAATCCCGGGGAAGCAAAGTTGGAAAGCGCTGGTAGTTTTCAAAATACGATGCTCTTCCTTACTAAGAGTAAGGAATCTAGCCGTATCATGGCTGCCGATCAAATTATAAAGACTTAAATGGGTTGTGGTGGGATATACCCCTAAGATACGGTTGATTCTTTCGTCGAATTGGCTAGGAGTGATTCGCTTTTTGGCAAAGAAGTCTACTAAGGCGTCCCGAAACAGATAATTCATAACGGAATCCATTTGGTCGCCTCTTAACATCTCCCGGTTTTCCCGCCAGGTTTCAGCGAGAATGAAGCATTGCGGGTTAATAGATTTGACGACTTTTCGAAAATCTTGCCAAAAGGTATAATCTACTTCGTCAGCGACGTCAAGACGCCAACCATCAATATTAGCCTCTGTCATCCAGAAACTGGCGATCTTTAAAATGAAAGCTCGAACTTGAGGATTACTCAACCTTAATTTAGGCATCCACTTATAATAACCTGTGGTTTCGTAGTTTACGTTTTCCGGGTCAAGGGGAAGACCTTCGCACAAGAACCAATCCTTATATTTGGAATCAACTCCGTTTTTGAGGAGATCTTGGAATGGAGGAAAAAAATAGCCGCAGTGATTGAAGACTCCATCTAAAATGATTTTCATTCCTTTACGATGGCAAATTTGAACTAACTTTTTCAGATCATCGCTTGTTCCGAAGGAGGGGTCGATCTGGAAATAATCTACCGTATCGTATTTGTGGTTAGATGAGGCTTTGAAGATTGGTGTCAAATATAGGGCTTCTACACCTAGGTTTTCAAGATAATCTAGTTTGTTAATGATTCCTTGCAGATCACCGCCCAGATAATTATCTCGCGTCGGCGTAGAACCCCAAGGTACAGTATTTTTCGGGTCGTTGGTCAGATCTCCATTGCAGAACCTTTCGGGGAAAATTTGGTAAAAAACGGTCCCTTTACTCCATAAAGGCGCTTCAAAGATATCCTTTTCATTGGTATAGAGGTACTCGAAGAAACCATCCGTGGGATTTAAAATGGTCGCCCCATGGTAATTAAAATAAATGCTTTGACCTGTTTTTGATAGTTGGAAGTAATATTTGATATACTTCGTGCTTTCTATGGTATCGATAATGATTTCATAGTAATCAAAGAATTCATCTCTAGCGTAACACCGCATCTTGGCAACTAATTCTCCTGTAGTATCTTTTTTAAACCGATTCCAATACAACAGATGGCAAGAATCAGCCGCTTTCTTTCTTGTTTTTAACCTGATTGCTAATTTACTTCTTGTAACTGGATATATGTAATCTCTAGTCTGTTCGTGAATAATTACCATTGAAACCAATGATACCAATCCTCTTTCTGCAATTTAATACGGGGGCGATTCTCATCGTTATTCCTCTGATCAGCTCCTTTCTAATGGCTGCTACCTTTGGGATCTTTTACTTGTTCCTCTTTTGATCAAACGTACTGATAATAAACTCTGTTGTTTAGTCGTCGAGGGTAATTGGATCTCCTTTAAAAGCATGGAAGCAGCCTGAATACCCAAATCTAAAAGATCAATATCTACTGTTGTAATTTGGGGATCGGATAATTCGGCAACCGGGAAATTATCAAAACTAACAAGGCCGATATCATCAGGAATTTTAATACCATGTTCTTTAATAGCAGACAAGGCGCCAAAAGCAACGAGATTATCAGTAAAAACAATACCGTCAGGAGGATTGTTTTGTTTAAAAAATTCGTTCATGATCGAATAACCGTCCTCTTTAGAGAAACCTCCTTCTTTAATCAAATCGGGGTTCGGTTGAAAGCCATGTTTAGCCAGAGCAGTTAAGTATCCGTCTAATCTGTTCTTATTAAAAAGGTCTTTTCGACTACCAGAAACGAACGCAATTCTTTTATATTGATTCTCAATTAAATGGGTGGTGCTAATCTCTCCAGCCATTTTATTATTAATATCAATCCAGTTTGTATCGTAGCTGTTTTCAGGTTCACCGATGATGACAAAGGGGAATTTTTGTTCTTCCATCTTTTTAACTAAATTCTTATGGAGCAAAGATACGGGTAGGATCAGACCGTCGACTCTTTTTTCAAAAAAAAGTTTACTAAAAGCGGTTCCGTTATGATTCAAGGTATTCTCATTGACAATCATCAGATAATATCCCTTGGGGCAAATGTATTTCTCGATCCCATATTGGATTTGGTAAAAATACGGATTATTAAAAGCAGTTGGCTCCTCAATATCAACGACTAAGGCAATTATGTAGGTATTCTGATTAGCAAAACTCCGTGCAATATTATTGGGGAAATACCCTAATTCGCGCATGGCGTTTCGCACTTTATCAGTAGTTTGAGGAGTAATTAGGTTACTATTATTTAGAACGCGGGAAACAGTCGCAGTAGAGACACCGGCAGCTTTAGCCACATCTTTGATGGTAACACCCATGATAAAACTCCTTTATAAATTAATGTAACCGGTTGCATAAAAAGTTAAAAAATAATTAACCCTATATTTATACTACGCTTAAGAATAATCGATTGCAATATCAATATATGACTTTAAACATTCATTTTTGATGGAAATACCCGAATTAGGGAAAATACTACAACATTACTGATTATATCTCGGTTTATCATTTGTTTATAACCAGTTGCGAATAAATATCTAACTAGAGAACGTTTATAGTCATGTACACGGTTGCATTGTACGTGGCGATCTATCCTTCGGCAATGGGTTTCCTCAAAATGAAGTGTAATACTAGATCAGTAAAAATCTATTTGACAAATATGTTAACGTGGGGTTATAATACAAACATAAAAACGTTTACATTTTTGGACTAAGGGGTTACGTGATGGAATATACAATAAAAGACGTCGCCAAAAAGGCCGGTGTTTCTATCGCCACGGTCTCGCGGGTTTTAAATAAAAAGGATTTGGTGAAGGAAGAAACAAGGCAGAAGGTCTTGGCGGTCATTGAAGAGATGAATTATGTTACTAATTTTTCCGCCAAAGCGCTCCGTAAAAACCGTACCGATGTGATTGGCGTAATCGTGCCGGAGATTTCCAACTCTTTTTATGGGGAAATCATTCAAGGGATTGAGAATAAGGCAAATGAGTATGATTTAAGACTGATTGTTTGTGACGGGGGAGGAAACCTGGAAAAAGAACGGGATTTTGTCCGTTTCTTATATGACCAGAGTATTGGTGGACTGATCTTTATCCTTCCGTTCATGCCTGATGACGAGTTGGTGAAGATCAAGAAAACTGGGAAGCCGATCATGTTATTTGGCCGGAATCTGCAGCAGTACAATATTCCATCGATTACCGTTGATAATAAACTCGGGGCCTCTAAAGCGGTTAAGCATCTGCTTGAACATGGGTACAAAAGAATCGCTTTTATCGGCGGGGATGAAGCTGATCACCTTTGTGACCGGAAAGAAAGGCTTACCGGATATACCGAAGCTTTACGGGATTATGGGCACGAAATCAAAACGGAATATATCACAGGCGCCCCCTTTGAAACCATAAATACCATTTTTACACGCTTGATGGAACTGTCTGATCCACCGGATGCGGTGTTTTGTGCCTATGATGAACTGGCGTTAGGAGTATTAAAAACAGCCCAACAGTTAAGGATTAAGATCCCCGGTGACCTAGGCCTGGTCGGTTTTGACGATCTTCGGATCTGCCAGTTTACCAGTCCGACGTTGACGACGGTGAAACAACCAACCTATATCATCGGTAGTTTGTGTTGCGAGAAGCTTATTTTCAGCTTAAATCAGCGTGATGAAGTCCAAAATGTGAATTTGATTATCCCCCCCGAATTAATAATTCGGCAATCATGCGGGTGTTAATTTTTAAGGAAAAATGAAAACGATTACATATTAATAATACTTAACTAATAACAGAGCGAGGAGGTTGGACATGGAGACGGCTGTATCTTATGGGAAGCTTCTACAACCGAAGAGCAAACTTAAATTTTGGGCAAAACTGAAAGACCACCGCTGGCTGTACCTTATGTTGGCCCCGGCGGTCCTGCTGCAAGTAGTCTTTGCTTATCTCCCGATGAGTAAAATGTTGATCGCCTTTCGCAATGTGGATGAGTTTCATTTACCCTATGGTACGGAATGGGTGGGCTTTCAGAACTTTAACTTTCTCAGTGATCCTTATTTTTGGGAAACCCTCCGGAATACGGTGGTGATTGCCGGTCTAAAGCTGTTGATTTGTTTTCCCGCCCCGATCCTGCTGGCCTTACTCCTTAATGAGGTGCGTCATCAAAGGTTTAAAAAAGCGATCCAAACGATTAGCTACCTTCCCCACTTTATTTCCTGGGTGATTATTGCCAATATCATTGACCGGCTCCTCAATACCAACGTTGGGTTGGCTAATGGGATTATCACCGCGCTAGGGGGCAAGGCCATTCATTTTACCGGAAGTACCAAATGGTTTCTACCGATCGTCGTTATTAGCAACCTCTGGAAAGAGGTGGGGTTTTCCTCCATTGTGTATTTAGCGGCGATGACCCAGATTAGCCCGGAATTATATGAGGCGGCAGAAGTTGATGGGGCAGGAAGGTTTGCTCAGCTCAAGCACGTTACCCTTCCGGGGATCTATCCGATTATCTCCATGATGTTGGTCTTGTCGATTCCAAGTTTGATCAATGCCGGGTTTGTTCAGATTTACCTGTTGCATAATCCCCTTAACCAGCCGGTTTCGGAGATTCTTGACATCTATATTTTGAAAACCGGACTTTCCTATGGCGACTTTGCGAAGGCAGCGGCCATGGGCATCTGCAATTCGATTGTTAGTTTAATTCTGATCATTATTGCCAACAAAGGCTCGGCAAAACTCGGCGGTTCAACCATTTGGTGAAAGTTAAGTTGTGGAAAGGAGTGAAGGAAAGTGACACGGTTTAGGTTCCGAAAAGCTTCGGTGGGGGAACGCCTAGTTCGGATCATTAACTATTTAATGCTGCTTGTCTTTGCGGCGGCGGTGCTCCTCCCCTTTTGGTATATAACGGTTATTTCGCTAAATGAAGGGATCGATTTTGCCCGGGGCGGGGTGTATCTTTGGCCCCGTGCCTTTACTTGGGACAATTACCGGGCGGTTTTTTCCGATCTATCCATCCTGAACTATTTTAAGAATTCCATGCTGCGCTTGCTTTTACTGACGCCGCTCCATTTATTAGTGACCACCATGGCGGGGTGGGCGATTTCCCGTCGTACGCTCCCCGGCCGTAAATTTATTGCTGGAATGTTTGTAGTAGCGATGTTTGTCAACGCTGGACTGATCCCCTTTTACTTAACCTTGGTTGAACTAAAGTTAATCAATAAGTTTGCCGTCTATGTCTTACCCTGGCTTTTTAGTTGTTTTGAGCTAATGGTTTATTTAGTGGCTGCCCGTTCCATTCCAGACAGTCTGATTGAATCAGCGTATCTGGATGGGGCAAATGATTTACGCATTTACTTTAAAATTGTCGTCCCGTTGACAGCAGCGACCATCGCCACGTTAGGATTGTTCAATGCGGTATGGGCGTGGGGGGACTGGTTTACGGGGACCTTCTACATCCGTAGTCATGAAAAATGGACGATCGCCACTTACCTGCAGATGGTGTTGCAACGAGGAGCATCCCATAATGTACGCAGTGCGGCGGAGGCGATGCTGGCGGCCGACCAAACTAAGCGGATCACGATCAACGAAGCTTCCTTGCGGGCAGCGACGTTACTGGTGACGATTCTTCCCATTACCTTAATCTATCCCTTTTTGCAGAAGTATTTCATCCACGGAGTGATGGTGGGGTCACTCAAAGAGTAATTCCGGTGCACTAACGAATGGTTTCTGCTCTACGGTACGGCGCCCAAGGCCCCGGCGTCGCCCCGTGCGGAAATAAACCGGGGAACGGTTGTTCCCGCTTAAAGCGAAAAACAAAGGAGGAAATAAGATGGGAAAAATTTGGCGAACCAGCGTAGTGCTGGGGGTGGCGCTGAGCCTAGCTTGTTTACTACCGGTTGTCGGCTTGACGCAAGACCAACCGGTGAAGCTGACCATTTATAATTTTGGGCAGCAAAACGACCGAAATGGCCGCGCTTGGGAATTACCGAATAAAAACGGAACGATGACGCAATGGATGAATAAAGAGTTTGGTTTAGAAATCTCCTATGAGTATGTACTTGACAACTTCAAACAAGACCAGATGACGCTGTGGTCGGCGTCGGGTGAGTACCCGGAGTGTTTTGTTTATCTGACCCATGCGGCGGTCTACAATTGGGGACGGAACATTAAATACGCCAATCTCGACAAGTATTACAATGATCCGGTCAATTTCCCCCGCCTTTACGAGATCAAAGAAAAGTATGAGCGAACACTGAAACCTCTGATTTGGGACGGTCATATCACCGGTTTTCCGACCCGGATCAACTATAAGGTTGGCAAGCCCAATCCCGATGAAACCTACTTTGGCGGCTGGTGGATCCGGGATGATATCCTGGCGGCTTTGGGCGGGAAACGCCCCACGACGCTGGATGAGTTTACGGAGATGCTGCGGAAGATTAAAGCGGGTAACTTCAAAGCGCCCAACGGCCAACCGATCATTCCTTTATTGTTCCCGCCGTCCGATTGGTATTCCCAGTGTATCCTCTTTCAGACTTTCGGCTTAAACTGGATCGGAATGACCAAAGATGGTTGGTACCAACACTGGGGCTTGACGAAACAGGGCTATGAGGCCATGAAGTATGCTAATCAGTTGTACCATGAAGGGCTGCTCGATCAGGAATGGGTGACGCAAAAAGAAGAGATCTTCCAAGAAAAGACGCGAAATGGTTCGGCAGCGGTGATTGTGGGCTGGCTTGGGTACGACCTTATTAAGGACATTGAAGCCGCTGGTTACGATTTTTCTTATACAGCGATCCCAGTGCCCAAAGTGCCGGGTGTTTCCCGACCTTATCCCTGGAACGTCTTACCCGGGCCCGATGCGGATCAGGTGCTTTATGTTACGGATCAGGCCAGCCCAGCACAGGTGGAGCGGTTGGCTCGGATTGCCGAGTGGGCATTAAGTCCGGAAGGAGCCCGTTGTCTGTACTTAGGAGCTTCTCCGGATATGATCGAGCTGAAGAAATCAGGACCATACCAGGGTTCTTACTGGTTCAAGGATGAATTTAAAGAACTGGATTGGTACGTAGCTGGCAATACAGGGCCGGCCCGGATTAAACACGGGGTCTTTCCGCTGAATGGGCCGGTCTCGTATACCCGTGCGGAGTTGCAAGTGCCGAATATTTTAGGCCCGGCGGAAAAATGGGCGCAGGAGAATTATGAGTGGATCAGCGCCAATCACAACATTGCCTACTGGGGTGATGTGGGACCGGAATTCGTCCCCGACGAATTTGCGACCGGCAATAATCGGATCTGGGCGGTGATCCCGCCGATGATCCACCGGGCTTGTGTTTTACCACCGAACCAATTCGAGCGAGAATACAAGCGGGTTATTGCGGAAGCAAAAAGAGCCGGCTTTAAAGAGTTATGTGCTGACCAGTGGGCACGGCGTAAAGCGTATCTTGATGCTAATGGCGGAAAAGCAGCCTGTGGTATCCCCGCCGATTACCCTTATGCCGAATTCTTGGATGAATTCAAATAGAACAAGAGTTCCGCCAGGTGTCTTCCTTGACCGCAAGGGGAATTAGCAAGTGAAGGAGTTGTAATCATGGAAAAGGTGAACAGAGTTAGAGTCATCCAAACAGCTAGAGATACGGGGGAGCGCTTCACGGCGAAAGCAGATTTACTGCTGGATCAGGTGACGCCGGAAAAGATCCCTTCCGTCGAAGTCGATGCACAGCAGGAGTTCCAAGTGATTTATGGTTTTGGGGGCGCCTTTACGGAAACAGCAGCCTATGTCTTTGCCCATCTGGAACCGGAGAAACAAGCTCAGATCCTAAATGCCTATTTCCATCCACAGCAAGGGATCGGTTACCGCTTTGGCCGGGTACATATGAATAGCTCCGACTTTTCCCTGGGGAGTTATTCCTGCGATGATATTGTCGGTGATGTAGAACTCAAGTACTTCAATATCGAAAGGGATAAACGGTTTGTGCTCCCCTTGCTCAAAGCGGCACAGAAAGTGAAAGGTGAACCCCTCAAGCTATTGGTCTCGACCTGGAGCCCGCCGGCTTGGATGAAGACCAACCGGCGGATGGCGGAAGGGGGAAAGCTGAAGGCGGAGTATCGTGAGACTTGGGCTTTATTCTTCGCCAAATTTATCAAGGCCTACGAAGGGGAGGGGGTACCGGTTTGGGGCCTGACCGTTCAAAATGAGCCGGACGCTACCCAAACCTGGGAGTCTTGTCGCTTTACCGCCGAAGAGGAAAGGAATTTCATCCGGGATTATCTGGGCCCGGTGCTGATTCGAGAAGGCCTTTCCGACAAGAAGATCATGGCTTGGGATCATAACCGGGATTTGCTGTACGAAAGAGCCAAGGTGATCCTGGGGGATGAAGAAACAGCCAAGTATGTCTGGGGGATGGCTTTCCATTGGTACTCCGCGGAACAGTTTGACAATGTCCGTAAGACGCGGGAAGCCTTTCCCGAAAAGAACCTGATCTTTACCGAGGGTTGTCTCGAAGGCGGAGTAAAACTAGGCCAATGGGACCGGGGCGAGCATTATGCCCACAATATAATCGGTGATCTTACCCATGGCGCCAATGCTTGGCTTGATTGGAATCTCCTGGTGGACCCGAGTGGCGGGCCGAATCATGTGGCGAATTTCTGCGATGCTCCCATCGTGGCCGATCCCGTAACCAACCAGGTGTATTACCAATCATCCTATTACTATATCGGGCACTTCAGTAAGTTTGTACAGCCTGGGGCCTGTCGCATCCATTGTCGGGCCGACGAGCCAAGATTGGAAACAGTGGCCTTCAAAAACCCGGATGGGACGATTGCCACGGTTGTTTTTAATCCCACCGATGAACAGTGCCGGTTTCAGCTGAAGATTGATGGCTTGGGGGCGGTTGTGGACAGTTTGCCCCATTCCATCGTTACGTACCTAAAATAATAGGTAGCCATTTACTCTGGCTTCCGCCAGGACACCTGAAAGGATGAAAATTAAAGCCAGGTGGGTCGACAAGCCCCAAAGGCGCTATAATTTGAGTTGTTCACGCCAACTTCTTTTCAAACTTAGTGAACAACCTGAGCTATTTTCTAGGTAGAAAACGGGTATTAAAAAACCCGTCCCTGGTAAGGGACGGGTTAAATTGCCCGCGGTTCCACCCTTGTTGGTCTTTTGACCCGGCTTCGCGACAGATAACGGTGTCGTCCGTTTGGCTTACTTCACCATCAGCTCCAAGGTGGTCTGCACCGACCGTCAGGGAAGGCTTTCCAGCTATGGCCCTCCTCTCTGGTACCAACGGCACCCGGTTACACCCTTTTCCTCGCTACTTTTAAATTATCCTTAATCCCTAAATTATAAAGATTATACCGTAGTTCCGTACCAGGGTCAAGCTTCAGCGCTAAAGGCTTTTTTGTGTCTTTCCAAAAAGCCGGGGCTATAACCAATTTAGATAATATTTGGCAAGATACTCCGCCGTTTGGACCGCGCCCTTCGCTGCCCCCAACTTGGTATTGTGGGCTAAACAAACATACTTGAGACCGTTTTCTAGGATGGGATCTTTACGCAAACGGCCAACAGTCACGGTCATCCCATTTCCACACTCCCGATCCAACCGTGGTTGGGGCCGGAAGGGATCATCGGTCACCGCAATTAACTGCGCTGGTGAACTGGGGAGGCCAAGCCTGCAAAAATCGGCACCAAAGTCAAGCATTGCTTCCTTTGCTGCTTCCGGTGTACATGCTTGCTCCGTCTGGGCAAAGACCACCACCAAATGGCCATCAAGCACCGGAACCCGAGTGCAGGTCGCCGTAATCCCAAAGGGAGCATGGGCAATTCCCTCTCCGGTAAAGGTCCCCAGAATCTTCTGGGGTTCGGTTTCGGCCTTCGGTTCTTCCCCGGGGATATAAGGCACCACATTCTCCATCATATCCATCGCCGACAGACCGGGACTCCGACCAGCGCCGGACATAGCCTGTAACGAAGTCATGACCACTTGTTCCACACCAAACTGGGTCAAGAGCGGTTTTAAAGAGACCACCAAGCCGGAGATGGTACAGTTTGATTTCGGCACCACAAACCCTTTCCAACCCCGTCGTGCTTGTTGCACTTTAATTAAGGCGGTATGCTCCATATTCACCCCACCGACCAGAATCGGTGTATCATCTTCATACCGAAAAGCCGAAGCCGTACTGATCACCGGTGTGGTCCGGGCCCATTTCGGTTCCAACTCCTTCGCAACGCCTGCGTCCAACACCGAAAAGATCAGATCCACTGAAGTTGGGTCAAAGTCGGCCGCATCCTCCACCGGCAGCTGGGCCACGGCAGGCGGTAACTCTTCCGGACAGAACCAACGCGAAGCCCCACTAGCCTCTCTTAATGCCTCCCCATAGGATTTCCCGGCGGACCGAGCCGAAGCCGCTAATTTCGTGATTTTGAACCAGGGGTGGTTGGTCAAACAGACAATCGCTTGCTGACCGACGATCCCAGTTGCTCCTACAATCGCCACCTTGATCATGTTAATCCCCCATTTACTAATAGCTTTTTGCGTTGTCTTTTAATTTATCTCCCAACATATTTTATTGTATTGGAACCCTTTAAAATGGATACAACACAAAAAACTTATAATGCAGTGTTAATCAGCCGTAGATCCTGATTGAACCTTATAATAAAGAGCGTAGATAATTCCTCAACTTAATAGCTTATTATACAGGAGAACCGGCAAAAATACCACTACTCCGTAGTATAATTATCAAAGTACCCTTGGACAAGCACGATGGGGGTTCCTTTATCCCCGCTACCACTGGTTAAATCACACAGACTACCCAGCAGGTCAGTAAGTTGTCGGGGCGTGGTACCCAGCGTCGCTTCCTTTTCGACCAGGTCCGACCGGTTATTTCTGATGTAGGCTTTAACTCCTTCCTCCACGGCCGAGCTACCGTTTTCCTCCATGAGGTGATCCGCCAGGTACTTGATCTTAACTTCACTCGGTACACCGGCCAGCCCCGGCGTGAAAGCGGGGGAAACTACCGGATCGGCTAGTTCCCAGATGTGGCCCACCGGATCTTTAAAGGCGCCGTCACCATAAATCAACACTTCCACGTTTTTACCGGTTCGTTCTTTAATCACCCGCTGGATTCCGTCCACGTAAACTTGCCCGTCTCTGGGAAAGAGCTTTAGTTTATCGTCGGTCGACAGGTTGGAGCCTAATAAACCGTACTGTGGATTATAGCCCCCCGTTGCCTTTGGTTCCGTACAGATTTCGTCTAAACCATAGACGATTTCGGCACCGGCCGCCCGTAACAACTTTTTCGTCCGTATCCGCGCATGAACATTCGCCACCAGTGCTTTTTTGGTAAAACGTAGGATCTCCCTGGGGTTGTTGGAGAGATAAATCCGCATATTGTCGTTCACGCCCATTTCTTTATAGAAGCGCACATAATCAATACCGGTAAACGGATGTTTCACTTCTACCCCGAAGATCCGCCGATAGTCTTCTTCTGACAGCAAATCAGTGGAAGGGTTCACTTTTGCCTCCTCCATCCGATCCAAATCCATCAAGGGATTACCAACCTCATCCCCTGGATAACTAAGCAGGAGATACACCCGGGAAAAACCCTCGGCAATTGCCTTTAAGATGGTGGAAAATCGGTTACGGCTCAAGAGCGGAAAGACCACGCCAATCTCGTCAGCGCCAAACTTCCGATTTAAATCAGCGGTTACCTCGCCTAAAGTCACAAAATTTCCTTGCGCTCGCGCCACCAAAGACTCGGTGATGCCAATTACATCCCGGTCGCCTAAGCTAATCCCTTCCGCCTCCATGGCCCGCCAGAGGGCATCAACGACAATGCGGACCAGATCGTCTCCTTCCTTGACAATCGGAGTCCGGATGCCGCGTACTTGCACACCCACTGTTCTCATGCTCTTCACTCCTTAGTCTCGTTCCATAACTACCT
>ENA-UOOK01002796-UOOK01002796.1-fermentation-metagenome-genome-assembly--contig:-NODE-2796-length-20780-cov-4.689988_pt1 | contig 20780 bp, 17 predicted proteins | sample MGYA00245777_ERZ724023 | MGnify/ENA primary metagenome ERZ724023 (study PRJEB28704, sample SAMN03018312) | fermentation metagenome | biome: anthropogenic terrestrial biome; feature: soil; material...
CTGTCGGCACAGGAAGCCGTGGAAGCCCCGCTCTTTAGGGCGGGGAGCAGTCACTGCCAGAAACAGCACCACCCCAACGGCGAGGAGAAGAAGAGCGAGCATCCACCAGGGCAGAAAGGCCACCACAATAATCCTGAGCCGGGAGAGGATAAACCATAACGCAAACAGGGCAACGATCGCAAGCACTAGAGCGTAGAGACGCTCCTTTGTCCTACCGACCATACCTGGCAGATATGATCAATCATATAAATAGGTGATCTAATCCTTCACGCTGTCCCTTTAACCTTCATCAGCCGGGATATATAGAGCCTGGCCCATAAATAGCTCAGGAGGCTTCCTGCTATGTTTCCAAACACGATTCCCCACCATATCCCCTCCTGACCCAGCCCCAAGACCATTCCCAGGATGAAGGCTACCATTGTAATGAGAACCACATCTCTGAGGACATTGAGCAAGAGGGAGGTGAGACCTTTGCCCGCCCCCTGGAAGAGGCAGGCGGACATTATTCCCGGGGACATGAATGGGTAGAACAGGCACATGACATGCATGAATGCCACCATTGTTCCGGCAAGATGAGCGCTCTCGGGGGTATAGGTGAAAAACATGGTTATCTGAGGGGCAAATATGCCGGTGATGAGGGCAGTGACCGTTCCAATGGCGAAGCCAAGCTTTGTGGAATAGTTATGAATAACCGGCAGGTTGCCATATCTCCTGGCGCCAATTGCAGCTCCTGCCACAGAGATCTCTGCTGTGGCAATGGCGATCAGCGGAATGGTGGCCATCATTATCACCCGCCAGCCTGCAGTATAAACGGCTACAGCGTCCGTTCCCGAAACCCGAACCAGCATGCTGTTGATGATGATGGCATCTATGGAGTAAAGGAGGAACTCGACGCTGGCCGGAATCCCCACCTTGAGGATGTCACTCATCACTTTTCTGCTGGGGACAAAGGCATTCCGGGACAGGGAAACGTAGGTGTCCTTCTTGACGATCAGCCAGTAGATCTGTACCATGGCCACGATCAAGAGAGATATGACTGTGCCCCATGCTGCTCCTGCTATCCCCATCCCCGCCCAGTAGATCAGAATGGGATCCAAGACGGCGTTGATCAGCGATCCCGCGCCCATGGCGTACATGGTGCGTTTTGTATCCCCTTCTCCTCTCAGGATGGCATAAGCGATGTTGGTGAAGACCATAAATATGGATCCGGAAAAGACGATATTGCCGTACTCCATGGCCAGACCAAGAGAGGAGCCTGCGCCCATTGCGGAAAGGAGAGGCTCCAGGGTTAAGAGGAGGACTGCTGTCAGTATCATTGAGACCAGCAAAACCAGCAGGAGGGCATGCATGGTGGTATTATCCGCCCCTCTTTTGTCCTGTGCCCCTATCCTGCGGGAGATGGAAGAAGAAACCCCTGCCCCCAGGCCGTTGCTCAGGCCAACCACCACCATGAATATGGGGGTCACAAATCCTACTGCAGCCAGGGCATCCGATCCCAGGCCTGCCACCCAGACGGCGTTCACCAGATTGTAGGCGGCAAGGATCAACATGGCGACGATCATAGGGCCGGAGAGCTTCAAGAGGGCCTTTTTCGGCTCTCCGATCAACAGGGAAACCCCTCTGGTAATCTCTTTTTGGGCCTCTTCCCCCCTAGCTTCGATTCCATCGTTCATCCGATCACAGGGGTCCTTTGAATTCACAGCTCTGGAAAGGGAGATGCGGCTTATAGTCTCTTTTCAAGCCACCTTCATCTCCCTCTCCAGCCTGCGGACGGTATCCCGGAGCTGAATGGCCCTCTCGAACTCCAGACGCTCCGCCGCTGCCATCATCTCCGCCTCCAGCTCGATGATCGCATTTGGAATATCCGATTTTGGAATATGCCTGGTGTCGGTGATCTCCACCACCTTTTCCCGGATGGGTTTCTTGATGGTCTGAGGGATGATGCCGTGCTCTTGGTTGTATGCCATCTGTAGAGATCTGCGCCTCTCCGTGGTCTCCATCGCCTTCTTTATGGAGCCGGTCATCCGGTCTGCATAGAGGACCACCCGGGAGTTGGCGTTCCTTGAGGCCCGGCCGATGGTCTGGATCAGGCTCTTCTCATCCCGGAGGAACCCCTCTTTGTCTGCGTCTAAAATTCCTATGAACCCCACCTCGGGGATGTCCAGCCCCTCTCGGAGGAGGTTGATTCCCACCAGGACATCGAATTTGCCCAGCCTCAGCTCACGGATGATCTCCGTCCTCTCCAGAGGCTGAATCTCTGAATGCAGATAGCGGGCCCGAATATCATTCTGGCTCAGATAATCGGTCAACTCCTCTGCCAGCCGTTTGGTGAGGGTGGTAACCAGTGCTCGATCCCCTCTCGAGATCACTCCGGAGATCTCCGTCATCACATCCTTCACCTGCCCGTCGATGGGCCTGACCTCCACCTCCGGATCGAGAAGGCCGGTGGGGCGGATGATCTGCTCCACTGGGGATTTTGAATGCTCGAGCTCATAGTCTCCTGGGGTGGCGGAGACGAATATCACATTTCTCATGAACCGCTCAAACTCCTCAAAATCGAGCGGCCGGTTGTCATAGCTGCTGGGCAGCCGGAAGCCATAATCCACCAGGTTCTTCTTGCGGGATCGGTCGCCTCTGTTCATCGCCCTGAGCTGGGGGAGGGTCTGATGGCTCTCGTCGATTATGAGCAAAAAGTCATCGGGAAAATAGTCGATCAAACAGTATGGAGGCTCTCCTGGCTGGCGGCGGTCAAAATGGCGGGAGTAGTTCTCAATTCCCTTGCAGCTTCCGGTCTCTTCTATCATCTCCATATCATGCATTGTTCTCTGCCGGAGCCGGTGGGCCTCGATCATCCCAAGCTCTTGAAGCCTCTCGTTCAGCTCCGCCTTTATGGAGTCGACCGCTGCTTTCAGCTCGTTCTCCGGTATGACATAATGCCTGGCCGGATAGACGAAGAAGTAGCTCATATCCTCGACTCTCTTGCCGGTAATCCTGTCGACCTCAGAGATCCTCTCTACTTTATTTCCAAAGAGCTCAATACGAATGATGTTGTTGAAGTAGCCGGGGATGATATCGATGGTCTCGCCGTTGACCCGGAAGCGACCCGGAGAGAGGTCCAGGTCTGAGCGCTCATAGAGGATGTCCACCAGCCTTTCCAGGATATCCTTTCTGGAGATCCTTTCATTCACCTTCAGCTCAAACCCCATGCTCTGGAAGTTCTCGGGATTGCCCAGGCCGTAGATGCATGAAACGGAGGCCACTACTATCACATCCCGGCGGGAGAGAAGCGAGGCGGTGGTGGCCAGCCTCATCTGCTCTATCTTGGGATTGATGAGAGAGTCCTTCTCTATATACTGATCCTTTGAGGGGATATACGACTCCGGCTGATAGTAGTCATAATAAGAGATGAAATATTCAACTCGGTTATCCGGGAAGAACTCCTTGAACTCATTGTAAAGCTGCTCAGCCAGGGTCTTGTTGTGGACGATCACAAGGGTAGGCTTCTGAACCTGTGAAATGACATTGGCTACCGTATAGGTCTTGCCTGATCCCGTGACTCCGATAAGAGTCTGGAACCTCTCATTCCTTTGCAGGCCCAAAACAAGCTGATCTATGGCCTCCGGCTGGGAGCCGCAGGGAGCAAAGCTAGAGTGGAGGCGGAACTGCTGCTCAACCGGACGGTGCTGGGATAATGAATCTTCTGCCATGCTCATTGGCAGGCATAATCCTTGGTGCTAATAGCTTTTGCCCTGCACAATGGCTAAATAATCCGGAGACAGAGGTCAAGAGGGATGAAATCAGAAATCAAAGAAGAATTAAACCCGGAGAGTGTAAAAAGCGAGCCCCTCTCCGTCCAGGATCTGCATGAGCTCTATGATCCAATAAAAGATCAGATCGAGGAGAGACTGGCAGAGTTTCAGCGCATATGGGAGACGGCCAGCGACGAGGACCTCTTCCGTGAGATGGTGTTCTGCCTTCTCACCCCTCAGTCCAAGGCCAGGATATGCTGGAGGGCGGTGGAGAGGCTGGAGAGAAAGTGCCTTATCGCTTCTGGTGAGCCATGCCAGGTTCAAGAAGAGCTGGTGGGCGTGAGGTTCAACCAGCGGAAGGCGGAGTATGTATGTCTTGCCCGGTCAATGTTCAGCCATCGATCCCTTCGCACCACTCTGGCCGGATTTCCCAGTCATGCCGCTGCCAGGGAGTGGCTGGTGGCGAACGTCCTGGGCCTTGGCTATAAGGAGGCCAGCCATTTCTTGAGGAACATCGGCCTGGGGGAGGATCTGGCTATTCTCGACCGGCATATCCTCAAAAATCTAGCCCTGCTGGGAGTGATAGACAAAGTTCCCGAATCGCCCACCAAGAGGCTTTACATTGAGATCGAGAGGCAAATGACCGCCTTCTCTTCCCAGGCGGGAATTCCGATGGGCCAGCTTGATCTATTGCTCTGGTACAAGGAAGCGGGAGAGATATTCAAGTAATCAAATATCCCTGGACAGTCGCGAGAGCCTGTTTATTATCCATTTGGTCAGGAAACCGGTTAAAAAGCAGATGAACATTATGCTGAAGACCCCATCTCCGATACCGTCATTCAGCGCTATCAGTCCAGAGCTAGATATCAGATAGGCCATATAACCGAAGACCATGCTGATCAGGGGTATGGCCATATACCAGAGCCTCTTGTACCGGGTGGCCAGGCCGTAGCGGCGCAGGTCTTCTGCCACTCCGGTGAGGATCTGAGCTGATGCCCCCAGGCCGGCGAAGAAAGAGGACCAGAGAGGGACATCGAGAATCTTCGCTTGAGGATGCTGATAGATCAGCATGCTGAAAAATAGGATGGCCAGTACGGCAAATACTATAGCATAAAGGCCGTAGAGCTGGAAGAAGTAGGAGATCGTTCTCAGGCTATGGAACCGGGAGCCTCTGATATTGATCTTGGCCTCGTTAACTGCACTTGTGAGCTCATAGTTCGCCCGATCGCAGTAGAGAAATGAGTCGGAGAGGTTCTCCTTGTTGAACTCCTTTAGGGCGAGGACATAGAAGTCATAGGCATCCTTTATGTCTATAGAGCTTCTGTGAGCGGCCTGAAGCGTGCGGTCGAGCCTCTTGAGGTCTATCTCCAGCTCAGAGCACGACTGCGGGATGGAGCATGATTTGGAGTTCACACTATAGTAACTCGCTAAATTAATATTTATAGTTTGCGCGGCGCAGGCCCTTTTCACATAATTTAAATAATTTTAAATGATTTGAATTTGTGACTGCAAACAAATAGCCCGATTATATTCCGAATAAGCTCTTTAAGTACTTATCATTAAGCGTGATATATTTTTCACCAAATATGATAGTTATTTTGAATGAGAGTGCTTTATTTAGAATAGAAATTATATAAAACGTTTGGATGTATTATGTATTATTTTCAACCGACCGTAGCCAACCTCCTGGCATTTCTTATCTGCTGCATTATCTTTCTTTTGAATGAGACTCTGTTCCTTCCGCCACCCGAGGGGGTGGCCATTCTCTCAGATATTGTGATCTGATGCAATTCATCGATCATGCTCTCTGCTATGAGGCAGCACTCATCCGTTCCCCGGCCAGATCCATCTCGCCCATCTTTATCCATTTTTGTCATAAGTATTAATTGAACATCTTACTTAAAAAATTTTTCCTTGCATAGAAACTGAAAATAGATGCATTAAGCAGTGCAGATCATCTCGACTCATTTTCCCTCATCCATTCCGGTCATGCTTAATACCACAAAGGACAACAGTATTCTATGCTTGAAGATCAGATCTTCTGCCCAGCCTGCGGCACTGATACCGACCATACCCTGATTAAATCCGGACAGGAGAACCTAGTTCGCTGCGATGACTGCGGAACTGTTCATCCGGTTGAGGTGAAACGGGAGCGTTTGGTCAACCTCAAGGTGATCGTCAATTGGGATGACCGCGCTCTGCCCCATTTTATAACCATCCGGGCAAATGAGTTGCTGAACGTCGGAGATGAGCTTTTGGTGGACGATCCAACAAAGGATGTGGTGATGACCCAGATCACTTCTCTGGAGACGGATCGCCGGGTCAGGAGCGCTCTTGCCGAGACTGTGAAGACCGTCTGGGCAAGGGCTACGGACGAGGTGCCGCTGAGGATAACCGTATTTCGAGGGGGCAAGAGCCATCCCCTTAAGATCACAGTTCCGGGAGATGAGCTTCTGGAGGTGGGCGAGAAAAGGAGGGTGGAGAACTTCCAGTTCATCATAGTCAAGATCAAGCTGCGTGGAGAGGGATTTGCCGACGCGGCTGAGGCCAAAGACATCGTTCGGGTTTGGGGACGGGAGATCTGATTATGGAAAAGAGCAAAAGGCTATTTGACGGCATGCGAGGCAGGATAAACGAATCTGTCCTGGAAGCCATGGCCCGCGTTCCCAGAGATAAATTCGTTCCTGCGCAGCTTCGAGATAGGGCTTATGAGGACCTTCCCCTGCCCATAGGCCAGGGCCAGACCATCTCCGCCCCCCATATGGTGGCTATAATGTGCGATCTTCTTGATGTCAGGCCGGGAATGAAGATCCTGGAGGTGGGCGGTGGAAGCGGCTACCATGCGGCCGTGCTGGCAGCTCTTGCAGGTCCCGAGGGCCAGGTCTATTCGGTGGAGAGGATGCCTGATCTCGCTCTTGCCGCCAGAAAAAATCTGCAGGCGGCAGGAATTGCAGGTGTAACCGTGGTTGAGGGCGACGGCAGCCTGGGCCTTCCAGAGCATGCTCCCTACGATAGAATCAGCGTTGCTGCATCAGCTCCCAGAGTTCCCGAACCCCTAAAAGAGCAGCTCCGGGTGGGAGGCAAGCTGATACTTCCGGTTGGAGAGACATCACAGGAGCTGGTCTTAGTCACCAGGAAGAACGGCTTTGCCGTGGAGGAAAAGATGGGAGTGATCTTCGTCCCCCTCATCGGCAAAGAGGGGTTTGGAGAACGGCAGATTTGATATATTCGGCTGAATGATCAATCTGACAAGATGAGGCCAATAGCGATAATAATCATGGACGGTTTCGGCATAAGCCCCACCCAGGAGGGAAATGCCATTGCTCATGCCAGCAAACCCAACCTGGAGCGATTGTGGAAGGAATATCCCACCACCACCCTCAAGGCATCCGGCCTGGCGGTGGGTCTGCCCCGAGGCCAGATGGGAAACTCCGAGGTGGGACACCTCAACCTGGGCGGGGGAAGGATCGTCTATCAGGACCTGACCAGGATCAGCCTGGCGGTGGAGAAGGGCACATTTGCCAGTAATCCCGTTCTGCATGAGGCCATGAATCTGGCCCGGAAGGGGGACAGTAAGCTTCACCTGATCGGCCTTCTCTCCGACGGTGGGGTGCATAGCCACATCACTCACCTTTACGCCCTCCTGGAAATGGCAAGATCCATGGATCTCTCCCGGGTATTCGTGCATGCCATTTTAGATGGCCGGGATGTGCCTCCACGCAGCGCTCTTGGCTATTTCCGGGATCTGGAGGAGAAATTCTCTCAGACGGGCACCGGCAGCACGGCCACTGTGAGCGGCCGCTACTACACCATGGACAGGGACCGCCGCTGGGAGAGGGTAGAGAAGGCCTACCGCTGCCTGGTTTATGGCGAGGGTCTGCGGGCGGACAGCGCAGAAGAGGCGGTCAGAAAGGGATACGATCGGGGGGAGAACGACGAGTTCATCATGCCCACAGTGGTGGATGATAAGGGCATGGTGGATGATGGGGATAGCATCATATTCTTCAACTTCCGGCCGGACAGGGCCCGAGAGATAACCCGCGCTTTTGTGGATAAGGATTTTCAGGAGTTCGCCACCAAACCGATCCGGGTCCATTACACCTGCATGACCCAGTATGATGCCACCCTGAACGCACCAGTGGCCTTTCCGGCTGAGAACCTGACTGACACTCTGGGAGAGGTGGTCAGTCGGGCAGGATTAAAGCAGCTGAGGATAGCTGAGACTGAGAAGTATGCCCATGTCACCTACTTTTTCAATGGGGGAAAGGAAGAGGTCAATCCGGGAGAGGATCGGGTGCTTATACCCTCGCCAAAGGTGGCTACCTATGACCTGCAGCCCCAGATGAGCGCTTATGAGGTCCGGGACGAGCTCCTTGCCCGTCTCGATTCCGGCCGGTATGATTTGGTCGTACTCAATTTCGCCAATCCGGATATGGTCGGCCATACCGGCATATTTGAGGCAGCGGTGAAGGCAGTGGAAGTGGTGGACGGCTGCGTGGGTGAGATCGTTAACCGGATACTGAGCCTGGGCGGAGCGGTCCTTCTCACCGCAGATCATGGCAATGCAGAGAAGATGCAGGATTCCGATACAGGCCAGCCCCATACTGCCCATACCACCAATCCGGTGCCCATCTCTTTGATCACCTCTGACCGGAAAAGCTACCGCTTGCGAGAGGACGGAATTTTGGCTGATGTGGCACCGACAGCACTGGAGCTAATGCATATCCCCCAGCCAGAGGCCATGACCGGAAGGACTCTCCGAAGCATTTTATAGGTTGCTGAATTGGTAATTAGCTGTTTAGAGAAGGGATTAGAGATGCGAGAAGATTCAAAGCCCGAAGAGTCCATTCTTCCAGATCGAGATTATCTTATGGATCTGCTGAAGAATATTATAAGTTTCAGGACGGTCGCCCCTCCAGGAGACTGCTATCAGGAGATAGTGGAGTGGCTGGAGCCCATATTCAGGGATATGGGATTTGAGACGACGAAGATGAAGATGCCCCAGGAGGTATTCGCAGCCAAATGCTGTGATAGCCGGCTGGTGGGGGACCGGTACAACCTCCGGGCCGATTTGTCTGTAGGGGCGGAAAAGACCCTGGTGATATATGCCCACCTGGATGTGGTGCCGGCAGAGGGCGAATGGGACACCGATCCCTTCTGTGCGGTGCAGAAGAACGGCCGGGTCTATGGCCGGGGGGTCTCAGACTGCAAGGGATCGGTCGCGGCCCTCGTCGCTGCTTTGAAGGCGCTCTTGTCCAAGGAAAAGCCCAAGTACAATCTGAGCATTCTCTTGACCACCGATGAGGAGGTTGGAGGCTACTCCGGCCTGTGCTATCTGACTGATCTGGGCCAGGTGAAAGGGGATCTGATGCTCTGCATGGATGGGTTTTCTGATGACGTGGGGATCGGGAGCAATGGCATCATAACCTGGGATGTAATGGTTAAAGGTCGGTCGGCCCACAGCGGATCGAGCTTCCTGGGGGTCAATGCGGTAGAAAGGTCGATTTTGGTCATGGAGAGGCTTATGGACCTGAAGAAGGTGGTACAGGCCAGACGGTCCCGCCTTCCCGCCAGCTCGCCGGTGAAATCGGTGGGAATAGAGAACCTCATGCCAATCCTCAATATCACCATGATCAATGGAGGGGTCAAAGAGAACATAGTGCCCGATAGGTGCGTTCTCCGGGGGGACCGCAGGGTGATACCGGAGGAGAGGATGGAAGAGGCGATGGAGGAGATCGAGAGGGCACTGGAGCCTCTGAGATCAGAGGGTATCGACTTTGAGCTGAAGTTCTATCCCGGATATCCGCCCATGAGCGTTGACCCGGAGCATGCCTGGGTGAATGAGGTGAGGGAAGCAGTGGAGAGGAGGATGGGATTTATGCCCCAGCTCTCAGCAGCCCAGGGAAGCTTAGACCAGGCCTATGCCACAGAGAAGACGGGGATTCCCACCTGCGTCTACGGCGTCGGCCGGCAGCTGGAGAGCAATATCCATGCTCCAAACGAGAACGTGCGTATAGCTGATCTGGAAGGGTATACCAGATTCTTAATTGAGCTATTGCAATAGTCTATTATGAAGGTCATAGCGGTCGTCGGGACCAAAAAGACGGGAAAGACCACCCTTGTAGCGGCGCTGGTAAGATCCCTGGCAAAGCACGGAAAGGTGGGGACAGTCAAGAACATGGTCGATCATCCCGTGGACCGGGGGGACACCAAAAGGCACTTCGATGCTGGGGCTGATGTGGTCATAGGTCTGGGCGAGGCACGCCTTTTGGTAAGACGGGATCGAGGAGACCTGGAGTCTGCCCTGGCGGAGCTGGAAAGAGAGGGGATGGACTATGCGGTGGTGGAGGGGTTCAAGAACAGCTCTCTATTCAAGATCGTCATGGCGGATATAGAGGTGCCGAACATGGTGCGAAGGGTGAGGCTCCCTGAGGTGGACGAGGCCCTGGTGGCGGAGCTCGCGGAGATGGTCCGGGGTTTGGAGGACTACGAGACTGTGAGCTGAATTATTGACTTGAGCGGAAAAGAAATCAAGACAGCAAGAGGGCGTAAATGCTACTTCTCTTTTCTCATCCCGGCCATTGCCCCGGCCAGCATCACCGGCCCGTCAAATCCGCTTCGAGCCCGGCTTGAATCGATGAATATCTTCTCCATCATAGCTGGAGCGCCATAGGACTGAGCCCCGCACAGGAGCATCAGCGTCCTGAAGATCAGGTTGCCTGAGATGCCATCAGGAGCGATGACGATGTCATCTCCCCTGCAATTCTCGATCAGAATTCCCTTATGCTCTGCATCAATTCCCGCCTTGAGAGCGCGGGCGGCGATCTGGTCGCCCTCCAAAAGGCTCCTGTCCACTCGTTCGCACCTTCCCCGGTCCTCCCTCCGGCCTCCGGAGAGGACCGCAGCCCGGGGCAGGACGCCCATGTTTTGCAGGAGCTTTGAGCCCCCAAGCAGCAGATCCAAACGGTCCTGGACCGTCTCGCCCTCATCGATTCCCACCGGCCCTAAAAGAAAGGCCCAGCCGGATAGCTCGATCAGGGCCAGGCGACGGACGGGCAGGCGGAACTCCTCATTCAGAGCGCGCATGGTCCTTCCTGCTGGCAGGTTTCCCCGTACAGCGCCATCGATCACCCCGTTCGCCAGGAGCCGGACCAGCTCCTTCCAGGGCTCATCTGTGCAAATATGCTCATATGGGCAGCTTTCATCGACGTTGCCCACCACCAGCAGCTCTGCGAACCTCTCCGCCGAGTGCAGGGATGCTATAAGCTCTCGGTCGGGGTTCCAGATGCCGATTCCTATGCGAGCGCGAGTCTTTTCCGCCCGATCCTGCAGGGATTTTATGAAGCTTGCGTCCATGTCCTAATGAATTCCGGTCACGCACTCATGGGTCAGGTCGAAGAGAACAGACTCCTCTTCTCCGCTGCGAATTATCAGCCTTCTTTCGTCTGTCACCCGGCCGATGACCCTGGCGGTCAGGCCGCGCCTGGTGAAGACCTCCAATACTCTCTCCTGGTTCTCGGGCCTGGTGGTGACCACGAATCCCATTCCCGGATACATCTGCAACCAACCGGCCAGGGTTAGGCCCTCGGGAACCACTATGGCATCCACATCCACCACCGCACCCACCTTGCTCGTCTCCATGAGCATGGCCAGGGTGCCCAGGAGGCCGGGGTTGCTGATGTCCTTGCCCGCCCGGACCAGTCCGCTTTCGCCCAATTCTCGCATCGCTCCCAGCTGCTGCGCCAGCACACTGCTTTCTTTGAAGCTGGTGGAGTCGAAGCTCAATTGAAACTGGGGATGGGGGCTGCCGTCGGTGTCATAAGCGGCTATGACCACCTCACCCGGCTGCGCTGTGCTGCTCAGGATCACGGCATTCTTCTTCGCCTTTCCAAGGATGGCAACGTCCAGGGCGCTGTAAGGGGTATCGGGATGGAGGTGGCCGCCGATGATGGGAACACGGAGCTTCTCTATTCCCTTCTTCATGCCCTTTAGAACCCTCCTTGATATCTCGGGGTCCCCAGCAGAGAGGACGTCCACCATGGCCACCGGCCAGCCGCCCATAGCGGCAATGTCGTGTACATTCACCAGCACAGAGCAGTAGCCCGACCACTCAGGGTCGGCGTCCATGAGCTTGGACCATATGCCGTCCGCGGCGAAGAGCATGACCTCATCGCCGTCGTCTATCACTGCCGCATCCTCACCAAAGGATGCAATGATGCGCTCGGATTCTATGGGAAAGAATGATACGAGTTCGCCAATCTGCTTCTTCCTGGTGACTCCCACAAATCCGCGCAGTTCACTTGCCAGAGACTCAAGATTCATCGGAGTATGCTGGGGCTCTGATCAAAAATAGGTGTCGCTAAAACTCGGGCGAAAAGCTCTTAACCGGTTGACTCCATCAATAAAATGGGTTTTTTGCAGCGGATTTCTGCATTCAGGTTTCCAATGGAAATGATTAATCGAAAAGTTTGTAATGTTTTTATGGATGCCGCTTTTCGAGAACTATGTAAAGAATAATAACGAATTTCACTGGTGATTTCTGATAAAAACAATATGCAATAATCCATATATGCAATAGAAAAAAAGGGGTTAACTAATAAAATATATGATAAAGTTTGGCCTCTGATAGCCTCAATAGCAGAATCCACGAATCGAAACGCTGTTAAAGTGGAGATTTCCGGGCGCATCCTTCAATAGCCCATGACTCCTGTATCTGATTGGTGAAATGAGATAATGGCTCATGGATGCATCAGAATAGCGGGAAGGAGAGATCCAGATTGCTGATCAGGGAATTTGAGGGCGGGCGGCACCTTTTGGCCACGCTGGAGCATGGGGCGGAGATAATCGGCCAGATTACCCGCGTCATAAGAGAGAATGATATCCGAGCAGGCCACTTGAATGTGATTGGCGCCCTGGACCAGGCGGAGATCGGCTACTACGACCAAGTCTCTCATAGCTACCAGGGCATTCAGATCAATGAGCCAGTGGAGCTGGCCTCCTGCTCCGGTAACATATCCCTTTTGGCCGGCCAGCCATATGCTCATGTTCATGCCGTCCTCTCCGGCATGAAGGGAAAGGTCTGGGCGGGGCACCTGACCTCGGGCCGGATCTTTGCCGCAGAGCTGTATGTTCAGGAGCTTGTCGGACCGGATCTGATAAGATCTAAAGACTCCATCACCGGGCTTAATCTGTGGAGAGAAGAGTGAACAACCAAGATTATTTCCAGCTTTTGCAGGATGGCCTGGATGATGCCATGGCCATAGCCAAAATGGCTCGCAGACGGGGACGGGACCCCACGACTGATGTGGAGATACCCCTGGCGGTGGACCTGGCGGAGAGGGTGGAGAAGCTGATCGGCATCCCGGGCATTGCGGAGAGGATCCGGCATCATGAAGCGGAAGGATTGAGCCGGGAGGAGGCAGCGCTTGCCATTGGTATCGACTTCGCCGAGGGCCGGCTGGGTGTCGGCGCAAGCAAGATCGAGTCGGTGGAGAACGCCATCCGCACCTCGGTAGCCCTGCTCACCGAGGGGGTCGTCGCTGCCCCCATTGAGGGCATCGCCCGGGTGGACCTGGGAAAGAACGATGACGGCACTGAGTATCTAAAGGTCTACTATGCCGGGCCGATAAGGTCTGCCGGGGGTACAGCTCAGGCGCTCTCCGTTCTTGTTGCGGATTATGTGAGAAGGAGCGTGGGAATCGCCCCCTGGAAGCCGCGCCCGGAGGAGGTGGAGCGCTATGTGGAGGAGATTGGCTTATACAAGCGAGTGGCAGGCCTGCAGTACTCTCCCTCGGACGATGAGATCAGAACCATTGTGAGAAACTGCCCCATCTGCATAGACGGCGAGCCGACGGAAGAAGAGGAGGTCTCTGGCTACCGGGACCTGGACAGAATAGAGACCAACCGGGTGCGAGGGGGTATCGCCCTGGTCTCGGCTGAGGGCATAGCCCTGAAGCGGCCCAAGCTCAAAAAGCATGTCAGCAAGCTAGGCATCTCCGGCTGGGAGTGGCTGGACTCCCTGGCCAGCGGCAAGAAGGATGGCGGGGACTCAACTCCCAAGTTCCTCCGCGACCTTATAGCGGGAAGGCCGGTCTTCTCCCATCCCTCCCGACCGGGGGGATTCAGGTTGCGCTATGGCCGGGCGAGGAACACCGGGCTTGCTGCTGCGGGGATCAATCCGGCCAGCATGCTTCTTTTGGGCGAGTTCATGGCCGCCGGCACCCAGATCAAGGTCGAGCAGCCTGGCAAGGCAGCGGCGGTAGCGCCAGTCAGCTCGATTGAGGGGCCGACGGTGAGGCTTCTCAACGGGGATGTGGTGCGCTTTGACTCCGACCAGGATATACTGGAGTGGATGCCTATCAGCTGCAAAGATCCCAAGACCATCCAGATCGCCCTCAAGGCTCATGTATCCAGGATCCTGGACCTGGGGGAGATCCTGATCAGCTATGGGGAGTTTCTGGAGAACAACCGGCCCCTGGCTCCTGCCTCATATGCATTTGAGTGGTGGGCGGCAGAGCTACTAAAAGCGGGCGGCGACCCCACGGGCTGTGAGTCTATGGATGGCGAAGAGGCTATTATTTTATCCCGAAAATATGGCGTTCCCCTTCATCCTGCTCATACCCATCTATGGCATGACCTCTCTATAGCAGATTACGAGCTATTGCGGGAGGTTGCGGCATCAAGAGGCATTCTGGAGTCGGGACGGCTGATTTTACCTCTGGAGGCCAAGGAGTCATTGGAGACCCTGCTGGTGCTGCACAAGGTCCGAGATGGAAGGATAATAATCGAGGACCCTCTGCCCTTCCTGCTGTGTCTGGGAATTGACTGGGAGGGTGGTTCATTGAAGAGGAGGGCTGAGGAGGCTGGGGGCGAGCCGGGTGGGGTCGATCAGGCAGAGGACTCGACTCTGGCCAGGGTCAACCGATTCACTGGCATTGTGGTTCGGGCCCGGGCGCCCACCCGCATCGGAGCCCGCATGGGCCGGCCCGAGAAGTCGGACAAGAGGCTGATGAGGCCGCCGCCTCATGTTCTTTTCCCCGCGGGAGAGGAAGGGGGCAAGGGCCGGTCCATTCAGGAGGCGGCAAAGCACTCCACTAACAGCTCCTCCGGGATCATCAATGTTCAGATCGAGCGGCGGGTGTGCAAGAGCTGCGGCAAGGAGGGATTCGCCTTCAATTGCGAGTGCGGCAGCCATACTGAGAAGAAGAGGGTCTGCCCCAAATGCAATATCCCCGCTCCTGAGAAGTGTCCCAAATGCGGCCAGGAGACCAATGCGGTAGCAGAGATGCAGATCGATGTCAAAAAGCTCTACCACCTGGCGCTGGAGAGTCTGGGGGAGAGGGAGCCCGAGTCGCTGAAAGGGGTTTTAGGCCTCTTCTCACGGGACAAGACCCCTGAGCCCCTGGAGAAGGGAATCCTGCGGGCCAAGCACGGGATCAACATCTTCAAGGACGGCACAGTGAGGTACGACCTCACCGACCTGCCCCTCACCCATTTCCGGCCGGACGAGATCGGCACCAGCCCGGAAGTTCTGCAGAGCCTGGGCTATGCTGTGGATATGCATGGCGATCCTCTGACCAGGCCTGACCAGGTCTGCGAGCTGAGGATCCAGGATATCATCCTGTCTCGGGATGCGGGCGAATACCTCCTGAAGGTATCCTGGTTTACAGACGAGCTGCTGGCCAAGTTCTATCATCTGGAGCCATTCTATAATGCCCAAACCCCCCAGGATCTGATCGGAAAGCTGATGGTGGGCCTGGCCCCCCATACCTCTGCAGGCGTCCTCTGCCGACTGATTGGCTACAGCCCGGCCTCGGCTGGGTTTGGCCATCCCTTCTTCCATGCGGCCAAACGGAGAAACTGCGATGGGGACGAGGACTGCGTCATGCTGCTCATGGATGCCCTGATCAACTTCTCCATGTCCTACCTTCCCGCGAAAAGGGGAGGGAAGATGGACGCCTGCCTGGTCATGACCACCATTCTCAACCCGGCGGAGGTGGACAAGGAGGCTCATAACCTGGATCTGACCCCGGTCTATCCCCTGGAGTTCTACGAGGCCACCCTAACCAATACCAGCCCCAAGGATCTGGAGAGAAGGTTCGATCTGGTGTCCAAGCGGCTGGGCACCGACCAGCAGTATGAGGGGTTCAACTTCAGTCATGCCACTACTGACATTGCTGCCGGGCCGAAGAACAGCGCCTACAAGACACTGGAGACCATGGTCGATAAGATGGATGCCCAGCTGGAATTGGCGCGGATGATCCGGGCGGTGGACGAGCAGGACGTAGCAGAGCGGGTGATCAACTCTCATTTCCTGCCCGACCTTATTGGCAATCTGCATGCTTTCTCCAAGCAGAAGGTGAGGTGCGTGAAGTGCGGGGCCAAGTACAGGCGGCCTCCACTGAAAGAGACCTGCCCCAAATGTGGGGGAAGGATGATTCTCACTGTGCATGAGGGCAGCGTGCGGAAGTACCTGGAGGTCTCGATCAAGGTGGCAGAGGAGTATGGGGTGAGCAGCTACACCAAGCAGAGGCTGCAGCTACTGAAGATGGAGATCGACTCTTTGTTCAAGAACGAGAAGGCCAGGCAGACGGGCCTCGCGGATTTCATGTGAGAAAATCTTATCACATATAAGGCTTCAACCGTTCCCATCATATCTGTTTTACCAGTTCGAGTAGGCAATATTGATATGGCAGGCCCTCGGGTTTTTCATAGAACTTGTCCTGCAGCCGTCGATAAATATCTTCGATCATATATTTATGGTCTGCTTGAAGTCCGATCAGCATCGACGATTCACTCCACGCCCTGACCACATGAGCCAAGGTAGCGGCTAGCTTGAACCGTTCCTGCAGATCGTCGAGCTTTTGCTGCGCCTTGGTAAAATAGGCACAAGGGATGGTCAAGGGATCACAAGCATTGACGACAAAACACCCAAGATCATCTTCATCCAGCAAACGTGACATTTCCTGGGGCGTGGCAAAGTAATCTGGTATGAAAATGGCGCTCAGCTCTGCTTCGGAAATTTTTCTCTCTTCAAATAATTCTTGGCAAATATCCATAAGGTTATAATATCCTGGTGACGCCGGCCACCGGTCGTCCTCCAGATTGGCGAGATTAGCAAAAAACAAAGCACCACCCTTAACCAGCGATGTCGAGCATTCATGCAGGAACGACCGCCAATCCGCGCTCCATTTATCTGCAAATTTTTTACGTTCCGGATCAGACAACTGATTGGGCTGTATACAGAGCGGATGTCGAAAATAGCCAGGTCCAACCGTTTTGGTATTCATCCAGTGTAGTGCAGTGGAGGAAAAACCGATCCAAAGTTTGCCTTTTATCTCAGGAAAAGGTTCATAAAAAGATCGCTGGATATATTGGCGTTCTACGTGCTTTAGTTTCGCTAATGCTGAGGTTGCCCAAAACTTCTCGAAGTTCGCCGGATTCGCCAGATCTATATAGACTAATTTGATGGTCAGCGTTGGATTCAACTCGTGAACCCAGCAGATGACAGCTTCAAACAACTCGCTTGAATTCACTCCGTCTGCTGCGCCGTAATCAGTGATCACGAACGCCTCATCCGTACTCATGGCGGCTATCTGCGGCGATATACGCCGTATGTAAGACGCCATTCTGGGCAGCACCACCGCATTTACTGCACGGGCAGTATCTGAAATCCTGCTATAATCTTTGGTCATCGTCGGCGAATATTGTTGTGATAAAACCATTTTTGCGTTCTCCATGGGCATCCTCTTAACAGCAATCCAATTGCTTCAAATCCTCTTGAAGCTTTCTTTTGGTAGTGTACTTCCTTTCCTGGTCGATACTCCCTCAAAAAGATTTACAGCAAAAATGATGCGCTAACGGCAAAAAGCTTTATTTAGAGATATACATATACTCCAAGGAGGAGGATGAATTGAGCTTTCTGCTGGGTGAATGCGAATTTTATTCCAACTATTTCTTAATGGAAGTAGGCAGAGCATTCTTCTCAAAGTCATTCTCACTGACTGCCCAAACGGGGGTATGGCCCTGAAGCCTACGGTGGCTCGATATGCTCTGGCCGGCCCTGGGCCTCAGCTCACCCAGACAATCCTCCTGGCGGATAGGGTCCACCGGGCGCTGGTGGAGCTATCCGATGGCTCGGCGGTATTCACCGGCTGCGACGAGCTGCACCGGCCCTTGCGAGGCCACGAGCATGCCCATATCTTCTGCGAATCAAACCCGCGCCAGGGCCAGCAGTCCGGTGGCGAGATCACGGAGATCAGCATCTATGCTCCCATGGGCTTTGACTCCAGGGAAGAAGAGGCCTTGCAGAAGCTGAAGGAGATCTATGATGATCAGGGGGCAAGCACGAGTCTGGTCCTTCTGGGATTGGGCCAGCCGGCGGAATTGGGCAGCACGAGCCCACTATTTTCCCGGTCGAGATCATGGATATCTCATACCCCCTTCCTGCCCACCCGCCACCCCAAGGCCACCAGGGCAGGAGTGCCGAAGGTCGATTCCACCGGTTTTCAGATCGGCAGCCCGGAGCACGAACTCTTACGGCTGCTGGGGCTGGCAGGCTTTCCCGAGCCTGATATGATAGAGAGAGTGGGCCACACCAGGTTGGGCGAGCGGGATGTTCCCTGGGATGCCTTTGTGCGCCGGAGAGGGGCAAATGAGAGGAGGCCAGCGGCGAATGGGGAAGGGTATGGCTTTCGCATTGTGTTTCCTGAGGCGGTGCAGGGGCCGGTGGTGGTGGGGTATGGGGGGCATTTTGGGATGGGGGGATTTGAGATAATGGAGATCAATAGGTAGGTGGGTCGTCTTGGATCAATTACTTCAGGAATCTATTCGAGAATGGATGCTGAAAGTGCTTTTACCTTTTCTTCGGGAAGAAGCACAAGATCGAGTGGATGATGTCAACTTGGCTATTATTAGCGCTGATACAGATAAGATTAAGGATTACGTTTTCGAGTCTCCCAAGCTTCCAGAGATTCGTGGTGCAAGTATTCTCCTAGATAATTTGAATCAAGGAGATCTACGACATGATTATCAGCTGGGAGATCCAAGAATGCCGCAGAATTTACGAGAAATTCTAAAACATTTGGGATTGCCAATCGAATCTGTAGATGATCCCAAGTCTCCTGGCTGCATAGCATTTGCCGGAGGAGGAAGCCTGATGGCCTTGGTCCCGCTTGAATTGAATGGCATAAGATTAGCTGAGGAGCTTTGCGAGGATATTGAGGCCCTATATCCAGAGGAGACCGGAAAGGTGACTATCACTTGCATAAATGAACCATGGAAAGCTGGCATGACTCCTCGAGAAGCAATTGAGCGTGCTATAACTGCTTTGCGATGTGCAAAGGAGGAGAAAGCTGCCGTTCCATTCTTCGAAAGCCCTCCCTTTGTACGACGTTGCGATTCTTGTCGCTTGCGGCCAGCAGTACGATTCGAATCGGACCCAGATGGCGGCGAGGTAGCTCGTTGTCGTGTGTGCTTAGATAAGCTGAATATTGGCCGGAATGAGAAGTCCCGCTGGCATAAAAAATTTGAAGAGGAGTATGTGGTTTCTGCCGAGCGAGCCATCGATCTAAACGACATCGCCGAATTCAGCAAAGGATATGTTGGATTTGTGTATGCAGATGGTAATGGATTAGGCGATTGGGTGAATGCAGTTGATAAGTTCGATGAATATAGCAGGCGTTCCCGAGCAGTTCATGAGTCTGTAAGCAAAGCTGTCTACAATGCCATTCATCGCAATTTGGGCCCGATATTCGATCAGAAGTTTGAAATTGTCACAATCGGAGGGGATGATGCCATCATCATCGTCCCGGCAAGATGGGCCTTGGCGATAACGCGGGATATTTGCCGGGAGTTTTGCGGCCAAATGAACGAACGAGGTTATCCAGGTCGCACAATGTCTGCCGGAGTGGTCATCTCTGATTCTCACACACCGGTATATTTCTTGCGAAGGACCGCCGAATCCCTTTTAAAAAATGCCAAGATTAATGTTGAAAATGAAGGAACTGTCGACTTTCTGGTTCTGAAAAACCAATCTATGCTTGCTACAGACATAGCTCATTTGCGCAGCACAAAACCATGGAGCTTTACTGATCCAGTTGATCGAACGCGATTAAACCTATCTCATGGTCCTTATTCCATATCTGAATTAGATCAGTTGCTACGACTAGTTTGCCAGGGACGGAAATTTGGTGTCCCACGCTCTCAATTGCATGCCTTGAACCAAGATCTCAAAAGAGGTCGTTTCGCATCGAACCTACATTTCCAATATCATAAGGCGAGGGGACGAGAGGCCACCCAGAAGTTCATGGGAGCGTTTCAAGAGCTTTTCTGTAAAAGGCCCGCTGAAGATATCCCTCCCTGGCAGAAAATGACAGATCGCCGAGGTCGTAATCAGTATCGCACAACCTGGTCGGATATGGTAGAAATATGGGATTTCGCTCAGGAGGGTAGCAATGCACATACGGATTGAGTTGGAGGCTCACTTCGCAACTCCGTTTAGCATAGGCACAGGAGCATTGGGTGGTACAACTGCTGACAAACCATTGCTAAAGGACGCTGAGGGTGTCCCCTATTTGCCTGGCTCGGCGCTGAAAGGAATAGTACGCCATGAGGCGGAAAAGATTATGCGCAGCTTATGGAAAGAAGAAGCAGTATGTCGGTCGCCAAATCCGGCTACGATGTGTCCTCAAAATCGGCCGCAAGAAAAACGCTTCTGCCCTATTTGTAGAATATTTGGTTCTCCTTGGCTGCCATCATCTTTGATTTTTTCCGATTTGAAACCGGGCGATAGACAAGATCGTCAGATCATGAAAGATACTAAGCTTCGTTTTGGTGTTGGAATTAGCCGCAATCGAAAGGTTGCTGCAGAGGAGCTATTATATACACTAGAAGTAGCACCGGTAGCTGAAGCCGTTCCTTTGCGGGGCACAATTGAAGGAAATATTTCTGATAAGGAATGGAAACGACTACTGGCGTTGGTCATAGTCGCAGTGCGAGCCGTAGAGGCAATTGGGGGAGCCAAGTCTCGCG
>ENA-UOOK01002799-UOOK01002799.1-fermentation-metagenome-genome-assembly--contig:-NODE-2799-length-20761-cov-4.324592_pt1 | contig 20761 bp, 18 predicted proteins | sample MGYA00245777_ERZ724023 | MGnify/ENA primary metagenome ERZ724023 (study PRJEB28704, sample SAMN03018312) | fermentation metagenome | biome: anthropogenic terrestrial biome; feature: soil; material...
TATGGAAAATTAACAGGAGGTAGTACAATGCCCGATAAGAAACTTATCTGCAGGGACTGCAATGAAGAGTTTTTGTTCACAGAAGGCGAACAACAATTCTATGCAGAAAAAGGCTTCACTAATGAGCCCACAAGATGCCCTGAATGCAGAAAAGCAAAAAAGCAAAGATTTAACGCTGACCGCGGTTACAGAAAATAACAATTTTTTGGCTTTGTAAAAAAAAGACTCTCTAAATTAGAGAGTCTTTTTTTTGTGTTTTTTTCATAATAAGCTTACGGTCTTATATTCTTTAACCATAACTGAAGATTGTCTATAAATTCAATGTTATTATTAGTCTTAGACATCATAGTGATAAGTTGTTCGGTGGCTTCTTGTGTATCTCCTATTGACAGAATCTTTCTAATAGACCAAATACCTTCAAGTTCTTTTTGAGATAACAGCAGTTCTTCACGTCTTGTACTGCTTTTGGCAAGATCAATAGCAGGGAATATGCGTTTTTCACTAAGGCGTCTGTCTAAGTGTATTTCCATATTGCCTGTGCCTTTAAACTCTTCAAAAATTACATCATCCATTCTTGAGCCTGTATCTATCAAAGCTGTTGCTATTATTGTAAGACTTCCGCCGTTTTCTATATTGCGGGCAGATCCAAAAAATCGCTTAGGACTGTATAATGCACCGGGGTCAATACCGCCGCTCAAGGTTCTGCCTGTAGGGGGAATGGTAAGGTTGTAAGCACGGGCAAGTCTAGTCAGGCTATCCATCAGTATAATTACATCTTTATTCATCTCAACTAGGCGTTTTGCTCTTGCCAAAACCAATTCGGCTGCTCTTGTGTGATGATCGGGGCTTTCGTCAAAGGTCGAATATATGACCTCGCCTTTGGTTGAACGCTGCATATCGGTAACTTCTTCAGGGCGTTCGTCTATCAGTAAAACTATAAGATGTGCTTTGGGATGATTGACTGCTATAGAATTGGCAATCTTTTTGAGAATTGTTGTTTTTCCCGCCTTTGGAGGGCTGACTATCATACCGCGCTGACCTTTGCCTATTGGAGCTATCAGGTCAATACTTCTTATAGCTATGTCAAATCTTGAATTGGGAAGTTCTAGTTTGAATCTTTCTTCGGGATAAATTGGAACAAGATCATCAAAGTTTACACGCTTAGTAACTTCTTCAGGGCTTACACCGTTAACGGATATAATATTGAATACAGCAATCTGCTTGTCTTCACGGATTTTTCTGACCTGACCTTTTATCATGTCGCCTTTTCTTAAGCGAAACCTTTTTATAAGCTGATTGGAAATATACGCATCTTTATCGCCTGGTTCATAATTATGCACTCTTATAAAACCGTAACCGTCATTATGAATTTCCAAAATTCCTTCGCGTTCTTCAAAGTCTTCATAATCATTATTAGCCGCATCGTTTAAAATTGCAGGTGTTTTTCCGACAGGAATTACAGGGGTGTTTATATAAGAGGGTTCTGCTGCATTGGTGTGGGTTATCAGTGGTTTTGGGGGGCGTCCTCGATTGGATCTTGGTTTGGGTGCCGTATCCCCCTCAAGTACTGCAGCGATTTTATCAATAAGCACATCCTTTTTGTACATTGTAGGAGAATCCACGCCAACACGCCGTGCATATTCTCTCAATTCAAAAATGCCCATATTGACAAGCGTAGTCCTGTTGTAAACTTTGTTCATTACCAAATAAACTCCTTTGAACATTAAATATTAATATATGAAATTATTTATAAAAATACCCATTAAAAATTTTATGCAAAGAAGTTAACATTTATTAAACATCCAGCATAAGGACATAGGACATAAACGCTCTTAGATTTTGCAAATCATACAAAAGAATACATATTTTAAAGCGTATTAGATTTTTAAAAAGCGTTTGGGTATTATGACTTTGGTTAAATTTCCGGCAAAATCATCCCGCTCAAATTCTAAGATGTCCTCATCGGCAAAAATCACCGTGTCATCTTCAAACAGCCTAATAAAAGAATCCACCTTATCTATATCTAATTGGCTGTCAGGTGTCTTATAATGCATTGGTATAACTACATCAGGCATGAGCATGTTGACATATTCATAGGCTTGCTCAGCATCAATAGTATAATGTCCTCCGACAGGTATAAGTAATATATTAATGGGCATAAGCTGGTCAATAAGTTCTGCCGAAACTTCATGCCCTATATCTCCCAAATGACATACATCGATTCCGTCAATTCTAAATTTGAAAATTAGATTTTTTCCTCGTTTTTTCCCTTGTTCGTTATCATGAAAACTGGGAATAGAAGTTATCTGAACGCCTGATATGTCCGCTACGCCTGTTTCATCTATAATTACCGGTGAGCCTTTTATCCTGTTAAAATAGTTATGGTCTGCGTGATTGTGAGAAGAAGTAACTATATCGGCATGTAATTGCGGCATTTCAAAACCTGTGATCTTTTCATCATACGGGTCCGTTATTATTGCTGTGCCGGTGCTTTCTTTTAACAAAAAACTTGCATGCCCCAGCCATTGCAGCTTCATAATGCTCCTCCAAAAAAACATTTTAGAATTAACTTGTATTTCATAATCTCAGTCAGCATGTCAGCCTTAATAGAATATTCCAGACAAAGATTGATAACATCATTATCAGATTGATACTCTATATCGTGGGTTGTTACCTTTATCGGCAATAAGCCGTATCCTGTATCTATATAAAATTCTTTAATCTGACCCTTTGTTAAAATCAGTGTATAGGATTGCTCTCCGATTCTGGTCAAAGTGACCGTGTCTTCAGAGAAGCCTATTGTCGTCTTAAAATCTTCATTTTGAAAATCTACAAAAACACCAACGCCTCTATAAGTTATCGTTCCGTTAGTGTCTATCCTCAAAGCACGATTGCCGTTTTCATAAGTGTCAAGAATAATTTTAGCAGAATATTGCTGCTCTTTCATTTGGTATAACTATTATATCACATAATTTAGTTCAAAAAACAAACAAAAATGAATATTTTTTGAAAAGTGACATATCCTATAATCACAAGACAAGAAATTGTCTTGCTAAAAGGCTGATTTCAGGGTAAATGTTATAATCTTATATTTATTCTGTATCAGCCTTTTTTATTTAACCCTTAGGGTCTAATACACAGATATCTTTTAGATTGCGGTATTTCTGAGCATAATCAAAGCCGTATCCCACTACAAACTCATTGGGAATAGTAAAGCCCAAATAATCCGAACTAATTTCAACTTTTCTTCTGTCAGGCTTATCCAAAAGACAGCATACCTTCAAAGATTTTGGATTTCTTGAAGCCAGTACCTTTTTGAGATACTGCAAGGTCAAGCCTGTATCCACAATGTCTTCTACTATTATAACATCTTTGCCGTCAATAGCCTCGTCCAAATCTTTGAGCATTCTAACTTCGCCTGTGGTTTTGTGACTTGCGCCGTAACTGCTTACAGAAATAAAATCAATAACTACATTACATTGAATTTCTCTAATAAGATCAGAAAAGAAAATAACGCTTCCTCTCAAAACCCCTACCATTAGAATATCTTTTCCTGCATAATCCCGAGAAAGCTCCGCACCCAGCTCGCTAACCCGTTGTTTTATTGTTTTTTCGTCAATTAGTATTTTAGTAATTTTTGACATTACTAGTCCTCCAAAAATTTCAGCTTGTATATCTTAATTGTGTCATTAGTAACTCTTACATCCTGACTCACAGTTATTCCTATTATAGCATATATTTGATTATTTTTCGCTAATACAGGCACGGTATTACGCTTTCTTGCCAATATTTTTTTGTCGATAAAATAATCTTTTAACGAAACCTTGCCACCTTCCCCCAATTTATTAATAAAATCGCCTGATTGTCTGTATCTAATGCAGCAATTATTGGGCAGATTATCAGCATCAATATATAAATCTTGAGAATTTTTTAAAAAATTAATATCACCGCAGTTGTTGGTTAATTCAGCTTCTAATAATCCGTTAGGTAATTTTATTTTGCCTAAAATAAAAGGAACATTAAAATCGGTATAATCATTAGCTTTTTTAGTTGTGAGTGTTATTCCCTTATAATCTTTAACAGCGATTATTCCGCCTTTGATATCAATATTTGTTCCCGAGGGTTTTTTTATAAGTGATTTTATAAGTTCAATATGCATCGCTTCTATATCGTGATTAATCCCCAATAGTTTTAATGCACAAAAAATTTCACGGTTTATAATTGAGTTAGAATATTCAAAATGCTCTGTTGGTATAAAAACTTCATTGTTTTTATTCTTTTGAAGGTTAGGTACATTATGTTCAATATACTCGTTATCCTCTTTTGCGGTTTTTGAAAATGAATTAATATTATTGACAGCATAAGAAAATCTACTTTTTATTTTGGGCATAATTTCAAGCCTAACATAATTTCTGTCAAAATCCGTTTGAAGATTGGTTTCGTCTGTCACATAAGGAATATTATTATCTATGATATACTTTTCAATATCTTGTTTTTCAGTATATAAAAGCGGCCGTATTATGCCTTCCTGCGTTTTCAGACTTATTCCGCAAGCACCTTTCAGTCCGCTGCCTCTAAACAGATGCATCAAAACAGTTTCAGCATTATCAGCAGCGTGATGTGCCGTCGCAATATAATCAAAATCTTTTTTTTGAATAAGATTATGAAATATCTCATACCGCCCCAGTCTTGCGGCGTTTTCCAGATTGTTTTCAGATTTGTTTTCTTTTAAGTCAAGCTTGTAAAACAAACAGTCAATATTACTTTTTTTACAATAATCTTTAACAAAGTCACTGTCTTTATACGATGACGCACGTATGTTATGGTCTATATTAATTGCAGTTATTGAAACATCAAGCCTGCTTTTGTTGATAAAAAACCAATGAAGCAACGCCATAGAATCCATACCGCCGCTTACGGCTATACCGATTTTTTGACCTGTTGATAAAAAGTCTGTTATTACATCCATTGACTAAAATTATACCATATAGAAAGATTATTTAGACATTAAATCTAAAAAGTACAACATCTCCGTCTTTGATTATATATTCTTTGCCTTCACTTCTTACTTTACCCTTTTCTTTTGCGGCGTTAAAAGAACCCAAAGCAATCAAATCATCATATTGCACAATTTCAGCTCTTATAAAGCCTCTTTCAAAATCACTGTGGATTTTTCCGGCAGCTTGAGGGGCTTTTGTCCCTTTGGTTATTGTCCATGCTCTGACTTCCTTTTCGCCTGCAGTCAAATAACTGATAAGTCCCAAAAGCCGATAGCCTGTAACAATTAATTGTTCAAGTCCGCTGGATTCCAAACCCAAAGCCTCAATAAACTGTACTCTGTCGCTTTCATCAAGCTTAATAAGTTCTTCCTCAATTTTGGCACATATAGCCATAAATTCGGAATTTTGGGCGTTAGCATACTCTTTTACTGTCTGAACATAAGCACTTTGTTTGCCTATATCGTCTTCGCTAATATTGGCACAGTATATTACGGGCTTAGTAGTAAGAAGAAAAAAGGATTCGGCGGCTTGAATTTCTTCAGGAGAATTTAAAGCACTCCTTGCGCTTTTTCCGTTATCCAAAGCGGTCTTAATTTTATTAAGAAGTTCTAGTTCTGCAATGCTTTGCTTATCTCCGCTTTTTGCAGTCTTGGCAGCTTTGTCTATTCTCTTAGCTACACTTTCCATATCTGCCAAAATAAGTTCGATTTCTATTGTTTCTATATCACGTTTTGGATCGGTATTGCCGTCAACATGGATTATATTGGGATCGTCAAAACAACGCACAATATGTACTATTGCATCCACTTCTCTAATATGCGACAAAAACTTGTTGCCCAAGCCTTCGCCGCGGCTTGCCCCTCTGACAAGTCCTGCAATATCTACAAACTCCAAAACAGCAGGAGTTATTTTTTTTGTGTTGTATAATCTGCCCAAAACCTCTAGTCTTGCATCAGGCACGCTGACTACTCCGACATTAGGTTCTATGGTGCAGAAAGGATAGTTTGCGCTTTCTGCGCCTGCATTGGTTATTGCGTTAAAAAGTGTGCTTTTGCCTACATTGGGCAAACCGACTACACCAAGTTTCATTGTTTTACTCCAAAAAAATAAAATATGAGCAACTGGTATTATAGCACACCAGCAAAAAAAGTCCAAAGGGTTAAAATTTATATCGGTTATTTTTTTTACCGATGTACCATATTTATTAACTATGACAATTTGGGAAGCAATAATATTAGGAATAATACAGGGACTCACTGAGTTTTTGCCTGTGTCTAGCAGCGGACATCTGGTTTTTTTTCAGAATGTATTTCAAATATCCGAAGGGGCATTGAGCTTTGATATAGTTGTGCATTTTGCAACTTTATTGGCAGTAGTTATGGTTTTGTTTCAAGAAATAAAAAAACTATTCAAAAAGCCTTTTTCCAAACTTACACTTAATATTATTATTTCTGCAATACCTGCAGCTGTTATCGCATTTGTTTTTGAAGGTTTTTTAAAGTCAAGCTTTGGCGGGAGTTATTTGGGCTGGGGTTTTATGATAAGTGCTGTTTTTCTTCTTGTAGGCGATATGATTAATCCAAAACATAATCAAAAACTTTTATCAAATAACGAATTAGACTCCATAAGCACTAAGCAAGCGTTAATTATGGGCGTGTTTCAAGGCATAGCTGTTTTTCCTGGTATATCCCGAAGCGGTTCAACTATAAGCGCAGGACTTATAATAGGTCAAAACAGACAAACGGCAGCAAAATTTTCTTTTCTGATGAGCATACCGATTATATTAGGGGCGGTAATCTTTGACATAATAGACATAGGTGCAGTAAGTTCGGATATAGGACTGGGTGCATTGACGGCAGGATTTTTGAGCGCACTAATATGCGGATTTTTGTCGGTTAAAATTATGCTAAAAATCGTAAGCCGTCACGGGTTTTGGGGATTTTCTGTATACTTAGTTCTAATGTCGTTACTGTCATTTTTTCTTATATAATTTACGTCGCAGTTACCGCATCAGGAGAAGTAATCTTAACATCCCCGCACAAAACATCCGAATAGGAATAAGTGATAATATCCATGGACTTATGTTCATTAATCCTTACTGTAAAAACAGACGGATAGATTTCTTCTAACACCCCAGTATATCTTATATAGCGTTTTCTGCCGCGATGTACAGTAAGTTTTACAGTTTTTCCTTTTAGTTCTAATATTCTTTGTTTTACGGAATCCATTTCATAGATAGGTTTTCTCAAAATTCATGTCTCCTAAAATCTTTGGTAAATTTTTTTTAAATATCCAAAATAAGGTAGCTTTGACTATTATGCCCTTTTGGCATAAAAATTAAACAAGACTAATATATTATAAAAAGCGATATTCATTAAAAAATTTGGGATTGAATATGTTTTTACAGTCATAAAACACCAAGTATTGCTATAAAATATATTGTTACACTGTAAATATTATCAGGGGGCATCCTTATGGCATCAGAACAAAAACATGAAGAAATAATTCAGGAGCATTTTAAAAATATTACTCCTAATCAAGTTGCAGTTGAGGCACGGCTTCAGCCTGAAACAGATGTAAAAATAGCCAAAATTTTGACTATTTCCTGTGACAGCGAAATCCTAGCCTACGAAGCGTTGGCAGGTGAAGTGCGTTATAACGGCAGAGCCAATTTTAAGGTGTTGTTTGTCGATTCTGACGGGGCAACCAATAGTATGGATTATAACGCAGATTTTTCAGATAAAGTTGTTGATGAAGCCATAATGCCTTCAAGTGAATGTCTGATAGATGCAAACACATTGGACACGGACACCGTATCTGTTACTCAAGCAGAAATAAGAATTTCCGCCGCTGTCGAAATTAATTGCAAAGTTGCAGTCAGCGAACATTACAATCTTATCAAAGAAAGCTCTGAAGATATTTATACTCAGACAGACGAATTGGAATATGATGTTATTAGCGCAAAAGGCGGAGAAACTTTTTATGTATCAGAAGAATTTGAGCCTAAGGACAACATTGTCAATATATTGTTATGCGAAGCCACCAACATAACGGTAGATGTTAGTGCGGGACTTGACTGCGTAGTTTGCAACGGAATAATTGACCTCAATGTTATTTATACCACTGAAAACGGAATTATAAAAAATGAAAATTTTGCGACCGAATACAGTCACGAAATTAATGCATCTGGTGCAAGGATTGACGATAAAGTAGTTTATATCATTAAGATAAACAGCTTTACGGTAACATTGACAGACGATTTAAGTTCCAATCACAAGATAATAAAAGGCGATTTCAAAATGCAGGCAGAGTGCCGTACAGTGGCTTTGACAAAAGCAGTAGCAATTATAGACGCTTTTAGTGTAAGCAAAGAGATTAAGATAACAGGCGAAAGCATAGATTTTAAGAAGTTTGCAGGATCAAAAAGATTTGACGAAATGATAGAAGGTACAGCAAACTTAGGCGACGACCTACCCTCAGTTGATAAAGTTATCTGCCTTACATCGTCTAAAGTTCAGGTTGCCAACATCTATAACGAAGGCGATAAACTGACAATAGAAGGAGTTTTGCATACAGGCATAATCTATTGGAATAACGAATACGAAACACGAAATTCTGTTTCTGTTGAGCTTCCTTATTCTTTGACGGTAAAATGCGATTTGCCTGAAGGCACTTTGGAGTTTGACGGGAATGCGTGCATTGTAAAAATAACGGCACGGCCTAAAAAAAGCGGTGAAGTTGAATTGAGCGCCAATGTAAAATTCTGTGTCAATGTCTATTGCAAAAAAGTCGGTTATTATATCAAGGACATAGAAATAGGCGAATTTAAGGTAACCCATGAAAGTGCAATAGCCGTATATATAACACGTCAAGGCGAAAAATTATGGGATGTAGCAAAAGCTTTGCATACCACGCCTCAAAATATTCTTGCCAACAACCCCGATTTAAAAGAACCTTTACCCTCAGGAGAAAGAATTTTGATTTATCGTCAGATTTCTGCGGATATCTAAAAAAAGATATTAACATAACACATAATCGCTAAAACCAAAAAATCCTCTAAATAATTTATAGAGGATTTTTGGTATTTAAAACATCTTTTTCTTATACATAAATAACGCCGCCAGCCCCGAACACAACGCCGAAACGCCTACCACAATCCAAAATGCGTATTTGTTATTTGCAAGCGGTAAAATGGTGTTCATTCCAAAAAATGACGCTATCAAAGTGGGTATTGTAATAATAATCGTCAGTGCAGTCAAAAGCTTCATAACCTTGTTCTGATTATTGCCTATTACTGAGGCAAAAGCATCCATTGTACCGCCTAAAACATCTCTGTAAATATCCGCCATTTCCATTGCCTGTCTGCTTTCAATTACGGCATCATCAAGAATCTCTTGGTCTTCATCATAGTGTTTTACAAACGAACTTGCCAACATTTTTTCCAAAACAGTGTGATTGGATTTTATTGAAGTCGAAAAGAACACAAGAGAATTTTCCAATTCTAGCAGCTGGATAAGTTCTTTGTTTTTCATTGATTTGTGAAGCTGAAGCTGAATGCGGTTGCTTGCCTTGTCTATTTGTTTTAGATAATGTAAAAATTTTATCGAATTATTATATAACAGCTGATATAAAAACCGTGTCGGCTTATTGATATCAAAGTTTTTAACACGACCTTGAATAAACTCACTTATAACCGAAGTGTTTTTGAGACATATAGTCAAAAAATGATTATCAGTCATTATAATACCTAGAGGCAAGGTATTATAAGTATACATTTCACTCTCCGAAGATTCATTCATTATAGGGATGTCAACCAAAATCAATTTGCCTTCGTCTTCAATTTCGATATGCGCTCTTTCCTCTTCATCCAAAGCTGCCTTTATCATTTGTGCTGTAACGCCTGTAGATGCAGAAATGTTTTCAATTTCCAAGTCGCTCGGATTTTCAAGATGAATCCAGCAGTTTTGCACAACGCAATCTATTTCGTGTGCATTTTTTTCGCCTACAGGGGTATTAAATATTCTGATCATGGTACCACCTCTAAAAATAAAAAATGTGCGGCAAAATCATACCGCACAAATATTATAATTTTTTGGCGGTTAATGCCTATATGTTGTTATTGTTTCTCCCGCTAGGGTCATCCATAAGTAAATAATCTCCCAAAAATGATTATATCATTTTATATTGAAAACAACAACACTATAAAATAATATTATCAAAGTACTTGCTCTTTATTGTATTATTTTTTTTAAAAAAATCGATGTCTTTTTAGATTTTATCTTTCTCTTTTAGCACCTGCAAAAACTTATCCATTTGTTCGTCTGTGCCTATGGTTACTCTTAAGTAGTTTGTTATTTTGGGCAGGTTAAAATGTCTTACCAATATCTTGTTTTCTTTAAACTTTTGATAAGCACTCTTAGCATCCATGCCCTCCCGTGTCATAAAGATAAAATTAGTCTTAGACTCTAGCACCGTGTATCCAAGATTTCTAAGCTCAAGAATAACACGGTTTCGTGTGCTGATTACTTTTTTAACACAGTTTTGCATATATTCTATATCGTTTAGCGAAGCTGCTGCAGCCAATTGAGTCAGTCTGTCCACTGAATAGCTGTTAAAGCAGTCTCTTATTTTTTCCAGTCCCTTAATTAATTCAAGGCTTCCCACAGCAAAACCGCATCTTATGCCTGCCAATGACCAGCCTTTGGAAAAAGTTCGGACAATCAAGACATTTTGATATTTTTTGACCAAGTCCAAACAGTCATAAGTTCCAAAATCGGCATAAGCTTCATCAATAATAATTACTTTGTCAGGATTGTTAATAACTATGCTTTCAATTCCGCCGCGTTTTATTTCCAAAGATGTAGGTGCATTGGGATTGGCTAGTATAATACCTTGACAGTTCTTAAGATCAAAATAATCTTCTATATTAATAGAGAAATCGTCATTTTGAGAAATTGTACGGTAATTAATATCATACAGATCTGCCCAAACAGGATAAAAGCTGTAAGTTACCTCAGGAAAAACAATGTCTTTTTCATTCCTGTTAAAATATGTCAAAAAAGCAAGTCCCAAAATTTCATCGCTGCCGTTGCCTATAAAGATATTGTCTTGTGAAATATTGTAAAGCTTGCTTAGTTCACACCTTAGCCCGTCAGCTTTTGGATTGGGATAAAAATTAAGCTTATCTATATCTTTTAAAGCTTGCTGTACTCCTCTAGACGGCGGATAAGGATTTTCATTGGAGTTAAGTTTGATATATCCTTGATTGAGCTGTTCGCCTGCGGTGTATTCTTTGATATTCTGTGCCTTTTTACTTAACAGCATTTTTTATGCCTTCCTTATATTATTCCTTTTAAAAACATAATATGCCCTTTCATAATGAAAGGGCATATATATAATATCTCGTTATATTATTAAAATCAGCCTTCCACTTTTTTTATAAGACTTTTATATCTCTTTTCGTAAAGTGTAATTTGAGCTTCCCATTCTCTGCTAAGCTGTTTTAGTATCTGGTTTTGATAATTGGTAAATGCTTCAGATTTTTTCTTAGTTAACAATTCTTTTTCCAAGGCTTGTTGGTAAGTTGTGTCGTGTAAACCGTCTTTAAATACGCTTGTATAATCGCCTAATTCTCTTGTGCCGTATTCGACTATTGAAGAAAGCATCAGCACATGAACACCATAATCTGTTATGGCTTCTTTAGTTGCACCCAATACTTTTTGTTTATATAGGTCAAAAGCTGCCTGTGTAAATTCGGGCATATAACCTGAAGCTGTAAGGTCTTTTGGAGTGTATTGCATGCCGTAACCGTTAACATTATTAAAAATGCCGGGGTCAGTATTGTACTTGAAGATAAGGCTTTCAAATCTTCTTTCAGCATCTTGTCCTGATAAAGAACTCATTTGAGAATTAATATCACTCAAAATTTGGCTTATAGGTAGAGGGTTGCCGATATCAAAACCGTCTGCGTGTTCATAAGAAGTGATGTTGTCTGCTAATCTTTGTCTTTCATTTTTTATATAAGAATCTGTTCTTCCTTGAGTTTTCAGACTTTCCAAATGAGCTTTTTGATTATCACTAAACGGTATTAGTATATGCTTTACATAAAACCATTCTGCATTAACAGGGTTGGGATGATATAAAATTGTTTGAGTGCCTTCTTTTATTGCAGAAATATAAGCATTTACATCTTTGAAAGTTTCTTTTTGCTGGGCTAATGTCTTGTTGTAATAATCTCTAACTTGTTCTTCGCTTACACTTATATCTTCTTCAACATATTCTTGCAATTTTGTAAACAGCCTACTATTATAAGCATCGTTATAATAAATATATTTTACAAACCAAAAATCCTGCAATTTCTTGTAAAGTTCGGCATATTTGTGAGGCTTGGTGTTTTTGTATGAATCAATAACAGCCCAATCAGCGTTATACTTTGCTAAATCAGCTTTTGCCAATATATCAGCTTTTAGATTTTCTCTTATACTTTCCAAAAATCTTCTCAAAGCTTCTGTTTTTAATGCAGCAGCACGATAATCTTCAGATTCAAAATATTCTTGCTTTGCTTCGTCTGTACCGTATTCTATAATGGAATAATCAAATATAGGACCTCTGCTGCCTTCGGGCTGCCATTTTTCTTCATCTGCTATTGTCCCGTCTTCATCAATATCATATTCTATATCTTTATCCTCTTCTGGAGGGTTGGCGTAAGTTAAAGTCGGATAGAGAGGCTGCAGGTCTTCGCCTTTTCCTCGAATATAGATATTTTCTTCATATTCTTTTGCTATATCTTCTTCATAAGTATAAATAGAATTATCAATTGCATCATAAACAACTTTCCAGATTTCATTTAATTCTGATTGTTTAAATCTGATTTGATTAGTCTTTAAGAGCTTTTCAGCTTCAATTATCAAAAGCTCCCTGTCAACAAGCTGATCAAGCAACGACTCAAAAGTCTCTTTTACCGTAAATCCATAGTTTTTCTGATAGTCGGCTCCGTATTGGCTATATACATTGGCAAGTTGAAGCTTGCTTATAACCTTTTCTTCTGAAGTAAAGGTATCAGCTTTGAGGCTTCCGTCCGCTTGCAAAACTTTTATAGGAACAGTTTTGGATGCTATAACAGCAACCGGTTCCGCCATATCTTTGTCTTCATCTAAAACAAAAAGAGAGCAGCCCGACAGTATGCTTAATCCGAGCACTCCGCACAGTAATATTGTCAAAAGTTTTTTTATCATATCATCTCCGACCTTTAGGTACATTTTGCAGTATCTTATATTATAACTAATTTCTCATTCTTATGCAATTATTTTTGGCTATATTTGTTTTTTAACTCATCCAAAAAAGTATAGATGTTTTTATATACATCTGATCTTATCTTGACGACAGGTTTTTTGGCGATATTGAGCGAGCAGAAACTCTTAAAAACATTTACTGTGTCTATAAGTTCGGGCGTCACTTCATCAAAAGTGATTTCACCGCTTGTTTTTTGCATACGGATAGCCCGAGCTTTTGCCTGAACGCCCATTCCCTTATACAGTCCTATATTTACAAGGTTTTCAACTTGCTTAGGAATAGAACCAAACACTTCTTTTATCTCTTTTATAACTTCCATACGGTCTTTGGAAGTCTGAATAACCGCAATCTTATTATAAAGCCTCATTCTCACATCGCTGTCTGTGGTAAGGTCATCTGGTATATAGGCGTCAAAGTCGGCTTCAATACGACATTCCAATATTTCTTCTGCCTGCCCACTGCTAAGCTCGGCTCTTGCTTGATTGAGAAGTTTGGCATACAGTTCGTATCCGACCTTTTCCATGTGTCCATGCTGTTTTTTGCCCAAAACCGTACCCGCACCTCTTATTTCGAGATCTTTCAAAGCAATTTTAAAGCCGCTGCCAAGTTCTGTAAATTCCATCAAGGCTTCTAATCTTTTGTATGCCAGCGAACTAAGTTCTTTATCGGGTGAAAAGGTAAAATAAGAATACCCCAATCTATTGCTTCTGCCCACTCTGCCTCTTAGCTGGTATAACTGGCTAAGACCAAAACGGTCAGCATTGCACACAATTAGAGTATTGGCAAGCGGTAAGTCAATTCCGTTTTCTATAATTGTGGTGCAAACCAAGACATTAGTTTCGCCGTCATAAAATCTTTTTACAGCACGGGATAACTTTTCTTCAGGCATTGTACCAAAAATCACTTCAACTCTTGCATTAGGAACAAGCAGTTTTATCTTTGCCGCAAAGCTGTCAATAAATTCGGAGCGGTTATAAACCAAAAACACCTGACCGCCGCGAGATAATTCTCTTATTATTGCGTCTTTTATTAATCCATCGGACAATTCGGTCACATAAGTCTGAATAGGCAGTCTGTCAGCAGGCGGTACGCTTAATAGACTTATATCTCTTATTCCGCTAAGCGACATATGCAAAGTACGGGGAATAGGAGTTGCCGACATAGTAAGCACATTGATGTTTTTTCTGAGAACTTTGATTTTTTCCTTGTCTTCAACACCAAACCGCTGTTCTTCATCCAAAATCAAAAGTCCGAGGTCTTTAAAAACTACATCTTTGGATAATAGCCTGTGTGTTCCGCAAAGTATATTTATTTCCCCGTCTTTTAGTTGCTGTAAGATTTTTTTGGTTTCTTCTCTGCTCTTAAAGCGATTAATTACTTCGACCTTCAAACCCCAATCTTTCATACGTTCTTGTGCGGTTTTGAAGTGCTGTTCGGAAAGTATTGTAGTAGGTGCCAAAAATGCAATCTGTCGGTTGCATATCGCTGTAGCAAATGCCGCACGCAATGCAACCTCAGTCTTGCCGTATCCCACATCACCGCACAAAAGTCTTTCCATGACTACACCTTTTTTCATATCAGATAAAATCTCGTCAGTTGCACGCCTTTGGTCTTGAGTTTCGGTGTGAGGAAAAGCCGCCTCAAATGCGTTCATCATTTCATCATCTATTTCATAAACATAGCCTTTTTGCTGGCTTCTTTCTGCATAAAGATTTTGCAGGTCAAAAGCCATTTGCCTTAAGTCGTTTTTTACCTTTTGTTTGACTTTGGTAAATTCCACTCCGCCTAATTTTGAGAGTTTAGGAGCAGAACCGCTGTATTTTGAGAGCATATCAGACTGTTCGGTAGGGACATATAATTTGTCCCCGTCACGGTATTCAAGCACAATATAATCTTTTGTGCCCAAAATTCCGCTCATTCTTGAAATGCCTTTGCAAATACCTATGCCGTGAATAAAGTGAACGACAAAATCCCCTTCATGCACTTCAAAGAAAACATCTTTTGCACGGGAAGGAGAAAGCGTACTTTTTTTGGTATATAAGTCATCATTGCCAATTATTATTAGTTTGTCCTGATGCCACGAACTGCCTGTGCCAATGCGTGCAAGAGTTATCAAAATGTTACCGTTTTGTAAAAAGTCATCGGGAGGATTATCTGAGATATTTAAAAACATTCCCTTGTCACGTATTGTAGACTGCAAAACATTGGCAATGTCACGGTCTTTTGCACATAATAAAACATGGTAGTCGTTTTGCTGCCATATTTTCAAGTCCTGTACAAGTTCTTCAAAGTTGCCCGAATATCTGGTTAAGGGTTTTATATGAAAATTATAAACTTCATCAGGGTCAAAGATTTTGTTAGAAGTTGTTATTTTGTGGTAGGCTAATTTATTAAAATCCTTATAATAATCAAAGACTTGGTCTTGTGCTATCAGCTGTTGTTCTGCACCAGAAAAAATTTCGCCTTGAGACAGCAGAGATTCTATTCGGGTGTAATGCTCATTATAAAGATTGTTCAGTCCGTCAAATAATAGTTTTGTTTCGTCATATATAATTACTGTATCTTTTGGCAGCAGCTTGCATAATTGACATCGGTTTAACATATAAGAGATATATTGAAATGAGTTATCCACTGACCTAGCTTCAAGTTTGAACAGCAATTCTTCTATAATGCGGTTTTGACGGGCTTGCTGATCAGGCTGCAGATTTTTTGTACGCATTTTTGGGATTTTTTCAAGTAACTCAAAATAAGTCTGTTCGTCAATAAAAAATTCGGTCACAGGATATATAGTGACATCAGGCAAGTTCTCTTGCCTTGTCTGACTGCTAGGTGAATAAGTCTTAATACTTTCTACAGTATCACCAAAAAACTCAATCCTTACAGGCTTGCCCGTAATAGGAAAGATATCTAAGATGTCGCCCCGAAGTGAAAAGCTGCCCGAAACACTGGCTAATGATGTTCTCTTATATCCGCCGCCTATAAGAATAGTTAATACCTTGTCTGGCGATAATGTCTGATTTTTGGATATTTTGATAGTGTGTTTTAGCACATCAGAAGGGTTTGGAAACAATTCGCACAAAGACTGAATACTTATAATCAATGCGTCCAAATTACCGCTCAATAGCTTATTAATTGCATTAGTACGGTCAAAAAATATATCATCCGAACTGCCCTGTTTATATGTTAACAAATCAGGCAAAGCAGGCAAAAGTACAGCATTACATAGCGAGGATAATTGATTATAAACTTTGGAGGCCGAATAATAGTCTGCGGTTACATACATAACCAAGTTTTGAAAGCTAGCTGCAAGATAAACCTTTTCTCCAATAGACATGCCAAACAGCGAGGCAGAGACGCCTCGCGAGATGTTTTGCGTAATGTCTTGAGCTTCACGCGGTATAGGTAAATTATATTTTATAGGCATATTTAGTCTTAAGCAATACGTTTTATATGTAACTTATCCGTTATAGTTTTGCATAACATTATCAAAAGTAACACCGCTTAGCCAGTCTATAACACAATCACTAGCTCTAATAATCGCATCAAACATAGTTTGCCGCAAAACTTCGGGAATATCGGATAAAACATAATCCGCCAAGGGATAATTAACAGGCGGTTTGCCTATACCCACCCTGAGTCTTTTGAAGTTTTCAGTTTTTAGGCAGGTAATAATGCTTTTCATACCGTTGTGAGTGCCTGCACTTCCCAGCGTCCTAAGCCGCAGCACGCCTGCATCCAAATCACAGTCATCATAGACAATTAACAGATCATCTATAGATGCTTTGAAATTATCAAGAAGCAATAATACCGCTTCGCCGCTGAGATTCATATATGTTTGAGGCAAGGCAAAAACAAATTTTTCGCCTTTAAAATTAGCTTCTGCAATAAGGCTTCTGCTTCTGGATTTTTTGATTTTAATGTCAAGTTTTTGGGCGGCGGCCTCTAGCACCATAAATCCCATATTATGAAATGTTCTAATATATTTTCTATCGGGATTGCCTAAGCCCACCACTATTTTCATAACTTATTCATACAACCTGCTAAGAGGTAAATCCATATATATACTTTCTATAGCATCAGCAAAAATCTGAGCAACGCTTACTGTTTTTAACTTGTCAATCATTGCAGAACCCTTACGTTCTATGGTGTCTAATATCGTAACAGTTTTGATAACCGAATTTTGAAGTCTTTCCAATGCTTGTCCGCTCAAAACAGCATGAGTACAGCAAGCATGAACTTCAGTAGCACCCGAATCAATAAGTGCTTGGGCGGCTTGACATATTGTTCCTCCCGTGTCTATCATATCGTCAACGAGCAAACACGATTTGCCTTTTACATCGCCGATTATGTTCATAATTTCAACCGAATTGGGTTTGGGTCTGCGCTTGTCCACAATAGCAAGAGGTGCATGCATTTTTTGAGCCATGCCTCTTGCTCTAGAAACACTGCCCATATCAGGAGAAACAACTACAAAATCCTGTGCAAATAATTGGGATTTCATAATCTCATTACAAAGAACAGGTGTTCCCAAAAGATGATCTACTGGTATATCAAAAAAGCCCTGAAGCTGGGGAGCGTGCAAATCCATTGTAAGCACTCTGTCAGCACCTGCACTTGTTATAAGGTCTGCTACTAATTTTGCAGTAATGGGATCTCTTGCACGGGTTTTGCGGTCTTGACGGGCATAGCCAAAATAAGGGACAACTGCTGTTATTCTTCCTGCAGAAGCACGTCTTAACGCATCTATTATAATAAGTAACTCCATAAGATTGTCATTGGCGGGCGAAGAAGTGGATTGAACCACAAACACATCACAGCCTCTTACAGTCTCCATTATGTGCAGATTGATTTCACCGTCAGAAAATCTTCCTACCTCAATCTTGCCCATGTCTATTTTTAACTTTGCGGCAATTTCTTTAGCAAGCGCCGGACAGGCATTACCTGCAAAGAGTTTTACATTGTCGTTGTGCGAAACCATTTTAGTCCTCCAGTTTTTTTCTCTTGTAGCCCAACTTGTTTACTTGACGCGCACGCGCTATCGCCAGGCTGTCTTGTATTACATTTTCTGTTATTGTTGAGCCTGCGGCTATCAAAGAATTGTCTTCTATCACCACAGGTGAAACTATATTTGAATTACTGCCTATAAAGACATTATTTCCTACTTTGGTAAAATGTTTTTTGACACCGTCATAATTACAAAAAACCACTCCGCATCCTACATTGCAGTTTTCGCCTAGTTCGCAGTCACCAAGATATGTAAGATGGCTTACTTTGGTATGATTGCCTACTTTAGACTTCTTTACTTCGACATAATCGCCGATACGGCAATGTTCACCTATAACGCTGTCAGGTCTCAAAAAAGCAAAGGGTCCTACAGTAGTATTATTGCCAATAATACTATTGTTAATGTTGGATGATTTTACGGTTACGCTTTGTCCTATAACACTGTCAGATATGTAATTTCCGTCATATAGAGTTGCATTGTCGTTAATTGTTGTTTTTCCTATAAGGTGGTTATTGGGATAAACAGTAACTCCTGTCCCGATATTCACTCCGTCATCAATATAAGCTGTGTTAGGATCCAAAAAATAAACGCCGTTGAGCATATGGTGATCAATTATACGCTGATGCATAACTTCATTAATCAAAGACAAAGTTTTAAAATTATTTGCCGTCAAAAAATCGTCTTCGCAAGCAAAATAATGTCTTTTGGCTTTAATTATTTCGCTGTAAGTAAGCTTACAGTTTTTTCGGATTATGTATCCTCTGGTCATTTTGACAAAGTCCAAAGACTTTTTCTCACAAAACTCCAAAGCTTCTAATAGAGTCTTGCGGGACATTAACGGGGTATCAGAATACAGCACCGTGATATATTTGCAGTCAAAATCATTATTGTCTAATATGTTTTGAACAAGCCCAATATCTTCATCAGCATTACCCGATATATCGGCATAAATAAAGGGCTCTTCACCAAAAATAGAAGAAACCCATTCTATCATAGACTTGCCCCAAATTTTTAATTCATAGGAGGGGCTACGCTTAAAGTTAGGATTGTCAATCCTTAATATTACACCGCAAAAGTCATGAAACATAGTTTTATTTTATTCCCTTTACAAGTTATTGTCAATAATTTGGTAATCGTAACGCAAAATAATTTTTGTCGTCAAGATTGTTTTTCACGCAAACCTTTAAAAAAATCAGTAAGTAATTTTGCACATTGCTCTTGTAAAACACCGCTTACAACCTCTGCTCTGTGGTTAAAGCGTGTATCAGCAGGCAAATTATACAGTGTACCGCAGCAGCCAAATCTAAAGTCTGATGCCCCAAAAACTACCTTTTTGATACGTGAATTAATTATAGCACCCGAACACATGACGCACGGCTCCATAGTTACATACATAACACAGCCGTCAAGATACCAAGACTTTAGTTTTTTGTTAGCACGCCGTATTGCCACTATTTCGGCATGACCAGTTGCATCATTATACTTTTCTCGTTCGTTATGTCCTTTTGCAATAATTTTACCGTCTTTTACAATTACCGCACCCACAGGCACATCTTTGGTTTTTATTGCCTTTTTTGCCTCGTCTAATGCTAGACGCATATATTCTTCATCTGTCATTTGATAATAAACCTTATATAATGTTCTTTTTAAACTATAATAACATAATACAATCGCAATAACAGCGATTTTTGAGCAAGAACATTAAAAATTATCCGAAAACTGCTTTTGCTTGATTTAATGCAGTCATAGGAACTTCTTTATTAAGCTCCCAGTCTTCTGCTAATGCTATATAGTCTATTGGATAAGTATATGATGCGTCAACTATTTCTATAGTATAGCTCGGCACAAAAAAATCCTGAATGCACCAGTCTTTGTATCCGCCTGCACTTCCCAGTGTTCCGTCTATAAGTGCGTAAGTAGTTAGCTCTGCCAAAATTATGCCAATATTACGGTCACGGGTAAAATTAGGCTCACGCTGATAAAACTCCCAATAGATTTCTTGCCCCCGTGTATGGTAGCTTATGGTAAGCTGCGGATAAATGCGTTCGGTTATTCGCATAAGTGCCTGTGTTTCAGGTTCGGATGCTGGATATGGTCCTACATAATCAGACGGAGAAGGTACAAATACATTTTGAATACCCGTTCCCCAGCGTGCCGGAAAATTGGTGTTTAGGTCAACGGCGTTTATATTGGCTTTCCATAACGAAAAATCGGCACTTCCTTCGTTAATATCAAGTAAAAACTGATGACGGTTTTCAGGCACTTCGGCGAGTCCAAATTGTGTAAGCATAACGCCGTCAATATTGACCATAGGCACAAAATACATACCGCCGCCAAAATTTGTGCCGTACCTTCTCAGTACATAATAAATCTGCTCAATAACTAGTTGAGAGGTCAGATGCTCTCTTGCGTGAATACTGCCCTGAATAAGTATTTGATTGGGAGAATAATCGCCTATATGCAC
>ENA-UOOK01002801-UOOK01002801.1-fermentation-metagenome-genome-assembly--contig:-NODE-2801-length-20749-cov-12.684256_pt1 | contig 20749 bp, 22 predicted proteins | sample MGYA00245777_ERZ724023 | MGnify/ENA primary metagenome ERZ724023 (study PRJEB28704, sample SAMN03018312) | fermentation metagenome | biome: anthropogenic terrestrial biome; feature: soil...
TGTCGCAGATGCCCTTCGCCATCATTTTTTCGGTATCCATATCGATCAGCTGATACTTCAGGGAAGAGCTCCCCGCATTGATGACCAGAATTTTCATTGACTATCTCCCCAAAATCCAATTTTCCCGGTATTCAGGCGCACCGGGGCCTACCCGCCTATTTTGACCGCAAAGCCCATTTCCCGGAAAATCCCGGCGAGCTCCTCCATCCGCTTTTTGCCCGGCAGGGCCACGTCCGGCAGGCCGTATGGGCGGCCGAGCTGCCCGTACTTGTTGACGCCGAGCCTGTGGTACGGCAGCAGGTCGACCTCTTCGATGGAGCCGAGTTCCCTGGCGAACCGCGCGCTGGCCCGCAGATTCTGCTCGCTGTCGTTGACGGTCGGAATCAGCGGGATGCGCATCACGATTTTTGCGCCTTTTGCCGCCAGATAGCGGTAATTTTCCCGAATCCGGTCGTTCGGCTGGCCCGTATAGGCACGGTGGGCCTCGCTGTCGAACAGCTTGAAGTCGGCGAGGAACAGGTCGGTGTAGGGCAGAACCGCGTCCAGCGCGTCCCTGCCGACGAACAGCGCCGTCTCAATCGCCGTGTTCCACCCGTTCCGCCTGCACGCCTTGAGGACCTCGGCCGCAAAGGCCGGCTGCAGCAGGGCTTCTCCGCCGGAGAGCGTGACCCCGCCGCCGGAGTAGCTGTAATAGACCTCGTCCTTTTCCATCTCGCGGATCGCCTCGCGCACCGTCATGGGCCCGCCCTTCCGCTCCAGGGCGCCCGCCATGCACGCCTGCGCGCATCTGCCGCAGCGGACGCATTTGGCCGCGTCGATGCGCCGGTCCTTCTCGAATACGATCGCGCCCGCCGGGCAGACCCGCGCGCAGCTCCGGCAGCCGATGCATTTGGATTTGAGGAACAGAATCTGCGGCTTGGGGTCCTGCGATTCCGGGTTGCAGCACCAGCGGCAGCGCAGCCCGCACCCCTTGAAAAACAGGATGGTGCGGATGCCGGGGCCGTCGTGCAGCGAATACCGCTGGATGTTGAACACGTTGCCGGTCCGGTCCCAGTCGATTGCCGCGTCCAGCGCCATCACACTGCCTCCTGTTCCGTCCGGTTGATGATGTCGTCCTGAATGGATTTGTCCAGCGTGACGAACTGGGCGCTGTACCCGGCCACGCGCACCACGAGGCTGCGGTACTGCTCCGGGTGCTTCTGCGCGTCAATCAGGGTCTCCCGGCTTACGACGTTGAACTGGACGTGCATGCCGAGGCGGCGGAAATAGCCGCGAATCAGGTTCGTCAGGTTCCGCAGGCCGTTTTCGCCCTGCAGGACCGAGGGGTGGAACTTCTGGTTCAGCAGCGTGCCGTTGGAAGCGATCACATGGTCGAGTTTGGCGACGGAGTTCATCACGGCCGTCGGGCCGAGCTTATCCGCACCCGCGGAGGGCGAGACCCCGTCCGCCAGCGGCGCGCCGGCTTTGCGGCCGTCCGGCGTGGCGCCGGTCACCGCACCCATCGCCACGTTGATGGAAGCGGGGTACAGCCCCGGCTGGAACCGGCCGCCGCGCGGATTCCGGTACTTTTCCACCTCGCGGCAGTAAATCAGCGCCGCCTCTTTTGCGTACCGGTCCACTTCGTCGATATCGTTGCCGTACTTCGGCGCGCGGTTCAGCAGCATCTGGCGGATGTATTCGCCGTTGTTGTAGCTGCCGGTGTAAAAATTGTTGATTTTCGCCATTTTATCCTTGTCAATCAGGCCCCGGCGGTAGAGCTCGTTGTAGATGTTCACGGCGAGCCACGCTTCGTCCGAGGACTTTCCGCCGCCGAAGTCGGAATCCATCGCCTTGAGCAGGTCCTGCGGGGAGATGGCTTTCTGGCGGAACACGAGCTGGTCCAGCACCTCGAAGGAATCCCCCACGTTGGCGACGCCAACGCCCTGCGGGCCGGTAAAGTTGTAATGGGCCCCGCCGTTCATCACGGACTTTCCGCGGCGGATGCAGTCGTCCACCATGCTGGAGAGGAAGGGCAGCGGCGCCCGCTGCGCATGGGCGAGGTCCACGCTGTTGTCCGCATTGACCAGCAGGCGGACGAAATAGGCCATCTGCCTGCGGTAGGCGTCGATCACATCGCCGACGGAACGGAACGAGGAAAGCTCCCCCGTCTGCGGCCCGACCTGCACGCCGCCTTCCTTTCCGTTGCGCAGCGCAATCTCGAGGGTCTTGGCGAGGTTGAAGAATCCGGAATCGTGCCACCCGTCGGTCCTGCCGCCCTTCTGGGGCTCCACGCAGCCGATGATGCCGTAGTCGCGCGCGTCCTCGAGCGTAAGCCCGCGGTTCAGCAGAGCGGGAATCACCACGTCGTCGTTGTAATAGGCGGGCATTCCCGTGCCGAGAGCGGTGATTTCGGCCGCCTTGAGCATCAGCTCGTCCGGCGTCCCCTGCCAGACGCGCACGGAGATGGATGGGCTCGGCAGGCGCGTGTGCTTGGTCGCCTCCAGGCAGAGGAACGAAAGCTCGTTGGTCGCGTCCCCGCCCTCCGGCTTCTGCCCGCCGACAATCATGTTCTGGAACATCGGGTAGCCGCCGAACGCCTTGGTCGAAGCCGAGTCGCGGACCTTGTTGATTTCGTTCAGCTTCAGGAACACGCAGTCGGTCAGCTCCTGTGCGAACTCAATGCTCAGCTTCCCGGCCGCCCGGTCCTTGGCGAAACAGGGGTACATGTACTGGTCGAACCGGCCGGGCGAGATGGAGTGCCCGTTCGATTCGATCTGCAGGATTTCGTGGATGAACCAGAAGGTCTGGCAGGCCTCCCAGTAGTTTTCGGCGGGGTTCGCCGGCACGCGCCGGCAGACGGCCGCAATCGTCTCCAGTTCCTTTTTCCGCTGCGGGTCCGTCTCGCTTTCCGCCATCGAGGAAGCCAGCGCCGAAAACCGGCCGGCAAACCGGACGGCGGCGTTCGCCGAAAGGATGACCGCCTGCAGGAACGCCTTCTTTTCGGGGTAGTCGCTGTCCGAAAGGTCCAGGGAATCCAGGACCTGTTCGGCTTCCAGGATGATGCCGTTGAAGCCGATGCGCAGCACTTTCGCATAGTCGACCGTGACGTGCCCGATGCCGTTGAAATAATAGTTGTTCACGGTGAAGACGTTGTGCTTCATCGCGAGCAGCGTCTCGGGGGACATGTAAGAAGTCGCAAGCTCGTTGACCGTGCGTCCCTTCCAGTACCGGAACGTCTCGCGCAGCTCGTCCTTGACCCGGTCGGTGATGGTGAACACGTCGCCGGTGCGCTCGTTGAGCGTGTCGAACTCCGCCAGAAGCCACTCGTTGGAATACTCCGGGAAAATCTGGGCCGAGCGCAGGTGCTTCGTGAAGTTGCCGACAATCAGCTCCCCGTCGTGGATGACGATGGGCATGTTCTCCAGAATATGGCTCAGCGCGAGCGCGCGCCGCATCACCACCGGCATGTTTTCCGTCTTTTGGTAGGACTCGGTGACCAGCCTGGCGCGCTCCGATTCGATGGACGGCACCGCGGAGAGGAGCGCGTCCGTCATTTTTTTCACCCGAGGAGCAACCGGCTCAATCCGGTCCAAAAAGTCCACTTGCATCCCTTTTCCTCCATTCCATAATCTCAGCAAACGGGACGGACGCCGCTACAGATAGTTCCAGAGCTCCCGATGAGGCGAGCCGATCACGGTGCTGCCCACGAAGACGCCCTGCTCCTTTGCGTATTTTGAGCCCGCCTCCACGGCGGCCGCGACGTCGGCGATCTCCCCCGTCAGGAACACGACGCCCTTTCCGCCGATGCCGCGCGCGGTGCGCAGCTCCAGAATCTGCACGCTGGCCGCCTTGACGGCGCTGTCTGCGGCGAGGACGCTGCTGGCGATGGAGAACGTCTCAATCACGCCGACGGCGCCTTCCTCCGCTTCCGGCTGCGCGCCGAACAGCGCCTTCACGACGCTCGGGTCAATCCGGCCCAGCAGGACCGAATCCACCAGGTACGACGTGTAACGGCTGCGGATTTTGTCCATGGAAGCCTGCACCTGCGCAAGCTCGCCCGTAAAAATCAGCTCGTATTTCCCGGGGCAGATCGGCTGCGCCGAAATCAGGCGGATCCCCGCGGACTTCAGCGCCTCGTCGGCGGCCTGGACGCCTTTCGCGATGCTTTTCAGTTCCAAAATTCCGACCGAATATTCCATATCAGTCCACCTCATCCACTGCAATTTCAATCTGCCTGCCGGTCACGGCGGTGACCGTGCCGGAAACCGGCGTGTGCAGCGCCGCCGAAATGCCGCCGGCGTCCTTCGCAATCAGGCTGCCCGCGGCGACCTTCGCCCCCGCCTGCACGACGGGGACCGAGGGCTTCCCCACGTGCTGGGAAAGCGGAAGCCGGAATTTTTTCTGCCGGATTTTCAAATCCCCGCCGAAGGGCGCCTGCCGGTCGAACGGAGCCACGCCGATGCGGCGCTTGAGCGACTCGACCGGAACCAGCCGGTTGCCGCGCTCCGGGTTTACTTCGCCGCAGCGGTCGGCGCGGTAGCCGAGGCGGTTGGAACGCAGCGCCTTTTTCACCTGCGCCATGGTGACCGAAGGGGTGACCCCCTGGCAGCAGGCCATCAGGGTGCAGACCCCGCACCCGCTGCACAGGGAAGCCGTGAGCAGATTTTCCGGATGAGCCGAAATTTCATTTGCGACCGACCGCAGCGTCTTGTGCGGCTCCAGCGGATAGCCCAGAAGGTGCCGGGGGCAGATTTCCGTGCAGTGAAAGCACTGGCAGCACGCCGAAGGGGTCCGCACCATCAGCCGGTGCACGTCCGCCAGCTTGTAGGCGACGGCGGGGATGTCGGCCGGCAGCACGACCAGCGCCTTCGTCTTTTTGGTGACGACGGAAAAGTTCGGGTTGATTATGTTCCCCATCGCGGGGCCCCCGTCGATCACGACGTCGCCCTCCGGAATTTTGACGCCGGCGGCCTCCAGGACCGCGCGCACGTCGCAGTTGATGGGGACGCGGTAGACGGCCGGCTTTGGGACGTCGCCCCCGATTGTGATCCATTTGCGGGTCACCGGAATCCCCTTCAGGCTGTTGGCGACGTTGTACGCCGTTTCCACATTGATGACCACGACCCCCACGGAGGACGGAAGATGGCCCGGCGGAACCACCCGGCCCAGGGTCTGATAAATCAGGACGATTTCGTCGCCCATGGGGTAGGCGTTCGGCATGGTCTTGACGGAGAAGCGCCCGCCCAGGGGCTGCCCGTCTTTGAGGCCCAGCTTTTCGGCCGTATGGATTTTGACGCCCAGCACGGCCCGTTCCGCCCCCAGCGCGGCGCGCACGGCCTGCGCCCCTTCGGCGACCTGGTCCAGATGCCGCTGCAGAATTGTAAAATCGGTATAGAGCAGCGGCTCGCACTCCGCGGCGTTGACGACGACCGTATCGATTCCGTCGGCGAATTTCATGTGGGTCGGAAAACCCGCGCCCCCGGCCCCGATGACGCCCGCCGATCTGATTTTTTCCCTGACTTCATGCAGTTCCATTCCACGTTGCCTCTTCCGCTTTTCCGCTCTTGAATCTTCAGTCGATGATGCCGACGATGGCCGCGTCCGAGGGGATGGTTTCCCTCGCCAGCGCAAGCCTGGCGCCGCTGCCCGTGGTAATCAGGACCTTTTCGCCGATGCCGGCCCCGACCGTGTCGATCGCCACGATGTACTCGTCCGTATCCCTGCCGTTCTTCACCAGCCGGACCTCCAGAAATTTCGATCCGACCAGAGACTCCAGTTTCCTTGTCGAAACGATTGTTCCGACGACTCTTCCGCTCAGCATGACCGGAACCCTCCGATTCTCTCCCTGATTTTCTCCGCCGGGGCGGGAGCGCGCCTCAGCCGACGACGACCTGGTCGCGCTTGAGCATGGTGACCTCGTGGATTCCGCCGCGCCCGAGGGAATTGGCGTCGTCCGTGTCGATGTGCATCTCCAGCGTAAACTTGGGGTCCACGCGGACCTGCACCCCGTAGAACAGAGTCCTCCGCTCGCCTTCCGCCAGCGTGTTGACCAGTTCCCCGTCCCGGACGCCGAAGCGCTCCGCGTCGGCCGGCGACATGTGGATGTGCCGGTTCGCGATGATGCACCCTTCCTCCAGCTTGACGACGCCCTTCGGCCCCACGATGGTGATGCCGGCCGAACCCTTGAGCCGGCCCGAGGGCCGCACGGGGGCCTTGACCTTCAGCTGGTAGGCGTCCGTCGCCGAAATTTCGACCTGGGTCTGCTTCCGGAGCGGGCCGAGCACCCGGACCTTTTCAATGGGGCGCAGGGACGGCCCCACGATGGTGACCTGCTCCTTCGCCGCAAACTGCCCGCCCATCAGGGTCTTGACCGGGTGCAGCTCGCTGCCGGCCCCGAACAGGGTGTCCATGTCTTTCCGGCACAGGTGCACGTGCCTTGCGGAAACCGCCACCGGAATCACGGGGAATGCCCTGCCGGACTTTCGGGGGGCGGTTTTCGCGGTGCAGATTTGCCGCACAATTTGCCGGACCAATCTTTCATCCACTGCCATAGGCCAGTCTGCCTCCAAAGCTTTTGTGAAATTCCGCGGCGGGAAACCGAGGTTTCCCGCCGCAGGCTTGTTTTCCCGAACGATCTTTCACGGGCGGGCGCCCTTGAGCCCTGCGGCGGAAAAAGCGCCGCCCGCCGTTTTGATTATACGGAAGGCAAAATCTTCTCGACGTCCGGATGCGGTCTCGGAATCACGTGGGCGGCGTACACTTCGCCCAGCCGCGCCACAGCCTGGCGGCCCGCCTCGACGGCGGCCTGCACGGCTCCGACGTCGCCGCGCACCATCACGCTGACCAGCCCGGACCCGATCTTTTCCGTGCCGGTCAGCCGCACATCCGCGGCCTTGACCATGGTATCGGACGCCACGATGGAAGCGACCAGCCCCCTGGTCTCAATCATGCCAAGCGCCAGGACGGGGCCGTTCTCCCGGCTCCGGGGCTCATTTCCCGGCCGCCGGGCCTTTTCTCCGCCCGTTTTGGGCGCGGCCGCCCCCGCGGGGGGCGCCTTCGCCGGTTTCTCCGGCACACGCCTCCTCAGGGCGTTCTGGCCCGCGGCGGCCGAAAGGGCCTGCCCGGCAACGGGTTTCGGCCCGCCGGCCGGCCCGGCGTTCGGCGCGTTTTTCGGGTTCTTTTCGTTCCCCGGGTTCTGCATGGAATGCTCACACCTCCCTACTCTGTTTCTTTTTGGTCCGTATACAGGAACTTTTTGATTTCCGGGTGCGGGTTGGGAATCACCTCGCAGACCTTGACCTTGCCGACTTTCTCGGCGGCCGCCCTGCCTGCCAGAACGGCGTCCGTCACGGCTGAAACCGTGCCGTCAATCACCATGGTGACCATCCGGCCCCCCAGGTGGCGCTCCGTATGTATCAGGCGGACTTCGGCGTCCTTCAGCATGGCGTCCAGCCCGGCGATTGCCGCAACCAGCGACTGCACCTCCAGCAGGGCAATTGCCTTTCCCACAAAGAATCACACCCCAGAAGTTACTTCAGAGAAGGAAGAATCTTTTCAACATCCGAATGAGGACGGGGAATCACGTGCGTCGCGATGACTTCGCCCAGCCTGCCGGCCGCGGTTCCGCCCGCTTCGACGGCGGCCTTGACGGCCCCGACGTCGCCGCGCACCATCACGGTCACCAGCCCGGACCCGATTCTCTCGTTGCCGATCAGGGTCACGTTGGCGGCCTTGGTCATGGCATCGGCCGCCTCAATGGACGCCACCAGGCCCCTTGTCTCGATCATGCCCAATGCTTCAACCATTTTCTCCAGTCTCCTTTGCTCTCGGAATTCAATATTCCAGAATATTCAGCTTGTCGTGGCCGACCGCGCTGATGGCCTCCAGCTTGCGGGTGTCCTCCGCCTCGTTCGGAATCAGGTAGGAAGTGGAGTACAGCCCCCGCGCCTTCGCCTCCCGGATGCCGGCCTTCATCGCCTGTTCGACCGAAGCGGTGTCCCCCGTCATCTTCACCACAATCATCAGAGGGACCTCCGCCGCGTCGCCGGCGGCCGGTTTGTTTTTGTCCAGCGCGACGATCTTCACGTCGGCCGCCTTCGCGGCCGCATCGGCAACGACAATGCCGGTTGCAAACCCAAATACCTCAACCATGCCAAACGCCATAGCGATTCCCCCGTGCAGGGACCGTCACTCTGCCACGTAGCAGATTTTAATGCCCTGCTGGCTCAGATTCATCTCCATCGCCTCGTTCATCTTGTCGAGCGGGTAGCGGTGCGTGATCAGCTGTTCCAGCGGCAGGCCGATGCCCTTGGCGCGCTTCATGAAGGCGATGGCGTTCGGATATTCGTGCGCGCCGTAATCCCACGAGCCGACCAGCATGATTTCCTTGTTGCACAGGTCGAAATGGGGGTTGATGGTGCATTCGCCGTTGTTGACGAAGAAGCCCATCTCGCACAGGCCGCCGCCGCGGCGGATATATTTGTAGACGTCGGATGCGGCGTGCGGGTTGCCCGTGCACTGGAAGGCGAAATCCGCGCCGACGCCGTCGGTCATGTTCTTCACGGCCTCGACCCGCTGCTCCAGCGTGGTCAGCACCTTGAAGTTCACGATTTCTTCGGCGCCGAGCCTGCGGGCGAAATCCAGCCGCTTCTCGTTGCCGTCCACCGCGATGATCTTATCGACGCCCGCGGCGCGCAGCGTGGCGATCATCATCAGGCCGATCGGCCCGCAGCCCTGCACCAGGACCCGGCTGCCGAACTTGATGCGCCCGGTCTTCTTGGCCTGCTCCAGCGCATGGGTGGTCACGGCCGCGGGCTCCAGCAGCATCCGCTGGTCCAGCGAGAGGTCGTTCACCACGAAATAGGTAGAGCCCTTCGTGATGTGCAGGTAGGTGGAAAACCAGCCGCACAGGTGGTTTTTCTCATTGTCCGTAATCAGGCCGTAAATACCCTGGTTTTCGCACAGGTTCGGGGCCTCCGGGTGGTTGCGGCAGTTGTAGCAGTGGTTGCAGCAGATGACCGACGTGACCAGCTTGTCGCCGACCTGGATGGGGCGGCCCTGCGTGTCGCACTTGACGTTTTTGCCCAGCCGCACAATCTCGCCGGTCCCCTCGTGGCCCAGCACCAGCGGAATGTAGCCGAACGGGTCGCTTTTCCACTCGTAGACGTCGGTCCCGCAGACGCCGGCCCCCTCGACCTTGACCAGAATGTCGTCGTCGCCGATTTCCGGAATTGGGAACTCCTTCACCTCGAAGCGGCGCGGCGCTGTCAGCATCGCCACGCGGGCCATGCCCGGCTTTTCCTCCGGTGCGGCGGGCGACCCCTGCACGTTCGAGAGCACGTTGCGGACGATGTCCGCAATCTGCCTTTCGTCCATTTCCATGAAACTCTGACCTCCCTAATTAAACGATGCGGAACGAATCCACCATGGTGCACCTGCGGTTGCGGGTGAAGCTCTTCGCCGAAGTGAGCCCTTCACCGGTCGGCCCCGCGATGGTAAAGGTGCAGTGGCCCTCCCCGCCCACGCCGATGCCGGCATAGGACGGCGCGTTTTTGACGAAGATGGTGGTCTCGACCGCTTTGGCGAATTTCGTCAGATTGTCGATGTTCTTGGAGTGCATGTGCGCCGTGTGCCGGTTGCCGTGCTCCGCCTTCACCGCCATGCGGATGGCCGTGTCGATATCCGCCACGCGCACAATCGGCAGAATCGGCATCATCAGCTCAATCTGCACGAAGGGGTCCATCTCCTCCGCCTCGCAGATCACGCAGCGGATGTTGTCGCCGACCTCCACGCCGATCTGGTGCAGAATCAGTTTGGCGTCCTTACCGACCCATTTTTTGTTGATGGCCTTCTTCCCGTTTTTGTCGAGAAGGACGACCTTTTCGAGCCGGCGCATCTGCTCGCGGTTGATGAGGTACGCGCCGTTCTGCTGCATGACGAAAATCAGTTCGTCCGCAATCGGCTGCAGCGCGAACACCTCTTTTTCCGCCACGCACGGAAGGTTGTTGTCGAACGAGCAGCCGTCGATGATGTCTTTGCCGGCCTTCCGGATGTCGGCGGTCTCATCCACAATCACGGGCGGGTTCCCGGCGCCCGCGCCGATCGCCTTTTTGCCCGAGGAAAGCACCGCCTTCACGACGCCGGGCCCCCCGGTGCAGACCAGCATCTTTATGTAGGGATTTTTAACCAGCACGTCGAAGGTCTCCATCGTCGGCTTTGCGACGGCGACCGCCATGTTCAGCGGGCCGCCGGCCGACCGGGCCGCGCGGTTGACCAGATCCACCGCGTAGAGCGAGGTCTTGAGCGCGTGCGGGTGCGGGTTGAAAACCACCGTGTTGCCGCCCGCAATCATCCCGATGGAATTGCACAGGATGGTCTCGCTCGGATTGGTGCTCGGCGTCAGCGCGCCGATGACCCCGTAGGGGGCGTGCTCCAGCAGCGTCAGGCCCTTGTCGCCCGAAATGGCCTCCGTCTTCAGGTCCTCGGTGCCCGGCGTCTTCCACGCCACATACTTGTGCTTCAGGATTTTATCCCTGACCCGGCCCATTCCGGTCTCCCGGACGCCGAGCTCCGCCATGACCGGCGCTTCCTGCAGAATCAGCCCGCGGATGGCGGAAAGAATCTCCTCCCGCTTCCGGAACGGCATCTCCTTGAGGACGAGCTGCGCCCGATGCGCGGCCTCAATCGCCTGCCCGATGTCCGTGAAGACGCCCAGGTAGGTCTTCCCGCCGACCACGGTCCCCCCCGTGTTCGGTTCGGCAGGGACACCTGAAATTCCCGAAACGACTTTGCGGACAATCTGCTCTATCTGCGTCTGCGTAATCTCCATATTGTTTTGCAAACCTCCTGCCCTTAGTGATATTTCCCGCGGAAGACCCGCTCCGCATAGCGGGCAAGCTCCGTGTCCTGCCCGCAGGTCCCGCCGCTCACGCCGAAACCGCCAATCAGGCGGCCGTGCAGGTAGAGCGGAACCCCGCCGCCGAACACCACGATGCGGCCGCCGCCCGCGCTCTGAACGCCGTACAGCGCGCCGCCCGGAGCGGCCAGACCGGCGAGTTTTTCCGTCGGCATCTTCATTGCGAGGCTGGTGTAGGCCTTGTCGGACGCCGTCTTCGCGCCCACAAGCTGCGCGCCGTCCGCGCGCAGCAGGGCCGCCGCGTTCCCGCCCGCGTCGCAGACGGCGGCGGCCACCGCCACCGGGAGCTGCGCCGCCTTCTTCAGCACTTCGCGGCAGAGCCACAGGGCCATCTCACAGAAACTCTCTTCCCCGCCGGCGGGCGCTTCCGGCGAGGGCTTTTCCGGCGGGAAGGGAATCTCCGGAGCCGGCGCCCGCTCTTTTTCCGCAAGCCGGGCGAGCGAATCGATGAAATCCGAGAGCCGGTTTCCCCACATCAGGGCGTCGCGGCTGATGCCGCCGGTCCGCTTGCAGGCGACCATCTGCCGTTCGGCCCGGCGGGCGACCGCCCACGCCATGCGCAGGGCGGCGGCCGGCCCGCAGTCGCCCGGCAGGGGTCTTTCTCCGTCGCCGGGGCAGCTTTTGCGGATGATGTCAATTGATTTTTCCATCTCCGCGACTTTTTCGCGGGCCGGGAACGGCGTCCCGCCGGAAAGCCGGGAAGAAAAGGCGAGGACGTCCTGCTGAACGGCCCGCACAATGCGGCCGGTCTCCGGCGGAATCCGGCCCCTCGCCATCCCGAGGGCGGCGTTGAGCTCCTCCAGCGTGCCGAGGAGCGAAAAGACGGGGCTGTCCTTTGGAATCATTCTGCGCGTCGCCGTACTGGAAAAGCCGCTGTCCCCGCTCCTGGTATAAAGGCTCATTCCAGACCGGCCCTCACCGGTTTATCTGTGCGAGGACTTTCCGGGTGATTTCGCTGACCAGCTCTTCCGTCGACGCGCCGCCGGGAGCCTGGGCTTTCGGCTGCTGGAACTTGGCTTTCTGCGCCGGCGTCAGGCAGCGGCATTCGCTGGTGCCCCTGTGCTCGCATTTGGCGCAGCCGGGGTGCCTGCCGGGGACGCCCATCTTCTTGCGGACTTCCATCAGCTTTTCAATCTGGTCGCAGGTCAGTTCGTTCCCGCCGCCGAGCTGCTTGGCCAGGAAGCTGATTTTCGCGAAATACTCCAGCGTCTCCATCTTGAAATAGGCGTGCAGCAGGTCCGGGCCGACGGAAAGGGCGCCGTGGTTCTGCAGCAGCACCGCGTCGTGGTTCTGCAGGGCGTCGGAGATGGCCTCCGGAATCTCCATGGTGGAGGGCGTGCCGTATTTGGTCAGCGGCACCGTGCCCAGCGAGATGATGGCTTCTGGCATGATGTACGAATCCAGCGCCAGACCGGCGACGGCGTGCGCGGTCGCATAGGGCGGGTGCGCATGGACCACCGCGTGCACGTCGCTGCGCTCGCGGTAAACCTGCAGGTGCATCTTGAACTCGGAAGACGGCTTGTAGGTCTTGTTGGGCTCCAGCATATTGCCCTTGCCGTCGACCTTCAAAACCATGTCCGGGGTCATGAAGCCCTTGGAGACGCCGGTCGGCGTGCAGTAAAACTCGTTTTCGTTGACTTTGACGGAAACATTGCCGTCGTTGGCTGCGACGAAACCGTTCATATAGATTCGGCGGCCGATTTCACAGATCTCTTTCTTGATCTCATAAGCCGATTTCATATTTTTTCTCCTTTTCATAATTGATTTTATCCGTTGAAGCTGTTATTATCTTATCAGTAATGCGCACGAATTACCATATTTGGCGGCTATATTGATAATTTGACGTTTTGTTTTTAAAATCAGCTCAAAATCAATCAAATTTAATCAATATGGCGAATGGAGGCAGTCGGAATGCTCGCCTATGAGCGAAAACAGCAGATTCTGGACCTGCTGCGCCGGAACAACAAGGTCGCCACCGTGGAGCAGCTCTGCAAAGAGCTGTTCGCCAGCGGGGCGACCATCCGGCGCGACCTCAAAGATTTGGAGGAAAACAAACTGATTCACCGGACGCACGGCGGGGCCGTGCTGGTGGAGGGGAACTCTACGGAAGACCCGCTGATTTTCCGGGAAGGGCAGAACTCCATCCGCAAGCAGACCATCGCCGACCTGGCCGTCAAGCATATCCAGGACGGGATGACCATTTTTCTGGATTCCAGCACGACGGTGCTGATGCTGGCCAAAATGTTGAACCGGTTCAGCAACATCAAGGTCATCACCAACGGAATCAAGACGGCGATGCTGCTTTCGGACTATTCGGGCCTTCAGCTGATGTGTACTGGCGGAATCCTGCGCGAGAACTCAAAGTCCCTGGTGGGGCTTTCCGCGAAAAACTTCATCAGCCACTACAACGCCGACATCGCGTTCATGTCCTGCCGCGGGTTCAGCATCGAAAACGGCGCATCCGAAGCGAACGAGGACGAGTACTACGTCAAGCGCCAGTTTATCGCGAACAGCAAAAAGGCTGTCCTCCTGAGCGACACTTCCAAGATGGGCTCGGACTTTCTCTGCCGGCTGGCTCCGCTCAGCGATTTTTACGAGGTCATCACGGAGCGGAAAGAGGTCAACGACCAGTGCAACCAGTACACACGGATGCACAAGCCGTAAAGGGAAGACCGGGAAACCCGCCGCGGCCCTTCTCCGGTCTAAGACCGGGCCGCGTCTCATAGATATTTTTACTGTGCGCGGCCAAAAGCGCCGCCGGCCTCCGCCGCGCGGGGCCACAGTGGAAAGAGGGAATATCGGGATGGATACGCTGAATGCGAAAGGCAAATATTTCAAGCTGCTTTCTGAAAAATACCCGACCGTGCAGGACGTCTGCACCGAAATCATCAACCTGCAGGCGATCTTGAACCTGCCCAAGGGCACCGAGCATTTCATCAGCGACGTGCACGGGGAATACGAGGCGTTTTACCATATTTTAAACAACTGCTCCGGCGTGATTCGCGAAAAAGTGGACGCGCTGTTCGGAAAGACGATGTCCGAAGCCGAGCGCTCCAACTTCTGCACGCTGATTTACTACCCGGCGGAAAAAATCAAAATGGTTCGGGAGGCCGGGAAAAATTCACCGGACTGGTACCGCTACACCATCCAGTGCATGATTCAGCTCTCCAAGATGCTTTCGTCCAAATACACGCGCTCCAAAGTGCGCAAGGCGATGCCAAAAGCCTACCGCTATATTCTGGACGAACTGCTTCACGCCCAGCCGGACGAGGACAACAACCAGGTGGTCTACCACGAAAAAATCATCGACACGCTCATCCGGCTCGGCAGCGGCGACGACTTCATCGAATCGCTCGCCGCCCTCATCAAGCGGCTGGCGGTCGACCATCTGCACGTCGTGGGGGATATTTTCGACCGCGGCCCCCGGCCGGACACGATTGTGGAGTTTCTGATGGGCTACCATTCGTTCGACATCGAATGGGGCAACCACGACATCCTGTGGATGGGCGCCGCGGCGGGCAGCGATGCCTGCGTGGCCACGGTGGTCCGGAACAGCATCTGCCACAGGAACATGGACGTGCTGGAAAAGGGCTACGCCGTGAGCCTGCGGCCGCTCACGCTGTTCGCGCAGAAAGTCTACAAAAAATACGGCGACCCCAACGAGGCCGCCCGGCAGGCAATCTCTGTCATCCTGTTCAAGGTCGAAGGGCAGGTCATCAAGCGGCACCCGGAGTACCAAATGGAAGACCGGCTGCTGCTGGACAAAATCGACCGCAAGGCGAAAACCGTGCGGGTCTGCGGCAGAGACTGGCCTCTGCGCACGGTCTATTTTCCCACAGTGGACCCCGAGCATCCCTACGACCTCACGCCGGAAGAGCAGAGCGTGCTGACGGGGCTCAAGAACGCCTTCCGCGAGAGCGAGCGCCTCAACCGGCACATCCGCTTTCTGTACGAAAAAGGGCACTCGTACCTCTGCTATAACCACAACCTGCTGTTCCACGGCTGCATCCCGGTGGACCGGCAGGGTCAGTTCGAGACCATTTTCGTCGAAGGACATCCCTGCAAGGGCAAGGAGTACCTGGACGCCGTGGAACGGGTCGCCCGGCACGCCTATTTCGGCCAGCCGGACACCGGGTGCCTGGATTTTATGTGGTACCTCTGGTGCGGCAAAAAATCCCCGTTCTGCGGCCGGGTCGTCAAGACCTTCGAGCGCATGTGGGTCGACGACCCTGCCGCATGGGCGGAACCGCAGAACAACTACTACACCTTCTGCCACGAAGAGTCCTTCTGCCGGATGGTTCTGCGGGAATTCGGGCTGTACGGCGATTTCTGCCACATCATCAACGGGCATCTGCCCGTCAAGGTAAAGGACGGCGAAAGCCCGGTCAAGGGCGGCGGCACGCTCATCACCATCGACGGGGGATTCTGCCGCGCCTACCAGAAAACCACCGGCATCGCCGGCTACACGCTGATTTTCAACTCGCACGGCCTGCGCCTGATGTCGCATCAGCCTTTTAAGGGAAAAGCGTCCGTGCTGCAGTCCAACAGCGACATCCAGTCCAGGTCGGAGGTCATTGCCACCGCGCCGAAGCGGGTCATGGTGATGGACACCGACGACGGCCGGAAGATACGGGAACAGATCGCCGACCTGGAAGAACTGGTACATATCTACCACGCGAAACGGCTCGACGGGAAAGTATAAAGGACAGGGACGGGAAATTTTCCTGCCGCCAGGCATAATTTTTTTTGCATAATGCAGACGAAAATTATGCTCCTTCATTTTGCAAATTATCGGAATCTCTAAAATTAATTTTAGAGGTTGACAATTCCCGCCCGGTCCAATATAATTAAGCCGATATATTTACTATGTATTTTGAAGGAAGGGAAATAAAGCATGATGAGCGTCGAAATCTATTACAGGACTTTTACTCTGCGCATGTGTGTCGGCTATAAGTGTGTCAAATCGATTCCTTATAAGCCGGCTCTGTATTTCCCTGTTTTGATATCGTAGATACGGTTATCCAGCCGATAACCGCCTTGACGGAATGGGTAAAGCAGCGGCTTTACCCATTCTTTTTTTATACTTTTTTACAGACCGAAAAAATCTGAAACCGGCATTCCCCGAAAAAACATGGAATACCGAAAGGTGGTTGTGATGAACGGGTGTTTTATATCGAAGTTTGGCGTGTCCATCCATACCGGCATGTTGCGGCTGTCGGTCGGAATCGAAAGTGCCGGGGATCGGATTTACGCTCTGCGGCGGGCACCGGGAGACTGAGCCCGTCCATGGAGAAACAGAAAACCAATTTGCAGAAAATCTTCACAGGAGGTGCAGAAAGTCATGGCCGTCAACGCAATAGAACTAAAAAACGTTTCCATGAGGTTCGGTAAAGACTCCAAAGACGTCGTTAAAAACGTGAGCATAAAAATCCCGGAAAACAGTTTTGTGACCGTGCTTGGCACATCCGGTTCCGGTAAAACCACACTGATCAAGTTGATCAACCGCCTGTACGAGGCAACCTCCGGAGAGATCTTTTTCTTCGGGAAAAATATTCGGGAACTGAACGTCGAGAACTACCGGAGGCAAATCGGGTATGTGATTCAGCAGAGCGGCCTTTTCCCGCATATGACGGTTGAGCAGAACGTCGCGGTGATTCCGAAAATGCTCAAGTGGGACGAAAAGCGCACCCAAAGCCGCGTGGACGAGCTTCTAAAACTCGTGCGGCTCCCGCCTGCCGTGTTTAAAAATCGGTTTCCCTCCCAGCTTTCCGGCGGGCAGCAGCAGCGGGTCGGCATCGCGCGGGCTTTGGCGGCCAATCCCAGCGTGCTGCTGATGGATGAGCCTTTCGGAGCGCTCGACGCGATTACAAGGCAGAAACTGCAGGCTGAAATCCTGGAAATTCAAAAAAGGTTTCGGAAAACGATTCTGTTTGTCACCCACGATGTTCACGAGGCCTTTAAGCTGGGGGAACGGACCGTGATCATGAAAGGCGGGGAAATCCAGCAGTACGATACCCCGTACAACATCCTCTTTCATCCGGCCAATGAATTTGTGCGGCGGATTGTCTCTTCCGAAAATTTCGTGGAGAAGCTCCGGGTGCTGCGCGCCTCTTCGATTGTCCATCCGTCCGACGGCATCGAAGCGCCGGACGCCCCCTCTGTAAACGCCGGCGACACCCTGCTGGACGTTTTGGATCAGTTTCTCACGACGAATGCCGCGGCCGTGCTCGTGACCGACAAGCAGGGCGGTCTTCTGGGCCGGATAACCTGGGAACAGTTCCGTCTGATTCCGGGCAGGCCGGATTCCGAAATCTACCGGGGCGCGACCCTGAGGGCCGTCAAAGGGGTGCGGCAGGGATGATTTACAAGGTAATCCAGTATATTTCCACACACGCCGACCGGTTCACAGATGCACTTGAAACGCACCTGCTGCTAAGCGGCATCACCATGGTTCTCGTAATCCTGCTGGCAGTGCCTCTTGGGATTCTGTGTGCCAAGAAAGAATCGTTTGAGGCGCCCATCATGCATGTGGTGAATGCTCTGAAGGTGCTGCCGGTGCTTGTGCTGATTGTCGTGATGCTTCCGCTGCTGGGAGTCGGTTTTCTGCCGGCGCTGGTCGCCCTGCTGCTGCAGGCCATACCGATTATTGTGATAAACACTTATTCGGGCTTCAAAAACATCGACCCCGGTGTACTGGAAAGCGCGGTCGGCATGGGTCTTTCCAAAAAGACGATTTTCTGGAAAGTGGAGTTTCCGCTCGCCATGCCCCTGATTCTTACGGGAATCAGAATCGGCGCCATCGATGTGATTGCGGGGGCAATGCTGGCCTCTTATATAGGCGGGGGCGGCCTCGGGGACTTCATTGTCAATGGAATCGACCACAGCGACCACGTGATGCTGATGGTCGGCAGCATCCCGATCGCCTTTATCGCCGTTGTGGTAGACATCTCTCTGGCGCTGGTCCAAAGGCACCTTTCCAGATATCAAAGAAGCTGACCGAAGCAAACGGCAAAAAGGCGGACCCTGCAAGAAACGCAGCACCCAAATATTTCACTTAATCACTGAGTTAAAGAAGGAGAAAGTGCCATGTTGAAAAAACTGAGTAAAAAAACCGTTCTTACAGTCATAGCAATACTCGTCGTTTTGGTGGCCGTCGCAGTGGGAGAAACGGTTCACGCATTTTCCGGCGGTGGCTCCAAAGGCACCATCACCGTTGGGGCCAAGGGATTCGCCGAGAATGAAATCCTCGCGTCCCTTTATCAGATTGCCCTTCAGGAAAACGGATACGACGCAAAATTTGTCGACAACCTGGACGGAGATGTCCTTCATTCCGCCATCAACAGCGGGAAAATCGATTTCTATCCGGAATATACGAATACGGGCGTCGTGATGGTCCTCAAGCACGATCCGATTTTCGACCCGGAGAAAGCCTATCAGTATGTCAAAGAGCAGTACAAAAAGAAGTACAACATTGTGTGGCTGAACCAGTCGGCCATTAACGATACGTATGGTTTCGTCATCACAAAAAAAGTGGCCGACCAGTACGGGATCTCCACCATTTCGCAGCTTTGCGAAAATTCGCCGAAACTGCGCCTTGCCCAGATGTATGACTGGAACGCCGACCCGGCCATAGGCGAAGCGCTGGATAAAACATACGGAAAATTCAAGTTTGCCGACGTAAAGACCTATAACGCCGGGCTCGTCTATCCGGTGCTCAAAGAGGAAAAGGCCGACGCCCTGGTCGCTCAGACAACCGACCCGCAGCTGGAGGATACCAGCACCTATGTGCTCCTGAAAGACGACAAAAAGGTCTGGCCGCCGTATTACCTGACCCCGATCATCCGCCAGAGCACTCTGGACAAGTATCCCGGCGTGGACGGCATTATCAACAGCGTGACTAAAGAAGTGAGCGGCAGCGATATACTCGAACTCAACAGGCAAGTCATGATCGACAAAAAGGAGTTTCAGGACGTCGCGCGGAAATTTTACGACAGCCATATCAAAAAGTAAAGCAGCAAAGCCGGATAAAAAGGCAAACTCGGTGCACAGGAGGTGAAAAATTTGTTTTTCTCCAATCTTTTGGAGTATACCGCCAATCATTTTGACGTGCTCGTTTCTTGTTTCATAAGACACTTGGCGCTGGTGACAACCTCCCTGTTCTTTTCGGTGGTGGTTGCGATTCCGCTAGGCTGGTTTCTGTCGCGGAAAAAGGAACTGTCGATCGTCGTGCTGAGTATTTTCAGCATCATCTATTCTATTCCCAGCCTTTCCCTGCTCAGTATTTTCATCCCCATCACCGGTCTCGGATTCAAAACCGCCGTGATTGTTCTGCTGCTGTATTCCCAGTTCATCCTACTGCGCAACATTATCGCCGGCTTCTCTTCCATCGGCAAAAACGTTATCGAAGCAGGAAAAGGGATGGGAATGAGCAAAACCCAGTTGTTTTTCTGGATTCAGCTGCCGCTCGCCGCTCCCGCCATTCTTTCCGGTATTCGGATCGCAACCGTCTCCGCAATCGGCATCGCGGACATCGCGGCCTCAGTCGGTGCGGGCGGCATCGGAACTCTCTTGTTTCAGGGGATGCAGACCATGGACTATGTAAAGATGTTCTGGGGTACCGTGCTTTCAGCAGGGCTGGCATTTTGCGCAAACCAAATTTTGTCCGATTTGGAGCATGTGGCGCTCCTAAAGGCCAGTGGATGGTCAGCGGAAACCTAAATGGACAGGACGGAAATTTTAAAATTTATACCTACAATCTTACGGAGGATGACTAAAAATGGCAGATAAAATTTTATTGTCCGAGCTCTCCGAGCCGAATCAGCAATGGTGGATCCACACCGAACCGACCCATAGGTGGGTCCGAGTAAAAGTCGGCGGCGAGACAATCGCCGACAGCAGGCACGTTCTTCTTGTGATTGAGGCAGGCCGCCTGCCGGTATATTATTTTCCCAAGTCGGATGTCCGGTTGGATTTGCTGCGGGCAAGCGACCACCACACCAGAAGCCCGCATAAAGGGAAAGCCTCTTACTGGGACATCAAGGTCGGTGACCGAATTATCAAAAACGCCGCTTGGGGATACCCTGATCCGGACCCGGAAAGTAAAGCGTTAAAAGGATATCTCACTTTCGTATGGGATAAAGTGGACGCCTGGTATGAAGAAAAAGAACAGATTTTCAAACATCCGCGCGACCCGTATTCCAGGGTGGACGCGATTCCGAGTTCGCGGCATGTGCGGGTGGTTCTGAACGGCCAAATTGTCGCCGACAGTACCAGGCCCGTAATTGTTTTTGAAACCGGCCTGACACCGAGATATTATCTTCCAAAAGAGGATGTGCATACCGAATTTTTAGAGCCGTCCGACACCGTGAGCCGGTGCCCCTACAAAGGGGTCGCTTCCTATTGGACAGCCAACGTCGGCGGAAAAAAATATAAGGATATCGTATGGAGCTACCGGAAGCCGCTGCCAGAGATACCGAAAATCTCCGGTCTTTTCAGCTTTTATAACGAATCAGTGGACGCCCTGTATGTGGACGGTGAAAAGTGGAAGCTCAGCGAAAGGGATCGGCTGCCATACAGGAAAATCCCCACGGACTACGACGGCGACGACGGTGCGGAGCAGTCCTGCGGCTGCTACGTTCCGGGAAAATAAACCGAAGCACTGCGGTCCGGAAAATCAGATGGGAGTGCCCACGCCTCATCCCTTCCTCAAAGGAGAAAGCCCGTTGCGAAGACGAGCTTTCTCTTTTTGGCTCCCCGTGTTGGGCTCGAACCAACGACCCCTCCGGTCAGAAACATGGTCGCGGGCCGCCCTCGCAGCGGGCGTCCCGCTCCCTGTTTCTTCCAGCTCAGGCGCTG
>ENA-UOOK01002802-UOOK01002802.1-fermentation-metagenome-genome-assembly--contig:-NODE-2802-length-20742-cov-73.937835_pt1 | contig 20742 bp, 11 predicted proteins | sample MGYA00245777_ERZ724023 | MGnify/ENA primary metagenome ERZ724023 (study PRJEB28704, sample SAMN03018312) | fermentation metagenome | biome: anthropogenic terrestrial biome; feature: soil...
GTTTTTGTCATATTGCCGTTAGCATCATATTCGTAATTATTATAAACTCTGTCTAATGCAAAGTTAAATGAAAAATTATCATTTTCCAAAACTTTATTATTATTATATTCATAATTATTAAAACCGGTAGTACTTGGCAATACAAACGGAGGGTTGTTATTTGTTGTTCTATGCATTTTTTCTAAAATTCTTCCGTTTTGAGAGCGGGAACTGCAACTTGATGAACGGCGATGCACAGAACGGTAACAAATAAATTATCATTTTGCGGGGATAGATATTATTTCATCTTGTTTAGTTTTTGGTTTTAATTTTTTCTCACCTTGAACTGTTGCCTGTTCTCCCGTGTTTTCGGTTTCGATTATTGACAATAGTTCTGCTGAACTATCCGCTTCTGTTGCTAAAATATCGTTAAGTTTTTTATCCATATTATATTTTTGTTATTTTCTTACCTTATGAGAATGTCATTATTTAATGAAAATTATAAAATATTTTTCTATTTTTTTTCATTTTTTTACTATTCCAACTTACATTCGTCCATTCATCAGATTTACATGCTATTTCATAAGTTTTATCTTTATTGTTCGTAATAGCAATTATTAAAAAACCACTTTCTAATAAATCTACCTTCCACATGTGAAAAGTATATTGTTGTTCTATTCTTTCTTCAAGATTATCAATAAACTTAGACCTTTTAAAATAATAATAATTTAATATAACATTAATACTTGTTGTATCTGGTAATTCATTTAAAATTTTTTCTGAATTTGTATCATTAATTAGCAATCTTCCTATAGAATAGGAACATTCTATTTTTATTTTTTCATTATTATAAAAAAATGTTAATTCGCCATTAATTATATAGGTCGGTATTTTACCGTCTATGATTATAATCCAATTAACATATTTTTGAGAAAATAACGAGAATTGAAAACAAAAAACAAATATAAAAATATAAAAAAGCCTCATTTTAGCATTCTAGTTAAGTTTCGTATTGTCATTTTTCCAATTTGGTTTGTGTTTCTATCATAAAAAACAGCATTAGCATTTTTACTATCGTCATCGTATTGATGAGAGTTTCCAACAATAATATTTAAGTTATAACTCTTAAAAGATTTTTCATCGTTATATTCTCCTGTTCGACTTGGATAAAATGGAGATGAATAATTAACAATTCCATCTCTCATGTATTCTTCTAGTGGGTGAGAGTGAATACTTGTATTGTCGTCGCCTTGCATGTATGGTAATCTTACACTTGCTTTTCTATCTCTTACATCATTTCCTCTTTCGGCGTTTAATATTTTACTTCCGTCAGGAGAAACAACAGAACCTTCTTCACAATATCCACCATTTGCAACCGTTCTATTATATACATTTACTGCTTCTTTTAATGTTTTTTTATTTGTAGAAAATCCTACTTTTACATCAGAAGTTTGTGTTTTACCACCGCTTTTATTGTTTGCTTTTATTGTTTTTATACTTGCTTTATCACTTATAATATGAATTTTATTATCATTTATTCCGTCTGTTCCTAAATATTTACCTTTTTCATTATGAAAATCACCATCAAGCAATCCGCTTGGGTCAGAACGAGTTGCAGGATTATTTTGTGCGTAATTATAAGGTGTTATCCAAGGTCTCATGTGAGCCAGCGGGTCGGGGCTCAGCCAAAGTCCTAATTTAGAATCTAAATATCTTGCACCAAAATAGGAATATCCAGTCTCTAAATCAAGTGGCTTTCCGCTAAATTTAAACTCACTATCATAAGTAGAACCCGATACTTTTTGATTTACAAAAATTTCACCAAAAGGCAAGTAACTAAGGTGTTGCAAAGCATTTCCGTCTTTGTCTGTTATCCAACTTGAGGAGCCTAAGTGGTCGCTAAGGTAAAAGTATTGGAGGTTTTCAGGCTCTGTTGCTGTGCTTGTTATTTTTGTCATGCTTGATGCTAATAGGTTGGTATTTAAAATATTAGCTCCACTACTAATAGCGCATAAAAAAACAGGTGGAGGACCAAAGCTGGGGATACACAAATTAGTAAATGTTCTTTTCATCAAATATGTTTGTTGGCTTCGTTTTGCATTTATTTGAGCGGGAGGCGGCGGTAAAACAATTTGTGGAATATCAGCAGATTTTCCTGTGCCAACTTTACTGCAAATACGCTCCTCGCCTGCAAAAATATGCTTGGTATAATTTGTATTAGTAACACTAACCTGTGGAAATAAATAATAAGTACTTTTATTAAATTTATTGTATTTTATTGTTGTTCCGCTCATTGTTTGTGTTATTTTTGGTCCAACTACTTTCCAAGTTCTTTCTCCTGTATAATTATAAAAATAATATGCAGAATTATTAAAATCAATCATAGCTTGCAACTGGTCTTCTTCGTTCCAATATAAATTGCGCAATGCACTTATTTTTGGTTTTAATGGTGGAAATGGTGATGATAAATAATTTTCTGATGTTTTTATTTCTGTCATATTACCATTGGCATCGTATTGATAGTTGTTGTATTTTCTATCAAATGCAAATGTAGTCGAAATAATATCATTTGACATAATTTTATTGTTATTATATGAATAATTATTAAAGCCTGAATTTTGTGCTAAAGATGGTAGAGGCGAACCAATATTATGACTTGTTAATGCATGTCTTTTTTCTGTAATTCGTCCATTTGCCATATATTGCATTTGTGTGGTTTTGGTTAAAACTGTGCTGTCTTTAATGTATTGATTACTTGCATTTGTTAACCTGTAAATATCATCATAGCTATAAGTATTAGTATATATACCACCCAGTCCATTGGGTAATGTTTGAGCAGTATTGTTTATTGATGTAATATTTCCTACATCATCATATTGGTAATTTAATGTTTGTAAAACTTCAGTATTATTGCCAGATTGCAAACTACTTAATCTTTGCATATCATCGTATTGATATGTTGATATAATATCATTGCCATATTTTATTTCAGTTCGTTTTCCAAATTTATTGTATTTAATATCCTGAACATAAGGGTAAAGTTGTCCTGTACCTGGCCAACCAAAATATTTAAAACCTTGAACTGCTTTTAAATTACCACCTTTATCGTAATTATAAAAGACAACCTCTCCATCAGGGTATCCCATAAATCCTATTCTTCCCCAGGAATCATACATGTAATACATTGATAATTGCCATACAGTATCTTCGTTAGGTAATACTACAGTTTTTGTTTCTTTTGATACATTTCCAAGTTTATCGTACTCAAAATAAGTCCAGCCATTTATGTCTTCAACTTTTACAACTCTTCCTGCTGCATTAGCCGAAGCACCTACTGCACCATAAGCATAAGTAACTTTAAGTTCCGGATTATCAGAATATTCCATTTGTGTTAAACGATTATAATGGTATTTATATTGTATTTGCGATCCATTTTTATCTAACACAGTTAAATTATTTGCTCTATCATAACTGCGAGAAAGCACACCTGCATCGGGGTGGTTTCTGCTTGTTAGTCTGCCTAACATATCATAAGTATATGTAGTTTGTATATTGTTAGGGTCGGTAGTTGAAATTTTTTGTCCTAATTGATCATAAGTAATTGTAGTACTGCCATAGCAATTAGTAATTTTTGTTGTTAAATTTCTATAGTCGGAAAATGTGCTTACTGTATTACTCAAAGCATCTATATGTTGTGTTCTAAATTTGCCATCAGAAATATCATACGCTATGCTATCGCTAGTGCCATCGGGATATATGGTTTTTGTAACACGATCTAAAACATCATATCTATATTCGGTTGGTGGTGTATTGTCTTCGGGGGCAGTGCTTAAAGTTGTTTCATCAGAGGAAAGTTCTTCTAATTTAGGATAATTCTCCGAAATAACTCTACCAAATATGTCATAAATCACTTTTCCACTAACAACACGTTTTTCTTCATTATTAATTTCTATATCTTTTTTAGTTTGAATAACTCTACCTAAACCATCGCAAAATAAAACAGTATTTATTGTGTTGTTAGCATTAAATGTATCATAATGCATAGTTTTTGCCCAAGCAATATTATCATTTGTGTTTCCTAAAGAATATACATGTTTTATAGTAAAGTCTGTTTCATTTGGCGAAACAACTTTTGTAAGTCGCCCACGCCAATCATGCTCAAAGGATATTGTGTTGTTATTTATATCTGTATTACTTAGTGGAACTTGTAGTTTATAATCATAAGTTGTATTAGAGCTATACCCCAATACACTTGTTACCTGAGTTGGTAAAGAAAAAATTTGATTGTCATAAATATAATTATATCTCATGCGTTGATTTGTGGCATTGTGTGGTAAAAGAACTCGGGTTATATTACCATAAACATCATAAGCATAATCAAATTCTGAAGTAATATCGTTATTATATTTTGTGATTTTTGTTAAATTTCCAGTGGTGTCATTATGTAAATAATCGGTTTTCCTAATTGTTTGCTCACCACTAACTTTTATAACAACACTTGTTTGTTTGCCAACTAAATACTGTGGCGAATATCCCATATATGTGATTGTTGCAGTAAAATTATCATCATTGTCTGTAATATCGCCTTCTTGTGTATATTTGGTTATATTGCCATATTGTCCATATTCAAATGATTCATTAGTTATTATTTGTGGTTCTGTTTGTGTTTCATAATATTTTCTAACTTGCTCACTTAAAGCTGGGAATGCATCACATCTACACTCATCGCTTGAAGAAATATATTGTCCATTATTTAAAGCACAAAGTCCATAAATATATTCATTTTCAATATATTTATTTCCATCTTTATCTGTAATCAAATCTTTGTATTTTAATCCTTTAAGTAAAACTTTATCGTTGTGATAATGTTCGGTAATAATTTTATATGCTTCTAATTCTTGGTCTAATGCTTTTGTTTTAACAATTTTAAATCCAAGATTTTCTCTATCAAATCTTTGATACATGCAAGAGTCGTACTCAAATGCAAAATATTGATAATTAGCACCATCTTCTGTATATCCATCAAATATTTTTAAGCTATCCATTATCATAGTTCTATTTGGACAATCAAATCCGCCGTGTTTTGATAAAGAGTAGCTTATTTTAAACTCGCTACCAACAAGATTTGTTACTATTTTTAGTAAATTTGTTTTTCCTAATTGATTGTATCGTACTTTTATTTGATTGTTTTCTTCATAAACATAGTCAACTAACCCATCTGCATTTATATCGCTAAACATTCCTTTTACATCGCTAGCTCCCCAACTCATAAATGTTTTTGGGTTGACAGCAAAACAAAACAAATTAAACGTAACAGCTACGTTTAAATTATTGTTTTTACTTATTGTTTTAAAACTTGTATATATATCATAAATATCTGTACCTATAAAAGATTTTCCTGTATTAAATTCACATTTTAAACCAAATGTAACGCTAGTCAATTTGTCTGGTAACCCATCTCCATTAATGTCTATAATATCTAAATTTGTATTGTTTGTGCTTGTATTTGTGCCATATCCAGCAGCAATACTATTTCCTACAATGTTTACGCCCAAACTACCACCACTATTATTAGAGTAGTCATTTTTTGCAAACAAGTTTGAAATAACTATTGGCGCATAAAACTCATAGCCTAAATTGTATAAAACTTTTCCTTCATCTGTAATTTTGTCTGGCAGTCCGTCTCCATTATAATCAATAAAACTTAAGATAGATTTTGTATTCATATCACTACTCCCATAGCCAAAAGATCCTATAGAGCCTTGTGTTTCAGTTTTTTTGCCTGAACAAAATGAACGTATTTGGCTTGGACTTGGTACTGAAGCTCCAAAATTATATAAAGTTCCTGCCCCTTTCTTAAATTCGTTTCCATAATCAAAGGAATTATGAGCTTTTACAAAATCAGAAGTACCTCCTTGTGGATTGCTATACTTTACTAGTCTTTCCGTTATCTCATCAGGATAACGGTCACCATTCATATCTTGAAAAGATGTAGTAGTTGTAATTTCTGTCCAAGAGTTTCCACTCCCAACTATTCCAAACGCAGATAAGTTAGCTGTTGTGTTTTCACTTTTGCTTTTTAGTATAGGTGCTTGTTTTACAGCTCCCGGTGGCAAATCATCTAAAATGTCGTCTTCATCTTCGCCAGGCATACCCATTGCTTCTAAAGAATACTCTGCTTCTGGCATAATTCCTAAAACACAAGGCAATGTATTGCTTAATGTATCAGCATTTACATAACTTACATTACCATAGCCTACCCATTGGTTATACTTATAGTCGGGAGACATTGGCAAAAACTTTTCTTGCTCATAAGGATGTGTTTCAAACCAATTTGTTATGATTTCATTCGCTTGCTCTGGGTCTGTTTCTGCTAAAGCATTTGACGTAGCCAATGCAGTTTGTAATCCTATTGATTGGCACAGTGAATCTTTTACAATTAAATCAGTATATGCAGTTGAAGTATTTTTATAATTAAACTGCCCCCAGTTTCTATATAAATTACCAAATTTTAAATCCTCGGAACGATGTTGACAATGAATACCTATTGAATAAGGAAAACAATTGCTATTGTTGTCAAAACAAATTTTCAAATTATTAAGCTCTATAGTGTCTGCCGTATAAAAATCAATAAAATAACCAACATTTTTTATAATCTGTATTGAATCAATAGGGTATATACCGTTATAAATATTTTGGGAATAATTAATAAGTCTATTTTGAACACTACCATCATCTCCCTTTATTGATAAAAAACCCAAAAAATTACTAATAGGTGAATTAGAATTTATTATTTTAAGAGTGTCAATATAAACAGTATCATAATAATTAGTAAGATTTGTTAACTGCTCAACAAATATACTAGGGCGAACTGGTTTGGGATAAGTTGTAAAAAATGGAATAATATCAAATTTAACATTTGGTTTTGGAGGATTAAAACTAGTATCGTAAGCAGCTATCGTTAAATTGTCAATAGGTTCAATGTTGTCATAATAAAGAGATATTTCCCAACTTATAGCTTCCCAATTTACATTAGAAAAACACTCAACCCTAAATTCTATTGTATCTCCTTGTGATACATAAGCCTCTTCTATGGTTAAAGTGGTCTCAACACTATCTCTCATTGCTATATTTAAAAATGGAGGTGGTGTTATATATGCTCCATTTCTTTTCACAACAAAATAAACATTATCACTTAGATCTTCGGAAATTTTTATTTTTGTGTCAGCCTTAATTCTGCCATCAAATGGCATTGCATATTTTGTATTTGGATTTATTAAAAAATCCTCAGAAGCATTAAACTTATAAATATGTTTTCCATTTGCATCTAAACTATTTTGCTGAATTGAGCTAAGAGTATTATTCCCATATTTAATATAATTTATTTGGGGTGTCCATGCAACTTTATCATAACGTTTTTTATCCATAGACTCTACTCTAAAATATATATGGTCGCCACGCTTAACAGAAAAAACAATATCTGTTGGAATAGATGTTGTAGCATCTGTTTTTGTTAATATTTTATCATATACAATAGTATCTATTTGAATTGAAATTTTTAATGAATCCGAAAAATCTCTTTTTGACATTAAATTCTCTGTTAAAACTGCATCATTGCTAATAGTAATATCACCATCATAAGGTGCTATCCACAATTTTACTAAATCATGAGGTGGATAAATTTTTAATTCGCCAGGAATTAGTTCGTAAGTGTACCAACAAAATTTATCGTTTGTTATTTCATGTGGATATGTAGCAATAATAGAATCATAAAAAGATCGCCAGTTGTCAGGATCTTGTGAAGTAAAAGTTTCTTTGTCTGTACAATGTCTAGTCCAAACTGTATCTCCCTCTTTATATAATATCTCAGAATCTAATTCATTAGCAATTATAGGAATTCCGTCAAAACTGTCGCCATCGCTTCCCATTCCTGCATCAACACAAATTTCTCCAGCAAAACTTTGCTCATCCATATCTTCAGGAGCAATCACTTCAAAACTAGGATCACCATTAGCATCTAATTTGTTATAATATACATAACCATTATTGACGACATCAATTAATCCATCGGCATTTATATCTGTAAAGTAAACTTTGGTTTTATTGTTGCCAATACTATGATCTCCTGAAAGTGTATGCCCAAAATGTGCTTCGCCACCAAAACTATTGTTATTCGAAACTTCTTTAGAAAAAATCTTTAAACCGTTTATTACAACAGGCGATTCAAAATTATATGCGTTTTCTACTTCATTATAACTAAGTGATTCAAAATAAACACTTTCATGTACGCTTGTTAGTCTATCTGGTAATCCGTCTCCATTCAAATCAACTATAGTTCTTACGCCTTTAGAAGTATTACGCGAAAAGTTATAATTTGCTCCAGCATTGGCTGTTTTTGTGAATTTAGGGAGTATATTTACCCCTAACGTAGTAGCAAGTCCTGCCCCCCAACTAATTTCAGAATTGCCTCCCAATTTTCCTAAAGGTTTAAAACTGGCGGGTGGTGCAGATAAATATGAGGCACCAGGATCGTTACTTTCACTAATTACTTCTGGTTCTGAAAAAATATTATATGGTAAACCATAATAACTAAACTCTTGTAAAACTATTGTAGTAGTATCTGTATTTAAACAGTAATAATCTTCATTTTGCGTACCAAAACCCGAAGGCTTAACTTCTGAAATTTTATTTAATAATAATTTTCCAAATGCATTGTCATTCGCATAGCAAAAACGATATTGCCTAACCATATCATTGTTATACTTAATAATTATATCTGTAACAAGATGTCTGTTTGCTTCTAAAAATCCCAATCTGGCATTTGTCTTTTTGTATTTGTCTTCTGCAATTGGCATATAATTAAAATTAACTGAATATTTACCACGTTCTACTCCATGCCCAGTGTAATATATAATATCTGGTCTAATTTCTTTATAAAAACTATCATTATCTGAATGCTTATAAGTAAATTCAACAAAATTTCCATTCAAATCTCTAATTTCAGTAAGTTCCCATTTCCCAATATTTCCATCAATATTTTTTAAAACAGCCATATTATCAACTGCTTCATTATTTATCTGTTTTCCATAGTAATATTTTACACCATGTTTATCAGTAATTTCCCAATAATAATTTTTAGGATTTGTTCCATAGCGAATAATTTTTTCAAAACTACCTTCAACTCTGCGACAAAATTGTGTAACCCCAGAAACAGTGTCTCTATCTCTCCATTCCTCACGATGAGTAAGAGCATGCAAGTTGGTGTAATCAGAGCCACTCATTTGTATTAATTGCTCGCCGTTTAAAAGATATGTCTCGCTTTCTTTTATTGAATCATATCGTGGTACTCCCCAACGGGTTTCTATACTAATTTCGGGTATTGCCAAATCCCAACCCAAGCCAAACAAACCTAAATCGCTCTCGCTACTATAATTTAAAGTTAAATTTGGTTGTAAACCTTGCCTGCCACTAGGTAAAGAAAGTGGAAAACTTAAATTTACTGTACCGTTATTATTAGCTTGCGGTGGCTCTATAAAATGAAAACTAGATAGAGGATTTGCAGCTTGCATATCGCTAAATTGAGTGGGAGCAAAACTTTGAGTTTCAGGCATTTCGGGCATTTGAGTAATCGCATTTATAAAATCTGTAAAATGATTAACTCCAGAAATAATAACTTTTTGAGCAGTATCTGCTGATATATAGTTTATCGTTTTCCATTCTTGAACTTGCTCATCGTAATAGTAAGTTTCTATATCATTTACGCTAAAACCTTCAGGAATTTTAGCTTCATCATAAGGTAACTCAATTTCAATATCGCTTTTAAAAAGAGTATTATGTGGCAGCATACGAAAACCTGAATATTCACCTGTTACATTTATTAAATGTGGAGGTAAATCTGGCAAGTCTGCATAAGATAAACCGCTGATTGATAGCTCAATATCAGTAGCCAAAACACCAGACTTGCCTTCTATTTTTGCTTTTCCTAAATTTAAACTAAAAGAATTTGTACTTGCTATCTTTAATGAAACAGTATTAGTTTCTATATCCTCAGATATTGAAGGAGGTAAAGAAGCTAAATTTTCAGTTTCTCTTTCGTAAGATTCAGAAAAAATTAGTTTTTTAATTTCATTTATGCCAAAAATACTTACACATAAACTTAAAAAACCTAAAATCAATAATGTTTTAAAAATCCTCTTTTGCATTGCTCAAATAATTAACTGTTAAACTTTAAATTAATTTCCCCTTTTAATTTTAAATAATAATAACCTTGCAAACATATTGTTCTGCTTTAGTTTCAACTTTTATTTGGTATTCGCCTTTTGTTTTAATGAAAAAACTTTCTTTATAATAAGATATGTTTTTTAATCTCTTTGTTTTAAGCGTTTTTCCCTCAATATTTGTTAAGGATATTGTAATATTTGACGTTTCAGCTAGTCGGATTTCAAGCTCAAAATGACCGTCATAACTAGGAATTGGGAAAATTGCAACTGTGCTTTCAAAATTATTTTCTAAAGTAGATTCATTTGTCAACTTATCAGAATTTTTATTTTCGTCCAAACTATTGTTAAGCTTATTATGCAATTCATCAGATATGCTATTACTATAAAAACTTTCAAAATAATTTACTAAATCTTCATTTGGATCTGGCTCATTTAGTAAAGCGTAATTTAATGTTGAATCGGGAGTTAACATAGCTAAACAAAACAAATCGCTACCATTAAAGTCAGTGTCCCAGTATATTTCTTTAAAAACCAATACTTTATTAGCTGTATCAATATAAACAGGCGGATAAAAATCAAAACTTCCAACTTCTAAAGAATCTTCTGAAGAACGATTAATTAATAGGTGAATATTTTGTAAAAAAGATGTATCTGTTTCAAATTTAGAGTAATTAAGTTCTAAAAATGTAGCATTTTCCTGACTACCTGTCTTTTGCACTCGAAAATTTCCATATGTTGTTAAAATAAAACCGTTTTCTAAATTTAATTCCGTGCGTGTTTTCAAGGCAATTGTATCTATACCTATTATTATAAATTGTAAATCATCTAATTCTGCAAGGTTTTCTAAATTTGAATCTGCTTTCTCTCCAAAACCAATAGTTAACAAATTGTCAGATGTTTTGCTTTGTTTTTGATTTAATCCAAAATATTTATCCTTACCAATTCCAATTATTTGTCCTGAAAAGTTAGTATTATCATAATAATTCCATATGCTATCCTGTACACTATTATAATAACTTCTAGAATTTAGTGTTATGCCATATTTTATGCCAAGATATGTTTCCCAAATCTTAATAATACTATCATGTGGCATCTCTGTAAAAACTAAAATTTCAGAAATTTTTCCTACAAAAGGTAAAGTATCTTTACTACCAATAACAAGTGTTAATTCATCATTTTCAGATGTTGATACTCCTTGCGTTAATGTGTTTACTAATGGCAAAACATTATTTTTTTCACAAAAAGGACTTGCACCATAAAAATCTAATATTCTTCGGGTAGTCATACCTATATTATGATTACCTGAACTATCAAGAGATAATTGCCAAAGATTGTTTTCGTTAATGCTATCAGTAATTTGGTAAACCATCATTACTGTTAAATTATCTAAATTTAAGTTCAAACTATCAATCTCAATATAAGAAGTTCCTAATAAATTTAAACTGGGATTGTAGTTAAAATCTTCAAAGGAATTTTCAAACTGAAAATCGTAAATTTGTGCATTATGGTTATAACCTGAAACATCACGCCATATATTTTGAGTTATTTCTTCAGAAATACTATCTGCTCTAAGCCAAAGTTTAGGATAAGCAAAACCTAAATCAACTTGACTTCGTAAATTTAATGAAAAACATAATGTAAACAACAATATGCTTAATAAATAATTTAACCTCTTTCTCATAATGCTAAATTTTAATAAACAAAATTTAAATACTTCTTTTGTAAAAATAAAGCAATTATTTTACAAATAAGGTGTTTTTTTGAAGTATTTTTTGAAAAAAATACTAATCGAATTTAATTTTATATTTAATGACTATTTTTGACAACCAAACTTATAAATAAACAATTTTCGAACTTTTAACTAAAATATGGGATATTACAAAATTTAAAGTTGTTTTTTTAATATTCACACCTCTCTACTCACTAATCTCCCCTGCAATAGAGTTTTCTAAAAGTTTTGCCATTTCACTTTGCAGAAGATTTTTTCCTAATACAAACATTAGTTTTGTTGTAGCTGCTTCAATAGTCATATCTTTGCCACTGACAACGCCTATATCGTTTAGCTTAACGCTAGTTTCGTATTTTCCTTGTTGAACTTTTCCTACTGTGCATTGAGAAATATTTAAAACAACTAATCCTTTATTGATTACTTTTTCAATTTCTTTAAGAATTTTATCGTCTGTAGGAGCATTGCCTGAGCCATAAGTCTCAATAATTAAACCTCTAAGGTTTTTTATATTGCAAATTGCTTCAACGGTTTCGGCTTTAATTCCAGGGAAAAATTTTAAAATTGCAATATTGTTATTAAACTCATTTTCAACAATTAATTTATCTGAATTTGTTTTTAGCAAGTTTTGTTTATGTAGCTTTATATCTATTCCAACTTCAGCGATACTTGGGAAATTTGGAGAAATAAAAGCATCAAAATTTTCGGCACTAAACTTAGTAGTTCTATTTCCTCTGTATAGAGTGTTTTCGAAATAAACACAAACTTCTTTAATTAATGGTGTGCCATTTTCATTCATGCAAGCTAATTCTAATGCAGCTAAAATATTTTCACGTCCATCTGTTCTAATTAAATCTATTGGTAATTGAGAACCTGTTAGAATTATTGGTTTTGATAAATTTTGTAGCATAAACGATAAAGCAGAAGCCGTAAAAGCCATCGTGTCTGTACCATGCAGAATTAAAAAACCATCATAATCATCGTAGTTTTTAATGATAATTTTGCTTAATTTTATCCAAAAATCTGGGTCTGCATTTGAGGAATCTATCAATTCATCAAAACTATATGAACTTATACTGGCTGGAAAAGATTTTAATAAAGGAATATAATTAATTAAATGCTCAAAACTAAATGGTTGTAAAAAGCCTTTTTCGTTTTTGATCATTCCAATTGTGCCACCTGTGTAAATTATTAAAATTCTTTGCATGAATTAGATGTTTTTTTGCAAAACTAAAATTTTTAAATGTAATCTTAAAATAAAACTGAAATTAAATTTTATAATTTAATGCAAAAAGCACTTATAAAACATATACACTTAATAATAAAATGATTATGTTTGCACAAAAATAATTAAATGGAAATCATATTGGATTTGGTAGCCCAAACTACCGGGATTTCAATTAAACAAGTAAAAGCCACATCTCTTCTATTAGAAGAAGGTGCGACTATTCCATTTATTTCTCGATATCGTAAAGAAAGAACAGGTGGTTTAAATGAGGAAGATGTCGAAAAAATTCAAAAACAAAAAGCTTATTTTCAAGAAATTGCTGAAAGAAAAGAAACTGTTTTAAATTCAATAGAAAAACAAGGAAAATTAACTGACGAATTAAAGCAGGCGATAGAAAATACTTGGGACATAAATGTTATCGAAGATTTGTATTTGCCATATAAGCAAAAAAGAAAAACTAGGGCTTCAATTGCTAGGGAAAATGGCTTAGAACCTCTGTCAGAAATAATTTTCAAACAACAAAATATAGATATAAATAAAATCGCTTCTAGCTTTTTAAATGATAATGTGCCTAGTGTAGAAGATGCAATTCAGGGAGCAAAAGACATTATAGCCGAACAAATTAGTGAAAATGCTCAAGCAAGGGAAAGAGTTAGAAAGATTTTCAGCTCAGAAGCAATTATTACCAGCAAAGTTGTAAAATCAAAAATTGAAGAAGCAGAAAAATATCAAGATTATTTTGATTTTTCACAAGAATTGTCAAAATGCCCTTCTCATAGAATACTTGCAATGCGAAGAGGAGAGAGAGAAGGTTTTTTGAGAATAGATATTTCGCCAGATAAAAATATTGCTTTTAAAAGTTTAAAATATCTTTTTGTTAAAGGAAAAACAAATACTTCGGCTTTGGTTGAAGAAGCTATGGTTGATGCCTACGATAGATTGTTAAAACCTTCTATTGAAAACGAATTTGCTAATTTAAGTAAAGAAAGTGCAGATATTTTGGCAATTGAAGTATTTGCAGATAATTTACGTCAATTATTACTAGCACCGCCTTTAGGAAAAAAACGTATTTTAGGAATAGACCCAGGATATAGAACAGGTTGTAAGCTTGTTTGTATTGATGAGCAAGGAAATTTGTTGCATAACGAAACTATTTATCCACATAAACCTCAAGAAGAAAGAGCTATAGCAATGAAAAAACTTAGTTCTTTGGTAAATAGTTACAAAATTGATGCAATTGCAATAGGAAACGGAACTGCTAGTCGCGAAACCGAAAGCCTTGTTAAACATATTTCGTTTGATAGAGAAGTTAGAGTTTATGTGGTAAGCGAAGATGGAGCTTCAATTTATTCTGCTTCTAGTCTTGCTCGTGAAGAATTTCCACAATATGATGTAACTGTTCGTGGAGCGGTGTCTATTGCTCGTCGTTTGATGGATCCTTTAGCTGAGCTAGTAAAAATCGACCCAAAATCAATAGGAGTAGGGCAGTATCAGCATGATGTTGACCAAAAACTTTTAAAAGATAGTTTGGATAGAGTAGTAGAATCGGCGGTTAATAAAGTTGGAGTAAATTTAAATACTGCTAGCAAGCAACTGCTTACTTATGTTTCGGGTCTAGGACCAGTTTTAGCTCAAAATATTGTAGATTATAGAAAAGAAAATGGAGCTTTTAAAAATCGAAAAGAACTTACTAAAGTGCCAAGATTAGGAGCTAAAGCTTTTGAACAGGCAGCAGGTTTTTTAAGAATACCAGATTCTACACATGCTCTTGACAACACGGCGGTTCATCCAGAGTCATATCATATAGTTGAAAAAATTTCTAAAGAATTAAATAAATCAATTGAAGAATTGATTGAAGAACCAAATTTATTAAAGACAGTAAATATTGATAAATATTTAACAGAAGAATTTGGTTTACCAAGTTTTGAACTTATAATTTCGGAATTAGAAAAACATGGTCGCGATCCGCGAAGCACCATTAAAGTAATGGAATTTGACAAAACCATTTATAAAATCGAAGATTTGAAAGAAGGAATGGTATTGCCGGGAATTGTTACAAATATTACAAATTTTGGTGCATTTGTTGATATAGGAATTAAAGAAAATGGTTTAGTTCATATTTCGCAAATTTGTAACGAATTTATAAGTTCACCAAATGAAGTTTTAAAACTTCATCAACATGTTAAGGTTAAAGTTACTAATATTGATATTCCGCGAAAAAGGATTCAATTGAGTATGAAAAATATTGAATAACAAAATTAATAAAAAAAATAAATAATAATTATGAGTAAAAAGATCATTGACCTCGAAAATGTGGTAATTAAATTTGCGGGTGATTCAGGAGACGGCATTCAACTTGCTGGGGCTCAGTTGACTAACACTACAGCTCAACTCGGAGAAGAAGTTGCTACTTTTCCTGACTATCCTGCAGAAATTCGAGCACCTCAAGGAACTGTTGGAGGAGTTTCTGGTTTCCAATTGCATTTCGGAAGACATGTTAACACACCAGGCGACAAGTGTGATGTTTTAATTGCGTTTAATCCTGCTGCTATTATGGCAAATATTAATTCCATAAAATGGGGTGGAATTATAGTTGCGGATATTGATGCTTTTACTGAAGCAAATATGGAAAAAGCTGGATTTAAAGATGATACAATGGATCATATTAGACAAAACTTCGATTTAATCGAAGCTCCAATTAGTTCAATGTCGAAAGAAAGCTTGAAAGGTATAGAAGATTTAGATCAAAAAACTATTTTGAAAAGTAAAAATATGTTTGCTTTAGGTCTAGTGTATAAATTATTTGGTTTCCCATTGAGTTATTCAGAAGAATTTTTTGATAAAAAATTTAAAAATAAACCTAAACTAGCCGAAGTAAATAAAAAGGTTTTACAAGGTGGAGCAAGCTATGCATCTGCAATTCAAGCAATACCATCGTTTAGACTTTGTGGAGAAAAGAAACTAAAAGGAAGATATAGAAGCATTAGCGGAAACGTTGCTACTGCATGGGGCTTGTTGGCAGCAGCAGAAAAAGCAAACTTGCCATTCTTTTTAGGTTCTTATCCTATCACACCAGCAACAGATATTTTACAAGAATTAGCAAATCGCAAAGATGTTGGTGCAAAAGTATTTCAAGCCGAAGACGAAATTGGTGGTATAGTAACTGCAATTGGAGCTTCTTATGCTGGTAACTTAGCAGCTACTTCAACATCAGGACCTGGTTTAGCATTAAAATCAGAAGCATTAGGTTTGGCAGTTATTACCGAATTACCATTGGTTGTTGTTGACGTTCAACGTGGAGGACCATCAACAGGTTTACCAACAAAAACAGAACAAGCCGATTTGTTTCAAGCTTTAACAGGAAGAAATGGAGAAAGTCCAGTTCCTGTAATTGCTGCAAGTACACCATCTGATTGTTTGCATTATGCATTTATGGCTTCTAAATTTGCATTAGAACATATGACACCAGTAATTTTGTTGACAGATAGTTTCTTAGCAAATGGAACAGAACCTATGAGTATTCCAGAAATGAAAAAATTCCCAGAAATTAAAACAAAACTTGTTCCAAAAGATCAAGAAAAATACTTGCCTTACGAAAGAGATGAAAATCTTGTAAGAGGATGGGCTATACCTGGAATGAAAGGTTTTGAACATAGAGTTGGTGGTTTGGAAAAAATGGATATAACTGGTGCGGTTTCTTACGTTCCAGCAAATCACGAAAGAATGGTTTATTTGAGAAAACAAAAAGTTGAAAATATGGCTAAATTCTATCCTGAACAAAAAGTTGAAGGAAGTGAAGATGCCGATATTTTAGTAATTGGCTGGGGGTCAACTTATGGGCATATAAAAACTACAGTCGAAGAATTAAGAAAAGAAGGAAAGAAAGTTGCACATGCTCATTTTAATTATATTAATCCTTTGCCACGCAATACTGATGATATATTGAAAAAATATAAGAAAATTTTGGTTTGCGAACTAAACTCAGGACAATTTGCAAATTATTTGAGAATGAAATTCCCAAAATATAAATATTTGCAATATAATAAAGTGATGGGCTTACCTTTTGCGGTAGCTGAATTAAAAGAAGAAATAACAAAAGTAATGGAGGCTTAATATTATGGCAGAAAATAAATATACAGTACAGGATTTTAAAAGTTCAGTGCAAGTTAGATGGTGTCCAGGTTGTGGCGACTTTTCTGTTTTGGCATCAGTACAAAAAGCAATGTCGGAACTAAATTATAAAAAAGAAGATTATGCAGTAATTTCTGGAATTGGTTGCTCTTCTCGTTTCCCATATTATATGAATACTTACGGTTTTCATGGAATTCATGGACGTGCAGGAGTATTGGCTTCGGGAGTTAAAGTTGCTAATCCAAAACTTAGCGTTTGGCAAATTACAGGAGACGGTGATGCCCTAGCTATTGGAGGAAATCACTTTATTCACGAAATTAGAAGAAATATCGATCTTAATGTAATTTTATTTAATAATGAAATTTATGGATTAACTAAAGGTCAATATTCACCAACTTCTAAGTTTGGACAAATAACAAATTCTTCTCCTTTTGGAACAATTGAAAAACCTTTTAATGCTGGTCGATTAACTTTGGGTGCTGGAGGAAACTTCTTTGCTCGCACTATAGATGCTAATGTAAAAGAAGCAGTAGAAATTTTAAAAGCAGCTGATCAACATAAGGGAACAGCTATTGTTGAGGTTTTACAAAATTGTGTAATTTTTAATAACGGTGCACACCAAAGAATTACAGACAAAGAAGAAAGAGAAAATAATCAACTATGGCTTGAACATGGCAAACCAATGATTTTTGGTAAAGATAGAAATAAAGGATTAGTTTTAGATGGTTTAAAACTAAAAGTTGTTACTATTGGCGAAAACGGAATTACTGAAAAAGATATTTTGGTTCACGATATGTATGAAGAAGATTTAACTTTACATACAATGTTAGTTAATCTTAACTTACCAGATTTTCCAGTTGTTTTCGGAATAGTTCGTGCAGTAAAAGCAGATTCATATGACGATTTGCTTTATAAACAAATTGCAGAAGTACAATCAAAATCACCTATAAAAGGAATGGATGACGTGTTTAATAGTGGTAGCACTTGGGAAGTATAATACAAAATTTTAAAATAAAAAAAGGCTGCCAAATTTGGTAGCCTTTTTTATTGTTTTTTCAAACAGATTCAAATATTATTTTATTTCTAGTGTAGTTGCAATATTTCCAAATGGTACTATCATTGGGTCGTCAGAATGTGGATCATCGCACCAAACTCTACCAAATTTTTTATCAACTTTAACAACTTTTGTATTTACAAACTTTCCAACCCATGGAGCTTGAATTTCATCACCTACTTTAACATTTGGTATAATATCTAAAGCAACACAATCATTTTTATCATAAATTTTCATAATGCCTGCCCAGCCTATTGTAAGTACTTTATCGCCACTTACATTAACTATTGTTGCTACTTTATAATCATTATTAACTTTAACTGCTACACTAGTTCCTGCTTCCCATTTGTTTTTTAGGACATGGAATGTGTTAGGTTCAATTTTTTCAGTCTTTTGACCAATACCTACATCATCAGTTTTTGCAGGATTATTCCAATCTATATCTATATAGTTCACTTCAGGGGCTTTGGGATCAGAAGCATTTGTAACAATTGCTCTTTTCATACCACTGCCTGATTGCCACCATGTAAGAACTATATCACCAACTTTTGCAGACTCGTCTGGTCTTATAGGTATAATCATGTAATTTGGTATTTCGGTGTCATCGTCAAATATGAAATCTATAACACTGTATTCATTTCCTGGCTTTGCCATTTTAGCCGAATAAAAAATAAAAGTCTGAGATTCAGGACCGTTTTTTGTTGCATCAATTTGCCATGTAAGCGATGGAGTTAATACGTAATCGCCTTCTTGTGCAATAATGTTACCTTTTGGAAAATCCTTAAAAGGGTCAACTTTTACAACTTCTTCTGTAGTTACTTCAGTTTTAGTAGTGTCATTCGCAGTAGCATCTGTGTTTTCAGAGTTTGTTTTTGTTCCTCCTCCACAAGAAAAAAATGTTGCTGTAACAATAGCAATAAGCAAAATCTTAAATTTTTTCATAAAATTATTTTATACAAAGATATATTTATGTTTTAATAAAATTGATTTTTTGTACTTTAAATTTTATTTTTTTTTGCTATTTCATCAATATTATTCTACAACTTCTTCTTCTGGAACATCTGTTAAAACTTCTTTACTTTCAGCAGGGGTTTCTTCATCTGTTTCATCACAAGAAAAATCACCGCCTAAATCAAAATTGCTAAACATAAGTATGTTGAGTTGCTCATAAGAAGTTGCCATTCTTTTTTTTGCTTTTTCATTAAAAGCCTTTATTTTGTCAGGACATTCTTTTTCAAGTTTTTCTTCTTGTTTACCAAACTGTACCATAATAGCACCAAGTTCTTCTAGCTCTTTAAATGCTTTTTCATCACCTTTTGTCGCTTTTTCTACAGTTGCGATAAAAACATCAACTACTTCATTTGCAGCTTTTATATACTCGTCGCAATCTGCAAATTCTTTACCATCGTATTTTTGCTTTAAGTCTGCAAGGTTTTCTGCTTTTTTACTACCACACGAAGAAAGTCCAAAAATAATTAATGCTGAAACAGTGAATAACAATACTTTTTTCATAATTATAATTCTTTAGTTAAACATAAATTTGTTTACACAAAGATAAGCTTAATACTTTGATAATGCTAATTTATTATGTAATAAATCCTGTTTTGTATAAATTGATTAACAAATTTGGTGTTTTTTATTGTGTTATAAATTTTATTTAAAAAATGAAATAGCAAAAAAAAAGCTACATATGGTAGCTTTTTTTTTACTTTTTCATCAATATTATTCAACAACTTCTTCTTCTGGAACATCTGTTAAAACTTCTTCGCTTTCAACATCAACATCTTCTGTTTCATCCCAAGAAAAATCATCGCCTAAATCCATTTCACCAAACATAAGTGTCATAAGTTGAGGTAAAATAGCTTCCATTTTTTTCTCTACTTCTTTTCCAAAAGCTTCTAATTTTTCAGGACATTCAGCTTGGAATTTTGCTTCATCACCATCAAAATTTTCCATAAAAGTGGTAAACTCTTCGAATTCTTTTTTTGCAGCTTCATCACCTTCTGCAGCTTTTTTAACAGTTGCGATATATACATCTATTATTTCTGTTGAAGCTTCGATGTACTCATCACAATTAGCAAATTTTTTGCCTTCATATTTTGCTTTAATGTCAGCAAAATTTTCTGCTTTCTTGTTACCACAAGAAGAAAGACCTAAAATAATTACCGCTGAAATAGCGAATAATAATACTTTTTTCATAATTATAATTTTTTAATTAAACATAAATTTATTCAACAAAGATAAATATAATGTTTAATAAAAACAAAATAGAATAAAAAAAAAGCTACACAAGGTAGCTTTTTTTATTTTTTTTAAATGTTATTCTTATTCAACAACTTCTTCAACAACTTCTTCAGCAACTTCTTCAGTCATTTCTTCATCAACTGCAACTTCTTCTTCATCC
>ENA-UOOK01002803-UOOK01002803.1-fermentation-metagenome-genome-assembly--contig:-NODE-2803-length-20741-cov-10.219859_pt1 | contig 20741 bp, 18 predicted proteins | sample MGYA00245777_ERZ724023 | MGnify/ENA primary metagenome ERZ724023 (study PRJEB28704, sample SAMN03018312) | fermentation metagenome | biome: anthropogenic terrestrial biome; feature: soil...
GGTATTGTTGTTATCTGTTGTTCCGGTATTGTTGTTATCTGTTGTTCCGGTATTGTTGTTATCTGTTGTTCCGGTATTGTTGTTATCTGTTGTTCCGGTATTGCTGTTATCTGTTGTACCGGTTCCAGTATTGCTGTTATCTGTTGTACCGGCTCCAGTATTGTTGTTATCTGTTGTACCGGCTCCAGTATTGTTGTTATCTGTTGTTCCGGTATTGCTGTCATCTGTTGTACCGGTTCCAGTATTATTGTTATCTGTTGTTCCGGTATTGTTAGTATCTGTTGTACCGGCTCCAATACCGGTTCCAGTATTGTTGTTATCTGTTGTTCCGGTATTGTTAGTATCTGTTGTACCGGTATTGTTAGTATCTGTTTTACCGGCTCCAATACCGGTTTCAGTATTGTTGTTATCTGTTGCACCGGTTCCAGTACCGATCCCAGTATTGCTGCTATCTGTTCCTTCAGTTATTATTATAGACCTCTCAGATACTACAATTTCTTGACTATTGTCTTCATTAATCATTTCATTTTCAAATAATCCAAAGGTAATAACATTAAATATTTTTTTGATGAATTCATTCTCAAAATATAATTCTTGATGATTGAAGATATCATTTGTCTTATTATCTGGACCTATTACCTCTGTTTTGTTACCTGGATCTATTACCTCTATTTTGTTACCTGGATCTATTACCTCTGTTTCGTTACCAGCTATTCTAAATGAAACCTGTACAGCAATAATATAGTTATCATTATTTTGCATAAGTGTACTTACATTGTCTTCCAATATGATGTCAACAGGACCTGCTGATTTAAAACTACTGTCCATATTAGTAATTTGAGTTTTAAATAATCCAAAACCACCTACTTCGCAGATGTTATCAGAAAGTGCCCATGGGGAAGAAACACTGGTAACATGATTGCCTGTAGTTTTAAGCCAAATATTCGTAAGATCTACATTTGAAATAGTGCAGTTACCATATGCCTTATTTTGAGGTTCGAGAAGTTTAACATGCATAGTATTGCCTGTATAATCCACCTGAACTTTAATAGGCACACCATAATTATTGCTATTATCAGTATCAGTCAAATAAAGTGTCTCTGCACTAGCAGAACCCACCATAGATAGCAAAAGCACCATTATCCCAACAATGAATATTACTTTCATTAATCCAAACCCCTTTTAATAAATGAAGGTAAATATTTTTTAGATAAAAGCGTTTTTTATTGAATTAGTATATTTATTCACAGTCTGTTGAATATTGGCATTTATCAGTTGTCGACTGACAATAATATTCATTCTTTTGCCATCGGTTAACGAATTATATGCACAACTTCGAATGCCAGGTGTAGCGTTTTTTTCTCCACAATTCTAAGACATATTGCATAAAAAATAAAATTTTTTGAGGTTTTTTAAAGTAAGGCCGAATCCAATGGATGCTTCATTCAATTACTTTTCTTTTTCTTTAATACAACTCCTAACAGAGCGAGAATTAAAAATATTGCAGCGGCACCACCTATAAGAAGAGATGAGAAACCGCCTGGAACTTTAAATGAAACTTCATTTACAGGAGTTTCTTTTCCGCTATAAACGACCTTACCTTTTATCAGGTATTCTCCCGGAGATGTTGGTTTGAAGTATCCAACCAGAACTGCCTGCTTATACTTACCCACTGTAAGCTCATCGCTCGTAATCGTATCTAGAAGGTTGCCATCTTTGTAGACTTCTCCTGTGAATTTAGCAGAGGTTTCGATCTCTCCAGTATTATTGAAATACGCCATGATTTTCGAAACTTTGTCTACTTCAGGCTCTCCATCTATGAGAATATCTGTAAGGTTACCCTGCCTGGAAAATGTACCAGTTGGGTATATTGTAAAAGAAATGTTGTCAGATTTTAATATTTGTCCATTCAGAGAAACTACGACGTTTGAAGTATAATTTCCAGGGACCTGCCCATGGGTATCCCATTCGGTAACTATCTTTTCATTAACACCTGTAGGTTTAATCCCGACACTCTCGTTAATGAGACTGCCTACTTCTTCATCCCCTCTAAAAAAATGTGATTCGATCTTAGGACTTGCTACAACGTTTCCGGAATTTTTAAATAGAATATTAGTTTTAAGGGGATAGTTGACCTCTGTATCCTCTATACTGATACCGGTAACTTCGCCCTGAAGGATTTGGTCCCCTGTAACATTTATCATAACATGAGAAGATGCACCGACAATCATATGGCTTTGAGAGCCTTGTGATGCATTTGTTGAAGGAACAGAATTCACATCCAGTATTCCAGAGTAATTTCCATTTGCAGCATCATTTGGCACACGGAATACAACAACAAGAGAAACCTTGTCTTCTTTGGGAATTGAAATACTCGTGATATTCGAGCTTAAATTATCAGATTTATAAAATCTAACCCAGTCACTTATGTTCCCTTCTGCAGAAAGTGAAAAATTGGTCTTTTCTTGACCTGTATTGAATATAACTAAGCTCTTTTCATATTCTGCCCCTTTAAGCCCGTTATTTATGTTTATTTCAGAAGGCGAAATGCCAATTCCTATAGCAAGTACAGGCTGCACCATTACTGTTAGTATAAGTAACGCGATTATTTTTTTCATTTAAAGCCTCCAAGTTATAAGGAAAGCTGCATTGAAAGCTGCATTGTTTTTAATTAACTAAGAGGACTTACGTGGAATTATTAAAAAATCAATATTATTACAATACTCAACTATCCAATGGTAAGATTAATCACATATTCTGTTTGATTTTACCCAATCTGTAAGTCCTTTTTAAATTTTCTTAGTGCATTAAGACATATACCTCAAAAGTAATATCCCACCAAAAGTGAATAATAAATAAAAAATTCGTACTATTTTAATGTGTCTAAAATATCTGCTTAGTTAGGAAGTCATATGTCAGAAAGACAAACATGGACTTTGAATTATCAAGTTTGGATGTTATTATTTGTAACAGTTGTTTTTATACTACAGATTTCACTCTTTATAGGAAGGGGACATTAATTTAGATTCTTATCAAAGAACCAATAAAAAATAAAGAAGAGACATAATAGTCTCCTCTCTTTTCTTTATGCAATTATACTATTTTTATTGACATTGTTCCACGATAGACATCTGCTGCAGTTCCCAGTGGTGGCTTTATATCAAAGCTAATCTGAGTTGGTGTGCAAGGCTGGAGGAAACCATTCAGTGTGACAGGCTGATCAAGACCATACACATGCTCACCAAGGAGTTCTACACTTAAAGCCTTTGGAGAGAGAGTCTGCTTAAGTTTGTCCCCTGTCATCGCACTTCCCTGTACGGATATCTGAAGAGGTTCATTTCCTTCATTTTTAATGGTCGGTCTTTGGGGAGTTGCCCAGTTTTCGTCACCTGAAACCCACTTCTCCACATTGACTTGAACAGAACCGTAATTGATTTCAGAGAAGTCAAGGCCAATAGCCTTCAGTGGCAGGTAATCGAAGTTGGTCGTGCCTTCAAAGTACAGCCCGTAATTGTCAACAACCTTGAAGTATGCCTTATATGAGCCGTCTGGATCGCAGTTTGAAAGGGAGTTTGCAACCTTGAACATCTTTAACTGTCTCTTTGCATCATTCAACCCATATATATAAGCATTATATTGCTCAGTGGAGATCAAGCTTGCTTTCAATGCATCATCAAGTACAGCAGTATATTCAGTGGGGTTACCGGTTATATCCATACACTCGGATTCTCCAGAAGCCAGTTTGCCGTCCGGATAAAAAAGTTTTTCATATACAGTGACTATGTCGGCTATCCCATTAGGATCTGAGACTATAACATATTTGTTAAAAGTCTTATAGCTCTTTTCATTTCCTACCCCAGGAATAGGCATTACTTGAGTTCCTGGTGTTACAAGATCGTCGTCGGCAAGCACGAACATATTTTCAATGAAAGGTGCATCTCCTGAAGTACCTCCAACCTGAGCACTCACATTGACAGTGGCGTCAGTTTGTGCACCCATTGCTAAAGATGCTGATACCACCAGAATCAAAAGCACCCCTAATAATCTTATAATTTTTTGCATATTATACCTCAATGTATACCTCAATTTTTTACCCAATTTCAGTTTATCTATATTATGAATAATATACATCATAAGGTTTAATTCATCCACATGATCTCATCCACATGATCTTAAAACTCTAAAACTCGATCATCCACATGATCTTAAAACTCGACCAAAATACTTATTGGGTTCATTTTTGCCTCCTACTATCGACTCTAATGATAGTAAATTTTTCATAAATTTGGCAAGCTAAAAGAGTAGATATTATGAGGAAAAAGTATTTGGGGGAATCAAATAATGTATCAGCCAGTTTCGGAATTAAACACCTTATAATGTTATTAATGGATAGGTTTTTAATTATATATAGGTGTGCAGAATTATTATATAATAAGAGATTTGTAACATTACATAGCCACATATATAATAGTTGTAAATATAATCAGCACAATTTTCTAATATAACGATTTATTATTTATTCATCCCATAGTAGTCTTATTTTTCTCTACCACACCTAATAAACTGCGATAATCTTTAGAAACAGATTGTCTGGCATTTCTTTTATAGGAATGTCAAAGAATAATTTCACTCGTTTGAATTTTACTTTATTTTACTACCTTAATTTGACAGAAGAATACATTTTCTGATGTACAAATGGGCTTTCTGCATCTGTTTTATCCATACAATTCAAAGTATTATCGTGTTTTTATTGATTTTGCTATTATTCATTTATTATAATTTAATTATGCCGAAGCAATGCATTTTTTGGAAAAAATATTATATAAATTAGCAGAACCTGTCAAATTCATGTTACTAAAATAGATATTCTTCTATAAATCATTTAATAAATTTTCTCTTCATTTAGTAAATTTTCTCCATTTGAATTCAGTTAATAAACAAAATGTCAAAAAATGCTATTTTTTATGCAATACTAAGAGGATTCTGTTGGAAACTGATAGTTATACAACATAAAAAGTAAGAGAAATAATTTTCATCAATTAAGGATTTCTACAGATCCATAAAATATTACATATAAATTGTAAACAACTAAGATTACATATAAATTATAAACGACTAAGATTACATATAAATTATAAACGACTAAGAATAGTAATTTGGAACTACAGAAAATTGGAATTACCAGGCTCAAAAGAAAATATTGAATCTTTGAAAATATTGAATCTTTCAAACCTATCTTTCGTTTTCAGCTTTTCAAAGCACGTCTGTCTTCCAACATATCCATTCCAACAGCTATAAACCCATATACGAGGCTCAACACCAGAATAATAGTGGCTCCCGAAGGAACATCCAGAGCATAAGAAAGACCTATTCCTGCGAGACTGATAGCGGCCCCAAAGGCTGTAGAGATGAGCATCATTTTCTTCAGGTTGTGGGTAAATTTACGGCTTAAAGTAGCAGGAATTGTTAGAAGGGCTATTACAAGGATGACGCCTACGACTTTGATAAGGACTACAATTGTAAGGGCAATAATACAGAGCAGGAAAAGATAGAGCTTTTCGGTGGGAATACCCTGTACAGTTGTAAACTCTTCATCAAAGCATAAAGCGAGAAACTCCTTATAGAATAAATAGACTGCACCCACTATGATGATATCAAGAGCCAGCATAATGTACAGGTCTAAGCGGGGGACCGTAAGGATGTTTCCAAAAAGATACGTCATCAAGTCAGGAGCGTATCCGGGAGTAAGATAGACAAAAATAATCCCCAGAGCCATTCCGAGAGACCAGAGTATACCTATTGCACTGTCTTCCGGGATTTTAGATTTCTTGCTTACAGTGCCCATAACAAGGGCTGATAGCAAGCTAAATGGAAGAACTCCGAACATTGGGTTGATCCCGAGGTAATATCCAAGTCCGACACCTCCGAAAGAAGCATGAGCAATACCCCCGCTTATGAAAACAATCTTTTTAACAACAACATAGGAACCTATGATTCCGCAGGCAACACTTGCAAGGACCGCGGCTATGAGGGCGTTCTGGATAAAAGTATATTGAAGAAGATCAAACATTTTTCATTTCTCCTTGAGAGACTGTTTTTCGAACCCTCCCCTAATCTTCAGGAACTCCCTTTGTGCCTATCCAGCACTCTGTGGGGTACTCCATGAGCAATCAGTTCGACAGGACACTGGTAGGTAGCTTCCAGGTCTTCAATAGGGATTTCTTTTGAGTTATGGTAATGAAGAGTACGGTTCAGGCAGGCTATCCTGTCCACATAAACAGAAACTGCACTGAGGTCATGTGTGACCATAACAATTGCCATTTCCTGCTTGAGCCGGTTCAGGAGCCGATAGAGTTCATCCTGCATGTGAGGATCAAGCCCGGAGTTAGGCTCATCCAGTAGGAGGAGTTTAGGGTTTGTAGCAAGAGCTCTGGCAATAAAAACCCTCTGGCGCTGCCCACCCGAGAGCTGGCCTATCTGCCTGTCTCTAAACTGGAACATCTCTACTGTTTTCAGAGCCTCTTCCGCAGCCTTTTTGTCTTTCTCACTGTACTTTTTCAGAAAACCCGTATGGCTCATTCTGCCAGTCAGGGCTACTTCCCAGACGCTTATAGGAAAATCAAAGTCAAAGCGTCTGTACTGAGGGACATACCCTACAAGGTCTCTGCTTTTTTCCGGAGGCTTTCCGAAGATTTTCACGTTGCCTTTATAAGGCTTCAGGAGTCCAAGGAGCACTTTGAGGAGCGTAGTTTTTCCTCCACCATTAGGTCCTATTATCCCAAGCAGCCCGTTTGGCTCTTTTAATTCCAAATTCACGGCCTCAAGGATTATCTGGTTTCCGTAACGAACCCAGATATCCTCCAGCTCTACAACCTTCTCCATTACCCTTCCTCTAATTATCGTTTTTTCTTATCTCGAATTAGGTTCTTTTTATAGGTTCTTTTTATAGGTTCTTTTTATATTTAGATATAGAACCTAAACAAGAACTTAAATAAGAGCCCGAACATGACCTTACACAAGGTTTCTGGCAAAGATATCGGATACATTGTCCATGTTTGCAATGTAATCTTTTGCAAGGGGATCAACAGCCACAACTTCGCCTCCGATTTCCTTAGCTAAAACTTCCGCACTCTGCGTGCTGAAGTTAGCCTGTACAAAGATAACTTTAACATTCTTTTCTTTTGCAAGATCCACAAGTTTTGTAAGGTCCTGAGCACTTGGTTCTTTTCCTTCAATCTCGACAGAAATCATGTTAAGTCCGTATTCGGAGGCAAAATAGCCCCATGAGGGGTGATAAACCATGAAATTGCTTCCCTCGCTTCCTTTCAGCTTTTCCCGGATCCTCTCATCCAGAGCATCCAGCTCTTCAAGGTAAGCATCTCTATTCTGGGCATAGTAAGCTTCGTTTTCAGGGTCTAGTTCCAAAAGTCCTTCATAAATATCTTCGACCATTATCTTTGCGTTTGCAGGAGATGTCCAGATATGTGGATCCAGTTCTTTGTGATCCGCATCGCTTTCATTTTCATGCTCACTGTCAAGCTCTTCATCATGTTCCTCTTCTTCCTCTCCTTCATGATGGTGATGCCCTTCAAGATTTTTCAATTCAATTCCTTTAGAGCAATTTACAATAAGAGTACCACTATTCATCGACTCGAAATTGTCAATCCAGCCCTCCTCAAAAGGCATCCCAACTCCGACTGTTACTAACATCCTGGCTTTGCTGATTTCCTGGACTTCCTTTGGGGAAGGTTCATAGGTATGAGGATCTGCCCCAGATGGGACTATAACAACTGTTTTTACTTTGTCTCCTCCGACTTTTTCTACAAACTCGGCCTGAGGAACAACGCTTACAGCAACTGTTATGGGCTCGTCAGCTCCTGACATTTCATCTTTCAGTCCTGTACTCTCATCTTTCAGTCCTGTACTCTCATCTTTCAGTCCTGTACTCTCATTATTCCCTAAGCCTCCGGAGTCTGTACATCCGCTGACAAAAATACTTAGACCAACAATCAAAACCATCAATAAAGGAATAATTTTTAATTTCATAATTAAACTCCTTTTTTAGTTCATTTTTGCTTTATTTATGCAGTTAGTTTTGTTCTGGAAGGGATCGGAATAAGGTTGATATAAGTAAGATAAATTTGGCATGTATACAAAAGTTAAAGTAATTTCTGAGATTATTTGGTATAACCCCAAATTGTTTGGTATAACTCCAAATTATTTGATATAACTCCAAATACATCACAAAACCGGATAAAAGAGTTTATTCAACTCTAATCCATAACTCTAATCCATAACTCTAATCCATAACTCTAATCCATAACTCTAATCCATACTAGAGATTAGTGATAATGTTCCTCATGAAAGCATTTCTCGTGGTTTATTTCTCCACATACGCCAACCATTGGGTGGCCCATTGAATTACAGATTTTGTTTACGGCATCCCTTGAAACAAAAGCTTCAAAACGAGAAACCTCAGCACATGCTTCCTCTGTCGAGAGGCCGTAGTGAGTAAAGAGAAGGCTCAAAATCCTGTGTCTCCTGACAAGAAATTCTGCATATGCATTCCCCATTTCTGTCATGTCTACACCCCTGTATGGAACATGGTTCAGGTAGCCAGCACTTGCAAGTTCATTTAAGGTCTTGCTTGTTGTTGAAGGGTCGACATGCAGGCAGGAGGAAATCTCAGTAGTTTTCACAGTGCCTTTTTTTTCAAAAATAAATTTGAGGTAATCTACCTTCCTCGGGGAGAGTTCAAGACCTGTAAATTCAGGATAATTCTGCTCATTCATATAGAGGAATATAATAAACTGGTATTTATTGTTTATTATATGCCAAATTACAGACTAATATTTGTAGTATATCAAAATTCAAAGGAGGACAGATAAATATAGTCCATAATGTATGAAAAAGCGGATATGAAAAATTCAGTAAAAGAAGACATACACTCCTAAAACCAGCAAGAAACTTACTACTCCCATCAGAGCACTCCCAAGAGTATTTGACCTGAAAACCTCGGAGGGTTCAAGTTCTGCCAGCTCTCCGAAAATCCAGAAGAACGGATCATTGACATGTGAAAACAAGAATGTACCTGAAGCCATCGCAAGGATCAGGATTTCCGCAGGAAGACCAAGTTCCGGAACCAGAGGAAGCAAAAGGGATGGCGCGACAAGCATTGTTACAATCCTTGACCCCTGTACGGTTTGAAGGGCTGCTGCAACAAGAAAAGGCACAAGTATATGAGGAAGGTTAATCTGCAGGAAAAACCTGCCAAGAGCTTCTCCTGCCCCTGTCATAGCAAGAGTTGCACCAAGGGCTCCACCGCCGCACAGGTCAAGAAGGACAACACCACTTCTCCTGACTCCTTTTTCAACCAGGGTCCTGACCATCCCAAACTCCAGCACTCTGCCGGAAAAAATGGAGAGAATAACTCCTATAAGGAGTGCAACATTTGGGTTTCCAAGAAAGGCAAACAGAGGGTGGGGATGCTCAAAACCAGCCTGCAAAAGGATCAGAAGCAGAGGAAGAAAGATTGGTGCATAAGCATCAAACCGGCTTGGCATTCCAGTTTCTCTTCCCTGCACTCCCTCTTTTCTTTGCAATCCGTCTTCTCTTTGTACCCTATCTTCTCTTTGTACCCTATCTTCTCTTTGTACCCTATCTTCTCTTTGTGCCCTATCTTTCTGCACTTCGATACCCTTTTCCTGTATTATTCCTGCCTTCCCCAATTTTCTAGCATAGAGATAACCTGCAGTAGAAGTAGGAATAGCAATAAAAAATCCCAGAAGAATAAGTGTATCCGTATTTGCTGAAAGTTCTTCTGCTGCCGAAATAATTACAGGGGAAGGATATACCAGATTAAATGAGGCAACAGCTCCGAGTGCAAGTGAAGTTGCAGTGGAAATGGAGGGGTAATTAAGCTTGGAAGCCAACTCTTTTGCTATCGGAATAAAGATGACATAAGCAAGGATATAGCACATCATTGGCACGGAAAAAAGAAAACCAAGAATGCTCAGGGCAAGCAAAGGGTTCCTGGAAAAGCGCATAATGTCAGAAGCTATTAAAGACATTCCACCGGTCTTCTGGAGCAAAATTCCGATGATACTACCGCAGGTGATAATAATAGCAAAACGGGAAAAAACACTGCCAAGTCCCTTAGTTATCGCTTCGATCGCACCCATAGGCTCTCCTGCAAGCACTCCTGTGAAAAGAGATACGAGAACAAGGCTAAGGAAAGGGTGAAGCCTGAATCTTGCTGTAAGAAGCAGTATGGCTATAAGGGAAAAAAGGAAAATAAGAGCAGGATGCATATGTGTCCAAATTTCTTCTGAAACTATAAATTTCTTCTGAAACTGCAAATTTCTTCTGAAAGTGTAGACAATGAATTATCGACGATAGAAAGTTTTCCGTCGAATCTTACTATAAACTTTTAGATCTTACTAGAAGCTTTAAATATTCTCCTCAGGAAGATTCTCAGAAGAAGGAGATGGAATGGAAGAAGAAAGCTGGCTGAGTTCGTCAACTTCCTCTTCTCCAAGTACTCTTGCAAGGTTCAGGAGAATAAGAAGCCTGCTCCCAACTTTTCCGACCCCCGTCAAGTATTCCGAATTAATTTTCGATTTAATCATATCAGGAGTCGGTTCGATAGAAGAAAGTGGCAGTTTCAATACTCCACTTACGGAGTTAACAAGCATTCCGATTGTTGTATCCCCAACTTCTACTATAATAATTCTGGACAGGCTGTCACTTTCTCTGAGGCTAAAACCAAGACGCCTGTTGAGATCTATTACTACGATAATTTTTCCCCGCAGGTTAATTAGTCCCTTTACACATTCCGGAGCCTGAGGGACCCGAGTGATTTTTGAAACCGGCATGATTTCGGAGACCTGCATGATGTTAACCCCGAATTCTTCTCCTGACAGTTCAAAAACCACTAAATGAAGCCATTCTTCAGAAAGTGGAGAACCTTCTTTATCTGCTCTTTCCTCAAACATTTCAATTCCTCAGGACCAATTCAAAGATTTTAGCTATTGTCCGGCTCTCCTTTTGAATTTCCAAGCTTGAATTTTTCAGTGGCTTTTTTCATCTTATCCCCAAGTAAAGAGAGATCATTCGCCATGCTGGCAAGCTCAGACATGGAAGCACTCTGTTCTTCCAGAGCTGCGGCAGTTTCCTGGGTGCCTGCAGCGGATTGCTCAGATATGGAGGATATATCTTCCAGGGTAGAGGTAATTTCTTCAATGGATGCGGACTGTTCTTCTGTAGCAGCTGCAACATCCTCTATCATATTTGTGATTTCATTGATTGTGGAGACGATTCCAGCAACCATCTCAACCTCTTCACTAACAGATACCGAGCCGTTCTTCACGTTCCTTTTACTTGCTTCTATGCTTTCCACTGTATCACTGATGCTCTCCCGGATTTCATCAACCAGCCTGGAAATATTTTGGGCTGCACTTCCGGATTCTTCAGCAAGTTTGCGGACTTCATCGGCTACAACAGAGAATCCTCTGCCGTGTTCGCCTGCCCGTGCAGCTTCAATTGCGGCATTCAATGCAAGCATATTGGTCTGGTCTGCGATTCTGGTTATCAAAGTAATGATATCATTGATCTGCTGAGACTTAGAGTCAAGTTCCTTGATAACAATTTCAGTTTCATCAACTGAAGAACGGATAAGGTCCATCTTTAACAGGACATCTTTGGAAACATTCCCGATATTATGAACAGTATCATTCACCAGATTTGTACTTTTAGAAACTTTCTGGGTATTATCTGCAACTTCCTGGATATTGTGAGCCATATCCTGCATTGCATGAGTAATATCAACAATTTTTGTACTCTGCGTCTCTGCCCCGTTAGAGATTTCAGCTGCGGTTTCTGAAATTCTCCTTGATGCAGATGCCACTTCTTCGGAAGAGGCAGACATTTCTTCCGAGAGTGTGGCAAGGTGCAGTGAACCTTCTTGAATTTCTTTAATCAAGCTGCGCAGGTTTTCAACCATTACTTTAAAAGCCTCTGAAAGCTGGGAGATCTCGCTTCTCGAGGAACCTTTAATGTCAACATCAAGGTCTCCTTCAGAGATCCTGTCAGCAGCTTCAAGCAGTTCGTAGATAGGCTTTCTGTAGATGTTCAAAATTACAAAAACAAGTAAAGCGCCAATAAACATTGAAAGAAAAGTTACCAGAAAGATCTTATTAACAGAGTTCACGATCAGAGTATCCAGTTTTTCTTTCTGGTCAGCGCTGGCAGCTGTAGCTACTTCTCCAACCTTTTTGGCTATAGCTGTCATGTTTTTCTCTTCGGTCGCTTTTCTTTCTTCCAGAACCTTAAACTGCTCAAAATCAGCCTGGAAGTCTTTGGCACTTTGAAGTATTTCCTTGCCTATAGCAATATTTTCAGGCCTTTCCATTTGCCCGTTTAATTCTGTGGAAAGTTCAATAACCTCTTCCATAAATGTATTGAAGCTCTCTGCATGTTTTTGATCAGGGCTTATAGTATAATTTAGATACTCGTTTCTGGCTTTCATTGTCAATAAAATGATTTGGTGAGCACTCTCAACGTTAGAGAGTTTTTTCTCCAGGGTTTCATTCGAATATCCAGCCTCGAACTCTTCTCTATACTGAACCATCTGGTTTTTAGAAAGCTCATCTGTTTTTGTTATTAGAATTTCACCATCTACAGCCAGCTTATTTCTTACCTTTGCCTGTTCGTCATCTGCTTCAACATATCTGTTAAAAGCTTCACTGAAATTACTGGAAGCTGCAAGAACGATATCCATCCGGTCACGGTTCGCGGGGTCAAGATAACCTATGTATATCTCTTTGGATATTGCTGCCTGTGTGGGTACAAGACTGAGATGATAATAAACTTCTTTCTTGTCAGCAGGATCATTGTGAATAATGTAGCTTTCCTCAGCTTGCAGGGCGTCCTGCATATTATTCATGATAAAAGTCATATTCTGGATAGCGCGGCTCTTCTCCTCGACTTCGTTCATGCCTTGATAACCCGTATTCCCTACAAAAAAGATCAAAACCAGGAGTAGGGCAAACCCTATCACTATATGCCCTATTTTTGTGCTTTTATACATCTTTTTCACCCGTGCTTCCAGCTTCTTAGATTCTGTAACCTTTCTATCCTGCCGAACTATACATACAGACAGTGTCTATTAAAGGACAGAGAGACATACATCTGTAAAATGTTTTATCCAGATTTCCCAACAACTACTCAATATAGATTATTTGAGAATTCATAAATATTATGATTCTTTAAAAGAGAAGGAACCAAAAATAATAAAAGAAACCGAAGTAAAAGAAACTGAAGTCGGTACTTATCAAAAATGCTCCTTCCTTATCAAAAATGCTCCTTCCGATACTATTACTCAGAAAACTCAATAGAAGAGCTTGTTACTGTAAGAAACTCTTTGATCTGTGATCCAAAAATATCAAAATTTATGGGTTTGGAAAGAACAGCATGGCATCCGGCTTTAAGAAATTCCTGTTTACTTTCAGGATCACAATGTCCAGTGACAGCAACCACTTTTATGCTTTGTGTATCAGGGTTACATTTTATCCTCTGAAGCAGTTCAAGGCCATGCATCTTTGGGAGTTCCATGTCCATAAGTACAAGATCAACTTTGACCTTACTGAGAATTTCCAGCGCTTCAAAGCCATTTTTTGCCTTCTTCGGCTCATATCCGCAGGATTTTAGCAGGTCAGATTCAATAACAAGATTAAGCAAGTTATCCTCAACTATCAGGATTTCAGGCATTTAATCAACTCCTGTATTAATCAACTCCTGTATTTGTTTGAAGTATTCTCTGGACGAGATTATTCTTACATAGATACTAATCCTGGTAATTCTTACATAGATACTAATCCTGGTAATTCTTACATAGATACTAATCCTGGCAAAACTTCCATTAAATACACGTATAAATATTATATAGAAAGCAAATTTCTTCTGCATTTGCATTTCAAACATAACTTGTAGAGTCGGAGGCAAATCGGTTGGAATCTGCAGGCTGGAATTCAAACACCCACAACTAAATTTTAACACCAAATAGAGTGAATTCAGTGACAAAAAAGACATTTAGTCCCAGTGTTGATCTTTCGTATAACAAATAGCAGTAAATTCCCCGACTTAATAAAGATAATATGAATTTCTGTAGAATATAAAGTTATTTATTGAGAATTTAAAGTTATTTGTTAAGATTTATATGACTATATAAATATGTAAAAGAAATGTAAAAACATGTTCTTCTATTTTTGTATGTATTAAGAAAAGTTGATTTTACATATGACAAAGCAAGCTATATAAAAACAAGCCCCTTCAAAACCTTTCGAAGCTATTCTGTGCAGGAGCCCTGTGCAGGAACAGGCCATAAGAATTTAAATAAAACGTGTTTAGAATTTAACAAAGTTTTAGAGTAGAGTGTTAACGTTCAAAGATGCCAAAATTGAGACGGATTTAAAACTATAAAATTTGATAAAGATCATTAAAAAAGTTTAATATAGCTGATCTCGCATATACTTTTTCATATTAAGAAGAAAGATTTATATGAGCAAGAAAATTTGCGTTAACAGCTTATGTTAACCTAAATGTATCTTCTCCAAAAATTCTCTGATTGTAGTTTCAACGGGACCATTCAGTTACTGCCTCAACAGAAATTCTTTGATAACTATCTTAATAGAGATTCTACAGTTGATAGAGATTCTACAGTTGACATTTTCGATATAATTTTTAGTTGATAGCAGACGCTGAAGAATAAAAATGAAAACGTAATTACAAACCTGGCACGATTATACTAATTTGAGATTGTTCAAAAGAGGAAATGGGGTCAGGACACTTCTAAAAAGCTCTGGACCTGAAGTGGAAGGGAATGCTGCACACAAATATTGTCACTTAATTAGCAAAAATAAGAGGTGTATGGATGGCAAGAGTAAAGAGGTGCATGGATGGCAAGAGTAATGATCGTGGACGATGCCGAATTTATGCGAATGGTAATTAGAGACATCCTTCTAAAACACGGACACGAGGTGGTTGCTGCGGTAGGTGATGGGGAAGAAGCAGTTCAGACATACCTTGAGGTAAAACCTGACCTTGTGCTAATGGATATAATAATGCCAGATATGGACGGTAAGGAAGCATTGCAAAAACTTCTTTTAATGGATCCTGATGCAAAAGTAGTAATGTGTTCATCTCTTGGGCAACAGGCTTTGATAACTGAGTCTATGAAAATAGGTGCTATGGGCTTTATAGTAAAGCCTTTTGAGCCAGATGGCATGCTTGATGTAATTAGAAAAATTGCCGAACCAAATTAACCTTACCGAACCAAATTAACCTTACCGAACCAAATTAACCTTGCCGAACCAAATTAACCTTGCCGAACAAAATTAACCTTACCGAACCAAATTAACCTTGCCAAACAAAATTGACCGAATTCAGGTAGTAAGATCCGGAACTAAATACGAGATTGCTGAAGTAAGATTTTGAGCTTGGGATAACTAAATTGACCCTCAGTGAGATAAACCAGATCTAATGTGGGCCAAATAATGTGATCAAATAATGTGGTCGAATAATGTGGGTCAAATCGGAGCCAAATAACGTGGTCGAATAATGTGGTCGAATAATGTGGTCAAATAATGTGGGTCAAATCGGAGCCAAATAAAAACGAATTTTAAATTAAACATTCAACAGAAAGTGCTTGAAATGATTATCCACGCGCTCATCGTGGATGATTCTGCCTTGATTCGCAAAGTTCTTTCCGATATTCTGAATCAGGATCCGAAGATCAGTGTTATCGGAACTGCAGTCAACGGAAAGGACGGACTCGAAAAAATCAAGAGATTTAAACCTGATATAGTACTTCTAGATAATCTAGATAATATAATGCCTGTCATTGACGGCCTTAAGACTCTTTCCCATATAATGAAAGAATTCCCCACTCCTGTAATTATAGTGTCAGCTTTGGGGAAAGAGCTGAAGGATCAAAAAGATGGGTAATGTAATAGCAGAATCCCAAAGTTCATGTGTTGTATACGGAATGCCTGGAGAGATTGTAAGACGAAAACTGGCAGACCTCGTGCTCCCGGGTAAAATGACTGAAGAAATCATCAGAATAATCAAATGAACTTTAAGTAGAATAGTTACATAATTTTTTTATTTACCGTAAATTAAGGTAATTTTCAGGAGTATAACGTTTACAAGGGCAGGCAAAATCATGGAAATGTCGAAGTATATGTGCATTTTCAGGTCTGAATCTGAAAAAAACATTAAAGAAATGAGCGATTCCCTGCTGGCGCTTGAACATAACCCTGAAAATACGGAGCATATGAATGTACTATTCCGTTCAGCTCATACTTTCAAAGGCATGGCTGCAACCATGGGGTTCAAACAGATTGTCGAACTAACACATGAGATGGAAAGCCTGATTGATAAATTCCGTACAGGAAAGCTAACCTTTGATTCTTTTTTAATTGACATCCTTTTCGAATGTCTGGACTCTCTGGAGGGACTTGTTGAGAACGTCTGCACAGACATGGTAAATAAAACAGAAGGGAGAAAAAACAATAGAAGTGAAGGTGATAACTCTTATCCTGATGCCGAAAAGATTTTGAAAACTCTCAGGACTATAAATAACTACTCAGAAGAAACTGTTCCTCAAAAAAATGAATCAGGCACCTTTTCTGTAGATAAAAGAATAAGGAGAAAAGAAGAAAAAATAGAAAAAGGGGAAAGAGAAGGAGAAAAGGAAGGGAAAGGGGAAAGAGAAGGAGAAAGAGAAAAGGAAGGGAAAGGAGAAAGAGAAGGAGAAAGAGAAAAGGAAGAAAAAAAGAAACTCGAAAGTATAAGTGATGAGCAAAAAGAAAAAGAGAGCTTTACTTATACTGGAACGGATTCCGAAGTAAAAAACATACAAAGCTCAAGAATACAGAAACAGAATTCAAAGAAACAGGGCCCAAAAATACAGAGTTCAAGGATCAGCATGGAGCAGTTAGATAAGCTGATGAACCTTGTAGGTGAGCTCGTAATAAACAGAAGCAGGGTAAAAGAGCTTACAAGGGAATCGAAATCAAAGGATCTGGAGTTTGCACTTTCCGAATACCAGAAGCTGACCAGGGAGCTTCAAGAAGAAGTGTTAGAAATAAGAATGATACCTCTTGATCATATAACCAATATTTTTCCCAGAATGATAAGGGACCTTGCAAAGGTGCAAAATAAAAAAATTAACCTTATAATAAAGGGAAAAGAAATCAAGATCGATAGAGCCATTATGGAAGAAATTGGAGACCCTCTGGTGCACCTGTTAAGAAATGCAGTGGACCACGGAATAGAAACTCCTGAAAAACGTGTGGAGCTTGGGAAAGAGGAAACCGGCAATATAATGATTACAGCTTCAAGGCAGCAAAACCATGTTCTTATCAGGATTGAAGATGATGGAAGAGGAATAGATGCAGAAGAAATCCTAAAAGCTGCACTGCAAAAAAGACTCATTTTAAAAGAGGAAGCCGAAAAGATTTCTGAGAGAGAATTAATACAGCTAATTTTCACACCAGGACTCAGTACTGCCAGTATGATCACAGATCTTTCAGGCAGAGGAGTTGGAATGGACATTGTAAAGAACCGAATTGAACGGCTCGGAGGTTCCATAAAAGTAGAATCAAAACTCGGGTCAGGTTCAAGGTTCGAACTCAGGTTGCCCATAACAATCTCTCTTTATCAAGCTATGCTTGTAAAGGTTGAAATGGAAAGGTATGCAATTCCTTTTACCAGTATAGTAAAAAGTATTTCAGTAGAAAGTGAAGCAGTCAGGCACATCAGGGGTGAGGAGGTTGTTGTGATAAATGGAAAAGCACTTCCCCTGCTGAGATTACGTAAGCTGTTTCAATTGCCTGCCGGCCAGAGTGAAGAAAGCCTGGTTGTTGTTATAGTAGAAAAAGCCGGACAATACATAGGACTTGTTGTGGACTCACTGCTCGGAAAGCAGGAAGTAATTATGAAAAACTTCAAAAGCAGGTTGCTGGAAAAAACCCGGGGATTCGCAGGAGCAACAATCATGGGGGATGGAAGTGTCATTTTAATCCTTGACATTAACTCCATAACCTGAAATCTTAATTTAAGAGAGTAATAAGGGTAATGATAAGAGAATAAATGAATGCAGGTGAAATGAACGTGAATGAAACTAAATAAATATAGAGTACAGACAGACGAAGAGAAAATAAAGATAGGCAAGAATCTTGAGGAAGATATAGGATTCGAATTATTAAAAAGAGCGATTAAGGAAAGTACTGGTTTTAATTGTGAGCAATACAAAGAAGCCCACTTCAGGCGAAGAGTTAATGTCCGGGTCAGAGCTACCAGTTCAGAGAACTACGGAGAATACCTCAGACTATTGAAAAAGGACTCAGAAGAATACGAATATCTTATTAAAGCCCTTACAATAAATGTCAGCGAATTTTTCCGAAACCCGGAAACCTTTGAGGTAATTGAAAAAGAAGTTATTCCTTTTCTGATAAAATCCAGATCAGATTCGCTTATAAAATCAATCCGCATCTGGAGTGCAGGCTGTGCAACAGGAGAAGAAGCCTATTCTCTTGCCATTTTACTACACAAAGTTCTTAATAGAGACTATAATAAGTATAGAATAAGCATTATAGGCACTGATATTGACACTTTAAGCCTTGAAAAAGCCCAAAAAGGAGTTTACCTTGAAAATGTACTTAAAAATGTAGATGCAAGTACAAAAGAAAACTACTTTGTGAAACTGAACGAAACATACCAGGTTTCCGACCAGTTAAAAAGTATGATACGTTTTAAAAGGCAGGATATGATATCGGAATCCTGTACAGGCCGTTTTGACCTTATAATCTGTCGAAACGTTATGATATATTTTAAAAAAGAAGTTCAAGAACAATTGCAGCTTAATTTTCATAAGGCATTAAATAGAGGAGGATTCCTTGTGATAGGAAAAGCCGAAACACTACTGGGAGCCGCCTCAAATCACTTTAAGACTTACAATTCAAGAGAACGTCTGTATATTAAAGAAACTAAAGACATTTAGAGTAATGATATTTAGAGATCTGGAAAATATAAAAAACTGAAAAATCGGAAAAATCAGAGAAACATAAAAAATTAAAGGATTAAAAGTAAAGGATTAAAAGTAAAGGATTAAAAGAATTAAAAAAACCTGAAAGGTCCGGGAAAGCTGAAACCGGAAAACTGAAGGAGGAAGTTCATGGAAGAGATCACAAGCTTGAGCGAATTTGAATATGGAGCTTTGAAAGAAATAGGAAATATTGGGATAGGAAACTCAGCAGCCTCTCTTTCCAGACTCATAAACAGTTTTGTATGTACCAGAGTTCCCGATACAAGGTTTGGATTAATCGAAGATATACCGAAAATAACAGGCTTTTCAGAATCTCCTGTGCTAGGTACATTAATGCGTATAAAAGAAGACCTCAATGGTTATATCCTTATATTTTTCTCTGAAAACAGTGCAAGAAGCCTCTGTCTGGATCTCTCAGATGATGAAGAAAAAATAGATCTGACAGATTCTTTAAATCTGTCGTTAATTGAAGAAATCAGTCATATCCTGGCAGGAACCTACATAACTTCCCTTGCGGAGTTTTTGAAACTTAATCTTTCGATATCAACGCCTTATATAGCATATGATATGTCTGACTCCATTTTCAATTCAGCTATTACAGAAATGGGTTACATAGCAGATTTTGCACTCATACTTGATGCAGAGTTTCTGATAAAAGAAAAGAGAATCAAAGGGAATATACTGACATTACTTGATCCGGAATCTCTTAAACTTCTATTAAAAAGAATCAACTCAATGATTGATCAAAATCCATAATTTACCAAGTTATCCCTAATTTATCGTATTAAAATTAGCAGAACAGTAAACGGTACAACACAAACTAGCAACGCTTGAACCAGCAAGTTATGATATTATGGAATCTAAGGAGGTTTTTACAATTTGGCCGATTCAGGCATAGTTATGGTGGGGATAGGGGACTGTGCAATAGCCAGAAGCCCTGTAAAAATTAAAACCTCCGGACTGGGTTCCTGCCTGGGAATAACCATCTATGATAGACAGGAAAAAATAGGAGGCCTTCTCCACACCATGCTTCCAAATATAAAAGATACAAGGATAAAAGATAATCCCGCCAAATTTACAGATGCGGGAATAGCGTATCTTGTAGACGAAATAATTAAAAGAGGAGGTTTCAGAGAAAAACTTGAGGCAAAAATTGTTGGAGGAGCGGGGATGTTTGAAAATTCACACTTGAGCATAGGTGAGAGAAACATAAAAAGTGCGAGAGAAACTATGAGAAAACTGGGAGTGCCGATTATAGCTGAAGATACCGGGAAAAACTACGGACGCACCGTAATATTCGATACTTTTACTGGCGATCTCCTAATAAAGACAGTTCTCAAAGGGGATAAAGTAATTTGAGAGTAACAAAGCACTTCTCTAAGATACTCTTACTAAGATACTCTTAAGATACTCATACAATAAATATTGGTTTGGTTGGAATAATTTATTCTTTAATTCATTCTAAAATACCATAAAACTTTTTTTGATTTCTTTTCTTCGAAAAATTATATATTTGATTTAAATATTATAATAGACATTCATTAGCTAATCGATTACAGGCAAGAAAACTAATGCTTGAAACCGGTTAATAAAAATCAGAGAAAATAAAATACCATAAAACTTTAAGTGTATGCCT
>ENA-UOOK01002805-UOOK01002805.1-fermentation-metagenome-genome-assembly--contig:-NODE-2805-length-20735-cov-4.802176_pt1 | contig 20735 bp, 20 predicted proteins | sample MGYA00245777_ERZ724023 | MGnify/ENA primary metagenome ERZ724023 (study PRJEB28704, sample SAMN03018312) | fermentation metagenome | biome: anthropogenic terrestrial biome; feature: soil; material...
CATAAAGGAACAGTCGATTATTCGCCACTGTTGTTGTATAGCTTTTCTCCATCAATCTTGAAATTAAGCTTTTCTCTATTTGTTTTTATTGAAAATGTATCTTTCCCTAAAATTACATCTTCAATTCTTGTACCGCTTTTATTTGCATTTTTAATTTTTTCTATCTGCTCCACTAAATTAAACGACTTTACACTATCTAGTAAAACTCCATCCGATACTATATTTAACCCAATAAGCATTACAACAAATACCGTAAAAACACTTACAGAGATCTTCCAATGTCTAACAATCACTACTCTAAACAACCACAACGCAACCATCGCTGATACCGTAACTCCCAAATACCCTGCTCTCGAATTACACCCAATCCAAGTAAAGATCATTAGCACAACTGCTATCCCAGATACAATTCTCTGCCTCTTTGTCTTTGCACCCAAAAGAAATGCAACCGACAGTGGCAACATAAGCGTAGCAAAACTTCCCACAAAGTTAGTATTAAACAATGTTCCGTAAATCGTCTTAGGTCCGAACGAAAAGGATAAATTCTCAACCTGTAAATTACCCGGTATAATCAGACTGTTTCCTATCTTTGTCTGGAAAAAGTCAAATCCGAAGTATTGAGTAATACCTAATAATCCTTCAATTATCATAAGAATCGTAAATGCTTTTGCAAATAATTTTACATCTCTTTCGCTGTTAACAAAGTTTATTGTCAGGAATGTAATTGTAACATAACTTAAGAGAACAAACATACCCTGATACATGTCCACAAAACCCCAAAGGGCTGTAGGTTTGTCAATTGCAAATATGGTTGATATGATAACAAATATTGCATAAATTCCAAGCGGAATGTAGTATTGCTTCAAGTTTTTTAACGGAAGCTTCTCACGTAAGAATAAAATGATGTAAAACATAAGTGCAATTGCTGTGAGAATTACTACCCACTGAGCCTTCCAGTAGCTGAAAAAATCCAAATACTGTCTTTGGCCTGTCCAATATAATGCTTGAGTTGTTCCTTCCAAATCAACATACTTTGCATATACAATAAGCGGTACAAATCCCGCAATTAATAATAAAGGCATGAAATATATTACAGACAGCTTCTTGTTTTCATAATCTATGGTTATTGGTTGTTTTGATTTTGTATCTTTTTTCTTCACTTTACATCTCCTAAATCTGTAATAACAATAAATAATAATTATTTTTGACTTTAAATATTATAACACGTTATGACGTATTTGCAAATATAAAAGTTTCTTAACAAAATACAACCCTCACAGTTTTAGCATGAGGGCTGTATATGTAATTCATTGTTCAATTTAAACTATTAAATCTCTTCTCTTATTACGTGAAGAATAAAAGGTTCATCATCATTTATTCTAATATAAATGAAATTGTCGCCGCCTACTAATTCTATAATTTCTGACTGATGTGCTGTACCGCCGCCAATTGCCGATGATGTCGTAACTTCTATGGCAGTGGGAGTTATTGCAGAAGAAGTTGTTGAGTGGCCTATTGTAACTGCTTCACCCTCATATGTTACTACCTTTACATATATGGCAGTACTTGTTGTAGTAATAGCCGCAGATGTTGTTGTGTCCGCTTTTACATAGTCACCCTCTGCAAAAGAATAATATATGGCTGAAGGTGTTATTGCAGGTTCAGGGTCTTTGCCGCCACCGCCACCGCTGTTTCCGCCGCCGCCACCTGGTGTTTCTTCTCCAGCTTTATCCAATGCCCTGTCAATAGTGACCAAGGCTTCTGCTCTGGAAATGAATCTTAGGGGTCTGAAGGTGATGTCTTCATAGCCAATCATGTAACCTTTATCAGCTGCAGCGCCTACACCTCCTATTGCCCAGGATGCTATTTCTGCAACATCAGTAAACTTGTTTGCTCCTGCAGCATAATTGCTTAAATTTTTGATTCTTGCTATTATTAGAGCTGCTTCTTGTCTTGTAATTTTGTCTCCCGGTCTGGCTGTGTTGTCTTCATAGCCTAATAGATAGCCGGCTTTTACTGCTTTTTGAACTTCTGGGTAATACCAATCACTTGATTTTATATCTGAAAAGTTTATTTCAGCCTTTTCAGTATATTCAAATGCATTGTTTACCATTGTCATGAATTCTGCTCTTGTAACTTGCATATCAGGTCTGAATGAGCCGTCTTCATAACCTTTTAACATATCGTTATCAAACCATTCTTTAATGGTTTTTTCAGCCCAATGTCCTGAGTAATCAACAGCTCCAAAAGCAATGGTTGGTATCATAATCGTAAGAAGCATAGATAATACCAACACTAATGATATTTTTCTTTTTGTCATTTGTTCGTCCTCCTATATTTAGTATACCTTATATTGTCCCCCCTTTTCAAGTTAATAAAATATCTATATATAGAAATATTCGGAAAATTGGGCAGAATAAATGGGGTAGTCAGCAATAAATATAATTTTCATTTATTCTCTATATTACTGTCTTTAGTCTACTCGTTAGTAAACATCAACATTATTGCGATTTTCAGCCTTACTATGGGATCTTCAAGGTCTATATCGCATATTTCCTGTATTTTTGAAATTCTGTATCTTACAGTATTGTTGTGAATGTATAGCTTTTGAGCCGTAACATTATAGTTGGACTCACTTTCAATAAACACCTTTAGTGTTAACAGAAGCTCATCGCGGTTATTATCCTTTAACAGAGGTGATATAAGGCTAAAGTTAGAACTATAGCTCTTGTTTTGTATATCTTCCACCCTGAATAAACCAAAAGGTCCCAATTCTTCAAAGGTAAAAATTCTATTTTTAGGATATAAGTATTTCCCTATTTCTATAGCTTTCAATGCCTCAAAGTAGCTTTTGCGTATGGATACTATGTTATCGCAGGCATCCCCAATACCTACCATTAAACTCCTGTGGTCGAATTGATTTCTCATATTCTCCAATAAATTCTTTATTTCTTTCCTAACATTACCTATAATATCTTTTTTATATTTTGAAACATCTTTTATTATGGCAAGAGTATTGTCATCTATAATCCCGAAAATTGCTTCATCCTTGGGAACTTTCAAAAGCAAAGTATTATACAATTTCTCCCTTATGGAATAAAAGGAGGGATTATCCCCATCCTGCTCAATAAGCAAACATACATAGCTATTATCGATATTTAGCCTAAAGTTATTAATCATTCTTATTTCTTTAATAATTTGCTGTTTCGAAGTTAGTCTTTCGTTTATTAAAGATTCTATAAGATTATCATAAAATTTTCTTTCATATGAATTCATAACATATATCTGTTCATAAATTGATAGAAACAAAGCATAGCTTACCCTTATGGAAAACAAATCATAATAATCTATTTTATCTGAACCTTCCCAGATTATCAGTTGTGTAATGGGAGTGTTATTAATTAGTATATTCATTTTTATCCATGATTTGTTATCGTCTAAATTTTTTATCCTGTATATATTTAGCTTTTCACACAATATTTCTTTTTGGTAATTATTTAAATTGCTTTCATCAGTTTTATTTACTTTTTCTCCTATGTTATTATCCGCAGGATAGCAAATAATATTTTTATCTACAATATCAGATATGGCAACTGATAGCCCAAGTTCAAGCGATAAATTTTTTACTATATTACTGATTTTTTTCTGGTAATCATTGCTGTGATTATGAATTTCTAAGTAATTAGTGTCATTGATTCGTGAAATATATCTATTGATTGCAATGGAATTCACTGCTGCTATTATATCCATCCATGCAGTGCGTGCCGGAACGAAAATAATCGGGAACCCTAATTTATCACTTAATTCTGTTACTTCTTCAGCTATAGTATTCAAAAATCTATCTGTTTTAACCGCTATTGCCGCCGAACCGTTTTCATATAAGAAATTAATAACCTCTTTAAAGAGTTCAGTATTATCAACATAAAAATATCCTGTGGTCAAAATCAGTTCTTTACCTCTGCACCACTTATATCCATCAGGTGCATCAATAAGTACCACACCTTGGATTTCACGATTTATACCTTTTTCTCCCGAAATAATATAATACTCTTTAAAAAACTCTGAAGATAAGATTTCCTTTATGCTAACACCCATAATTTCTTCTCCTCCTATGTTTTGATATTAAATTATACCATAAAAAAGAAAAACAACCTCCTTAAATTTAAGAAGGCTGCAAAATATTTTTGAATGTTAATCATCAAGAAAATCTAAGGTACCTTGAACTAATAAAGCAGCTGCTCTTAACAGCACTGATTCATCGATATCAAATTTTGAATTATGATGAGGATAACATTGTCCTTCCACTTCTTGAGGATTGTTAACAAAGAAGAAAGTACCGGGTACTTCATTTAAGAAATATGCCATATCCTCTCCGCCCATAACAGGTTTTTTCAGTGTTATGATATCTTCCTCAGGCATTATCTTTTTAGCAGAACTTACAAATGACTTTGTAAATTCTTCATCATTGACCAACGGCGGATATCCAAATGTATAGTCAAATTCATAAGTGCCTCTCATAGCCTCGGATATACCCTTTGCTATTCCCTCTAATCTATCGGCAAGATATTCACGCACACTTTGATGCACCGCTCTTACTGTCCCTTCAAGTTCTACGTAATTCGGAATTATATTATATGCTTGTCCTCCGTGTATTTTTCCAACTGTCACAACCGCATTATCCGTTGCCGCAATTTCTCTGCTTACAATTGTCTGAAGAACCGTCAGGAAATTACCTGTCATTACTACAGGGTCTACTCCCGTTTCAGGATATGCTCCATGGCATCCCTTGCCAATTAATTTAAGTCTAAATCTGTCAAGACAGGCCATCATACTGTCATAGCTGACAACAATCGAACCTTTTTTCAAACCTTGCATTAAATTTCCCACATGTAATCCCAGTATTGCATCAACTTTAGGATTCTCAAAAGCTCCTTCGCTCAACATGGGTTTGGCGCCGCCGGGTCCTTCTTCTGCAGGCTGAAATATAAGTTTTACATTTCCTTTAATTTTATCTTTGTTTTCACTTAATATTTTGGAAACACCCAATAATATGGCTGCATGAGCATCATGTCCGCATGCATGCATATTGCCGTTGCCGGAAGCAAAAGGAAGTCCCGTTTCTTCTTTAATTGGCAGCGCATCCATATCTGCTCTTAATGCAATTGTTTTTCCTTCCTTACTTCCTCTTATTAGTCCTACTATACCTGACACTCCTACATTTTCTCTGAATTCAATGCCCATATTCTTCAGTTCATTTGATACATATGCTGAAGTTTTAGGAAGGTTTAAGCCTATCTCAGGTATTTGATGTAAATCACGTCTGCATTTTATTATATATTTTTCTGCTTCTTCAGTTTTCTTGATAATATCCATTACATCGCTCCCTATTTTATTAAATAATTTTCAATTAATTTTATATAATACTGAACTGTTTGCCTAAAACTTTCAACGGTTATATATTCATTTGGCTGATGTGCCATACTTGATTCACCCGGACCAAAAAATATGCACGGCACTGATTTTGCCGGAAGAAATATAGATGCATCAGTATAGAAGTTCACTCCTTGAGGCTCTGTATCCACACCAAATACCTCCTTAAATGTACCTTGCGCAAGTTTAATAAAGGGATGAGTTCTTTTTGTTTCAACAGCTGCTCTATTATTTAATATTCTGATGTCTGCTTTAAATCCTTCTATTTCCTCAGATAATTTTAATATCAATCTCTCAAAATCCTTTATTATTTCATTATGATTCATTCCCGGTACTGTTCTCATATCTATGGTAATACTGCATCTGTCAGGTACTACGTTGGTTTTTACTCCACCTTTGATAGTGGAGATATTCATTGTCGGATGCCCTACGACCGGATTTTCTTCATACTTAAACCTATAGCTTAAAATCTCAGATATAAATGCATTCATATGAACAACCGCATTGATTCCTTCATTGGGGAATGCTCCGTGTGCTGTCTTGCCATAGGTTGTAATTTCTACCCAAAAGGCACCTTTTTCCGCAATATTTATTTTACCGCTGCTGGGCTCGCCAATAATTATAGCTCCCACTTCATCAAGTCCACCGTCATTAACAAATTTTACTGCTCCTATGCTGTCTGTTTCTTCTCCTGCGGTTGCCGTATAAAGAAAATCTCCCTTTAGCTCTGCTCCTGATTCTTTTATTGCCTTAACAGCTACAAGCATAGCAGCAAGTCCGCCCTTCATATCCGCCGTTCCTCTGCCGTATATTTTACCGTCTTCGATATGTCCGATATAAGGTTCATGTTTCCATTCTATATCACCGGAAGGGACAGTATCTAAATGACCGTTGAATAATAGTGTTTCTCTTTCTCCCGTGCCTTTTAATCTGCCTATTACATTCGCTCTGTTGTTTCCAAGATCATCCAACACCGTTTCTAAGCCAATATCATCTAAAATAACCTTTATATACTCCGCCAGCGGTTTTTCATCTCCGGGTTCATTTACAGTTTTAAAGCTTACAAATTTTTGGAGAATCTCAACTCCTTCTTTCAATAAATCAGTATCCATGAACTATGCCCCTTTATAGATTAAAATATAATTTAATTATTATTAACTTTATTTTTTCTTGAATTGTATAATGCCAATCCTATTGTTGAAAATATGGTAACCGGTATTGTTACATATACCGGTGTTTTAAGCAATATTTGCATTAGTATGCATAATGTCAATGAAAAAATGCCATACTTAGGTGCTTTCAATGCAAACATGGCAAACATCGACCCAAATACTCCCGGCAGTACAAAATCAAACATCTTAATAATAAAAGGAGGCAGCACACCTAAAATTACACTTCCTGCTAATACTGCCAATGTGCCTGCCAATACACTCGTTACTATTGAGCCTGCTATAGCTAAGGTACTTACAAGTTCAGCCTTTTTTGAACCCGACTCTACCTTTAAAACATTTTGTGCCACTGCCGAAACAGGAAGTCTCATATTACCGATTTCTCCTGCTAAAAATGACATATATGTTCCTGCAATACCAAGCACCGGAAAATAAGATATAGGTTCAATAAAATAATAAGGACCATATATGCTTGCTATTAACAGCCATGCTGATAATATATTTCCTATTGGAGGCACTGCACCATATCTTAACCCCAAATAAATCGAGGGTACAAAGCAAAAAAATGTAGCTGCAATAAGTGTCCATCTTCCGATTCTGATTACCGGCTTAGTAAAGCCTTCTTTATATAATTTATTAATATCCTTATCCAATTCTATCCCTCCTTTTATAATACGTAAGCTGCTCCGCAAGCCATTCCTATTATCATAGCAATTCCTAAGCTATGTTCTTCCAATTTCGGAAACTTCTTTACAATATAAATTAATGCAATCATTGCAACACCTGACACAACAGCGGTTAAAAGCCTTGCACCTCCTGCAATCAGATGACCGCTCACTAAATAGGAGAAGGAAGCTGCCATTGCCGCACCTCCAATAATTCCCATTACCTTTACATCTCCTCCTGATATCTTATGTGATAACACATCTAATTTATCAGTGAATAGTGCACATAATATAAGCCATCCGGAGCCGTTAAGAACCATTGTAAGAACGGAATTGGCATATTCTGTTATCCCATAGTCTGCCCCTCCGAATTCTACGCCCATTGCTTCTGCTCCAATAGTAGCAGCAGCAAGTTCAGTTGAAGCCGCACCGATAATTACCGTCCTAAGCCATGTTATAGGACCTCCAAGCACTGCTGTCATTGCCAGCATTACAACAAACACGGCTAAGGCAGGTCCTATACCGGAAACGAACCCGATTTTAAATGCTGATTTTACTTCTTCTTTTGTCAAACCTACCAAATCAGCATTTTTAACAGCCTTTTTACTTATTAAAAACGCTTGCAGCAAAACAATGAAAATTGCCGGCGCAACCATCAGCCACATTAGCGGTTGATTGGCTATCTCTAAATATTCCTTCATTTTGTTACCTCCCATTAACATGTTATTATTAATTTAATTGTTATTATACTATCAACAGGAGAATAATGGTTTGTACATACTCAAAATAATAGAATTATTTTTTGTAGACTTGTAACATTTTACATTTGGAATCGTTTTTTTGAAAAGGTTTACAAAGAAGGGTATGTAATGCAGCATATTCAAAAGTTGATTTATTGTGATTCCGAGGACACGGCCTACGGAATCTCATCAATCCTTCAACTGTTTAAACACTTCGTCATTATCACTTTTTTTCTGATTATAAACATAGGCTGCAAACAATGATGTAATAGGAATTGCAAACAGTATACCCATGCTGCCGATTATTGCCTGAATGATTTCGAAAACAATCATTTCAAGATTGAACAACAAGAGAACATCCTTGTAGTTGACCATCAAAAGCAGCACTACGGACAAGGAACTTCCTATGTAAGCTAAAATCAATGTGTTAGTCATGGTACCTATGGCATCCTGTCCAATATTGAACCCGGATTTAAGCATTGACTTAAAATTTCTTTCACACATATTTTCAGCTAATTCATTCATTGCCGAAGCAATTGACATGGACACATCCATTACGGCTCCAAGCGAGCCAATAACTATTCCCGCCCATAAAATTGCCTTTAAATCAATCGATGCTCCGGTATTTAGCATCAATAAAAACATGGAATCATCGTCTATCAAGCCGGTTAGATGCATTATATTACTTACGATGAAAGCTAAAATACCTGCAATTATCAATCCGCCTAAATTACCCACAATCGCACACAATGTTTTTTTATTGGCTCCGTTAATTATCAACAGGCTCATAAATATAATATAAATACTTACTATAACCGAAGACAAATAAATATTATTACCTTTGAGAATCGAAGGAACGAATACCATGAACACTGCAAGGCATGTGAATATCAGAGAAATTATGGTATTGATTCCCTTTTTTCCTCCAAATAAAACTATAAGAGCGAAAAATCCAAGCAACAGCCCCCATAAAACAAAGCTCCTGTCATATTCCAAGAATGTCCACTCCTCACCCTCTCCGCTTCTCGAAATAAGTGAGGAAATTATAATTTTATCGCCAGCCTGTACAACCTTAGGAGTGACAGCCACTATCTCATCGATATATTGATAGGCTTCAACTACACTTCCTTTAAGCTCGTCGTTTTTTATCTCCGCTTTAAACCTAATGGCGGTTGTAGAAAAGCTGTCATAACCATACTCTGTTTCATCCTGTATTGTCTCTTCAACTGAAATAACATATGCTTTATATGATTTGTTGAATTCTTGTTCATTGAATTCAGACTTATTAATACTGTATCCTACCGCAATAAATGATATGGAAAATAATATTGTAAATATGTAAATAATAATATTCTTATTTGTTCTAAGCTGCATAACTACTCCTTCAAAACTTCTTAATTTCTTTACATAGTATATCATAAAACGGACAGTTATCAACAAAAAATATTATTCACTCTTACAGAAAACTTCCCGGATAGGGGGCATGTGACAAAAAACTAAATAGCACCCGATCTTCTTTTTAATTCAAAAGTCGGGTGCTACTTAGTTGAGTTTTCTTTTTCTAATCCTGTTGGAATCACCTCATTTGCCAACCATCTATATAATCAACCTTCCCAATCTTACATCTGCTTTCATTTTCCGATAATCTTTTACTGCATTTTGAGATTTCCCCATGGAATTCTCTTCAATTAATTTGGCTGCAGCGATCTTACAAATTACTTGTAGATTCAACTGTAAAATTAAGTGCTTTGGTTGTTATAAATAATATACCCATATTTAAAATGTTTAAACAGCAAATTTAGCTTCAATACATATTATGCCACAGCTTGAGTTATGTTAATTAACAGAGGAGAAAATGCAAAATTATACGTACTTTTAAAAGAAAATTCCTTTATAAAAAAAACAGAAAAACATCATTGACACATTTTGTCAAAATTGGTATACTGTAAAAAACGTTATCATCGAAAGGAGCAAGAAAATGGGTAAATTTGTTGTTAGAGAAGTTAATTCAGGTATAAAATTCGACCTAAAAGCTACAAACGGACAAGTAATAGCAAGCTCTGAAATATACAAATCAAAAGCTTCATGCCTGAAGGGTGTTAACAGTGTAATAAATAATGCACCCATTGCTAATTTGGAAGACCAAACAGTTGAAGATTTTAAGGTAGAAAAGAATCCTAAATTTGAAATTTACAATGATAAAGCAGGGGAATTCAGATTCCGTCTCAAAGCTAAAAACGGTGAAATTATTGCAACATCAGAAGGATATAAAACCATGGACAGCTGTAAAAACGGAGTGGAGAGCGTTCGTAAGAATGCTGCGAATTCAGCAATAGAATAGTGATTGCAGGGAGCAGCGGTGCTGTTCCTTTTTTTGTTAACTTAAATTAACTTGATATCAGTATAACTTACTGTTATAATTAATTAGATTTAGAAGAAATGAGGTGGGAAAGTGAGCTTGACACAAGAGGATTTAAGAGCCATATCTGACCTGATAGATGTAAAACTTGATCGGCAAGAACAAAATATCAATAAAAGATTTGACACAGTTGATAAAAAGTTCGAAGAAGTTGATAAAAGATTTGACGCAGTTGATAAAAGATTTGAGCAAATTGAAGTCAAATTGGATGAGCACTCAAAAAGATTTGACGCAATTGACAAAAGATTTGAGCAAATTGAAGACAAATTGGATGAGCACTCACAAAGATTTGACGCAGTTGACAAAAGATTTGAGCAAATTGAAGTTAAATTGGATGAGCACTCACAAAGGTTTGACGCAGTTGACAAAAGATTTGAGCAAATTGAAGTCAAATTGGATGAGCACTCAAAAAGGTTTGACGCAGTTGACAAAAGGTTCGAAGAAGTTGATAAAAGTCTGAATGATATAAGAACAGAATTTAAGGAAATGCTTATTGATAACAATATGCTTATTGCGGAGCATGTACAAAGAATTGTGTCTGAGTCAGAAAAAAGATTGTTGCATGAAATTCATGAGGTAAAGGTTGCAACAGCACAGAATAGCTATGACATTGCGATTTTAAAACAAAGAGTTTCATAATATGAATACTTATTATTTTGCACCTAATAGGTGCATTTTTATTATATGGCGATTATTTGACCAAGTAAAAAATATATTGAACTTGCCAAGAAGTTGTGTTATATTAGTATGGTGTTTATTCAAAAGACATATGTATTTAATTTAAGAACATCAGGAGGGAAAAATGCAATCATTTAAACCGGTGAAATTAGGGATATTAGGCATGGGCACTGTGGCATCAGGACTTATTAACATTATAGATTTCAATAAAAATAAAGTGCATAATACTGTAAATAGAGAACTTGTTGTTAATAAAGTTCTTGTTAACAGCATTGATAAAAAGAGAAATGTAAATCTACCAAAGGAAATTTACACAACAGATGCATATGAAGTAATAAATGACAGGGATACGGATATAATTGTGGAATTGATGGGAGGAATCGATCCTGCTTATGAATACATAAAGTCGGCACTCAGTAACAAAAAGCATGTGGTTACCGCAAATAAAGCTCTTATTGCAACTCATGGAGAAGAATTGGAATCAATGGCGGCTTTGAATGGTGTCAAGCTTATGTATGAAGCAAGTGTGGGAGGAGGAATTCCGATATTAAACACAATAAGGGATAATCTTTCAGCCAATGAATTTGAATATATTTTCGGGATTATTAACGGTACAACAAATTATATTCTCACACAAATGGCTGAAAACGGTTTGGAATATGACCAAGCCGTAAAGGAAGCACAAAAACTCGGCTTTGCAGAGGCAGACCCTTCTTCGGATGTTGACGGCGATGATGCAGCCTACAAATTATCCATATTGGCTGCCTTGGCTTTCGGAGAAAGAATAAATATTAAGGATGTTCCAAAAGAGGGGATTACAAAGATTTCAAAAGAGGATATACGTTATGCAAAAGAATTAGGCTTTATTATAAAACTTTTGGCTTCAGGAATAAAAAAGAACAATGAAATTGAATTAAGCGTCCATCCTGCATTTATTCCGTCGGGACACCCGCTGTCAAATGTTAAGAATGAATTTAATGCCGTATTTTTAAAGGGCAATGCAGTCGGTGAATTAATGCTTTACGGAAAAGGTGCCGGCTCACTTCCCACGGGAAGCGCCGTATTGGGAGATATAATCCATATAATTAAAAATAATGGATCTCAGCTTGCGGCAAATGAAAAAGCCTGCGATAAGAAGTGCATTATTACAAACAAGGCTTTTAAGCAATATTACATTCGTATGGAGGTTATTGATAAACCGGGAGTTTTGGGAGGTATTGCAAGTATTTTCGGCAAAAATAACGCGAGTCTTGCTTCGGTTGTACAAAAGCAAAAAAACGGTGAAACAGCACCGTTGGTATTTATAACCCATGAAACCGAAAGAAAAAATATCAATTCTGCACTTGCTGAAATAAAGAAATTTGAATATGTAACCGAATTGTCAAGCATAATAGTGATTGAAAACTTCAAATAAACAATGAAAGGATTTTGAACTGCTCAAAATCCTTTTTTACTTCCAAATATAAAATTTTATGTTTGCATTTATAGCTGCCGCATCTTTGAAAACTTCCGCCATTTGTTTTCCGTAATCACCTAAATTTTCGTACAGCTTTTCTTCATGCAGCAGAAAAATTGAAATTATTTTGCTTTTGGTGCTCAGCAAATCCCATAGAGCATCCAAATTCCCACCGTAATAGCCGGGGAATTTTAGCATTTTTTTTATATATTTATGAGCTTCGGATTTTGAAGTCATTTTATTGCAATCCAAAAATATTTCTTCCATGAGCCCTCCTAATATAATTGAGTGAAGCTTTCATAGTGGTCGTCCGTGTAGAATATTAAGCCATCGTTTGAAAATACAATCCTTTCGGCTCCGCGATAGCCCCCTTCATAGTTAACATCGCATTCGTAATATATTCTGCCTTCTTTTTTCGGTAACAGGCCTTCTTTGTTTCCGAATTTGTCACCGCCGATACTCATCTTATCGGTTACTTCCCACAGGTTTCCCTCATCACTTTCCCAACCTAATTTTGAGGCTTCTTTTTTTGTGATATAATTGGATGGCAATTTATTATATGTATGAATATATTTCGCCACCAACAGCGGACCTGAGTAGGTACCGTCTTCGTCTATCTCCGGTTCATCCTGCTCCGTGGGTGCCATGCTTTCACTGTCTTTGGGTACTGTGCTTTCACTGTCTGTGTCGCTGCCGTCAATGTCATTACTGTTAATGTCATTATTGCCAACGCCATTATTGTTGATATCGCTATTGTTGACACTATTGTTGACATCATTGGTAATACCGCTGTTATCGGGAGTACATCCCGAAATTATCAAAAGAACGGCTAAAATTAACGCCAATATATTAAATACCTTTTTCATTTAATCCCCCATGATTTTTACTGCTATAAATGCTTTTTAAATTATTAATTGATTTTATCAATGACTCTTCCGTCTTTACTTCTATTAGTGCTTTAATACTCGTGGATTCTGCAAATTTCAGCAGTTCGATAATGTCCAAGCTCCCTTCAAAAAGAATCTGATGGTCGCTGTTTCCTATGACGTCGTGAAGATGCATGTGTGCTATATTATTTTGATGTGCCATCAAATATTCCTTGTCGGTAAAATTGCTCCCTGCATCGTGTCCGGTGTCCCATGTAAGCTTTATATCGGGATATTTCAATGCTTCATTTAGTGTGTCCTGTATAAATTTTTTACCGAAGTTGCCTGAGTTTTCTATTGCCAAAACAATATTGCTTTCATGAGCCTTTTTTGAGAGAGTTTTTATTGATTTAATAAAATTATTTGTGAACTCACCTGAATATTTATCATAAATATATACTTTTTTATCCGGCAAAGTCATTTTCGCTCCCTCTATGATATGTAAATTAAGCAGCTTTACCCCTGCTTCTTTTGCCCAGTCAATGGTATCCGAAAACAATTTTACATATCCTTCTCTCACGCTTTCATAAAAGGAGCCTAAATCCGCCTCATCAGGCATATGCATTGTAAATTCAATGTTTGTTTCCTTAGTTATATTTTTTAGTTCATTTGGATTTAATACATGAATAAAGTTATATGGTAAATTCATGTTTAATTCAATAAAATTCAGCTTAAGTCCCGCACATAGTTCAACTAATTGACTAAGTGTTGAATATTCAACCAATGCCGGCATTCCCAATTTCATATATTGCTCCTTTCCTCCTCCGTCAGGTGGCGGTATTGCCCTGCTTTTAATGTTTCATCAAGCTTTAACCGTCCCATGGAAATTCTTTTTAAATATGTTACCTCATTATTAACGGCATTAAACATTCTTTTTACCTGATGAAATTTGCCTTCTCTTATTGTTACGAGACATATTGAAGGATAACCGGATTCTATTATACAAAGTTTTGCCGGAAGTGTTTTATAGTTGTCTTCTTTTAATATTACACCTTCTTCAAATGCTTTAACATCATCTTGCGTAACTTCCTCCTCTGTTTCCACATAGTATGTTTTATCCACATGTTTTTTCGGAGATAATAAATCATGGGCTAACTGTCCGTCATTTGTGATAAGCAAAAGACCTTCCGAATCCTTGTCAAGCCTTCCGACAGGAAACGGTTTGTAAAGTTTATCCTCATCACTCAGCAAATCAATCACGGTTTTGTCATAATTGTCTTCCGTTGCCGAAACCACTCCATAAGGCTTATTCATCATCAGATAAATAAATTGGGTATATTTTATTATTTCGCCTCTATATTTAATTTCGTCATTTTCTGTGTCTATTATTTTGGAGCTGTCTTTTTCTGTTATTCCGTTAACTTCAATGAAGCCTTTCCTGGCATCCTGCTTTATTTGCTTTCTTGAGCCGACTCTTGTGTTGGACAGCATTTTATCTATTCGAAGTTTCATATTTGCCTCGGTTGTTGTTTTTATTGTATTATAACATTCTGAAGGTCGGTGTCAATCATTAACTAAGGACACACCTTTACGATGTGTCCTTTTATATACTACAGTCTGTCAAAAGTTGTCGGGATAAAGCTTGGGCTCTCCCTGAATTTTTTAAGTCTTTCTATAAGCATGACCTTATCCTTATTTAAGGTGCCTGCCTGATTTACATGATTTGAAACATGGTTTGCTCTGAAAATACAGTCTGTTAATTCCATATTTTCAAGCATAATTATATTTTCATCAAGAACCTGAAGCGGTGAAAGCATTTTAAATTTTCCCTGTCTTACATCTTCTGCGAGCTCAGATTCTTCTTCTACGACAAGCCTTAAAAGTGAAAAATAATGAGGATTTATGGCAGAAATAACCTTAGCTGATTCCAAGGCATGCTCCTGCATATATTCCGTACCCCCAAGACCTGAAATTATCATGCATGATAATTTAAAGCCTGCTTTTATTGCTTTTTGTCCGGCTTCAATCATTTCTTTTTGGGTTACACCCTTTTCCATCATGGATAAAACCTTGTTCGAGCCGCTTTCCACTCCCATGTACAGAAGCTCTAACCCCGCATTCCTGACAGCCTTCAGCTCATCTTCCGATTTCCTCAGCAAATCCAGCGGTCCTGAGTATGAGCTTATTCTTTTAGCATCTGGAAATTCTTTTTTAACGTAATTCAGCAGTTCCAAAAGCTTTTCTGTTTTAAGGCACAAAACATTGCCGTCCGCAAGGAAAATCCTTTCAGGATTTTTATATATTGGCTTTAGCCATTCAATATGTTCCTTTATTTCTTCCAAAGATTTTAATCTAAACTGTTTGCATTTGTACATGTAGCAAAATCTGCATCTGTTATGCGAGCACCCCTCTGTTACCTGGATTATCATGCTCCACGCCTCACTGGGAGGTCTGTACAAGGGTTGCGAATAATTATTTCTCATATCTGATATCAGCTCCTAAATTCTGAAGTTTTTTTACAATATTTGAGTATCCTCTCTTGATATGGTAAACTTCAGTAATTTCAGTTTCACCGTCAGCCAATAGGCCTGCTATGATAAGGGCAGCTCCTGCTCTTAAATCCGTAGCTCTGACCTTTGCACCGCTTAAATGGCTGTTACCCATTAATATTGCGCTGCTTCCTTCTACTTTTACATGTAAACCCATTCTTGACATTTCATTTACATGCATAAAGCGGTTTTCAAAAATTGTTTCATTTATTATGCTTGTACCGTCTGCCTTTGACAGCATAGCCATAAATTGTGCCTGCATATCCGTGGGAAATCCCGGATACGGAAGTGTTTTTATGTCAACGGGTTTTATTGTATTGCCTGCTTTAACCCTTATTTTGTCGTCGTATTCTTCGATTGTTACTCCGGCTTCCCTAAGTTTCGCGATTATCGGCTGCAAATGGCTCGGAACAACATTTTCAATCATTACGTCCCCGCCTGTTGCCGCTGCAGCCACCATGTAGGTTCCCGCTTCTATTCTGTCGGGAATTACTGTATGCTCAGTCTTATGTAGTTTTTTAACTCCTTTAATACGTATAGTTTTAGTACCTGCTCCTACAATATTGCCGCCCATAGAATTTATGAAATTTGCCAGGTCAACTATTTCCGGCTCTTCCGCCGCATTTTCTAATATTGTTTCTCCTTCTGCAAGTGTTGCCGCCATAATTATGTTTTCGGTGGCTCCAACACTGGGAAAGTCAAGATATATATCTCTTCCTTTCAATTGTTCCGTTGTTGCGTTTACATAACCGTTTTCTGACTTTATATCCGAACCAAGGTGTTTAAATCCTTTTAAATGCAAATCAATCGGTCTTGTTCCTATGGCGCATCCTCCGGGCATATATACCTTCGCATTATGGCATCTTGTTAAAAGAGGACCCATTACCAAAAAAGATGCTCTCATTTTGCTTATCAGTTCATATGGAGCCTCGCATGTTGTTATGTTTTCTGCTGTTACTTTCAATGTATTTGTCTCTGTTTTTTCTACCTTTGCTCCCAAAGCTTCCAAAAGCCCGCACATTATTTTTACATCCTGCAAATTGGGAATATCGTGGATTTTGCATTCTTCCGGGCACAATAGTGTTGCTGCCAATATGGGAAGAATAGAGTTTTTTGAGCCGTCAACCTTTATATTTCCATGAAGGTTGGAGCTCTTCTTTACAATAATTTTTTCCATGTTTCTCCTTAAAGTCTATATTAGCAAAGTATTTTCATAATAAAATCAGCCTTTTTAAACCCTGTATATAATAACACTTATTATTATATATTTCAAATGAAAATTTTATTAAGCAGCGATGAGGAGTAAACTTTTTTAAATACCATTTAAAATTATAGTTTAGAATTTTTTTGTTTTTATCCACAGAACCATAGTTTTAATGTTATGTTATCCACACCTATAGGGTGTAACTTACCGTTCGTATAAAACTTGTGGATAGTTTTCGGATAATTGTATTTAATTAAAATTTTACTTCCAATCTACCACCTCCTGTGGTAAAATTGCATTATCAGACGAAATGCACGGTTGTGTATTTTTTAATGTAGGATACATCTTCATCGATTACTATTGCTCTTCGGAAAGTTTCTAGTAATCTTGAAGATGTATTTTTTATTGCTTGTTTGAGTTCTTTTAAGACTTTAGTTCCTGCAAGATAAAGCTGCATCAAGATGTCTGATATTTGTGTCAATAAATAATGATTTTTCATTGCATTTGGGTTTTTACTATTTAAATGTTCAATCTTGTAAAGTATGTTTTTCTGTATATTAAATCCTTCATTTTCAATCTTCCATCTTTTGCGTGCACATTTTACCATTTCTTCAATATTTCTGTTCGTTAGTTCTATATTTGTGATCCAAAGAAATTTTACTTGTATTATTTCATTAGTTTTCTTATTATTTTTTTTATACTCATATTCAAATATGTTTGCTGTAAACTCTTTGCCGGTTATATCTTCAACATGATTTACATATTTAGCTGTGCCCTTTTCTTCTCCTAATAAGTTTTCTTTTTTTCCATATTCGCCACTATCTATTACATATTGGTAATCCTCAACTAATGTCTTCTGTCTGCCTTGTTTACACCTCAGTAAGTAGCTCCAATTATATTCATTACATATATCCATTATGCTCCCAGCAGCGTATAGGCTATCTCCAAGTATGCACATTTTTAATCTTGGATATTCTTCTTTTATTCGTTTTAATAAACGCTTTGAAGCGTTTATTTCACAATCTTGCTTGCTAACATCTTCGCTTTCATTTTCTATAAATTCTGTTCCAAGGCTTATGATTATATTATCTGCAAGTATTATTTTGGCTTCAAGAACACTATGGTAGTAGATTTTCTTTTTGTTCCCTTCTTTGTCTGTCAGCTCTTTTACTAAACAATTATCACAATGTTTCTCTTTGAAGTGATATAGCCCTGTTCCATCTAAAATTATCATCCAATGTCCTTCTGGCATTTTAGCTTGATAAAAGCTTTTACTATGTATTAATTTCTTTATCATTTTAAGTCTAATACTATTTAAGTCTTTTACATCTAGTCTTTCTAAAAAATTATTTACTGTATCATAATGAGCTATATTTTCTATTTCCCTATCCATTAACTTCCCTAAATTTGAAACACAATTAGCATCCTCAAACCATTCTGTCATTTGTCTCATACTTTCAATATTGCATACATTTTTTAGTATTAAAGGATAGGTTAATTCTTCACTTGAATAATCCGTATAATTTTCTTTTCTTGGGTCATTAATATTGCTTAAATCATCTATTAAGTTAGGGAAAAAATGATATTGCATTTTTGCAAAGTCAATTATTCCCTTATCTTTTTCCCTTAATAGTTTCTTTTTCACTCTCGTTAGCTGGTTACTCATGATAAAACCTTCCTTTGCGTAAAATTTTTTATTTTATTTTATCATATTTGACCCGCTCTTTCAGTGTTTTCAGCAAATTTCTTTGCGTAAAATTTTTATTCCTCAATACTGATATAATCCACACTATTCAATTTTAAGCCTTCGATATTAATCATTTCATCACCTTGATATTCAATTATTTAGTTTCCAAAATTATAGCCATTTTGTGTCACTTTAGCCCAGTGATAGAACTCAGAATTATCATGTGTTAATCACACAACACTTAACAATTTTATTTGTTAAACATAAGATTATTTCTAATGTTCCAAAATGACAACTTGTAGCATTTTAATCATTAGTTATTAATTTTTAATTCTTACTATTCTTCCATTTATATTGTCTTCCGTGATTTCTATTATCCCGAAGCTTGCTTTCCCATCCTTTGGGAATATTGTACTTCCCGGATTAAAGAATATAATGTTGTCTTTTGTTTCATTTTCAGCTTGGTGGGTATGACCGTACAAAACAACATCTGCCTTGTTTTTCTTGGCAAAAGCTTTCAGTTGATTTAAGCTTAATTTCACATAAAATAAATGTCCGTGGGTTATTATGAATTTTTTGCCTTCAATTTCTTGAATTATTGTGGGTTGCATACCTGTAATGCTGTAATCACAGTTACCGGGAACTTTTAATATCCTTTCAATATTAAGTTTTTCTGCAAATTCATCTGCATCATTGTATTTATCACCGCAATGAATTAACAGTTCAAATTGTCCTTCCTTTTTTATTTCCTCAATTTGAGAGTCCAAAATAACATTATGGCTATCGCTTATCACCAGAATCTTCAATGGCTGCCTCCAATTTATTCTTTAAGTTTATCAATGCTTTTGCCCTGTGGCTGATTTTATTTTTTTCTTCATCTGTCATTTCCGAAAATGTTTTATCTGTTCCTTCCACCACAAATAATGGGTCGTATCCAAAGCCCCTGTTGCCTCTTTGCCGAAAAGCTATGCTGCCTCTGCAAATTCCTTCTGCCATCAGCTTGCTTCCGTCTTCCAAAACAACAGCAATAACAGTCTTAAAATGGGCTGTTCTTTTTTCTTTCAAAACATCCTTTAATTTATTTAAAAGAAGCTGATTATTTTCCGCATACGTTGCATTTTCACCTGCATACCTGGCAGAGAAAACTCCAGGTTCTCCGTTTAATGCATCCACATATAAACCTGTGTCGTCAGCGATGACTATTCCTTTTGTAAGCTTATGGAGTTCTTCAGCCTTTTTAAAAGCATTTTCCTGCAATGTGCTGCCGTCTTCTACCACATCAAAGTTCTGATATCCCAAATCATCTTTTGTTACCACTTCAAATGGCATGTCCTTTAATATACCTTTTATTTCATTTACCTTATGTACATTTCCGGTGGATAAAATTATTCTTCTATTCATTTGTTATTTCTCCGCTTATTTCTTCTCCTAATATATTTCTTTGTATTTCATATAAGTAATGGCATCCTTTTTTTGCAAGAGAAATTAACTGCATCAATTCATCATGCGAAAATGTAGCTTCTTCTCCCGTACCCTGGACCTCCACGAACCTTCCTTCATCCGTCATAACAATGTTCATATCAACCTCTGCCTTTGAATCTTCTTCATAGCATAAGTCAAGTATTGCCTCACCGTTAAGTATTCCTACACTCACAGCAGAAATAAATGATTTAACAGGAACTTTTTCTATTAATTCATCATTCTTTAATTTATAAAATGCATCAGCCATGGCAACAAATGCTCCCGTAACGGAGGCTGTCCTTGTTCCTCCGTCTGCCTGTATAACATCGCAGTCAATCCACATGGTTCTTTCTCCAAAGCCTTCCAAGTCAACTACCGACCTTAGGCTTCTTCCGATAAGTCTTTGAATTT
>ENA-UOOK01002806-UOOK01002806.1-fermentation-metagenome-genome-assembly--contig:-NODE-2806-length-20735-cov-3.827708_pt1 | contig 20735 bp, 20 predicted proteins | sample MGYA00245777_ERZ724023 | MGnify/ENA primary metagenome ERZ724023 (study PRJEB28704, sample SAMN03018312) | fermentation metagenome | biome: anthropogenic terrestrial biome; feature: soil; material...
TTATCACTGTTTCATATTGGAGGGTATAAAGTTGAAACGTAATCCTCCCGACCTTTTTTTGTTTATGATCGTATTAACTTTAGTCATGATTGGCTTAGTCATGGTATCCAGCGCCGGCGCGCCGGAGGCGTTAAGCAAAGGCTGGAGTGTGTTCCACTTTGGATTGAAACAACTGCTTTTTGCCGGAATTGGTTTATTGTTAATGCTGATGATGATGAAAATCCCTTATCAAACCTTGAAACGGACCACCATTCCCGTGGCGGTGGCGGCGATTTTCTCCCTGATTTTAGTTTTAATTGTCGCTGAAGTAACTAAAGGTTCACGACGTTGGATCGACTTGGGAATTTTTCCATTTCAACCGTCCGAATTTGCCAAACTCGCCATGATCTTATTTTTAGCTCATTATTTTAGTGAGATCAAAAAAGGGATCGGCAATTTTATCGTTGGAATAATTTTACCAGGTGTTTTTGTGGCGGTGATCTGTTTTTTAATACTATTGGAACCGGATTTGGGGACCACAATCGTTATTTTCGGCACATTTTTAATGATGCTTTTTACAGCAGGGGCCAAAATTATTCATCTGGGTTTTTTAACGGCAATCGGGATCATTATTAGCGCCTTTGAGATCAAAATGAAAGCTTACCGCGCCGAACGGCTCATCGCTTTTTTGAATCCGTGGCGTGACCCTCAAGGGACCGGTTGGCAAATTATTCAGTCTTTATATGCGCTTGGTTCAGGCGGACCGTTTGGACTCGGCTTGGGAATGGGGCGGCAGAAATTTAATTATCTCCCCGAAGCCCATACCGACTATATTTTTTCAATTTTGGGGGAGGAATTGGGTTTGTTAGGGACTTTGACCGTGATTATCCTATTCTTCTTTTTAGCCTGGCGGGGCTATAAAATTGCTGTTTCGGCTAGAGATTCATATGCTAGGATGCTTGCCGCCGGGATTACCTCCTATCTTGTTTTTCAAGCCATTATTAACATCGGAGTTGTTACTTCCAGTTTACCCGTTACCGGGGTGCCGTTGCCGTTTTTAAGTTATGGCGGTTCTTCTTTGTTGGTAAGTATGTTTAGTGTAGGGATTCTTTTAAGTATTTCCAAGAACGCCGGATGAAAGCGTTTGTTATTAAATGATAACATTTAGTTGGGGTTGGCGTATTCTTTCCGCTTCCGGAGTTAACATCATTCTCCGGTTTTTTGACCGGTTTCATTAATTCCCTGCCTCCGGACAAGCTGGTGGATGTTACTGGAACACCCCCGAGGCGGATAAATGCAGATAACAGGGGACCGATACTCCGCGTAACTGGCGCCTTCTGTTTAGATATCGAGCGTTCTTCTTGGTAGTATGCTTTTGTCACATTCTACTAACAATGAGAATATGATGGGTCTGAACTCATTTGCAGTACTGGATGTTCAGGGGGTTAATACGATGATTGATACGGAAACACTGGTACAGGCTGAGACTAACGTTGCCGAACGGCTAGAAATAAATGGAGGCAGAAAACTAAGCGGGGTCATCAATGTTAGTGGCGCTAAGAACGCGGTTTTAAAATTGATGACCGCTTCCTTACTGTCCAATTCCCAATGCTTAATTCGGAATGTGCCTAAGATACGAGATGTGGATACCATGATTGGGGTTTTAAGGAGTTTGGGTGTTGAGATTGACTGGACTGAAGAAAATTCTTTATTACTAACAATTAAGGACGATTTAAATGATTTCGCCTCTGATGAGCTGGTCAAGCAAATGCGGGCCTCAGCTCAAGTAATGGGTCCGCTTTTAACAAAAATTGGCCGTGTCAAGCTTTTTCAGCCCGGTGGCTGTGTTATCGGGCAACGCCCCCTGGATCTTCATTTAAAAGGATTTCAAGCCATGGGAGCCAAGATTATTGAAGAACATGGCTATATTATGGTCCAAACGAATCGAAAATTAAAAGGCGCCGAGATTTTACTGGATTTCCCGAGTGTTGGAGCCACTGAAAACATTATGGCGGCGGCAATTTTAGCCGAAGGGACCACAGTGATCAAAAATGCCGCTAAAGAACCGGAAATCATTGAAGAACAAAATTTTTATAATCGGTTGGGAGCCCGGATTAGGGGCGCCGGAACCGATACCATCAGAATCGAGGGAGTACCCAGTTTAAATAACCGATGTATCGATTATACCGTAATTCCGGACCGGATTGAAGCCGGAACTCTCATGATCGCTGCCGCGGTTACCGGTGGAGAGGTGACAGTCAATAATATTATACCCGAGCATGTTGAGGCTTTAGTTTCTAAATTGAAAGAGATCGGATTGGGAGTGGAAGTTAGAGAGGAATCGATTTTAATTCGGTCCGGTGGAAATAGTTTTAAAGGCGTTGATGTGACAGTCTTGCCATATCCCGGATTTCCCACGGATTTACAGCCCCAAATCACAGCCTTATTGGCTGTTGCTAATGGAACCAGCGTTATTACAGAAAATGTCTTCGGGAGTCGATTCCGTTATGTTGATGAGTTAATTAGGATGGGGGCTTCAATTCGAGTGGAGAGTAGAAGCGCAATTGTAAAGGGTATTCCCAAATTAAGCGGGGCTCCGGTTTATGCGCCGGATTTAAGGGCTGGGGCATCGTTGGTTATTGCCGGCTTAGTAGCTGAGGGAATGACTACGATTGAAGGAGTTCAATTTTTAGAGCGCGGCTATGAAAGGTTAGAATTAAAGCTTGCTAACTTAGGGGCTGACATCAAAAAGATTTATTGAAGCAAGCGTCTCAATTAGCTAATTACTGCTTGACTCGTTTAATAAGTTTTGCTAATATTTGTATCGTAAAATTAATTACTGACACGAGGTTAAACTTTAATGAGATCAAGGCATAATTTCTTAGTGGTAATTTTCTTATGCATGGTTTTAGTTTTAATTTCTCAAGTTTCAAGGGCCCAAGAAGAAGGATTAATTTTTTCTCAAATGTCAATCGATAGCAAAAAAGAGTTTCGGGATAAAATAGTCCGTGATTTAGTGAATGGGTTCAGGGAGGACCGGACATTTGATAAGATCCATCAATATATGCACTCTAAAGCGATTGAGCTTAATAAAGCTCAGCCCCGTCATTTTCCCGACTTTTTAATTGAAGATACCTTTTCAAAGACGGACAATTTATTTGAAAGAACCAGATTTGCAATTAAAGATAATCCCGGTCGTTTTTATGAACCGGTCTCCTTTGAAAAATCCGTTCAAAAATTATTATGGCTTAAGGGAATCTGTTTTGTGTTGATCGGAATTAAGGAAGAACATCAAATGGCCTTCTCCTATTTTTATTTGCCGGGCAATGAAAATTTAAAGCACAAATTCATTAATGATATGGTAAAATACTCATTTCCCGAGGTTCCCGATATACCGGAAAACGAGACCTGGCGCCAACAGATGAATGAAGCCATGTCGAGGCTGGGTTATGATATTTTTTCAGTAAAAAAATTTGGGATCGAAAACAATCAAATCGATTGGGAGAATCTAAATCTCAACCAAAGATTTTGAAAGCCCTCTGATTGAAAAATTTTTGTACCGGGACCTTATTAAAATTTGGCCCCGGTTTTTCTTTGGAAAATACTATGGTTAATAGAACAGCTTAGTTGAAATTTTTTTGTTGCAATTATTTTTTTTTAGAATATAATTATTATCAGGTAATAATAATATTAACTACTAAAAAGAATAGAGGAAAAAATGTCAGGCAGACTAATAAAAAAAAATGAGCGCCATCAGCTTCTTTTGCAAGCTATTGAGGAGAATCCGTTTATTACCGATGAGGAACTGGCCGAGAGACTTCAGGTGAGTATTCCGACCATTCGGCTTGACCGGTTAGAATTGTCAATTCCGGAAGTGCGAAAACGCACCCGAGAAATGGCCTCTCATTTTTTCGGTTCATCCCAATCCTTAGGCGTTCAGGAGATTGTTGGAGAATTGATCGAGATTGAACCTGGGAAACGCGGTCTTTCGTTATTGGAAACCGACCACACAATGTGTTTGGAAAAGTGTAATATTATTCGGGGACACATCATTTTTGCCCAAGCTAATTCATTGGCTAATGCCGTAGCTGATGTGCAGGTAGCGTTAACTGGGAAAACTGAATTCACTTTCTTACGAACTGTCCGGGCGGGAGAAAAAATAATCGCTAAAGCCCAAGTGCTTGAGAAAAAGGGGCACCGTTATCTAACCGAAGTGATCGTTCGTTCCAAAGAAGAAATTGTTGCTAAAGGAGTCTTTGTAATTCATGGGATGACACTAGAAATGGCTAATTATCTGAAATTATTAAAAGACGCGGAATAAAGGAATTTAATCAATAGGAGGCTACAGAATGGAAATCGGAATTTCCGGAGCGGGTTTTGCAGTGCCCCAAAAAGTATTAACTAATCGAGATCTGGAAAAAATGGTTGAAACTACCGATGAATGGATTGTTTCTCGGACCGGTATTCAGGAGCGACATATAATTCAACCGGGCGAAAGTATCACCGAATTAGCAGTAGCTGCCGCGCGACAAACATGCGCTATGGCTGAGATCGATTCTCAACAGCTTGACTTCGTAATCAGCTCGACCTTGACCCCGGATCGGATAAGTCCGGCCCAATCATTCGAGATTGCGAAGGCTCTTAATAGTAACCAGTCATTCTGTTTTGATTTAAATGCGGCTTGTTCCGGTTTAATGTATGGAATAGCCGCGGCTGAAAGCTTCTTGAAAACCCGTCCGATTAAAAACGGCATAGTCACCGCTGGTGAACATGTTTCTCGTTTAATTGATTACACGGACCGAAATTCCTGTGTCTTATTTGGTGATGCAGCATGCGCAGTTACTCTGACCAACGATCATCCCGAACATTTAATCTTAAGCACCGAACTTGGCTCCGATCCTACTCTGGCCGATGAAGTTGTCATCGGGGGTGTAGATAGTCTATTAAATGACAGGAAAAAAGATTTTTACTTTAGTCAAAATGGTAAAACAGTTTTTCGTTTTGCAGTAAATATTATTAAACAACTTTTTGACAGAGTCCCTCGTAAAGTGGGATTGAAACCGGAGCAAATCAGGTATGTCATTACCCACCAGGCTAACATCAGGATAATTGAAGCTGCCGCTAAAGAACTGGCATCCGAAAAAACCGAATTCATCATTAACCTCGATCGGTATGGAAATACCTCTTCCGCTTCGATTGGGATCGCTCTAGCCGAATCCTGGAATCGTTTTCAAAAGGGCGACTATATATTGATGATGGGTTTCGGTGGTGGGTTAAGCTGGGGCGCTACTTTAGTGGAGTGGTAATAGGGTAGTGCCCGGGAGTTTAGAAGCCAGGAGCCAGTAGTAATTTGAGGAAACGTCGGAGACAAAAATAGAAGCATAGATACTTCGGAGTTTTGTCAAAACTGTTAAATTATTATTTGGAATTATAGTACCAACCAGTAGACCTTATTAGTTTTGGGCTTTAAGATATGAAGCTTGTGCTTTTAATCTACTGTCTCCTGACCACTAATTAATTAAACCATTCCTTCGCTATTGCCGATAAAAATGATAACGAAGGGTGGTTTTTGTATGAAATCTAACCTCCTTTACATATTTATTTTAATATTAGGTTCAGTATGGGGTTGGACTATTAAATATTGTTGGAAGTTAAAGATCTACCGGCAAGTATATAAATTGGAAACCTCTTTTGAAGTTGAATGGGACTCCGTCCATTTGTCGAAGAATATTTTACAACTGATAATAAAGGAAACCAAAGCTTCCGCCGGTGTAATCTATTGGTTTGACGAAGTCCAAAAGAAGTTTAAACTCAAGTCGTTTCAAGGAATCTCGACCGACCAATTAAATCAAATTTCCCGAAATTTAACTAAAAAAGCCGGTCTTTTGGATCAAGTAAGTGATAGTCAAAGAGAATTGCTAATCAAAAATATTGCGACCAACCCCTTAACCGCTGCAATGGGGATTAAGGAATTGAGTGGGCTTTATACAAGCTTATTAGCGTTTCCGCTTAATTCTAGAAACAATACCGTCGGAATACTGTTTCTATTGAAGTCCGGTTCCAATTTTAAAAAGAAAGATCGGCGATTATTATTTTTTTTCGCGCAACGCGCCGCCATTCAATTGGATCATTCCCGGCTTTATCAATTGGCTACCGATACTTCCTTGGAAAATGCCAAGTTATATGTGAATATTTCTAGGTTATATCATAAAGCAATTTTAGACGGGCTTACCGGGTTGTATAATCGACATTTTTTAATGTTAAAATTAAAAGAGGAAATTAAAAAGGCCTACCGATATAAACAATCCCTCTCCTTAATATTTACGGATATCGACTTATTTAAGGATGTTAACGACCAATTTGGTCATTGGGTTGGGGACCAAGTTTTAGTTAAATTCTCGGATTTACTAAAAAAATCAATTCGTGAATCGGATTTAGCATGCCGTTTCGGCGGTGAGGAATTTGTCATTATCTTGCCACAGACGGATATGGCCAGCGCGGAACTCTTGGCTGAAAGATTAAGGGAAAAAACAGCTGCCAATATGTTTTTGATTAATAATACTAGAATCAGTTTTACAGCTAGTTTTGGAGTTAGTTCTCTTCGGGATGGGGATTTCGAAAATTCCCAAAACATCGGAGACGAAGCTTTAAACAATACTACAGAAAACTTGCTTGCTTGGGCTGATGATGCTTTATATCGCGCCAAAAAAGGCGGACGAAACATGGTTGTTAAATTTGAACATGAGTGAAACTATAAAATTATTGGATATTCATGTAAGATACGGTAAAGGATAAGCCAAGGAAACGTCGAATAATAATATCGAATAAAATTTGAGGTGTCATTTAATTTGTTTCTTGACCAAACTAGAATTTTTATCAGATCAGGTAATGGCGGTTCGGGAGCAATCAGCTTTCGAAGGGAAAAATATGTGCCTCGGGGAGGCCCTGATGGCGGGAACGGCGGACGGGGCGGACATATAATTATAGATGCGACCAACGATTTGAATACTTTAAGCAATTTTCGTTATCAACAGCATTTTCGAGCTGAAAATGGCGAACCCGGCGGAGCTGCCAACCGTTTTGGCAAAGCGGGCGCTGATTTTATTATCAAAGTACCGGTAGGGACTTTGATTAGAAATACGGAAACCGGTAAAATTCTGGCGGATTTAACCGAACCGGGATCTCAAGTAATCATCTTGAGAGGAGGTAGGGGAGGACGAGGTAATACTAATTTCGCCACCTCTACCCGTCAAACCCCCCAATTTGCTGAAAAGGGCGAACCTGGGACGGAACTGACTATCGAATTAGAGTTGAAATTACTAGCCGATGTGGGCTTAATCGGGTTTCCTAACGCCGGAAAATCCTTACTATTGTCTAAAATCTCAGCAGCCCGACCTAAAGTGGCTGATTACCCGTTTACTACACTGATACCTAATTTAGGTGTTGTTGATCATAAAACCGAAAGTTTTGTGGCGGTTGATATTCCGGGTTTAATCGAGGGCGCCCATCAAGGTGTTGGCTTGGGACACCAGTTTCTAAGACACATTGAAAGGACCCGCCTTTTAGTTCATGTAGTGGATCTCTCGGGGTTGTCCGGCAGAGATCCGTACCAAGATTATTTACAGATCAATCAAGAATTGAGTTTATACGACCCGGAGCTGGTTAAGAAAGAACAGATTGTGGCGGCAAATAAAATAGATCTTCTCGAATCACGAATTGCTTGGGAGAAGTTCCAATCCCAAGTTGTTGATGGAACGGTAATCCCGATCTCCGCTGCCACAGGTGAAGGAATTGACCGTTTACTAGATGTAATAATTCAAAAATTGGCCTTGATACCTAAGTATACGACGATTACTGTAGCAGAACTCGAGCCGGAACAGTCTACCAACGAAGCAGGCACGGAAATTATTAAAGAAGGCCAAACCTACCGGGTTAAAAATAAAACTTTAGAAAAAAGAATCCTCCGTTATGATTTGGAAAATGAGTATTCACTTCAAAGTTTACAAAGGCTCCTCAAAAGATGGGGCATTAATCAAGCGTTAGTAGATCAAGGGGTCAAAGAAGGTGATTTAGTTAGGATTGGTGACTTCGAATTTACTTTTTTAAGCGACGATTAGAAGATGGAAGTTAATTCTGTACAACTCAAGGGAAAAGTTTTATTACTAAAGTAGGAGGTTTCAAACGTGTTTTGCCTGGATTGCGGTAATTGTCGTAAAGGCGAGTCCTTCTTTTATTGTACAGCTAAAAATGAATTTATTGTAACCGAAACTAAAGTCATCAAGGACCGGGCCGACGCCAAATGGAGAAAGGGTAATCCCGATTACGAAAAGCACCGGCGTCAGCTTCGGAAAGAAAAAACACCTCAAAACTTTTAGTGAAGCATAGGCTTCACTTTTTTAATATTTATATGCTATAATGTTTCCAAAACATTTTGGAAAGAGGGTATATATTGCTTACCAGTAAAGAACGTAGTATTTTAAGGTCAATCGGTAATAAATTAGAACCGATTGTTATGATTGGGAAGAATGGCATTACGGAGAACCTTCTTAACCAACTGGATGATGCGTTAAATGCTCGAGAATTAGTAAAAGGAAGAGTTTTGCCTCGCCAAGATTTCGATCTGAAAGAAACAGCTGAACAGTTGGGCGGAAGGATTGGGGCGGATATCGTTCAAATCGTTGGCCGGAATATTTTATTTTACAGGGCTCCCCAAGATGGAAGTCCCAGTAAAATCAATTGGGAACGGGAGTGCTAAATTGGACTATCTGAAAGCCTTGCAAAACGCTAAACGGATTGTGGTTAAGGTAGGGACCAGTACTCTGACACATGATACCGGCAAATTGAATCTAAACCGGATGGAATTGTTGGTTAGACAACTTACCGATTTGCAAAATCAAGGTCGGGAAGTGGTTTTAGTAACTTCAGGAGCGGTAGGGGTAGGATTAGGAAGGTTGGGGCTTAGAGAACGTCCCGGGACTATTTTACAGCGCCAAGCTTTAGCTGCCATCGGTCAAGGATTATTAATGCAGGTATATGAGAAATTGTTTTCGGAATATGGGCAGACGGTAGCGCAAATACTCCTGACCCGGAGTGATATCAGTGATCGTAAAAGGTATCTAAATGCCAGAAATACAATTTTGGCTTTATTAAAATACCAAGTAGTCCCGATTATTAATGAAAACGACACGGTAGCCACTGAGGAATTAAAAATTGGGGAGAATGACACTTTATCAGCTTTAGTGGCCGGATTAATCGAAGCCGATTTGTTGATTCTCCTTTCTGATGTGGACGGACTCTATACCGCTGATCCTAAAGAAAATCCTACCGCAAAATTGGTTCCTTTAGTTAAGGAGATTACATTTGAGATAACTTCCATGGCCGGTGGGGCCGGTTCGATCTTTGGCACCGGTGGAATGGCTACCAAACTAGAGGCTGCCAAAATGGCTACGGCCGCAGGAAGTTCGATGGTTTTAATGAATGGCTCGGAACCTTTTCGGATCCGGCAAATTTTTGACGCCAAACCGGTAGGGACCGTTTTTTTAAGTTCTCAAGCGATCGTTTCCAGCCGGAAACGATGGATCGCTTACGGGCCTCAGGTTGCTGGCGAACTAACCGTTGATTCCGGAGCGGAACGGGCTTTAATTAAACAAGGCAAAAGTTTGTTGCCTTCCGGAATAGTAGAACTCTCCGGCGACTTCGAAGTAGGGGATTTGGTAAAGATCGTTAATGGAGAGCGTCGCGAATTGGGAAGAGGGCTAACCAACTATAGCCGGGAACAACTTCAAAAGATTATCGGTAAAAAATGCGCGGAAATCGAAATGATTCTTGGTTTTAAAACTGCGGATGAAGTGGTCCATAGAGATAATCTGGTGATTACCTAGTCATCTGCGTCATTATCATATTAAGCTAAGCAAAATTTTAAAATAAAGTTGACCCGGATCGACAAACAGTTACAATCCACATAGTGGTTGCAATGGCTGTGACATTTTCCGGATTGGGAGGTGGTGGCGAAAATGTTTGGAATACTAGGCGGGACATTTGATCCGATTCATTTTGGACATTTGATACTGGCGGAAAAAGCTAGGGAGGCTTTTCAACTTGAAAAAGTGATCGTAGTTCCAGCCGCTATACCCCCTCATAAAATTGGTGAGGTAGCCACCGAACCCCAACAGCGATTGAAAATGGTCGAACTTGCCATTCAAGGAAGTCCTTGGTTTGAAGTGTCTACTGTGGAACTTGAGCGTGAAGGCCCTTCTTATTCTATTGATACGATCCGAGAATTGAAAAAAGAGCATTCAGATCCGGAAACAGCTCTAATAATGGGCTTCGATTCTTTACTGGAATTACATTCTTGGAAAAATTACCGGTCAATTTTGGAAGAGACCAAGATTATTACTGCTTTTCGTCCCGGTTATCCAATTTTAACCGATGATCAACATTGGCCGTCATTTCTAAAAGATTACCGCCATCAAATTTTAGTTTTAGAAGCTCCTTTATTAGATATTTCTTCTACCTGGCTTAGAGTAGAATTAATGTTTGGCCGTTCCATCAGATATCTAGTGCCTGACCCAGTTATTGATTATATAAATACGAATGGTTTATATCGAGACATATAATCAATTAATAATAACCTTAATTTCCAGTTAGAGATCGTAGTTGACTTTAGTATAGTCAATTTTTTTTGATGCAAACTATAATTAAAGTTTTTAGGTTGGCTTTCAAGGTTTAAGCTTAGGACCAACTTTGGCTTAGAAAGAGAGGTGAAAATGGGGTGACTAGAACACTTTATGTCGGCAATCTGCCATGGGCTACTACTAAAGAGGATTTAGCCGCTTTTTTTGCGGATTTTGCAGAGGTAAAAGCTAGCAGAGTAATTACCGACCCCATTAGCGGTCGTTCCAAAGGCTTTGGCTTTATTGAAGTCGAAGATGAAGATGTGGATCGGGTTATCGATGCTGCAAACGGAAAAGATATGGGCGGAAGAGAAATAATTGTAAATGAAGCTAAACCAAGACAACCTAAAATGTAAAATGTAGTATCTATTTTAATATTTAATATGGCTTAAAAAGAGGTGATTGATGGACACCTCTTTTCATTTTGTTTTTTCGATGAATATTACGGAAGGGTATTTATAAAAACCATCGAAATACTATGACAATGGAATTAGTTAGGAGTACGCCCGGTTAAGCATTTTTAAGGTCAAATTAAGGCGCTTTTATTAGAAGGAGATATTTACAATCTTACATCGGGTTAACGATTATTTTTTTGCGAATGCCTTTTTCGCGGACGACTTTTCAAGTCAGATCATATGGAAAGGACTGTGAGACTAATGATTGAAAAAAGAAGATTTTCGCGGGTCGATTTTAAAAAAGAAGTCGAAATTTTCGTTAATGGTCTAAAACATTTAGGTGAGATTGAAAATTTAAGCCTGAAAGGCGCCTATTTGAAGTCTTCCCATCCATTACAAATTAATGACCGCATTGAGATCGTAATCCGTCTAGCCGTCAATACCGATTGTGATGTAAATCTTAAAGGGAAAGTGATCCGATTAACCGGCGACGGCGCAGGAATCATTTTTGATCAGATCGACCTTGATTCCTTTTCTCATCTAAGGAATATAATAGCTTATAATTTTGGAGATGATGATCTAGTGATGGAGGAATTCTTCAATAGTATTAACAACAAAGATTAACAATCGGAAGGACTGACCTAATGCTAAGAGCAGAGATAATTAAAGTGCTTGCCGATAATCTCTCCGAACCCCGTTTAAATCATTGCCTGAGAGTAGAAGCAATCGCCATCGAGCTTGCCCCACATTTTCAAGCCCCCCCTGAACTGGTTTCGCCTGCGGCCCTCCTGCACGATTTATGCCGGGAGTATGACCGGGATAAGCTCTTGAAACTAGCGGGTAATTTTGGTATAGTAATAGACGATGTTGAAAAGGCGGAGCCATTATTGCTACATGGTTCAGTCGCTGCGGCGATTGCCAAAAATACTCTCGGTATAAACGATCAGCTGATCTTGGAAGCCATCGATTACCATATTACTGGAGCGCCGGGATTATCTCCTGTGGCGAGTTTGATTTTTGTGGCCGATTTTATTGAACCGGGCCGGACCTTTGAACAAGCCCGAGTCATTCGGGAACAAGCTTTTAGGCTTAATCCCGCTGAAATAGTATTAAAAGTATTCAACCGAAGTATTGAATACGTGATTAAGCAAGGCTTTTTAATTCATCCCCGGAGTTTGGCGGGGCGAAACGAATTAATTATGAAAGGTATCTTTGATGGAACGTCTCTTAAAAGTTGCAATTGATGCGGCGCTTGAAAAAAAAGCAATTGATCCGGTGATTTTAGATTTGCGAAATTTGTCGGGAGTAACTGACTTTTTTTTAATTTGTTCCGGACAAAGCCTAGTTCAAGTCAGAGCTATTGCCGACAATATACTGGATAAAGTTAGCGAATGCGATATTCAACCTCCAATAAAGGAAGGTTATCAAACAGGAATTTGGGTTTTACTCGACTTTGGTCAATTGGTAATTCACATATTGCAAGAGCGGGAACGGGAGTTTTACGCCTTGGAACAATTATGGCACGATGCCAAGACAGTGGAATTACCTTCTTAATAATGCATAAAAGGGTTTGGCAAATTGGGAGGCTATAGAATGAGCAAGGTTGAAAAATATCATCCACAAGAAATCGAATCACGCTGGCAAAAAAAATGGGAGGAAGACGGGATCTACCGCTCTTTAATTAAAGATGACCAACGGAAATATTATGCCTTAACGATGCTTCCTTACCCCAGTGGCGACCTTCATATCGGTCATTGGTACGCCATTACTCCTTCAGATGCTCATGCCCGATATAAACGGATGAATGGTTATAACGTATTATTTCCAATGGGATTTGACGCATTTGGCCTTCCTGCGGAAAATGCCGCCATAAAACGGGGAATACACCCCTTCAAATGGACAATCGGCAACGTTGAAAGAATGCGCCAGCAACTAAAATCAATGGGCGCCATCTTTGACTGGAAACGGGAGATCATTTCCTGTTTGCCGGATTACTATAAATGGACCCAATGGTTTTTCTTGAAATTTTATGAAAAGGGAATCGCCTATCGGAAGTTTTCACCGGTGGATTTTTGTCCGCAATGCAATACTACTCTAGCAAGGGAACAAGTATGGGGTGAAGATCGGCATTGCGAACGCTGTAGCACTCCGGTGGTCAAAAAAGAACTCAACCAATGGTTCTTTAAAATTACCGATTATGCTGAGGAATTATTAGACTTTTCCGGAATTGACTGGCCGGAAAGGGTTATTACTATGCAACAAAATTGGATCGGCCGTAGCGAAGGGGCGGAAGTATTGTTCCACACTGAAGCCGGAAAAGAAATCAAAATCTTTACTACCAGGCCGGATACATTGTGGGGCGTCACTTTTATGGTCTTAGCTCCCGAACATCCTTTAGTCCAAGAAATCATCGACCCTCAAAACAAAGGGGCTGTTGAAGAATATGTGGACAAAGCTTGTCGTCAAACTGAAATTGAACGATTGGCTGCTAATAAAGAGAAAACCGGGGTTTTTTCCGGCGTCTATGCTATTAATCCGGTTAATGGGGAACGTATTCCCATTTGGATTGCAGACTATGTAATGATGGGTTACGGGACAGGAGCGATTATGGCTGTTCCTGCCCATGATGAACGTGATTTCGACTTTGCCGTCAAATATCAACTCCCTATTAAAATGGTGATTGCTCCTCAAGACGGCGCTGTTCATGAAGAGTTGACCCAAGCCTATACCAGCGTCGATGAGGGAGTAATGGTTAATTCCGGTCAATTTAGCGGTACCAATGCTGTCGAGGGCAAGTTCAAAGTCACCCAGTGGCTTGAGGAAAAAGGAATCGGCTCTAAAACAGTTAATTACCGGTTGCGAGACTGGTTGATCAGTCGCCAACGTTATTGGGGCGCGCCGATACCTATTATTTACTGTGATCAGTGCGGGACCGTCCCGGTCCCTTTTGAGGATTTACCAGTTCTCTTGCCGGAAGACGCTGAATTTCTTCCTACCGGCAAATCACCTTTAAAATATCATGAAGGGTTTCGTAAAACCCCTTGTCCGAAATGCGGCGGCCCTGCGGAGCGGGAGACCGACACTATGGATACTTTCATGTGTTCTTCATGGTATCAATATGGTTATCTAAGCCCGAATTTCCAAGGGGATACCCCCTTCGATATGAAAGAAGCCGCTTATTGGCTCCCGGTAGATATTTATACCGGCGGAATTGAACATGCCTGTATGCATTTGATTTATACCAGATTTTTCACTAAAGCCATGCGCGACTTGGGTCTGCTTAATTTCGACGAGCCGATGGTTAAACTAAGAAATCAAGGGATTATCCTTGGAGAAGATAGTGAAAAAATGAGTAAGTCCCGGGGTAATGTGGTAGCTCCGGATGATCTGGTCGGCCGTTATGGAGCGGACGCGGTCAGAGCCTATTTAATGTTTGGCTGGCGGTGGGAACAGGGAGGACCGTGGGACAGCCGGGGGATCGAGGGAATGTACCGCTTCTTGAACCGGTTGTGGGAATTGACCCAAGACCCTGTGGCTATTAATTCCAACCCTGAAGCGGAAAGAATTGTTCGGCGTAAAACCCATCAAACCATCGCTAAGGCGTCTCGGGAAATTGAAATTTTCTCATTCAACACTTACCTGGCCTCATTAATGGAGCTTTCAAATGTGATGGCCAAATATAAAGCGGATATTTTCCGTTCCGAAGCTTGGATCGAATCCGTTAAAACCATTTTATTGTTAATTACTCCAGCCTGTCCCCACCTGGCGGAAGAGGTCTGGAACAATCTTGGATTCGGTTATTCCATTCATAACCAGTCCTGGCCGAATTTCGATCCGGAATTGGCGGTTGAAGATAATGTGGAAATTGTAATTCAAATAAACGGTAAGATCCGGGAGAAAATGGTGGTGCCGGTGGAAAGCAAGGAAGAAGAGTTGAAAGAATTGGCTCTTAATAATCCGGGCATTAAAACCCAGCTTGCCGGAAAGTCAATCCGAAAAGTCATTGTAGTGCCGGGGCGGTTGATTAATATAGTGGTAAGTTGATGAATATTTTTGAGTTACCACTCCGGATTATACCGGATAATCGCAAAACAGTGACCGCTTCTTTTGATGGCAGTATCTGCCTGATAAAAATACCAGTTTTATTAACCCGTCAAAAGAAACGCTGCATCGGCTATATTGACCGGGTATATTGGAAAATGCTCGGTCAAATTTTTGAACCGCACTTGAAGACGCGGACTAATGAGTTAAACTCGAAGTTTTATAATTTTTCTTTTCAATCCGTCCGGTACCACCGCCAATTTCGGAGATGGGGGTCCTGTTCCTCATTGAGGAATATCAATATATCCCACCGATTACTCGCTGGGCCTCAAGATTTAGTTGACTATGTCATCATCCATGAGCTGGCTCATTTAAAATATTTGAACCACAGTCGGCAATTTTGGGATTTACTTAGGCAAACCGGAGTTAACCCTCGGATAATGAAAAAAACAATTCAGCAATATGGTTCCTCCTGGAGCTTGGATTATCAGAAATGGCTGTTAAAGATGGAACATCTTTTAGAAGAAGTCAGGTAGGAGAAAACTAGGCAATTATTAAATTATGAGACTGTTTAAAACATAAGTATCTGTTTTTGGTAATTTTGAAATTCGCTCGTAATACCAAAAAAGTAAGCCCGGGGAAACACCGGGCTTTTTTGTGTGAATAAAACCCCAGTTAAAAGGAGAATTTAATTTCCAGAAAGCCAAAATGCTCTGGGGTGAAAATTTTGAACAAGTTAATCAAATTCTATATCGTAATAGCGATAATTGGTATTATCTTTATCTATCTCTTGGCTTCCAGCATTATTCAGTTGGCTGCCTTGCCTGAAATACTTCGGATCAGTCCGGGACAGGAATTTATACTTTCAGTCCGTTATCCGTTGAGTTTTTATCAGAAACAGGACAATTATTTAATGGAAAAGCCGGTTAATCGGGTCGCTAAAATTTTTACCAATCAATTGGTTTTGAATTCTACCAAAAGAAATAGTTTCGATGTGCAACTACGTCTTTTCGGGGCTATTCCTCTGCGTAAAGTGAGGGTTGAAGTAACGGACCCTCCGATGGTTATTCCTGGAGGCCATGCCATTGGAGTGCTTTTTTCAAGTACCGGAGTAGTCATAGTCGGTCATGCTCCCCTTCGTAGTATCGAACAAAAACAGTTCTATCCCGCCCGTGAAGCTGGTTTAAAAATTGGTGATATTATTTTAAAGATCAATGATACTCCAATTAAACGGGTCGGAGATGTTGAGAAGATTATTCAAAACTATCAACCGGAAGAAAAATATATCAGGCTTTCAGTAAACCGGAATGGCAGGATTCTTTCTTTAAAAATCAATCCAATTCTTTGTCATGGTTTGGAAGAGAATTCCGAGCTTAGATACAGACTTGGAATTTTCATCGAAGATCCGGCAGCCGGAGTAGGGACATTAACTTTCATTGAACCTAACACCCACCGTTTTGCGGGGTTGGGCCATCGAATTTCCCATTTTGCCGGAAAACAAAATATCCCTTTTAACAAAGGCGAAATTATCTTAGCAGACATTAGTGGGGTTAAAAAAGGGAAAGCTGGAGAACCAGGTGAAAAAATCGGTATTTTTTCCGCTAATGAAATATCAATCGGAACCATTGAAAAAAATTCGCGATTCGGAATCTATGGACCCTTATCTAAAAAATTTTCAATCCCATCGAAACCAATTCCCATAGCTTATAGTTCCCAAATTCAATTGGGTCCGGCGGAGATTTATACGGTTGTTAAAGGTCGGGAAATTAGAAAATATCAGGTGGAAATCATTAAAATATTTCGTCAGGACATACCAAGGGATAAGGGCATAGTCTTGAGAGTAGTTGATCCGGTTTTATTAAAAGAAACCGGTGGAATTATTCAAGGGATGAGCGGTAGCCCAATAATTCAAAACCAAAGGTTAGTTGGGGCTGTAACTCACGTTTTTGTAAACGATCCCACCAAGGGTTATGGTGTTCTTGCGGAATGGATGGTTAATGAAATTAAAACCATCAAAAACAGTCGCTATCAAGAAAAAGCATCCTAAAAGGTGCTTTTTTTAATAGTTAACTTGCGAAGTAAAATATTTTTAACCTTGGGGAATAGGGTTTAAAGTAGATATTACTGAAGCTTAGAGAGTATTTTCTCAATAGAAATAAAAAAGGAATTTCCTACTCTTTAGCGAAAACAGTCATGTTATATTCTGGAGGTGTATCGTTTGAATCCGGTTAAACTCGGGATAGCCGATGACAATCTGGAATTTTGTATGTTACTACAAGATTATTTTCAAAACCAGCCGGAATTTGAGGTTGTCTTAATCGTCCATAATGGTAATGATTTGATTAAAGCTATGCGAAATACCGATTTAGATATAGTTTTGCTGGATATGATTATGCCGGAACTTGATGGCTTAGGTGTTTTAAAATGGTTAAGAGAACATCGATTGGCCAAAAAACCAAAAGTAGTAATTTTTTCGGCTTTTGCCAAAGAGGAAGTCGCTAGACAAGCTGTCGAGCTAGGAGTCGATTATTACATATTAAAACCATTTGATTTAAAAGTTTTGAAACAAAGGATCTTGGAAATTGCATCTTATACCTCCTCCAGTCAGGTAGTGAAATTAATCAATAAACAGCAATATCAGGATCTTGAAAAAGAAGTTTCCCATATTATTCGAACTCTTGGAATACCGCCCCATTTTAAAGGCTATTCCTATTTAGAAGCGGCTATTATTATGACTGTTCAAGAACCTGGTTTGATTAATGAAGTAACAACGAAGCTTTATCCTTTCATCGCCAGACATTTTCAGACAAGCGAACAACGGGTGGAAAGGGCGATGCGGTTTGCGATTGAAACAGCATGGAACAAAGGCACTGTCCAAATTTTACATGACTTATTCGGATATTGTATCGACGATCAAAAAGGAAAACCTACTAATGCATCGTTTATTGCAAAAATTTCTGATAAAATTAGACTGGAATACAATACCCGAGCAGTTTAACGGAGGGTTTCAGTTGGAATTAAAGGCGAAAGCCAGAGTTGATTCCCGGACTAAAAATTTGGTAAAACGCATCAAGCCGGGTGAAATTGCGGTAATTGATCATGCCGATTTGGATCAAGTGGCGGCGGATTCTTTAGCCCAAGCTAAAGTGAGATTGATAATTAACGCCAGCCCTTCGATTACGGGAAAATATCCCAATCCAGGCCCATCTAAATTACTAGAGGAAGGCATAAATATATTAGATAATGTTGGGAAGGAATTTTTTAACAAAGTCCACGAAGGAGAATTATTAGAGATTAGGGGGAATCAAGTATTTAAGGATCAAGAATTAATCGGTGAAGGTGAGTTTTTAGAATTAAAATCCGTAAAAATTCGCTTAAAGGAAATCCGCCGTAATTTAGGATCGGAATTGGATAAGTTTTTACATAATACCTTAGAATATGCATTGAAGGAAAAGGAACTGATTTTAGGGTCGCTAACGCTACCGCAAATTAAAACAAAGTTTGAGGGTAGATCAGTAGTTGTGGTTGTAAGAGGCCAAAATTATCGTGAAGACCTTTCAATTATTCAGTCATATATTGATGATGTTCATCCGGTCTTAATCGGTGTTGACGGCGGCGCCGACGCTTTGCTTGAGTTTGGTTATCAACCCCATCTGATTATGGGCGATATGGATAGCGTTTCCGACAAGGCCCTCAAGTCGGGAGCGGAATTGATTGTACATGCCTATCCTGACGGAAGAGCTCCGGGGTTAGAACGCACCAATCAGCTTAACTTGAAAGCCGGAATCTTTCCTGCGCCTGGAACTAGTGAAGATATAGCGTTATTACTGGCCTATGAAAAAGGCGCTAATTTAATCATAGCTGTCGGCACCCATTCCAACATGATCGATTTTTTAGAAAAAGGCCGTCAAGGAATGGGGAGCACATTTTTAGTACGTTTAAAAGTGGGATCGATTTTGGTAGATGCCCGTGGTGTCAGTCGAATCTATCAAGGCCGGATTAAACTTCGTTATCTACTGCAAATTTCAATAGCCGGCATAATGGCTATCGGTGTAGTTTTATACCAAACTCAATGGTCAAGGGATTTTCTTCGGGCCATGTGGCTACAGATGAAGGTTTTTTTAGGTTTATAATTGATAACTAAACACGTGGAGGCTCCCATGATTGTTGATCTGCGTTACCATGTTGTTTCAATAGTCTCAATCTTCTTGGCTATCGGTTTGGGAATGATAATCGGCGCTAATTTGGGTCATTCCGCCAATGCGCAATTGGAAAAACAATTGGAAAGACTGGAAGTTACTTATAATAAGATCCGGGAAGACCAAAAGCTTTTACAAGCCTCTCTTGAAGCAAAAAATATTGAAATTGATGTCGCTAATCAATTTCAAAAGGCGATCCTCCCTAATTTAACTGTCAATCGCCTCCTCGGTAAAAGGATCGCGGTAATTCGCACCAATAATTCGGTAGATTTCAAATACGCTAAAAAAATGGTCGGTTTACTGCGACAAGCGGGAGCGGAAGTTACTTCGGTCACTACCGTAGCTAAACCGATCAACCTTACCGACCAGCAGTTTCGGACCGAACTATTGGATGCCTTTGATCTGCATTCGACCGATGACAAAACCTTATTGGCGGCGCTAAATTTAAAAATTATTCAGATAATCTTAAGAGGTGAGGGTAGTTCCCAATTGATATATCTTCAAAATAAGGATTTAGTTCAATTATGGGGCGATTATAACCGCGGGGTAGTAGATACCATAGTATTCATGGGGGGCGGAATGAGCCCGGACACTAATTTCCAACGCGAAATCGATGTTCCCTTATTAGACGCGGTCCGAAAGACCGGGACTATGACTGTAGGGGTAGAGCCTAGTTTTGTAACTGAATCCTATATGCGGACCTTTCAATCTAAATGTCAAGGAACAGTTGATAATGTAGAAACTTCCCCCGGGGAAGCGACATTGGTTTATCTTTTGGCTTCGGGTAAAAAGGGATTTTATGGAATAAAAGATACCGCCCGCGCGTTAATCCCCGAATTTAAGCTAAATTATTGATTGCCGGATCTTCCGCGTTAGCTTAAGTTATTAAACAAAATCCTAATATAAATCGAAGAATATCACATTATATTTAATTTCAGGAGGAAACTCGGGTGGAAAACCAACAAGAGCCGGTAACAATAATTATACCTGCTTATAATGAAAGCGATACAATTCAGGATACTGTTCATGCTATTAAAAGCCTGAAAATCGTGGACCAAATCATTGTTGTCAACGATTGCTCGGATGATCTCACCGGAGATCTAGCCGAAAAAGCCGGGGCGGAAGTATTTAATCTATCCCATAACCTGGGTAAAGGAGGGGCGATTAATTTCGGCTTAAAAAATGCGAAAGGCGGCATAATCGGTTTTATCGACGGCGATCTCGGTAAATCTGCAGTAGAAGTTGAAAAATTAATTATTCCGGTAATCGAGAATAAAGCGGATATGACAATTGGTAAATTTCCTCCAGTTGTTAAAAAAGGTGGCTTCGGCTTGGTCAATAATCTTGCTCGAAAAGGGATTAGATGGTTTACCGGTTTACAAGTAGCCAGTCCCCTATCGGGTCAAAGGGTAATGCGCCGCGAAATCCTGGAAAAAGTCGGCCTCATG
>ENA-UOOK01002807-UOOK01002807.1-fermentation-metagenome-genome-assembly--contig:-NODE-2807-length-20729-cov-9.733191_pt1 | contig 20729 bp, 17 predicted proteins | sample MGYA00245777_ERZ724023 | MGnify/ENA primary metagenome ERZ724023 (study PRJEB28704, sample SAMN03018312) | fermentation metagenome | biome: anthropogenic terrestrial biome; feature: soil; material...
AATTTTATATCAAATTTACTCCTAAAGATTCATGGTGCTAGCTTCTAAAGACGGGTATGTTGACAGGTAATAAAACATAAGATAAGATGGTTATAGATTACAAAATAATTCAAATATTTGGCAGCATCTAAGGTTCACTTACCAAGTTATCTTCACTTTTAATTCAGGGCAAATGCACAATTAAAGATGGAAAAAGGTCTGATAAGGTGTTTGTCTCGCGAACTGTTCACCTATCAAAACCTTTACCATAAACATGCAATTCCTCAAGGAGGAAGCCATGGCATAAGTATACTCCTCTTTGTGTGAATTGTAAATAAATATGTATACCTAAAGGTATTATGTAAGGAGTGTATTCAATATGTCTAATCGCAAGAAACAGTTATTTGCATTTTTGATCGTTATCTCAGTAGTAATTAATCTATCTATTGTTACAAGTGCCAATTCTCCCACGCCGGATGACTATAGTTCTTCTGCAGTACAATATGAACTGAAAACAATGGATGGGCAAGAAATCACAACAGAAGAAGACATAATAGTTGATTTAGGTGACGAAAGGCTAAGAAGTGAGAAGAATGATAAAAAACATGAAAGTGATATTGATATTAGAAAGCAAGTTTCATTACAAGTTAAGGAGTCGAAATCATTTTTAATAAATGACAAAATTAAAGAACCCGATTCCAATGAAGAAAAGGAAAGTTTAAGCATTAAATCAAGTTTGCCAGATATAAGTGTATATGATTTGCAACGTGCGGCAGGCCAACCCAATCCCTTTATTGGCATGCAAGATTCTAATGTCGAAGTTACAGTAGTAAACATTGGGACAATAGCAACAGGAGGTTTTCATGTTGGAATAGAATGTGATGGTTATTATTTTGGTGGTTTTTATGTAAGCAACATGGCTCCATTAACTGGTACAATTTTTACTATAACGTTATCTCAATTTCCTGCAGGTAGCTATGAAATAAAAGTGATTGGAGATTATTATAATAGTGTTACCGAATCGAATGAGGATAATAATACGGAAGCTAAAACATTTGTATGGTCGGGAAAACCTGATTTAAGAGCAGATATGATAAATACTTTTGGAAGTTATCCATATTATACTGATTCAGATATTGGTGTCAGATTTAAAGTGACAAATGTTGGTAATGCAAATATTAATCAAAATTGTAGATTTGAAATAAGACTTGATGGGGAGCCTATTGTTTCATATACCGTATCATATTGGCCTATCGGTGCATATATGGAAGAAGAATTCTACATAAAGTTTTTAAATGCCGGTACCTATGAATTGCAGGTCTTGGCAGATCCGTACAATTACATTGATGAACATATCGAAACCAATAATAGTAAATCTACAAATGTTACAATAAATGTAGCTCCACAAGTAACTGTAAGCGGTACTGTTATTGGATATATCAAACCTAATAACAGTCAACCGGCGCAAGCGACGCCAATGGGCAATTTTCCCGTTAAAATAATGCACTCAAACCTTCTTTCAGGGGAAACTCTTGGAACCGGATATACAGACAGTAATGGGAACTTTAGTATTACAGTAAATCACAAATCTGGTGGGACAAATTTATATGTAAAACTTGAATTTCAAGATGATATCATAAATATTACATCACATGGACTTTTTGGAACAACGCATATCTGGGAAACGGATAGATACATGAATTGCCAGTTAAAATCACTTAATGTAGGAAACATCCCTCAAAACGCAAATGAAACAATAAATGGTTCGTTTTCTATATGGAAGTGGATAAAACAAGGGCATGGGTATTATTCTTCAGCATCTTCTAATTCCATACCAAAAGTTAAAGTTTTGTGGGAAGCTGGTGTAAAAGCAGGTACTAACGCAAATAGTAGCCGTATCTCGATAGATGGCGAAAACTTAGGTTATTCTCCTGATTGCTATGATGGTGATGTAATTTTACATGAGTATGGGCATTTTATAATGGGAAATTTAATTGGTTTCCCAGGAAACATTTTACAGAAGCATCATTGGGATGTAGCTTCAAACCTTGAAACAGCATATTGTGAAGGATGGGCACACTTTTTTTCCTGTGCTGCACGCAACTCTAGCCAATCATTAGATTGGGCAACAAATGGGAATTCCTTCGGTGGAAATTTGAATAATGCTACAACACTATTAAACGGCACGGCTACACCGTTACCTCTTTATAATGACTACGAGAGAAATGCTAAATATGAATTGAATGTTGGTGCTGTAATGTGGGATCTGTTTACCGGTAATCAGACAATTGCAAATCACCCTTTCTCAGATTTAGATAATACTATGGCCAGTTACAGAAGCAATTCGGTGTATGACTTTTACGATAAATGGTTTCAGACTGTGAATAGCCAATACACCAATAAACAAATATGGAATGCGTTTGAGAATCGGAGATGTTCATATGATATTACCGTGCCTGTTGTTAGTATAACTGCTACAGGTAATACCGTCTTTGCTTTAGCAACAGATGATATCGGAATTGAAAGACATGAATGGTATGCCGATGGTAATTTAGTATCCCAAGGTACGGCAGCATCAAGCTCGCTAACATTAGGTAGTAATTATTCTCCCGGTTTACATATTATTTGGTTCAATGCATACGACCCGGAAGGAATGCTTCCTTATACTACAATAAATCCTCCTGATAGACCCAGAAGTGATAGGTATGGCACCAATAGTATAGCTGTTTATAAACAAGATTCGAAAAGTTCCGATATATCTTCAAATTTAACAAATAAAGATGATATACTAAAAGCAAATCCCGGAAACATAAACGAGCGTCATGCAAAACTTGTTGAAAATATCGGAAAGAGTGAGAAAACTATATATAAGCGTATTGATTTATTGACGGCTGATGATGTGGTAAAAAACATAATAAGCGTATCTGCAAATGAAGATGTTAAATTTTATTGCGATTATTCCGGTGCTATCAAGGAGATAAATGTATACAATTCGGAAGGCGAATTATTAGTTACTGAAAAAAACATTTATAAAGACAGACCATTAGTAATAAATAATTCAGTTGATGGAGAACTTGAGATTGAAGTTGTTTCTTTAACAAGCGGTGAGCTCAAAAAAATGGGAGCCAACCCGAAAAACATTTCTCTTACTTCGACTCCGTACTCTTTAATCATAACAACAGTACCTTCAAAAGTTGAACTTGACTTACCAGCTTATACAAATGATCCGTTGCTTTTAGAAAAGCTTCTTGGTGAAAAAACCGATGATAATATAATGATGCAGGTGGATGGAGTTTTCAGGAACAGCTATCGGCTAGAGGAAGGTATTAACAAAGTAACTTTTTCAAGGAAAATAGGGGACTATGTCTCTGATACTAAAAGCTATGAAGTTATTTTAGATACGCTTGCGCCGGAAATTAAATTAGAACAGTCGGTACCTAAAGAAACAGACATGAATCATGTGTTGATTAATGGATGTTGCAGTGATGACACGAACACTTTATATATTAATGACCAATATGTTATGTTAGGTGAGTGGTCCAGCAGAAGTTTTGCGGAAGGGTTTATGTTGATAAAAGGAGAAAACAGATTTGTTTTGCGGGCGATTGATAGAGCTGGCAATATTACTGAAAAAGAACTTATAATAACAAGAAGATAGTATAAATACTTGCAGGTCTTGCATATTAGAAATAAAGCCGGCTTTATATAAGCCGGCTGAAACCTTTTATAATAATGTTTGTGATTGGAGCGGAGCTATGTTTAAAAAGTGGTATGTAAAAATAATTATTGTTATTTTGTTAGCGTTAGCCCTTATCTGGCTAGGAAAACTGTTTTATTATTACCAGCAACAAAGGACTATTGAATTAGTAAATAGAGAACTGCAATTTTCAGGTATAAAAATTATGATGGATATGGAAGACATACAAAACATATCTCACGATTATATTATGAATAGCGTTATTGATGGCTATCATGTGAATTTTAAAAATATTGACTTGATAGCATACATATTTGCTCTGAGTAACGAAAAAAGCAGGTGTTACAAAAAAGTAGTGACCATAATGACAAGGAATGAAGAGCACCAATTATTTGGCTTTAACAGGAACACTCCACTTGAGAAAAAAATAGAAATACTTAAAAAGCATGGATTTAGATACAAAGAAATAGGAAGTATGAATTATTTTGCAAGATACGGGGTTAATATACGTGTGGATAGTCCGAGTGATATTATCATATATGTAGATAACCCGGATAATTATATGGGTGGTTGGTAGCAAGCAACAAACATCCCTAAAGCAAGGCATCCTCATTCTTATAATAGCCTGATCACCCTCCCGGGCAATTGAGTCTACTGGACATATACAATGAGTCCAATGCTTTTTGTAATGATTATACGCTGTTTAGCTCCCCCAAATACCGGATTTTTACCATTCAATGTTCCTAAAACAAAGCAATGGTGGTATGATAAAAGATATATAGTTAATAACAAATAGGAATGGGGTAATAATAGTGCAGTATGTCTCCATTGAACGCTGTGAAAGCTACGATGAAGAAAAAGTATATAAAGCTTTAGAACAAACAATAAATAATCTTGGTGGATGGAGGAAATTTATAAAGCCCGGAAATGTGGTTGCTTTAAAGCCAAATCTTTTAATGTACAAAAAGCCTGAAGAGGCAGCGACAACTCACCCTGCAATAATAAAAGCAGTCATAACACAAGTTCAAAAAGCCGGTGGTCTCGTAGTTATAGCTGAAAGCCCCGGGGGACCATATAACCTAACTATGCTTAAATATGTTTATAAAATGACCGGAATTGAGAAGGTTGCATGTGAAACAGGCGCAATACTAAATTATGACTTAAGAGTTGATACAATAAATCAATCCAACGCGAAATATCTAAAAAAAGTTGAGATTATAAAACCTTTGGCAGATGCAGACGTAATAATTAATCTGCCAAAGCTGAAAACGCATGCAGCAATGGTCTATACAGGTGCTATAAAGAATATGTTTGGTGCCATTGCCGGTACTTCTAAAACGGATCTTCACATGCGCATGCCGGATTACAACAAATTTGCTGATTGTTTAATTGATATTTTTACAGGTACCAAACCAACGCTAAACATCATGGACGCAATAATAGGTATGGAAGGGTATGGACCGACGTCGGGAGATCCAAAGCATATCGGTTTGTTATTAGCATCTGAGAATGGTTTTTCGCTGGATGTTACAGCCTCTAAGCTTATAAGGCTTCCTTTAAATTACGTTCCTGTATTTGTTCAAGCAAAAGAAAGAGGTCTCATTGATGAAGAAATTATAATTCATGGAGAACAGTTAGAAAATATAGCCATTAAAGACTTTAAAATACCAGAGCATAGTGCAGATGGTCACCCGCGTGTGTTCCGCAGAAGATTTATGAAATCATTTCAGTACTTGCTAAAGCCTAGACCGGAAATACAGAATGGTTCATGTGTGAGATGTGGAGATTGTGTAAGGAACTGTCCGCCAAAGGTTATTCGAATGGAACAGGGTAAAAAACCGGTAATCAACTATAAAGATTGTATTCGTTGCTTTTGTTGTCAGGAGTTATGTAGTCATAATGCGATAAAGATACACAGAAATTTATTATCAAAGGCCTTGGTTAATAAAAAAATTACAGGATTAAAATAATGATTCCACTTCAAAATGTCACTTTACGACTTTTTATTTGAATAAGTAAGCATATTCTCCTATGCAATGCAGATTCCAGAGGGTGCTTCCCTTTGCTGGTTTAACTATTCATTACTAATAAATTAATTCTATTTTGCGATAAATATTCAATTGGTTTTGCATATTGATGATTTCATATCAAACAAGATGCAAAAAATGTCGATATATGATATTATAAAAAGGAATTTTGTTTTCTTTTTTATGCAATGGTATTATACTAATATAAGTAACTATATATTTACATACACATTTTAATACACACTAACATAAGGACACACAGGAGACTCTTATGAACGTAGAATACATTAACCCGTTTATTGAAGCAAGCCAACAAGTTTTTAATATGATGACAGGAATTAAGCCGGAGCTTGGAACTGTCCATTTAAAAAATTCTCCATACCCAGGTGATTCGGTAGCTGTTATTGTGGGTTTAACAGGAAAAATTAGAGGACAGGTAATTATATCACTAAGCGTAGATACAGCTAAATCAGTTGCTTCCATAATGATGGGCGGTATGCCGGTTAATGAATTAGATGATTTCGCTAAAAGCGCTATATCTGAGTTGGGGAATATGATTATGGGTAATACGGCTACTATCTTATTTAGCAGGGGCATAGGAATTGAAATAACACCACCATCTCTTTTAATGGGAGAGAAAATCACCATTTCGTCATCAAATATGAAGACAATTTGCGTACCATTAGATCTGGGAGAAGAACGAAAGGTCAGTATTGATATTTCTTTAGAATAATTGATATAGATAGCTGAAGACATCTTTTATGTTGTAAAAATCAGGATGAATGCATAGAAATATTCAACCATATTAAAACTATGGGATAATTTATAATAAAAATTGGAAAGATGTAATGATACTGAATACACGGAGTGTAATATAAATGAATTTAAATATTGTTTTGGTTGAGCCGGAAATACCGCAAAACACAGGTAATATCGCCCGAACTTGTGCTGCTACCGGAGCAAAACTTCATCTTGTTGAACCTTTGGGTTTTTCAGTTGATGATAGATATTTAAAAAGATCAGGTCTGGATTATTGGAAGGATGTTGAGATTTTTTATTATAAGAATTTCGAATCTTTAAGAAACCAATATCAAAGCATACCGTTCTATTATGTGTCAACTAAGGCATATCGAAATTATTCAGATATTTTATATCCTGATGAGTGCTTTTTAGTTTTTGGAAAGGAAACGAAGGGTCTGCCTGAAAGCCTGTTACATGATAACTATGATTCATGCATAAGGATCCCTATGCGGACTTCTATTCGCTCTTTGAATTTGTCAAATTCTGTTGCAATAGTCACATATGAGTTTTATCGTCAGCATAAATTCTTAAATTTTCAGCTCCACGGCTCTATACCGACAGAATAGTTTAAGATTTATATTCAATATTCAAATTCATGGGTACATTATAAATAAATAATTCTTGTACAGTGTAGAAAAAATATTAGAAAGAGGATGTTTATATGAAAATAAAACGTATCGGGGTTATGACAAGCGGTGGTGATTGCCCGGGTCTAAACGCCGCAATAAGAGCTGTTGTGAAATCTGCAATTAATAATTACGGATATGAAGTAATTGGTTTCAGAGACGGCTATAGGGGCCTTGTACGCAATAGTTTTATGCAATTGGGATTATCTAATGTTTCAGGTATCTTAGATAAAGGAGGAACTATTTTAGGAACTACAAACAGATATAACCCTTTCAGTGTTATGTTTGACAAGGATGGGGAAAAAACTGTAAGAGATATGAGCGATAGGATTAAAGATAACCTTTTTATGCACGATGTAGACTGTTTGGTGATAATCGGGGGAGATACCACTATAAAATATGCCGGACGTCTTTCGGAACAAGGAATTCCAATTGTGGTAGTCCCAAAAACAATCGAGAATGATATATATGGTACAGATGTCACATTTGGATTCTATACGGCAGTTAATACTGCAACTCAAGCTATTGATAAATTGCATTCCACCGCTGAATCACATCATAGGGTTATGGTGCTCGAGGTTATGGGAAGGGCGTCAGGATGGATCGCCCTTGAATCCGGAATTGCCGGTGGTGCGGATGTTATATTAATCCCTGAAATTCCTTATGATATTAATAAAGTCGCAAGAGCAATTTTAGAGCGTAAAAACGCCGGAAAAGGTTTCAGCATTATTGTTATGGCTGAAGGAGCAAGACCCTTGGGGAGTTCCTTAACACATGATGAACCTGATGATAGTTACTTTAATGGCGATAGTGGAAGCAAACGTGGAACCAGCAGCTTTTTAGCAAAGGAACTTGAAAGGCTTACATCAATTGAAAACCGTATTACTGTATTAGGCTATCTCCAGCGGGGAGGGGATCCGTCACCCTATGACAGAGTGCTCGCAACGAGATTCGGTGCATCGGCGGTTAACCTGATCGAGAAAGGTGAATTAAATAGGATGGTCTGCATGGATCACAATGCAATAAAATCTATTCCGTTGCAGGAAGTAGCAGGGAAACTTAGAACGGTATCAAAAGAAGGTGAGTTGGCCGGTATCGCCCGTTACATGGGCGTAAGTCTTGGAGAATAACAACAGGAGATGTTTAACATGGAATGGAAAGAAATTGAATTATCAGATGAAGACATTTTTACTAAAGCGTTTAACAGATTAAATTCACAAGCCTCTGAAATGAGCTTTAGATACTTATACATGTGGAGAAAAAACTATAACATTCAGTTTTCAATAACTAATAATATGCTATGCATAGTATCTGTATCAAGGATGTATCCACCATTTGCTTTTTGTCCGGTGCCCTTAGAGGAATATCAAGCGGAGGATTTCAAAAAAACTGTTATTGAGTTGAAAGCTTATTTTGATAGTAAAGGGTGGAAGCTTAAATTTGGGCGTGTTGAAGAACGGATGGTTGAAATATTTAAAAAACATTTGGATGGTATAAAGCTTACATTAAAAAAGGATGAAAACAGTGCAGATTACATTTATAGCACAGACAAATTAATAACTCTTTCAGGCAAAAAGTTAAGTTCAAAACGCAATCATATAAATAAATTTATTCGGGAGTACGACGATTTTGAATATGTTGAGATAAGCTCCGAAACAGCAGACGAATGCATGAGAATATTTAACGAATGGTGCGAGAAGAATGATAGCTGTGATTGTGAGGTTCCTGAAGAATGCGAAAAATGGGCGTGCTCAGAGCTGTTAAACAACTGGAATGCATTCCCAAACTTAAGGGGAGCCTTAATTAAGGTAAGAGGGAGATTTGAAGCCTTTACTATAGGCGAAATGCTTAATGAGGATACAGCGGTTATCCACATCGAAAAAGGTAATACAGATATATTTGGGATATATCCTTTGATAAACAAAGAGTTTGTTTCCAGGGCATTTCCCCACACCAAGTACATTAATCGTGAAGAGGATATGGGTGAAGAAGGTCTTAGAAAAGCAAAAATGTCATATTATCCGACAAAGAGATTAATGAAATATATTATAATTCCTGAATTCAGGTAATAATTTTTTGATTTCTCTGTGCACCTTTATTATTGACAAGGGTTATTGTTTTTTATAGTATATAGGCATGATTCAACTGAAAAAACGCATACTGCTGAGTTAATTACAAATTTATATAAGTATGTATATTAGATGTAGTTTTCGTTATTGCATAGCTATGTCACAAAATATAGAGAGTGTTAATAGAAATAGAAAACACATGTAGCCTAGACAGCTACAGATTAATGAAGTGTATTATTGGTCTTTGGCTAAAAAACACATGTAGCCTGGCGGCTACGAATTAATGAAGTGTATTTTTAGCCGTTGGCTAAAAAACACGGGGAGGGTAAATGTTAATGGAACCTAAGGTTGCAATTGTTATGGGGAGTGATTCCGACTATCCTGTATTGGAAAAATGCATTAAAATCCTCAAGGAGTTTAATGTCGAAGTAGATGTGACGGTTTGCTCTGCCCATAGAACACCTGACAGGGCTGCAGAGTATGCTCGCAGCGCAGAAGAAAAAGGTTTTAATGTTATTATTGCAGCAGCAGGCAAAGCCGCCCATCTACCTGGTGTTCTGGCAGCATATACAGTACTGCCTGTTATAGGGCTTCCAATCCAATCCTCCACATTAGACGGACTTGATTCATTGCTGTCAATTGTACAAATGCCTACTGGAATTCCTGTGGCTACAGTCGCAATAAACGGAAGTGAAAATGCAGCTCTTCTGGCAATTCAAATTATAGGTGTAAAATATCCTGAAATGCGTTCAAAAATGAATCAATATAAAGAAAATATGAAGGTATCGGTCGATGAAAAAGACCGAAAAATTAAAGAAAAGTTGAGAACACTTTTAAAAGCAAGTGATCTATAACATCAAACACAACCCCGGCTCCATATGTAAAACAGCTATATAATTAACCAGAGTAAGCCGGGAAATAACATAAATCAGGCACGAGAACCATTCCGGAAAAGAAATGGAGGATTTTTATGGCGAACTATAAAGACGCTGGTGTTGATGTGCATGCCGGCTATAAGGCAGTTGAGCTTATGAAAAAGCATATCAAAAAGACAATGCGACCCGAGGTTATTGCGGATATTGGCGGCTTTGGCGGTCTTTTTTCATTGGAAGGGCTTTCGTTTAAAAAGCCTGTTTTGGTTTCCGGTACTGATGGTGTGGGCACAAAGCTTAAGCTTGCCTTTCTATTGGACAAACATGATACCGTAGGCATTGACTGTGTTGCCATGTGTGTTAACGATATAGTGTGCAGCGGAGCTCAACCATTGTTTTTTCTGGACTATATTGCAACAGGGAAGTTGATGCCTGAGAAAATAGAAAAGATCGTAAAGGGAGTTTCCGAAGGCTGCCAAATGGCTGGATGTGCATTAATAGGCGGAGAGACAGCAGAGATGCCGGGCTTTTATCCCGAGGACGAATACGACTTAGCTGGTTTTTCCGTAGGTATAGTTGATAGAGATCATATAATAGAGGGAAGCGGTATAAAAGCAGGTGATAAGCTTATTGGTTTGGCTTCATCGGGAATACACAGCAATGGTTTTTCTTTGGTGAGGAAAATATTCTCCATGGATGCCACATATCTAAATTCATTCAATAACAGTCTGAATTCCACAATTGCAGACGCACTTATAACCCCCACTAAAATCTATGTTAAGTCTGTGCTAAACCTTATAAAGAAATTTGAAGTTCAAGGAATAGCGCATATTACAGGCGGTGGTTTTATTGAGAATATTCCAAGAATGATTCCCAGTGGTCTTACAGCTACAATTAATAAGGGAGCTTGGCCGGTTCACCCTGTATTTTCTCTTATGCAAGATATGGGTAATGTCGCAGAAGAGGATATGTATAACACTTTTAATATGGGTATTGGGATGGTTATTGCGGTAGATTCTGAAATTTTAGATAGTGTTGTTTCATATCTTAACGAGTTGGGTGAAAAAGCTTATTATATTGGTGATATAGAAAAAGGTGAAGGGCAAATCAAGATATGTTAAATATAGGAGTAATGGTTTCAGGTAGTGGAACGAACCTTCAGGCGATCTTAAACAGAATTGATGATGGGATGCTTAAGCATTGCTGTGTTGCTACGGTTGTGGGCAGTAAAGAAGGAATTTATGCTTTAGAGCGTGCAGAAAAGAAAGGAATTCCTGCTACTGTTATTAGTCGCAAGAGTTTTCAAAGTGTGGGTGATTATGACAAAGCTTTAATTGCGCACATGAAAAAATATGATGTTAAGCTTGTGGTTCTTGCTGGTTTTTTAAGCCTTTTAGGAGATGGGTTCGTTAAAACCTATGAAAATGCTATAATTAATATTCATCCATCATTAATTCCATCCTTTTGCGGGAAAGGCTATTATGGTATTGTCCCACACCAAAAAGCTCTGGAATATGGAGTTAAAATAACTGGTGCAACAGTGCAGTTTGTTGAATTGGAATACGATTCCGGACCGATTATTTTGCAAAAGCCTATTGCAGTTTTACCCGATGACACACCTGAAACCTTGCAGAAACGAGTTATGGAGCAAGCCGAATGGACTATTCTTCCTGAAGCAATACGCTTATTTTCAGAGGGTAGATTGAAAGTTGATGGAAGAAAAGTAATTATATCTGAAGCAAAAGAAATGTAGACACGAAGGTTATCTTTCTTTTGGAAATTATTGTTGTGACATGAAAAAGATTGGAGATGTGTTGATATGGTAAGAAGAGCACTTATAAGTGTTTCGGACAAGGAAGGAATCGTTGATTTTGCCAAAGAGCTGAGTTCTCTGGGAGTTGAAATCATCTCTACAGGTGGAACAGCTGAGTTGCTTAGGAAAAGTGGAGTAAAAGTTACGGGAATATCAGAGGTTACAGGTTTTCCCGAGTGCCTTGATGGGAGGGTAAAAACCCTGCACCCAAAAGTACACGGAGGTTTGCTGGCAATCAGGAACAATTCAGAACATATGAAGCAAATCAATGATTTGGGTATTGAACCAATCGACATGGTTGTTGTAAATTTGTATCCATTTAAAAAAACAATTCAAAAGGAAAATGTAACACTTGAAGAGGCAATTGAAAACATTGATATAGGCGGTCCGACAATGATTCGCTCAGCAGCAAAAAACTATCAGGATGTTGTTGTAATAGTTGACCCTGAGGATTACAAAACAGTTTTGAGTGAACTAAAGGAAACGAAGGATGTTTCAATAAAGACGAAATTCCGCCTAAGCTGTAAGGTTTTTGAGCATACAAGCCATTATGACACATTAATTCAGCAATATATGAGATCAAAGATATCTGAGGATTCTTTCCCATCAACCCTTACGCTAACCTTTGAAAAAGCACAGGATATGAGGTATGGGGAAAACCCGCACCAAAAGGCAGTTTTCTATAAAGAAGCCGGAGTATGCAAGGGCTTTTTAACAGAAGCTAAGCAGCTTCATGGAAAAGAGTTGTCGTTTAACAATATAAACGATACCAATGGAGCTCTTGATTTGCTTAAGGAATTTGATGAACCCACAGTGGTTGCCTGCAAGCATGCAAACCCATGCGGAGTTGGCAGCGGTGAAACAATTAACGAAGCATATATAAAAGCTTATGAGGCAGATACTGTTTCAATTTTTGGTGGAATTGTTGCCGCAAACCGGGAAATAGATGCAAAAACAGCGGAAGAAATGAGTAAGATATTTCTTGAGATTATTGTGGCACCGTCCTTTACACAGGAAGCACTTGAAATCCTTGAAGAGAAAAAAAATATACGCTTGTTGAAGCTTCTGGATATATCAAGAAAATACCCTGCCGGAGCCTATGACATGAAGAAGGTTGGAGGAGGTCTGTTGGTTCAAGACATAAACAACTCTCTTTATAATGATGATGACGTCACAGTGGTAACCAAAAAGCAACCGACAGAGTCAGAGCTTGAGACAATGAAGTTTGCCATGAGGGTTGTTAAGCATACAAAGTCAAACGCTATTGTTCTTGCAAAGTCCAAGCAGACTGTTGGCGTGGGACCGGGTCAACCAAACAGAATTACAGCAGCAATGTTGGCGATTGAACATGGTAAGGAAAAGTGCATAGGCTCTGTTATGGCATCGGATGCTTTTTTTCCGTTTAGTGATTGTGTAGAGGCGGCAGCAAAAGCCGGAGTTACAGCAATTGTGCAGCCAGGCGGTTCAATCCGTGATCAGGAGTCCATTGACGCTTGCGATAAATATGGAATAGCAATGGTGTTCACCGGTATAAGGCATTTTAAGCATTAATGCTTAATGCAGTGAAATTTTACTTTGTTAATTGGAGGAGTACAATGAATATTCTTGTAGTTGGATCAGGAGGGCGTGAGCACGCAATAGTCTGGACGATAGCACAAAGCATGAAAGCAAATAAAATTTATTGCGCGCCTGGAAATGGTGGAATTGCTGATATTGCTGAATGTTTACCCATAAATGCCACAGATATTGAAGGGGTGGTTCAGGCTGCAAAAGATTATAAAATTGATTTGGTTGTTGTTGCTCCTGATGATCCGTTGGCAAAGGGTATGGTTGATGCAATGACAAAAGCGGGGATTAGAGCTTTTGGACCAACTGCTGAAGCTGCAAGAATAGAGGCCAGTAAGGCTTTTTCAAAGGAGTTCATGGAGAAATATGGAATTCCAACTGCTAATTATGCATTGTTCTCTGAAAGTGACGAAGCACTTGAATATTTGAAAAAACAAAAATATCCTCTTGTTGTAAAAGCAGATGGTCTTGCTTTAGGAAAAGGCGTTATTATATGTAAAAACCAAAAAGAAGCAGAAGACGCTGTAAATTCTATCATGATAGAGAATAACTTTGGTGAAGCCGGTAAACAGGTGGTGATCGAAGAATTCTTAACGGGCACAGAGGTTTCAATATTATCTTTTACTGATGGGAAAACCTTGTCGATTATGCCTGCCTCTCAGGATCACAAGAGAGCAATGGATGATGATAAGGGCTTAAATACCGGAGGTATGGGAACGTTTTCACCAAGCCGAGTTTATACGCCTGAGCTGGCACAAATATGCATGGAAAATATATATTTGCCGACAATCAATGCACTTAATAGAGAGGGTATTACTTTTAAAGGCATTCTATACTTCGGGCTCATTTTAACAGATGAAGGGCCTAAAGTACTGGAGTATAATGCCCGATTCGGAGATCCGGAAACTCAGGTGGTGCTGCCGACATTAGAAACTGATTTGGTAGATATTTTTGAAGCAGTGATCGACGGTACATTAGATAAAATAAACATTGAATGGAGCGATGCTGCATGTGTGTGCGTGATAATGGCATCAGGCGGTTATCCCGAAAACTATAAAAAAGGATATGAAATAAAAGGGATTGAGCAGGCGGAATTGGATTCAAACATTATTGTTTTTCATGCCGGTACGAAAAAAGAAAATGGAAAATACTATACAAACGGTGGTCGTGTATTGGGCGTAACAGCTATTGGCAAGGATTTAAAGCATGCAAGAGAGAGGGCTTACAAAGCGGTTGAAAAAATACAATTCCAAGATGCCCATTACCGTAAGGATATTGGAGTGAAAAGTTATATTTAGACAGGTTTTTAACGCATCTTACAGAAGAATATGTTTACATCTTTTTACCTGCTCTTAAGCTGGGATAATTCTGTCTCTAATTCATGCAGGTTTGCGGTTACAAGGTTTGTGCGTATTAGTACAAGAGTGGAGTCTTGTTCCTGTATTGATTTTTCCAGATCAGAAATTGATATTTCAAGCATTTGAAATACATATGATTTATTATCCTCAACATTACTTTTTAACGTTGATAATATTTGTTGAAGCTGTGTGGCTAAATTATGAGCATTTCCCCAATCATTTTGTTTAACATAAAAGTGGACACCTATAACAGTGCTTTTCAAACGCTGCACTTCAGATGGGATGCTTGTTTTATAAAAACTGAAAAAATACGCATTTGTCTGAGTTAGTTGAAAAGCTGCAGCTTGAGCGTTTTTTATGTTTTTATCTTTTATGGCTTTTGACAGGTTTGCCATTGCTGTATTATAATTTTCAATCTGTACAGAGGATACGCCTTTCTCCAATAACTCCGGCTGTATACCATTCCATGAAAAATACATACCATCAGACAGAACTTGTATCATTTTCCAGTTATCGCTTTGCCATTGAGGAATTCCAAATAAGCTATCTTCGAATCGGAAATTATCTGCATTTTCCTGATCTTCTACTGGTCTCTGTGTTTCGAATTCCATTGTCGTATTTTCCTGAGTATTTTTTTCTTCCTTTCTACCACTAACATCAGAGCGTTCAGCTTCATTGTTGCCCTTACCTTCTTCGGTTTTACCGTTTTCATTATTTTTGCTTTCTTCTCCCTGTTCTTTTTCTCGTTTATCGCTTGGAGTTACTTCCTTGTTCTGCTCTGCTTCATCTCCTTTCTTCTGGGAGGATGATTGTTCCATTCCTACCTCTGACTTTTTTTTGTTGGATGATTCGGTAAAGAGTGCTTGTATCTGCTCGCTTTTTAATTGTTCAATAACATCACGTCCATAAAACATCGGTCCACCGAGGAGAGTAACAACCTGCTCCAGCTCCGATGCAGCCTTTTTCATTGAATTTGATAACTTTTCATAATTTTTTTCATCTTTAGAAGCTGTATCTTTATCCGGGCAACCCGAAAAAGTAAGTAAAACAATAAAAACCAAAACAAAAAGAAAGCTTTTGTTAGACATATTTTATTCCACCCCATTATAAAATGATTATCTTTGCACCAGGTTGCAGCTTACAGCACATTCCTACTGGTAATACAACAGGAAAAAGTAGTTGCATGGCTTTCTGGAAGTAATCATAAATTACTGGTTTTATTGTCCGCCAAATAGCGGGATTTTATGCACAAGCGTAGCATCTGTATTATATACGTTGAATTAGAAATTCAACATATATAAACATGAATTGATGCACGTGCCATTTGTTTTGGAGTGCTTTGGGCGCATGCCTAAACATCAGGCTACCGACATGCTGTGATGGGATATCTCACCGCAGCATGCCAATACCAGCGTCTTAAAATCAAAGTCCTCGTTAGTCCGTCGGATAGATTCGAAGTGCTTGCTAAAAATCATAGATGAAGCTTTTGCTGGATTCCCTTAAGGGTTTCGGCAGAATGAAGTAAAAGCTGTTTTTCTTCGTCCGATAAGGGAACCTCAAGTAACCGGTTAATACCGTTTCGATCTACTACGGTAGGTACGCTTAAGACAACATCATCAATTCCATATTGTCCTTGCAAAAGGCTTGATACCGTAAGAATTGAGTGCTCATCCCGCATAATAGCTTCAACAATTCTTTTTATAGCTAATGCAACAGCAAAATAGGTTGCTCCCTTGGCTTTAATGATTTCATATGCTGCATTTTTCACATTTTGAAAAATCTCAAACCGATCGTGCCCTTCGTTACATTGGCTGCATACCCTGCAGTATTCCTCCATGGGCATACCGGCAATTGTGGTAAGGCTCCATGCAGGAAGCTCCGAATCGCCATGTTCTCCAAGTATATAACCATGAATATTGCGGGTATCAAGTTCAACATGCCTTCCAAGTAAAAATCGGAAGCGAGCAGTATCGAGCACAGTTCCCGAACCTATTACCTTTTCCTTAGGCCACCCGGAAATTTTTACTGTAACATAAGTGAGTATGTCCACCGGATTAGTCACAACCAATATAATAGTTTTATCAGGAGAGTTATATTTTATGATATTTGAAACAATGCTTTTAAAGATTTCCGTGTTTTTATGAACTAGATCCAGCCTCGTTTCACCTTCTTTTTGATTGGCACCGGCTGAGATAATAATAACATCAGAGTCTTTACTATCTTCGTATGTTCCATGGTAGATTTTAATCGGTAAGGATAAGGGCATACCATGGTTAAGATCCATCGCCTCACCTTTGGCCTTGGTTTCATTGATATCAATAATTACCATTTCGGAGAAAAGCCCGCTCATCATTAATGTGTAGGCAGCAGTGGAGCCCACGAACCCTGCACCAATAATAGTAACCTTTTGAATGTCTTTTTTAATCATAATCGCCAACTCCTTATTTAATGCTTATCTTGTATTCTCTTGTATCAATACCCATCTTCAGGTATTTTTAACCACTGAGTTTATTTCTACGCATTCCCATGTAAAAAAGCGCTAAATATCCGAATATCTTATGTTTTCTGCAGTATTTTCGCAATAAACTTAATGAAAATCTATATACACAACTTCTCGAGCCAAGCCTAAAGCAAGGGACATTTTATCCACCAAGCATTTTTCAACCACATGGTTGAAAAAATGCGAAGAGGTTGGGACATCTAAGTTTCGTTATTATTAGCCTTTACATATAATTTACTTTACTTTCTCACTTGCCCAAAACCAAATCTTATTTACACGTTAAAGCAAATATACACACGCTTCTTCATATTATTTCTATGAAATTCGTGATATACTACTAAGTATAAAATAAGCTGTTAGCGCATTTTACTTTACAGAGAGGGAGTTGTTTATGAAGAAATTTATGAATGAGGATTTTATGCTACAAAATAAGACGGCAAAAACTTTATACCATGAATATGCTAAAGATATGCCGATTATTGATTATCATTGTCACTTGAGCCCTAAAGAAATTGCTGAAAACAGGAAATATAAAAATATTACCGAGATATGGCTTGGAGGAGATCATTATAAATGGCGTGTGATACGTGGTAATGGTGTTTTGGAAAAATACATTACAGGGGATTCGGATGATAAAGAAAAGTTTATGAAATGGGCGGAAACAATGCCTTATATCATGGGAAATCCGCTATATCATTGGACTCATCTTGAGCTTAAACGTTATTTTGGTATAGATAAAATATTATCACCTCAAACAGCGGAAGAAATATGGGAAAGATGTAATAGCCTTCTTCTATTAGATGAATTTTCAGCTAGGGGATTCATTCTGCGCTCTAATGTGGAGAGTATATGTACTACCGACGATCCGGTTGATAATCTTGAATATCACCGTTCTCTAAAAAATGATAAAAGCTTTCCTGTTAAAGTACTGCCGACATTCAGACCTGATAAAGCGTTGAATATTAATCTGGATGGTTTTTCAGAATACGTTCAACTACTGAGTAAAACTGCCGATTGCGATATATCTTCCATAGAAGATATAAAAAAAGCATTAAGTGCAAGGATAGATTATTTTCATGACAATGGATGCAGAATATCAGACCATGCATTGGAATATTCAATATATCATGATGCTGATGGAGCTGAATTGGAGAGAATATTCAGGAAAGCATTAAACGGAGAAAACGTTGACCAGATTGGTGCGGATATGTATAAAACGCATTTGTTGGTATTTCTCGGACGTGAATATGCCAAAAAGGGTTGGACAATGCAGCTTCATATGAGCACTATTCGCAACAACAATACACGGATGTTTAAAGAACTTGGACCGGATACAGGTTATGATGCTATGGGAGACTCGCATCAAGCAAAAGCATTGGCTCTTTTTCTAGATGCTTTGGATAGGACGAGTGAGCTTCCAAAAACAATCCTGTACAGCTTAAATCCCGGTGATAATGATATTTTAGCAACAATTATGGGATGTTTCCAAGGAGGTGGAATTCCGGGAAAGATACAGCTTGGCTCTGCGTGGTGGTTTAACGATCACAAAGAGGGGATGGAAAAGCAGATGATTGCTTTAGCAAATCAAGGTCTTTTAGGAAGATTTATTGGCATGCTGACCGATTCCAGAAGCTTTCTATCATACACCAGACATGAATATTTCAGGCGTGTTTTGTGTAATCTCATTGGTCGTTGGGCTGAAGATGGCGAAGTCCCTGATGACATGGATTTGCTGGGCAATATGGTACAGGAAATTTGTTATTACAATGCCAAAAATTACTTTGAGTTTTAGTAAATAAAAAGGGAGACACGAGGCAGTGTCTCCCTTTCACTTATATGCACAGCATTTATAGCATGACGCGAGGCTGCATAACCCAACATTACGTTTTTTTGTGGAGTTGCTCCTAATTCGATCATCTTCATATAATGCATCAGATGCCTTACTGACTAGAGTCTCTTTGTTCAGACAGATCGCCCACTTTGTTATTCAAATATTTTGTAAATTTATATTGAATATCTTTATATGTTTGCAAATCACCTATTGATACTGTTTCCCATCTTTGTTCCTCATCCAAGTTACAAAAATACTTATCTGCAATATGAGATTTGTTGATTTTTGTAACATAAGCCTCTGTACAATATGGTAAGAGCTGTGTGTATATCGATTCTCCACCTATTACAAAAACATCGTCAGAATTATACTTGTTTAGTTTCTGAGTTAATTCAGCTAATGAACGGCATATGGTTAGATTTTCATTTGTAAACTTCGTATCCTTACTTAGTACAATATTAGTTCTATCTTTCAGAGGTTCTTTTCCTGGCAATGATTCAAATGTTTCTCTACCCATTACTACTACTTTACCTAAAGTCATCTGCTTGAAAAACTTCATATCTTCAGGTATTCTCTGCAGTAAGTTACCTTTACATCCAATTCCCCAATTTAGATCAACTGCAACAATAGCTTTCATCTTGTTCTCCTTTTCTTAAATAGCAACAGGAATATTTTTTATCTGTGCTCCACTCTGATAGCACTCTAACACAAAGTCCTCAACTTTAAAATCGTAGAAATCCTTTTTATCTGGATTAATCAGTAATTTCGGTGCTGGATATGGAGTCCTCTGTATTAGCTCTGTAATTAACGGTACATGCCTATCATATATATGTGCATCAGCAATAACATGTACAAATTCCCCAACTTCAAGATTGCTTACCTGAGCCAACATATGCATAAGAATTGCATATTGAGATACATTCCAATTATTTGCAACTAAGATATCTTGAGAACGTTGATTAAGAACAGCATTTAGTTTTCTACCAGTAACATTAAAAGTCATACTATATGCACAAGGGTATAAGTTCATTTCATGCAAGTCACTATGGTTGTACATGTTAGCAATAATCCTTCTACTATATGGATTATGCTTTAAGTCATAGATAATTCTATCTACCTGGTCAAACTCCCCTTCACGATACTTATGCTTAATTCCTAACTGATATCCATATGCCTTACCTATTGAACCTTCTTCATCAGCCCAGCTATCCCAAATGTGGCTATTAAGATCTTTTATATTATTCGATTTCTTTTGCCATATCCAAAGCAATTCATCAATTGCAGCTTTCAGATTTGTTGGTCTTAAAGTAAGAATTGGAAATTCCTCAGATAAATCATATCTGTTAACAACAGCGAATTTCTTAATTGTATGGGCAAGGGTTCCATCAGCCCACTTAGCTCTTACAGTCTCGCCTTCAGAAGAAATTCCGTTTTCAAGGATATCCTTACACATTGTGATAAAAATATTATCCGCTTTACTCATAGTAACTTACCTCACTTATCATCAATTGTTTATCAAATTCCTAAGACCCCCACTTCTATAAGTGGGGGTTCCTTGTTCTTTCTTCGGTGGGGGTAGAGTTCCCCACC